>Ga0070741_10000798_pt1 | contig 105558 bp, 100 predicted proteins | sample Coa_R1_4_FD_66440 | JGI IMG/M metagenome (GOLD analysis project Ga0070741, IMG submission 66440) | Surface soil microbial communities from Centralia Pennsylvania, which are recovering from an underground coalmine fire - Coalmine... | ecosystem: Environmental > Terrestrial > Soil >...
GAGCAGCAGGGCGCCGCCCACCACCGGTCGCATGATGCCCACCCGATCGGAGAGCCGCCCGGCGAGGATCGCCCCGAGCCCGAAGCAGATCATGGTGGCGGTGTAGGGCAGGGTGGCGGCGGAGCGGGCCACGCCGAACTCCGCCTGCACCGCCGGCAGCGCGACGATCACCGACCACATGCCCACGCCACCGATGGCGGACAGCACCAGGGCCACGAAGAGCCGCGTCCAGGCGTAGGCGGATTCGGGCTCGGGGGCGGAGCGGGGAGTGGACATGAGGACCGGACCAGTATCGCCGGTCACCGCCCGTCTGTACTCTGCCAATTCGGGCCCGGAGCGACGGGCCATCACCGGGGGGCGGCGCCCGGGCCCGGGCTCAGCCCGTGAAGAGCATGGCGATCGCGGCTCCCGTCATGACCGCCGCGGTGAGCCACCCGAGCCCGCGCAGCAGCGGGGGGTTGACCCACTCGCCCATCACCGAGCGATCGCTGGTGAGCAGCACCACCAGCACGATGAGCGGGGCGGCCAGCACGCCGTTGATCACCGCGGACCAGAACAGCATGCCGACCGCGTCGAACCCGAAGGCGTCGAGCCCGAGCCCGATGCCCATCGACACCGCCACCACCGCGTAGAAGCGCCGGGCCAGGCGAGGCCGGTCGTCGAGCGAGCCCCGCCAGCCCTCGGCCTCCGCCACCGCGTAGGCGCTCGAGCCGGCCAGGACCGGCACGCCGAGCATCCCGGTGCCGATGAGCCCCAGCGCGAAGAGCCAGTACGCACCGTCGCCGGCGAGGGGTCGGAGCGCCTCCGCGGCGGCGCGGGCCGTCGTGATGTCACGCTCCCCATGGGTGTGGAGCGTGGCCGCGGTCGTGAGGACGATGAAGAACATGATGAGATTCGAGACGAACATCCCGGTCAGCACGTCGGTGCGCGCGCGGGCCAGCTCGGACGCGGTGGCCCCGCGCCGCTGCCGGACCGTCCGCCGACCCGCCGCGCGATCCTCCTCCACCTCCTGGGCCGCCTGCCAGAAGAAGAGGTACGGGGAGATGGTCGTGCCCAGGATCGCCACGAACACCGCGAGGTACTCGCGGGACCACTCGACGTGCGGGACCAGCGTCGCCCGGAGCACGGCCCCCCAGTCGGGCCGCGCCAGGAACGCGGTCGCCACGTAGGCGAACAGGACGAGGGTGAGCCACTTGAACACGCGCGCGATCCGCCGGTACGAGGACCAGAAGAGCAGCGAGACGATGAGCACGGCGTAGCAGGGTGTCCAGTACGCCGCCCAGACGCCGGTCACCAGCTCGCTCGCCGCGGCCATGCCGGCCAGATCCGCCCCGATGTTCACCACGTTGGCGACCAGCAGCAGCGCGCACGCGGTCCACAGCACGCCGCGCGGGTAGCGGCGGCGGATCACGCCCGCGAGCCCCCGGCCCGACACCAGGCCCAGACGCGCGCACATCAGCTGCACGGCGGCCATCAGGGGGAAGGAGAAGAGCGCGGTCCAGAGCGGCGCGTAGCCGAAGCTCGCACCCGCCACCGAGTAGGTGGAGATCCCGGACGGATCGTCGTCGGCGGCCCCGGTGATCAACCCGGGCCCGAGATCGTCGAAGAAGCGGCGTACCCGTCCCCGCGGCGCGGCGGCGGCTGACGCCGGGGGCGCGGGCGGACGCCGGTGGCGGCTCATCGCGCCGCCGAGTCTACTCCTCTCCAGCTCGCGCCGAGCCGAATCGCGCGAGGGCCCCCGCGCTTGACCCAAGTGATCGCGTGCGCCTACGATCCGTCGGTCACTCGCTCCCGCTGCGGGTCGGCCAGGTGGTTCGTCACGGCGTCGCTGCACCTGATCCATCCCCTGAGCAGCCGCGCTTCAACTGCGTGTGAGATACGGGGTCTCGCGCCACGAGCCAGCGGCCGCGAGCCGCGCGTCGCACGAGCACAGGAGGGCACGATGGACCAGCAGTTCGATCTGGTGGTGGTGGGCACCGGCGTCACCTCGGCGGTCGCCTCGCGCTGCCGCGAGGCGGGATGGACGGTGGCGGTGATCGATTCGCGGCCCTTCGGCGGGACCTGCGCGCTCCGGGGCTGCGTGCCCAAGAAGATCCTGGTCGGCGCGGCCGAGGCCGTGAACGCGGCCCGTGACATGGCCGAGCACGGCGTGCCGGCCGCCACGCTCACCCTCGACTGGCCCGCTCTCATGCGCTTCAAGCGGTCGCTGATCGCGCCGACAACGGAGCGCACCGAGCAGGCCTGGGCCCAGGCGGGGATCGCCCAGTTCCACGGGCGCGCCCGCTTCGTGGGCCCGACCACCCTGGCGGTCGGCGGCGATCGCCTGACCGGCCGCCACGTGCTGCTCGCGGCGGGCGCGACGCCCGCGCCCCTCGGAGTGCCGGGCGAGGAGCACCTGATCCCCAGCGACGCGTTCCTCGAGCTGGACCAACTCCCCCGGCAGATGGTGTTCGTGGGCGGCGGCTACATCGCCTTCGAGTTCGCGCACGTGGTGGCACGCGCGGGGGTGGCGGCCACGATCGTCCACCGGGGCGCACGGCCGCTGGAGGCCTTCGACCCGGACCTGGTGGACGCGCTCGTCGGGCGCACGCAGACGCTCGGGATCCGCATCGAGCTCGAGACCGAGGTGAAGGCGGTGGAGGCGTCGGGCGGGCGCGTCGTGGTGCGGGGGAGCCGGCGCGGGCAGGAGGTCCGCCTCGAGACCGACCTCGCGGTGCACAGTGCGGGGCGGGTCCCGGACCTGGACGACCTCCAGCTGGAGGCGGCGGGGGTGCGGCGGGAGCGCCACGGCGTCCTCGTGAACGAGTACCTCCAGAGCGTCTCCAACTCCGCGGTGTACGCCGGGGGCGACGCGGCGGCCCTCGGTCCCAAGCTGACCCCGAAAGCCGACCACGACGCGGTGGTGCTGACCGAGAACCTGCTGCACGGCAACCGGCGGCGCGTGGACTACTCGGTGATCGCATCCGCGGTGTTCACGCTCCCTCCGCTGGCATCGGTCGGCCTGACGGAAGCGGCGGCGCGCGTCGCGGGCCGGCGGTTCCGGGTCACCCACCAGGACACCGCGGGCTGGTTCCACAGCCGCCGCGTGGGCGAGACCGCGTCCGGATTCAAGGTGCTGATCGACGAGGAGAGCGGGCTGATCCTGGGCGCGCACCTGCTGGGACCGCACGCCGACGAGGTGATCAACATCTTCGCCCTCGCGATGCGGGCCTGGATGCCCGCCGAGGAGCTGCGGCAGGTGCTCTACGCCTACCCGACGTACGGCTCGGACGTGCGCTTCATGGTGTGACGCGGCCGCAGTTCGGGGCGTCCCGATCGGGTACACGCTCTGTGTCTGAACGGACGCGGCGCGCTTCGACCCGGACCGCCTTTCGCGCCCGGAGGCGCATCTTTCGTGGCCATGCGCGCAAATCGGCGTGGCACAGGCGATGCACCCTCCCGGTCACGCCATGCTCGCCCCTGCGCTCCGCCGACTGGTGCTCTGCACGATCTTCGCGGGGCTCGTGTCGGCGAACAGTGCCGAGGCGGGCGCGCCGACGGAGATGCTGCGCAGCGTCTTCGCGGACGCCAATCACGTGCTGACCGACCCCGCCACCGAAGAGCGGCCGCTGGATCGGCTCCGCGCGATCCGGTCCCTGTTCAGCCGCGTGTTCGACTTCCGCGACGCGGCGGAGCGCTCGCTGGGCCGCCAGTGGCAGAGCCGCACCACCGCCGAGCAGCAGGAGTTCACCCGCCTCTTCGGTGAGTTCGTGCAGCGGGGCTTCGTGTACTGGCTGGCATCGGTGGCGCAGGTCGACGGCCGTGCCGGCGGCGCCACCGTCCAGTTCGTGAGCGAGTCGGTCGACCGCGACACCGCCACCGTGCAGGTGGCGATCCTGGCGCGCGGCGGGCGGATGGTCCCGCTCACGCACCACCTGGTCTACCGCAACCGGCGGTGGGTGGTGCGCGACGTCACCATCGAGGGCATCAGCCTCGTCGCGAACTACCGCTCCCAGTTCGACCGCATCATCCGGGCCTCCTCGTACCCGCACCTGCTGCAGATGATCCGGGCGCGCGTCGCGAGCGAGTATCCGTTCGCGCAGGAAGCCCCGGCCAAGGCCGAGGCGGCCGCGGCGCCGCTCATCATCCGCGAGATCCCCTTCGAGACTCGCTGATCGGCGCTCCCGTCGAGCGCCGAATCGTGCTACGGTGCGATCCGGTCCCGACCCATGGAGCGTGACTTCGTCGGCTACGCCAACACCCCGCCGGTCGTGCCCTGGCCGGACGGAGCCCGCCTCGCGGTCCAGGTCTCCGTCGCCTACGAGGAAGGGGCGGAGTACTCGCTCCTGGACGGGCCGCGCCGCGAGACCATGGGCGAGGTGCCGTCGCCGGTTCCGCCGGATCGCCGCGATCTCTTCAACGAGTCGTTCTTCGAGTACGGCAGCCGGGTGGGGGTGTGGCGCATCCTCGAGACGTGCCAGCGCGCGGGGGTGCCCGCCTCCTGGTGGGCGTGCGCCCGCGCGCTCGAGCGGAACCCGCGCGTGGCCCGCGCCCTCGCGGAGGCGGGCCACGAGATCTGCGGCCACGGCTACGGCTGGGAGGAATTCCACGCGGCCACCCGGGAGGCGGAGCGCGAGAACATCCGCCGCACGGTGACCTCGCTGCGGCAGACCACCGGGCAGCGGCCGGTGGGCTGGTTCACCCGCTACGCGTGCAGCCCGCACACGCGCGAGCTCCTCGCCGAGGAGGGCGGCTTCGTCTACGACAGCCTGGGTCTCAACGACGACCTGCCCTACTACGTGCCGGTGCGGGGGAAGCCCTGGCTCGTGGTGCCCTACACCTTCGAGGTGAACGACGCGCGCTTCTGGCGGGGCGGGCTCGGGAGCGTGGGCGCGTTCACCGAGTACATGCGGTCGGCCTTCGACTGCCTCTACGCGGAGGCGCAGCGCGTGCCGCGCATGATGTCGATCGGGCTGCACTGCCGCATCGCGGGCACCCCGGCCCGCTCCCGCGCCTTCGTCGAGTTCCTCGACTACGCGCGCCGGTTCCCCGGCGTGTGGTTCGCGCGGCGGGTGGACATCGCGCGCTGGTGGCTGGCGCAGCAGCCGCCGCCCCCGATGTAGGGATCAGGCGCGAGAGATCAGAGCGCGGCCATCGCGGGGATCACGCTCTTGCCCATCAGCTCGATCGACCGCATGGTGGTGGCGTGGTCCATGCGCGACTCCTGCGCTTCCAGCAGGAGGTGGCCGATGCCCAGCTCGCGGTGGACCCGCGCGAAGCGCTCCGCCACCGCGTCGGGCGTGTCGGCCACGATGTAGTAGTTGTCCACCAGCTCCTCGTAGCTCATCTTCGACAGCGGCGCCCCGCGGGCCCGGAGCGCGAACCGGCTCGCCGCGCGCGAGCGCATCCCCACCGGCGCGAAGTACTCCGCCGGCCCCCGCAGGGTCGGCCCCATGCGCCAGACGAAGTGGCGGCCCGCTTCGAGCGCGCGGGCCCGGGTGTCGGCGGTGACCGCGCAGATGAGGAAGCCGAGCTTGTCCGGAGTCACGGTGCGGCCGGCCTCGGCGGCGCCCTGACGGTAGAAGTCGAACAGCTCCCGCGCCACCTCGAACGACACCAGGAACGGCACGTAGGTGTAGCCCATGCGCCCGGCCCACACCGCGGTCTCCGGGCTCGCGGTGCCCGGCACCCAGATGGGCGGGTGCGGCTTCTGCAGCGGCAGGCACCACGGGTTCACGTGGCGGAAGTGGTAGTGCCGGCCCTCCCAGCGGAACGGCCCCGGGGTGGTCCAGCACTTGAGGATCAGGTCGTGGCACTCCTCGAAGCGCTCGCGATTGTGGACGGGGTTGCTGTTGGCCCACCAGCTCTCGACCCCCACCCCGCGCACGAACCCGCTCAGCACGCGCCCGCCCGAGATCAGGTCCGCCATCGCGATCTGCTCGGCCATCTGCACCGGGTTGTCCTGGATGGGGAGGATGTTGCCGAGGATCAGGAGCTTCGCGTTCCGGGTCGTCCGGGCCAGGATGCCGGCCGTCATGTTGGCGGAGACGTTCACGCACGAGGGCGTCGAGTGGTGCTCGTTGACCATGAGGCCGTCGAAGCCGGCCTGGTCGGCCGCCTCGTACTCGTCGAGGTAGCGCTGATAGTTGCGCCGCGCGATCTCGGGCGAGAAGAACGTGTTGGGGAAGGCCAGCCGCAGCGAGGGGTACCTGTCGCCCTCCGCGTCCGGATACTCGTGGTGCGGCATCTCGCTGAAGTAGTAGAGCTTCACGCCGTGCGCCTCTCGAGGAACCCGCTCACCAGCGCCGCGAACTCGTCGGGCCGCTCGATGAGGGGCAGGTGGCCGCACCGCTCCAGGACCTCGAGCCTCGCGTGGGGCAGGAGGCGACGGTACTGCTCGCCGCACTCCACCGGCACGATGCCGTCCTCGCGCCCCCAGATCACGAGCGTCGGCGCGGTCACCCGGGGCAGGAAGTGGGGCAGGCGCGGGTTGAACATGTAGGGCTTCCAGGTCAGGCGCGCGGTGGTCTCGCGATTGCGCAACGCGATCTCCGCCTCCTCCGGCGTGGGCGGCCGGCCGAACAACGTCTCGCGCTCCGGGATGCTCGCCGGGTCGAGCACGGTGTGGCGGAACAGCTCGTCGGGCGGGTAGAAGAAGATGTCGAGGATCTCGCCGCGCTCGGGCTTGAGCCCGGTCGGCGCGACGAGGATCAGCCGGTCGATGGCCCGCGGGCACATGGTGGCCATCTCGGCCGCGGTCCAGCCGCCGATGGAGTGCCCGAGCAGGTCCACCCGGTCCAGCTTCATGACGTCGAGGAACCAGAGGTAGAAGCGCGCGAGGTCGTCGATGCCCTCCATCCAGTCGGCGGAATCGGAACCGCCGAAGCCGGGATGGGTGGGGGCGTAGATGGTATGGCGCTCGGCGACCTTCGCCATCCAGCGCAGCCAGCCGCGGTTGCCGCCCGCGCCGTGCAGCACGAGCAGTGGATCGCCCTCGCCGCCGATGAGAACCTGTATGCGGGTCGGGCCGACGGCGATCGTCTCCTCGCTAGGGGTCACCGGGCGAGGATAGCAAACATTGGCCGCGCCGGGGGAGGAGCGCCGTACACTGTCCCCACCGGAAGCCAGCTCACGGAAAGGATGGATCACGTGAACGACCTGCACGGGCATCTCATGGCGATCGCGCACGAGGTGAAGGACCTCCGGGACCAGGTGGCGGGCATCGATCAGCTCCAGGCCGACATCGCGCGCCTGCGCGCGGAGCGCGACCGGCTCCACGACGTACTGATCCGCATCGGCGCCCTCGCGGACCGGGTCCGGCCGTCCTCGTAGCGCGCCCGATCCCCGGCCACCGGCCCGCGGCCGGGACCGGGAAAGGCGGGCCGGCGGAGGCCTGCGCGCCCGGGCGGGTGGCGCCTCGGGCAGGCGCCTCGCGAACCCACCTCGCTTGTCGCTATCTCCGGCCGGTCGCCTGGGCCAGCACCGCGCCGTAGCCCGGCGCGCGCTCCATGCGCGGCCCGTAGCCCTTGGCCAGCAGCAGCCGATGCGCGGCGGGCAGCCGCCAGCACGGCACGAACAGCAGCAGGTGGTGCTCGAGGTGATAGTTCACGTGGTACGGGGCCAGCAGCGCCCGCGCCACGAGGCCCGCGCCGATGCTGCGCGCGCTCCGCAACGGATCGTGGGCGCCCGGCACCAGCCCGTGCTCCGCGATGTCCCGCACGCGCGCCAGGGCCCGGTACCAGGTGACCCGGGGCAGCACCCAGGCGAGGAGATAGAGCGCGGGGCCGCCCCCCGCGGTGAGCGCCGCGGCCAGCGCCAGGTTGGCGATGAGCGGCGCCCGCAGCCTGCGCCACGTGGCCGCGAGCCCATCGGGGCCCGGCCGCCACGCGAGCGCCCGCCGGAGGGCCGTGAGGCCGATCAGGTCTCCCACCAGGCTCGCCGCGAGCCGGGCGAGGGAGACCGGCAGGCCCGCCGAGAGGGCGAGGTCGGGATCGTCGGGCTGCTGGGTGAGCCGGTGGTGCAGGTGATGCCGACGGCGGTACGCGCGCAGGTCCTGGCCCATCGGCGCCGCGCAGAGCCAGGCGCCGATCCAGGTGTTGGGCCGCAGCCCGGGGAACAGCAGCCAGTGCGCGGCCTCGTGCATCAGCACGACGAGCCCGAGCTGGCGGGACCCGACCACCACGACCATGAGGCCCAGGCTCCAGGCGGACGGCCACAGCAGGTAGAGCGCGATGGCGCCCGCGATGGTGCCCCAGGCGTGCAGCACCAGGGCGGCGCCGCGCACGGCCGAGGTCCGGCGCAACCGGCCCAGCTCCTCGAGCGTGAGCAGGTCGCCCGCGGTCACGGGAGCGGTCAGCCGCCTCAGGCCCTGAGCGTGAACTTCTGGAAGGTGTGGCAGCCCGCCGGCACGCGGCCGCGGCTCTCCGCGAAGGTCCACGTGACCTCGGCCACGTAGATGTCCCCGCGCGAGTCCACCGCGATGCCGTGGGGCGCCGCGAAGCTGCCGGGCGCGGCGGCCTCGGGCGTGCCCCAGCGGGTGAGGAGCCGGCCATCCTTGTCGAACACGCTCACGCGCCCGTAGAGCGGCTGCTCGGTGGTGCGGCCCTGCCGCGGCCGCCGATCGCCCTTGTGCCACCAGAGCTCGGAGACGTACGCGCGCCCCTCGGTGTCGAAGACCAGGTGGGTGGGCCGCTGGGTGTCGGTCCATTCCGTGAGGTACTCGCCGTCCGGGCTGAAGATCTGGATGCGGTCGTTCTCCCGGTCGCAGACGAAGACGCGCCCGTCCGCGTCCACCGCGATGCCGTGGGGCAGGTAGAACTGGCCGGGCCCGGTGCCGGGCACGCCCCACGAGCGCTTCCGCTCGCCGCTGGGCGCGAACTGGTGGACGCGGCAGTTGCCGTAGCCGTCGGAGACGTAGAGATCGCCCTTGGGGCCGACCGCGAGATTGGTGGGCCGGTTGAAGGCGTCCGCCGGCTTGGTGATGGTCATGTAGTCCTTGCCGTCGTAGCCGGTGTCGGCGGGCTGGTCCATCGTGCCGAGGGTCATCAGCAGCTTGCCCTTCGGGGTGAACTTCCGCACCGTGTGGTTGCCGTCGTCGGTGCAGTAGAGCATCTCGTCGGGCCCGACCGTGATGCCGTGGGTCCGGTAGGTGAACAGGCCCTCGCCCCACGAGCCCAGGAACTTGCCCTTCTGATCGTAGGCGATGATCGGATGATCGCCGCGGCAGATCAGGTACACACGGTCCTCGCCATCGACCGCCACGCCCGCCACGTCGCGGTGCACATACCCCGCGGGGAGCTGCTCCCAGCCCTCGACGACCTCGTATCGCAACGTACCGGCTCCCGCCATTGGCTCCCTCCCCGGATTCACCGTCGTGGACGGCTCCGCGCCGCCGCGTCCGACTATGAGAGAAAGGTGCAGTCGAGTCAAGCGACGCCCCGTCTTTCGTGTGTATGATCGAAGCATGCTCATCGCCCAGATCAGTGACACGCATATCAGCACGCCGGACAGCGTCAACGACCGCTGGTTCGACACCCCGGGACACCTGGCGCGGGCGGTGGACCATCTGAACCGGCTCACCCCGCGGCCGGACGTCACGCTCGTCACCGGGGACCTGGTCGAGCGCGGGGATCCCGCGGAGTACGCGCGCCTGCGCTCGATCCTGGACGGGCTCGCGATGCCCGCCTACGTCGTGCCGGGCAATCACGACGCGCGCGAGCCCCTCGCGCGGGCGTTCGCGGATCGTGGCTACCTGCCGGCGGGCGAGTTCCTCCACTACACGGTCGAGCAGTGGCCGGTCCGTCTGATCGGGCTCGACACCCACGTGCCGGGATCGGCCGGGGGGCGTCTGTGCGCCGAGCGTCTGGCCTGGCTGGACGCGCGCCTGCGCGAGGCGCCGGAGCGGCCCACGCTGCTCTTCATGCATCACCCGCCGTTCGTGACGGGGCTCCAGGCGATGGACGGGATGGGGCTCGACGGCGGCCCCGCGCTGGCCGACGTCGTCCGTCGCCACCCGCAGGTGGAGCGGATCGTGTGCGGCCACGTGCACCGCGCGATGACGCGACGGTTCGGGGGCACGGTGGCGACCACCAGCCCGGCCACCGCGCACCAGCTCGCGCTGGCCCTCACGCCCGCGCGACACCTGGCGGTGGTGATGGAGCCGCCCGCCTGCTCGCTGCATCTCTGGATGGGGCCCGAGATCGGCCTCGTCACCCACCTGAGCCAGATCGAGGAGCGGCCCGCGTTCACGCTCTACGACGGCGAGCGCTGGCTGCGCGAGGCGACACCGCCGCCCGCCTTCCACGCGCGCTGAGCCGCGCGCGGAGCGAGCGACGCCGGTCCGCCGCCGGCCCGGACGCCATCCATCGGGCCGCGCGGGTTGCGGCCCTCCGGCCGATTTGATAGCGTCGCCGCCATGATCGCCACCGCGCCCGCCGCCATCGCGTGGACCACCGAAGAGATCCAGATCGCCGGCTCCTCCGTACGACTCCGTAGCGCCGGCAGTGGCGCGCCCCTGCTCGTGCTCCACCACGACATCGGCACGCCCGAGCAGCTGCCGGTCTACGAGGCGCTGGCCCGCCGCTTCACGGTGCTGCTGCCCTCGCATCCGGGCTACGACGGCTCGGAGCGGCCGGGGTGGATGCGAAGCGTGCGCGACGTCGCGGTCACCTACCAGGCCCTGCTCGCGGCGCGCGGCCTGGCCGAGGTATCGGCGCTGGGGCTCGGCTTCGGCGGCTGGATCGCGGCGGAGATGGCGACCATGGCCCCGCGCGGCTTCCGTCGCCTGGTGCTGGTGGGCGCGATGGGGCTCAAGCCGGCGAGCGGCGAGATCCTGGACCAGGCGCTGGTGAGCTACATCGACTACGTGCGGGCCGGCTTCGTGGACCAGTCGGCCTTCGATCGGCTGTTCGGGGCGGATCCTCCGACCCCGCTCCTCGAGCAGTGGGATCTCAACCGCGAGATGACGTTCCGCATCGCCTGGAAGCCCTACATGTACAACCCCGCGCTGCCGCACCTGCTGGGCGGGGTGCGCACGCCCACCCTGGTGGTGTGGGGGCGGGAGGACCGCATCGTGCCGGTCGAGTGCGCGCAGCAGTACGCGCGGGCGCTGCCGGGCGCGCGGGTGGTGGAGCTGGATGGCGCCGGGCATTTCGTGGAGATGGAGCAGCCGGACACGCTGGCCAAGCTGGTCGCCCAGTTCGCGGCCGAGTCCTGATCGGGGGCCCCTCATGCACCTCATGTACTTCACCGAGCAGCCGATGTCGGCGTACCCGGAGGAGGAGGGCCGCAAGCGCGGGGCCACCGCCTTGATGTTCTCGAACCGCCACTTCGATCCGGTGGCGGGCAGCCGGCTCTACAACGAGTACATCGAGCACTACCGCCTCGCGGAGGAGGTGGGCTTCGACGGCATCATGCTGAACGAGCACCACAACGCGCCGTTCTGCATGCAGGCCAAGTGCAACATCTTCGCCTCGATCCTCGCCGCCATCACCAAGCGCGTGAAGATCGTGCTGCTCGGCAACCCGCTGCCGCTGGCCGACAACCCGGTGCGCCTGGCCGAGGAGCTGGCCATGATCGACATGGTCTCCGGCGGCCGGCTGGTCTCGGGCTTCGTCCGCGGGGGCGGGCAGGAGCAGCTCGCCACCGGCGTGAATCCCGCCTACAATCGCGAGCGCTTCGAGGAGGCGCACGACCTCATCGTGCGCGCCTGGACCCAGGAGGGCCCCTTCCGCTTCGAGGGCACCCACTACCAGCATCGGGTGGTGAACCCGTGGGCGGTCCCGCTGCAGAAGCCGCACCCGCGCGTCTGGATCCCGGGCGTGCTGAGCAAGGAGACCATCATCTGGGCGGCGCGCCAGCGCTATCCCTACATCGCGCTCAGCACCGCGATCGACGCCACCAAGAAGATCTGGGAGCTCTACGACTCCGTCGCGGCCGAGGCCGGCTACGCGGGCGGCCCGGAGTACCGCGGCTATCTCCAGCGCTGCCACGTGGCCGAGACCGAGGAGAAGGCGATGGCCAACGCGCGGCAGTTCATGTGGATGCAGGGCGAGTTCACCGGGCTCGCGCACCCGGTGTGGTCGAGCCCCTCGGGCTACTTCTCGCCGTCGTACCGGAAGGCCTTCGTGGAGTTCGCGGTGGGCCGCGCGTCGAATCCGCGCGCCGCCGCCTTCGAGGACCAGATCCGCGACCAGCAGATCATCGCGGGAACGCCGAAGACCGTCATCCCCAAGCTGCGGCGCCTGCTCGAGGAGACGCGGCCGTCCATCGTGGGCTTCTGGGCCAGCGACGGCTTCGTGTCCAACCAGGACGCCCTCACGTGCATCCGGCTCCTGGGGCAGGAGGTGCTGCCCGCGGTGCGCGAGATGGGCAAGGAGCTCGGGCTCTGGAGCCCGTTCGAGGCCAACTCGCCGATCGGGATCAACCAGCCCGCCCCGGCGGTGCACCGGAACGGAGCCTGACCCGCCGGGGTCGGTCGCCGGCTAGCTGACCGCGGTGCGGGGGAGCCGCTTCGGATCCGTCTTCTCGGGCAGGCAGGTGAACTCGATCTTCACCTTGCCCTGCCGGACCAGCTTGAGGGCCGCGTAGTCGGCGAGGGCGGCGTGGCACTGCTGCCGGGTCTCGAAGGAATCCACCGCGGTGTAGCCGCGATCGACGACCTGCTCGCCGACCATCGCGGTCTCGTGCGCCCACAGCACCCAGGCCAGGCTCAGGACGAGTCGCTTCATGGAATCCCCCTTGGCTGGCTGCTGCAGGGAGCAATCCGCGGACCATCGGGGAAGCGGATAGTTTTCAGATAGTTCAGACCCGCATGCTCAGTCTGCATGGAAGGGCCGGTGCCGCCCTGGGCAGGGCGCTTCCCAGCCTGGAGGCGGGACCACCCGCGCAAGACGTGCCGCGGCCACGGCCCGCGGACGCGGCGCGGGACGAAGCCGTATACTGGCGCGCGTGACAACGCCGCCCCGTACCGCGCAGCAGCCAACCCGAGCCAAGGAGGCTTCCGTGGCCACCAAGATCCTCGTGTCTCCCAAGTTCCCCCCCGCGATGCTCGACATCGCGAAGAGCTACGTCCCGGCCGGCTTCGAGCTGGTGGTGGCGGACGCGGGCACCCCCGAGTTCACCGCCGCATTGCCGGAGATCGCCTACTACGTGGGCTTCCCGCGCGCGGAGCTGAACACGGAGTTCTTCAAGGCCGCCTCCGGTCTCAAGCTGGTCCAGCTCATCAGCGCCGGCTACGACCGCCTCGACGTCGGCGCGGCCCGGCGTGCCGGGGTGCCGGTGGCGAACAACGGCGGGTCGAACTCGGTGGCGGTCGCCGAGCACACCTTGATGCTGATGCTCGCGGTCTACCGCAAGCTCTCCTGGCACCACAGCAACGTGATCACCGGCAAGTGGCGGGTGGGGGACTTCGCCAGCAACCGCACCTACGAGCTGGAGGGCAAGACCCTGGGTATCGTGGGACTCGGCACCATCGGCAAGAAGGTGGCGCGGCGGGCCGCCGCCTTCGACATGAAGATCGTGTACTACGACATCGCGCGCCTGTCCGAGGATGCGGAGGATGCCCTCGGCGTCCGGTTCATGCTGCTGCCGGAGCTGCTGCGCACCGCGGACATCGTCTCGCTGCACGTGCCGCTCAACGCCAGCACCCGCGGAATGTTCGGAGCCCGCGAGATGGGGATGATGCGGCCCTCGGCGGTGCTGATCAACACCTGCCGCGGGCCGGTCGTGGACGAGCAGGCGCTGTACACCGCGCTGACCACGAAGGTCATCGCGGCGGCGGGCCTCGACGTGATGGTGGAGGAGCCGCCCATCGCGAACCATCCGCTGTTCGCGCTGGAGAACGTGACCTTCACCCCGCACACCGCGGGCCCCACCTGGGACAACTGGTTCAAGGCGTTCCGCAACGCCTTCGACAACGTGCAGCGGGTGGCCCGCGGCGAGACGCCCCTCTGGGTCATCCCGGAGCTGCGCCAGTAGCCGGCTTCTTGGCGAAGCGGTCGGGCTCCCGCAAGGCCGCGGCCTCCGCGGGGAACTTCCTCACCGGAGTGCGTCGCGCGGACGGCCGGCGGGAGCCCGATCGCTTTCCGCTCAGCCTGCCCATTTTCCGGAACCTCGAGCACCTGGACTTCCGGGCCCGCGTCACCTTCCTGGTGGGCGAGAACGGCTGCGGCAAGTCCACGCTGCTGGAGGGGCTCGCGGCGGGGGCGGGGGCCATCGCGGTGGGCGGGCGCGACCTCGACCGCGATTCGACCCTGGCCGGCGCGCGCGCGTGGGCCCGCGCCTTCCGGGTGCAGCGCGCCCGGCATCCCCGCACCACGCTCTTCCTGCGCGCGGAGGACGTGTTCGGCTTCACCTTGCGGGTCCGTCGCGACATCGCCGATCTCGAGGCGACGGAGACGGAGCTGCGGGGCAGCCTGCCCGAGGGCTCGTGGGGCCAGCGCCTGGCCACCGGCACGGTGGCCGGGCAGCGGGCGGCCCTGACCCGCCGCTACGGCGCCGATCCCGACGCCCGCTCCCACGGCGAGACGTTCCTGCACCTGCTCCAGCAGCGGCTCCATCCGCGCGGCCTCTACTTCCTCGACGAGCCGGAGACTCCGCTATCGCCGACGCGGGTGCTGGCCCTGCTCGCGATCCTTCGCGACCGTGCGGCCGAGGATTGCCAGTTCGTGGTCGCGACCCACTCGCCGATCCTCATGGCGCTGCCGGGCGCCGAGATCCTGCTGCTCGAGGGCGATGCCATCACGCCGATCCGCTACGACGAGGCGGAGCACGTGCGCATCACCCGGGCCTTCCTCGACGATCCGGAGAGCTTCCTGCGCCGGCTGTGACCGGCGCCGTTTGACTTCCGCGTCCGCCGCCCCGACAATAGCGACAATGAAGTGGCCCAGCTCCCGGTCGATCGCCCTGGTGTGGCTGCTCGCCGCTTTGAGCCTGGTCGGGTGGTTGATCGTCAACCTGGACACCGCGGGCTGGATCATCCTGACCCTCACGGTGGGGCTGATGGCCTTCGAGCTGACGCGCCGTCGCGACGGCACCGGCGGGCCGCCGAAGGGCCGGGTTCCCGGCGGGTCCTAGCCCGCGCCGGCCCGCGGGCCGAAGGCTAGAAGGGCGCCGGCAGCTGCAGCGCCGCCCGGCGCAGCGCCTCCCGCACGAGCGGCAGGAACAGCATCACGACGAAGAACAGCGTCGCCAGCCAGATCAGCAGCCGGAGCAGGCGGGAGGGCGGCTCGGGCTCGGCCATATGCGCCGGAGCGTAGTCCCGCGCTCCAGCCCCGTCAAGGCGGCGTCCCCCCGCGCAGCGGCGCCCCAGAAGTTGCCTTCCTGTATGCCGCTGGCTACACTACGCGGCATGTCGAGCTGGATTCGCGGCGGCACCGCGGTCCTCGCGCTGCTCGGGGTGGTCGCAGCCCCGGTGGAAGTGCGGGTGCTGCTCGTGGACGATCCGGTGGTCGCCCCGCCCGTGCTCGCCACCGCGCTCACGATCTCGTCCTGTCTGCTGCTGGTGTGGTCGGGTCTGGGGCTCCGCCGGACGGCGGCGGCCCGGGCCCTGCAGGCCCGGCCGCCCGCGCCGGGCGCCTAAGGGCCCACCGCGGCGTGGGCGCCCTCGGCCGGACCCTTCGCTACCTGGGCCTCGGCGGCGGCGATTCGGAGTCGCTCGCCGATCTCACGACGCCCGGCGGCCGTCCCGAGCCGGACGCCATCGGGGCGGGCCTCACGTTCCGCGGCGAGCTGGCCGGCGACGGCGACTTCCACATCGCGGGCCGCTTCGAGGGCGACATCAACGTGACCGGCCGCGTGCTGGTGGCCGAAGGGGCCCAGATCGACGCCAACATCAACGCGCACGCGATCGTGGTGGGCGGGACGGTGCGCGGCAACCTCTCGGCCACCACGCGCGTCGAGATCCTGCCCACCGGGACGCTGACCGGCACGCTCCGCACCGGCAGCTTCTCGGCCGCGGACGGCGCGGCGGTCAAGGGCGAGATCTGGATCGAGCGGCCGGGCAACGGCCGCAGCCCGGAGCGCCGGCCGTGACGACGCACCGCTGATGGACTGGAACGACCTCCTCTCCTCGCGCGGCGTGCGCCTGGGCCTCAAGGCGGCGGGCATCGTGGCGGTGGTCGCGGTCCTCGGGCTCGCCGGGTGGCTCTGGCTCCGCGCTGCGGACGCGCGGGGGCAGGCCGCGCTCGCGGCCTCCATGCAGCAGGTCCAGCAGGCCGAGGGCCCGCAGGCCAGCCCGGAGGCCCGCGCCCGGGCGATCGCCGCGCTCCAGGCGGTGGTGACCGAGCACGGCCGCTCCTCGGCCGCGGTGCAGGCCGCCTACGAGCTGGGCAACCTCCAGTTCGAGGCCGGCGACTACGCGGCGGCCCGCCGGGCCTACGAGCTGGCGCTCGCCAAGGGGGCGAGCGGCAGCCTGCGCACGCTGGCCGCGTCCGGCATCGGCCACACCTGGGAGGCGGAGAAGAACTACGCCAGCGCGGTGACCGCGTACGAGGCGGTGGCGCGCGAGATCCCGGCCGGACAGTTCTTCTTCGAGGACGCGCTGCTGGACCTGGCGCGGGCCCAGGCGCTGGCCGGCAAGCCCGCCGAGGCCCGGGCGACCTATGAGCGCCTGCTCAAGGACGTGCCCGACACGCGGCGGGCGGCCGACATCCGGGCCCGCATCGCCGCGCTCCAGCCCGCCAGGTAGGGCCCGACGGTTCCGTCCGCGCAACGCTTCCCAGAGCCTCCAGGGCCGCTCCCCTGCGCCGGTGCGGCAAGTCCGATAAGAGGCATTATGTCAATTTCATCTCGCAAGACCCGAGGCGCGGGTGCAGGCGCTGGCCGCGCTGCGCGCCACCATCGTGCGCAAGGCGAGGCGGTGCTGCTGCGTGTCACCGACGTGCCGCTCGCGCGCTACCTCGGCGAGCCGGGCTGATCCGCGGGCCCGCCGTCGGGGCCGTCGGCGGCCCGCCCCTCGCGGGGCCCGGGCTCGCCGACCCGGTGCGCCACGCAGTGCACCGTCGCGACCGTGGTCCCGTCCGCGGAGACCGTGACGTCGAAGAACGCGGCCCGGCGGCCCCGCCGGCGCTCCCGGGCCTCGGCGACCAGGCGCGATCCGGGAGCCGCCGCGGCGAGAAAGCTGATCGTCATCGTCAGCGCCACCCACGTCCCGCCACGGGAGTTGCAGGCCGCGCCGAACGCCACGTCGGCGAGCGAGAAGATCACGCCGCCGTGGGGCGCGCCCTGATGGTTGAGCATGGTCGGACGCAGCGTGAGCGCGACCCGGCAGCGGCCGGGGCCCAGCTCGAGGTACTCCACGCCCAGCTCGTGGGCCCACGGCTCGCGCTGGAGCGCGGCCGTCCGCTCCGCCGCGTCGCCGTCGGGTCGTTCGGGAGCGGTCACGCGGGCTACGGAAGGATGATGGCGCTGACGGTGAGCGCGGTGTCCTGCGAGGCCTGCTCGGCGCGGTAGGACAGCACCTGGCGCGTGACCGCGTGGAGGCTGCCGGTGTGGCCGCCGATCTGCAGCCGGCCGCCGATCTGCAGCCGGCCGCCGTTCCGCACCACGACCTGGGTGGCGGCCTCCGTCATCTCCACCGTCCCGCCGCCTCCCGGCGTGAAGTAGCTGATGACCGGCGTGAGCGTCACCCGGATCTGGTTGTCGGGCAGGATCACCGGCCGCACCGCGAGCGAGGTGCCCACCTGCTGCCAGGTCACGCCCTGCGCCACGTAGCCCCGGCCGGTGGCGTAGTCGTGATAGTACGCGAGCTGCGCGGCGGGCACCGCCTGGGCCACCAGGATCGAGCCCTCACCGCCGTCCTGGACCACCGTGAAGAGGCCGGAGGAGCGCGTGATCCGGGTGGTGCTGTCCTTCACCGCGACCCCGCCGCGACCCCGCACCCGGGGATCGCCGCTCCGCCGCTGCTCCACGATCACGTTGCCCTGCCCGCCCACGCCCTGGCGGCTCGACTGGGCCTGCTGGGTGAGCTCGAGCAGCACCTTCACCTGCCGCGTGCTCTGGGCGCCCGCGGGCACCGCGGCGATCACGACGACGGCCAGCAACGCGAGCGCGGCGAGCGGCTTCACGGAGCGACCGGCCTATCCGGGGATCTGCGCTTCCTCGGGCAGACGCTCCCACACCGGCGTCCACTCCGGCAGGGTGAGCCCGACCGCGCCCGCCTTCTCGGCCACCTCGCGGGCGAAGGCCTGTCGCACCTCGTCGTTGTCGCGGAGCTTCAGGCGGTACTTGCGGTAGAGCGCGTTCTTGGCCGAGCCGGGCCGGCCGAAGATGTTCATGGTGCGGATGTACCAGCGGTTGAGCGTCTCCTGCGCCTCGTCGTGGGTCGTGGAATCCTCGGCCAGCCGCTTCACCCAGTACTCGCCGTGCCGGATGTGAAACTTCTCCTCCTTGAAGATGCCCTCGATGGCGCGCACCCACGGCCCGTAGGAGCAGGACCGCACGTCCTCCAGCTGGTGCCCAGCCCCGCGATCCATGCAGAAGTTGAAGAAGACGAAGTCGGCCCACGTCTCGATCGGATAGTAGAAGATGTTGACGCGCTTGTCCGCGGTGATGCGCGCGGTCCCGATGTCGGCGTCGGCCGCGATGCGCATCGTGAAGGTCTCGTCGTGGGCGCGCACGTGCGCCTCCACGTCGACGCCCAGGTCGGCGAGCAGCCCGTACATCACGGTGGCGTGGCGCAGCTCGTCCTTCACGATCTGGGCCACCACGTGCTTTTCCTCGACGCCGGGGGCCTTGGCGATCCACGGCACGTAGCCGTAGCCGCCGGCCAGCTCCGAGTCGGCCTGCATGGTCATCAGATGGATCAGGTTGCTCCGGTACTCCTCCGTCATCTCCTCGGGGGACTCGATACGCTCCCCCGCCTCGATGCGGGCCAGCAGTCGGGCCTCGTCTCGCTCCGCCATGTCGCGCTATCTCCTTTCCACGACCCGCACCGCCTTGCCTTCGCTGCGCGGGATGCTTTTCGGGGCGACCACCGCGACCTCCGGGCTCAGCCCCAGGTGGCCGCGGAGGCGCTGGGCCACCCGGTCTCCCAGGGCCGCCCGCTCGCCCGGCGCCGCGTCGAACCCGCCCCACGCCTGCACCAGCCGCTCCACCGGCTCCACGTGCACCGCGAGCGTGGGGAACCCCCCGCGCCGGTCCACCAGGAGCTGGTAGTGCGGGGCCACGTCCTCGAGGGTGAGCAGCGCGGCCTCCAGCTGGGACGGGTAGACGTTGACGCCCTTGATGATCAGCATATCGTCGGTGCGCCCCTTGACGCGCGCCATCCGCACCGTGGTCCGGCCGCAGCGGCACGGGCTCGCGTCGAGCCGGGTGACGTCGCCGGTGCGGTAGCGGATCATCGGCAGGGCCTCCCGGGTGAGCGTGGTCAGCACGAGCTCCCCCTCCTGCCCCTCGGCCAGCGGGGCGCCGGTGGCCGGATCCACGATCTCGGGCAGGAAGTGATCCTCGTTGACGTGCAGCCCGTCGCGTGCCTCCGCGCACTCGGTGGCCACGCCGGGGCCGATCATCTCGCTGAGCCCGTAGAAGTCCACCGCCACGCAGCCCCAGAGGGCCTCGATCTGCGCGCGCATGGCCTCCGTCCACGGCTCGGCGCCGAAGAGGCCGTAGGCGACTCCCACCGTGCGCGGGTCGATGCCCTGCTCGCGCATCGACTCCCCGATGTGCAGCGCGAAGGACGGCGTGCACGCGAGCCCGTGCGGGCGGAGGTCCTGAAGCAGCAGGATCTGGCGCAGGGTGTTCCCGGAGGACATCGGCACCACCGTGAGGCCCATGTGCTCGGCCCCGTCGTGGAAGCCGAGCCCGCCGGTGAAGAGCCCGTAGCCGTAGGCGATCTGGACGAGCTGGCCCGGGCGCGCCCCCGCGGAGGCCAGCGCGCGCGCCATCACCTCGCGCCACAGCTCGAGGTCGGCGCGCGTGTAGCCGACCACGGTCGGCTTGCCGCGCGTGCCCGAGGAGGCGTGGATCCGGACCAGCCGCTCGCGCGGCACCGCGAAGAGCCCGAACGGGTAGTGCTCGCGCAGGTCGTCCTTGCGGGTGAACGGCAGCTCCGGGAGCCTTTCGAGCGTCGCGTCCCCCTCGTCCACCCCCGCCGCCGCGAAGCGGTCCTTGTAGAAGGGCACCCGGGCGCGCGCCCGCGCCACCGTCGCGGCGAGCCGCTCCGCCTGCAGGGTGCGAAGCGCCGCGCGCGGGGCGGTCTCGATCTCGCGGTTCCAGATCATGCGGACCGGGCCTCAGGTCACCGCGACCCGGCGCACGAGCCAGCCCTGCCGCTCGAGGAAGCGGGCCATGGTCTCGAGCGTGCGGGGATCGGCGGAGGCGTCCAGGCTGATCCGATCCGGCAGGACGTAGCGGACCTCGGGATAGGAGACCAGCACGCGCAGCAGCGTGCGCACCCGCGGGTCCCATCCGAGCAGCCCCTGATGGTCCGGCCCCGCGGTGTGCGGGTCCCAATCGCTCTGCAGGGCGACGCGCAGCGTACGGGCCGGCGGCGCCATCAGCGCCTCCCGTCGATCAGCGTCTGATAGTGGCGCACCATCGCCTGGATCTGGCGGTCGGTGGACAAGCGCGTCTCCGCCAGGCGGCGGGCCGCCGTCCCCATGGCGGCGCGGCGGGCGCCGTCGAGCAGGAGCCCGATCGCGGCGTCCGCCATCTCCCGGGTATCGCCCTTGGTGAGGAGGCCGGTCTCGCCGTCGGCTACCACCTCGTCGACGCCGGAGGCCCGGACCGCCACCGCGGGCAGCGCGCAGGCGTGCGCCTCGGCCAGCACCAGGCCCTGGGTCTCGGTCTCGGAGGCGAACAGGAACAGATCGGCGGCCCGGTAGTAGTCCGGCAGCGCCGCGCGATCGACCACGCCGTGGAACACGATGCGCCGCCCCGCGCGGCTCGCCGCCGCGCGCGCCCGGAGGGCCGCGTCGTGGCTGCCCTTGCCCACCAGGTGCAGGGTCGCGCCGGACACCGCCGCCGCCACCGAGTCGAAGGCGTCGAGCACGCGCTCGAGGCTCTTCTCGCGGTCGAGCCGGCCGGTGTAGAGGCAGATCAACCCCGCGGCGGGCAGTCCGAGCCGGCGGCGCGCCCGCTCGCGGCTGCCCGGGCTGAACACGGTGAGGTCCACCCCGGTGGGGATCACGCTCACCGGCGCGCGCACCCCGCGCGCGCGCAGCGTGTCCGCCACGTGGTCGGAGGGCGCCACCACCAGGTCCGCCGAGTCGGCGAATCGGCACGCCAGCCGCACCGCCAGGCCCTCGACCAGGCGCGGGGGCAGCGGCACGTAGTGGGCGTACTTCTCGTAGCGCGTGTGGTACGTGAACACGAGCGGCAGCCCCTCGCGGCGGGCCAGCCGGCGTCCGGTCACCCCGAGGAGGAACGGATGGTGGACGTGAACCACATCGAGATGAAGGCGGCGGGCCAGGCGGTGGAGACGGCGGGAGACGGGCAGCGGGAGCGAGAAGCCGGGATAGGTGGGCGCCGGCACCGACGGGTAGCGGAACACGTACGGCGGGTCGGAGTGCGGTTGCTGCGCGGCGGGAGCGAAGACCCAGACGTGGTGGCCGAGCGCCTCAAGCCCCGCCCGGAGGGTCTCGATGGCGGTCGTGACCCCGCCGCGGAACGGCAGGTAGTTGTTGGTGAACAGCCCGACCCGCATCCACCTATTCGTCCGGGTTCTTCGGGTCCTTGCCGCGCTCGATCCGATCGAAGTCGCCCGGCTTGAGCGACTCCAGCCACTCCTTGATCTTGGCCTGGTCGTCGCCCTTGCCGCTGCCGATCTCGGTTTCCTTGGAGACCTCGACGGTGCGCGCCTTCTGCACGACCTCCTCCTCCACGAAGATCGGCGCGCCCACCCGCAGGGCGAGCGCGATGGCGTCGGACGGACGCGAGTCCACCGTGATGTCCGCGTTGCCGAGGCGGAGGTAGAGCACCGCGTAGAACGTGTTCTCGCGCAGGTCGTTGACCACCACCTTCTGCACCCGCGCGTCGAGGGACTCGAGGATGTTCTTGATGAGGTCGTGGGTCATCGGCCGCGCGGTGGTGACCTTCTCCAGCTCGAGCGCGATGGCGTTGGCCTCGAAGAGCCCGACCCAGATCGGGAGCGAGCGCTTCTCTTCCTCGTCCCGGAGGATGATCATGGGCATGTTGGAGAGCGGATCCAGCGCGAGGCCCTTCACTTTCATCTCCAGCCACATGGGAGCGCCTCCTCCTAGGTCGACAGCGCGGGCTCGGCCACGCCCACCGGACGGCCCGGAACGGGCGGAGCATCGGCCAGCTCGCCCCGCAGGCTGTGCGGCAGCGCCCGGATGATGCGCACGTCCACCACCCGGCCCAGCAGGTCGCGGCCGCCGGTGTCGAAGTTCACCACTCGATTGCAGCGGGTTCGCCCCGCCGCCTCGCGGGGGTCCTTGCGCGAGGCGCCGTCGACCAGGACCGGCACCGCGCGGCCCTCGAGCCGCCGGCTGCGCGCGGCGGCCACGCGCGTGGTCACCTCCAGCAGGCGACTGTTGCGCTCCGCCTTCACCGCGTCCGGCACCTGGTCGGGCATCTCGGCCGCCGGGGTGCCCGGGCGCCGCGAGTAGCGGAAGGCGAAGACGTTGTCGTAGCCCACCCGCTCGACCATCTCCAGCGTCTGCGCGAAATCCTCCTCGGTCTCGCCCGGGAAGCCGACGATCAGGTCGGTGGAGAGCGCCAGATCCGGCACCGCCTCACGCAGCTCGGCGATGAGCTCGAGGTACCGCGCCCGGGTGTAGCCGCGGTTCATCCGCTCCAGCACGCGGTCGGAGCCGGACTGCAGCGGCAGGTGCAGGTACTCGCAGACTTTCGGGACGTCGCGAATGGCGCGGATCAGACGGGGGGTGAGGTTGTAGGGGTTCGACGTCGTGAAGCGGATGCGCTCGAGGCCGTCGATGTCGTTCACCCGCTCCAGCAGCGCGGCCAGATCGGTGGGCGGGCTCAGGTCGCGGCCATAGGCGTTCACGGTCTGCCCCAGCAGCGTGACCTCCCGGCAGCCCGCGGCGACCAGCCCGCGGATCTCGTCCACGATCACCTCGGGCGCGTGGCTGCGCTCGCGCCCCCGCGTGGTCGGCACCACACAGAAAGTGCAGTGCTTCTCGCAGCCTTCCATCACGGTGACGAAGGCCTTGAGCCGTGAGCCTCCGTCGGGGCGCGCGGTGATCTTGACCAGCGGCCCCTCCCCGGTCTCCAGCACGGGGCCGCGCCGGGCCCGCGCCCGCTCCACCAGCTCCGCCACCCGCGCGATGGCGGGCGAGCCGAACACGAGATCGACGTGGGGCGCCCGCTCCTGGATGCGCCCCCGCTGCAGCTGTGCCATGCAGCCCATCACGCCGATGGTCAGGTCGGGGCGACGGCGCTTGAGGTGCTTGAGCGCGCCCAGCTGGGAGAACACCTTGTCCTCCGCCTTCTCGCGGATGGAGCAGGTGTTCACCAGGATGAGATCCGCCTCCTCCGGACGGTCGGTCAGCTCGTACTGCTCCTGCTTGAGCAGCCCCGCCACCCGCTCGGAGTCGTACTCGTTCATCTGGCAGCCGTACGTGATGAGGTGGAGCTTGGCCATCAGGCGCCGGGCGAAGAGGGAGAGGACTCGGAGCGATTTTTCTGCATGTTTGGTCGGGACTTACGGTAGCACCCGGTCCCGGGCAAGTCAAACTCCCGGCCCGGCGAGGCCGGTCAGACCGTCTCCTCGAAGACGCCGATCCGCCGGAACTTCTCCTGGCGCTCCCCGATGAGCTCGGCCTCGGACTTGGACCGGAGCTCCCGGAGCTGCTCCCGCAGCGCCACGCGCAGGCTCGCCGCGGTGGCCTCCCAGTCGCGGTGGGCGCCGCCCACCGGCTCGGGCACGATCGCGTCGATGACGCCCAGCTTCAGCAGGTCGGGCGCGGTCACCCGCATGATCTCGGCCGCTTCCGGCGCCTTGGTGGCTTCGCCCCAGAGGATGGCCGCGCAGCCCTCCGGGGAGATCACCGCGTAGATCGCGTACTCGAGCATGAGCACGCGGTTGCCCACCCCGAGGGCGAGGGCCCCGCCGCTGCCCCCTTCCCCGGTGACCACGCAGATCAGCGGGATGGGGAGCCCGGCCATCTCGCGCAGGTTGCGCGCGATCGCCTCCGCCTGTCCCCGCTCCTCCGCGCCGATCCCCGGGTAGGCGCCCGGAGTGTCGATGAACGTGATCACGGGTTTGCCGAACTTGCCGGCCAGCTGCATGAGGCGGAGGGCCTTGCGGTAGCCCTCCGGATGCGGCATCCCGAAGTTGCGCGCGATGTTCTCGCGCGTGTCGCGTCCCTTCTGGTGGCCGATGACCACCACCGGCTCTCCCTCGAAGAGCGCGAGCCCGCCCACGATCGCCTTGTCGTCGCCGAAGACGCGGTCGCCGTGGAGCTCCACCCAGTCCTCCAGCAGCAGGTTGACGAGGTCGAGGGTGTGGGGCCGCTTCGGGTGGCGCGCGATCTGCGTGCGCTGCCAGGCGGTCAGGCTCGAGTAGACGCGCTGCTGCTGGCGGGCGAGGCGCTCCTCGAGCTTCGCGATCTCGTCGCGCGCGGCGACCGGATCCTCGGACGCGCGCAGCTCCGCGATGCGATTCTCCAGCTCGAGGATCGGCTTCTCGAAGTCAAGCTCGTCCGGCATACTCGACGAGTATACTGCCCGGCCCCAGCAGCCCCTCGACTTTCGCGACCAGCTCGGGCGCCGGATCCACGCCGAGCTCCTTCACCCGCAGCACCACTTCCTGCGTCGGCAGCAGCACGTGCACGAACAGCGGGGTGCGCCCCTCGTGCTCGTAGCACGCCGCCTTCACCGAGGCGAGCAGGTCGGCGAGCGGCTCCGCCGCCGCGCTCACCCGGATGCGGCAGGCGTGGGCGATGTCCACCCCCGCGCCGCGCCCGTTGCCGCCGTGCCCGTTCGTGTGCCCGTTGCCGTTGACGTGGCCGTTGCCGCCGAGACCGCCGTTCGTCACCGCTTCCTCCAGGGGCTTGATCTCCTCCGCCAGCACCACCCGGCCCTTGTCGCTGTCGTCCGCGCGCCCCTTCACGATCACCGGCCCCCTGTGGCGGAGGGCCACCGCGCAGGTCCGGTAGGGTTCCGGAAAGATGGTCAGCGGCACGCTGCCGTCCACCAGCTCCAGGGTGGCGAAGGCCATGCGGTTGCCGCTCTTGGTCGCGCTCTCGCTGAACGCGCTCACCTGCCCCAGGAGCAGCACGCGAGCGCCGGTCGCGCGGGTCGAGAGATCGGCCGCGGTCAGCGCGTTGATCCGTCGCGCCACCTCGCGGTACTGCTCGAGCGGGTGGCCCGACAGGTAGAAGCCCAGCACCTCGCGCTCGAACGCCAGCATCTCCTCCTGCGGCCACTCCGGGACCCGCGCCGCCGGCGGCACCACCGCCGCCTTCGGCGCGGCGTCCCCGCCCCCGAGGGCGTCGAAGAGCGAGACCTGGCCCTCCTCCCGATCCCGCTGCCGTCGCTGCCCGCCCTCCATGGCCTGGTCGAGCGAGGCGAGCAGGCCGGCCCGCGTGTTCTGGAGCGAGTCGAACGCGCCCGCCTTGATCAGGGACTCGATCACCCGTCGATTGACCAGCCGCAGGTCCACCCGCCCGCAGAAGTCGTCGAGGCTCGTGAAGATGCCGTCGGCCTCCCGCGCCTTCACGATCGAGTCGATGGCGGTGGCCCCCACGTTCTTGATCGCGGCCAGCCCGAAGTGGATGGCGTCGCCGGAGACGGTGAACTCCGCGCGCGAGACGTTGACGTCCGGCGGCTCGACCCGCAGGCCCATCGCCCGCGTCTCCTCCACGTACTGGACGATCTTGTCCGTCTTGTCCATTTCGGAGGTGAGCAGGGCCGCCATGAACTCGGTCGGGTAGTTCGCCTTGAGGTACGCGGTCTGGTACGCCACCACGCCGTAGCACGCGGCGTGGGAGTTGTGCACCGCCACCCCGTTCGCGATGAAGCTCGCCGCGCCGGGCACCTCGAAGTCGTAGGTCGGCTCCTCGCCCTGCCGCACGAAGCCCCGGGGCCGCGACCAGCCGAGCGGGGATTCGGCCAGCGCGTGGAGCGCCGGGGAGTCGAAGCGGTCGGCGAGGCGGGCGACGGTGGAGCGCGGCATGAGGCGCGGCCAGCGCAGGCGCAGGACCCGGCTGCCGGCCCGGACGGAGCCGAACGCCTTGAGCAGGCTCTCCTCGAGGGGCGCCCGGTACATCTCGCGGGGGACCAGGTCCTCGCTCTCGCGCGGGGCGAGCCGGCGCAGCACCGCGACCACGTCCCCCGCGCCGAGGTCCTCCGCGTTCACCCAGCCGCGCTGGGTGAAGATCGGGTGGTCCGGCGTGCAGCGGACCGACATGCCGTTGGCGAGCTGCAGCCGGCCGACCGGGCGCGTCCCGCTCGGCCGGACCGCCCGCGCGCGGTACGGCCCATCCTTGGTGAGCACGAGATCGCCGGCCCGGATCTCGGTGATGCGCTTGCGGGACCCGTCGGCCATCTCGATCCAGGTATCCGCGGTCAGGCACTTGTTGAAGCCGTACCCCGCGAACTTCTCGATGAGATCCCAGATGCGCTCGGCCCTCTTGACCTCGATCTTGTTGGCCTTGCAGCCGGAGATGAACTTCTCCCGCTGCTGGGCCATCAGCTCGCGGTCCTTCTTCCCCATCGCCTTGCGCAGCGTGTCGGCCTCGCCGAGCGAGAAGCCGGCCAGGTCGGCGGCGAGCCGCATGACCTGCTCCTGGTAGACCATGATCCCGTAGGTCTCCTGGAGGTGTCGCTCCATCAGCGGGTGCTCGTACGCGATGGCGGCGCGGCCGTGCTTGCGATCGACGAAGTCGTCGATGAGATCCATCGGCCCCGGCCGGTAGAGGGCCACCATCGCGATGATGTCCTCGATGCGCTGGGGCTTGAGCCGCTTGAGCGCGTCCCTCATGCCGGCCGACTCCAGCTGGAACACCCCGAAGGTGCGCGCGTCGGACAGGAGCTGGTAGGTCTTGGCGTCGTCGAGCGGCAGCGCGTCGACGTCGAGCGCGACCCCGCGCGACTCCTTGATCAGCCGGAGCGCGTCGGTGATGACGGTGAGCGTCTTGAGCCCGAGGAAGTCCATCTTGAGCAGGCCCAGCTTCTCGATCGGGCCCATCGCGTAGCCGGTGATCAGCTCCGGGCGCTTGGGGTCCTTGTAGAGCGGCACGCGCTCCATGAGCGGCTCGTCCGAGATGACCACCGCGGAGGCGTGCACCGACGCGTGGCGGGTGCAGCCTTCGAGCGCGCGCGCCACCGCCCACATCTCCCCCACCCGCTGGTCGCGCTTGACCTGCTCGGCCAGCGGCGGCGCCTTCTCGAGCGCCTCCTCGAGCGAGATGTTGAGGGGAAAGCCGGGCACCAGCTTGGCGATGCGGTCCGCCTCCCCGTAGGAGAAGCCCAGCACGCGGGCCACGTCGCGGATGACCGCCTTGGCCCCCATGGTCCCGAAGGTGATGATGTGGGCGACCCGATCCGCCCCGTAGCGATCCACCACGTAGCGGATCACCTCGTCGCGGCGGTCGTCCGCGAAGTCGATGTCCATGTCCGGCATCGAGATGCGCTCCGGATTCAGGAACCGCTCGAAGATCAGCCCGTAGCGGATGGGATCCACGTTCGTGATGCCGAGGCAGTAGGCCACCAGCGAGCCGGCGGAGGAGCCGCGGCCCGGCCCCACCGCGATGCCCTGCTTCCGGGCGTGGGCGATGAAGTCCCACACCACCAGGAAGTAGCCGGAGAAGCCCATCTTGGAGACGACGCCCAGCTCGTACCGCAGGCGCTCCACGATGGCGTCGGCGGGGGCGCTGCCGTAGCGCCGCGCGAGCCCCTCGAAGGCCAGGTGCTCGAGATAGGAGTCGAGCGTGTAGCCGTCCGGCACCGTGTACTTCGGCAGGTGGAACTGGCCGAACTGGAGGTCCACGTTGCACCGCTCGGCCACCGCCATCGTGTTGCGGTAGGCCTCGGGCAGGTCCTTGAAGACGGCCTTCATCTCCTCGGCCGACTTCACGTAGAACTCGTTGCTGGAGAACTTCCAGCGGTTCGGGTCGCTCATGGTGGTGCCGGTCTGGATGCAGAGCAGCGCCTCGTGGGCGCGCGCGTGCTCGGCCTCCAGGTAGTGCGAGTCGTTGGTCCCGCAGAGCGGCGCCCCGATCGCCTTCGCGATCTGGATCGTGCCCTCGGTCACCGCCACCTGCTGCTCGAGACCGTGCGACTGCACCTCCATGAAGTAGTGGTCCTTGCCGAACACCTCCTGGTACCAGCCGGCGGTCCGGCGCGCCTTGGCCGCGTCGCCCGCCGAGAGCAGGCGGCTCACCTCCGAGTTGAGGCAGCCGGAGAGCACCAGCAGCCCGTCGGCGTGCTGGGCCAGGAGCTCGTGGTCCACCCGAGGCTTGTAGTAGTAGCCCTCGAGGTAGGCCTTGGAGACCAGCTTCATGAGGTTGGCGTAGCCGGCCGCGGTGCGCGCCAGCACCGTGCAGTGGCTGGCGCCCTCGTAGCCGCCGTCCTGGCTGGAGCGCTCGAACCGGCTGCCCGGCGCCACGTAGAGCTCCGAGCCCAGGATCGGCTTCACGCCCGCCTTGGCGCACGCGGTGTAGAAGTCCACCGCCCCGAAGAGGTTGCCGTGGTCGGTCAGGGCCAGCGCGGGAAACTTGAGCGCCTTGGCCCGCTCCACCAGCTTCTCCAGCCGGGCCGCGCCGTCGAGGAGACTGTACTCGGAGTGGACGTGCAGATGGACGAAGTCGGCGTGTTTCATTCTGATCGCCTACCGGTGCCAGACAGCGGGTTGCGGTTCGGCCTCTTCGCCCCTCCCATCGGAGTCGCGGAGACCACCGATCCGCGAACCGCCGAGGGCCCGGTGCGCGGCCCCCGGAAGGGCGCGCGTCCTGCCGATCACTCCCACTCGATGGTGCTCGGGGGCTTGGAGGAGATGTCGTAGACGACGCGGTTGACGCCCTTGACCTCGTTGATGATGCGGCTCGAGATGCGGCCCAGCAGGTCGTGGGGCAGCCGCGCCCAGTCCGCGGTCATGGCGTCCTGGCTCGAGACCGCCCGCAGGGCGATCACCTGGGCGTAGGTCCGGAAGTCGCCCATCACCCCGACCGTGCGCACCGGCAGCAGCACCGCGAAGGCCTGCCATAGCTCGCGCTCGAGGCCGGCCTGGCGCACCTCTTCCTGCACGATGGCGTCGGCCTCCCGCAGGACGGCCAGACGCTCCTCGGTCACCTCGCCCAGCACCCGGATCGCGAGACCGGGGCCCGGGAAAGGCTGGCGCCAGATGATCTCGGGCGGCAGGCCCAGCACCGCCCCCACCTCCCGGACCTCGTCCTTGAAGAGCTCGCGCAGGGGCTCCACCAGCTTGAAGCGCATGTTCGGGGGCAGGCCGCCGACGTTGTGGTGGGTCTTGATGGTGGCCGACGGGCCCTTGAACGAGACCGACTCGATCACGTCCGGATAGAGCGTGCCCTGGGCCAGCCAGGGAATGTGGCCGAGCTTGCGGGCCTCGTCCTCGAACACCGCGATGAACTCGGCCCCGATGATCTTCCGCTTGGCCTCCGGATCGGTCACCCCTTCCAGTCGATCGATGAATCGCTTGCTTGCATCGACATGAATCAGGTTCATCTTGAAGGCGTCGCGGAACGTCCGGACGACCGCCTCGACCTCGCCTCGGCGCAGGAGGCCGTTGTCGACGAACAGGCACGTGAGCTGATCGCCGATCGCCCGGTGGACCAGCGCGGCCACCACGGAGGAGTCCACCCCACCCGAGAGCGCGCACAGCACACGGTCCCCGCCCACCTGCCGGCGGATGCTCTCGACCGCGGAGTCCACGAAGGAGGGCATGGACCAGTCACGCCTTGCCCCCGCGGCGTTGAGGAAGTTCTCGAGCACCTTCTTGCCCTGCGGGGTGTGGGCCACCTCGGGGTGGAACTGCACCGCATAGAGCCGCCGGGCCGGATCCGCCATGGCCGCGACCGGACAGTTGTCGGTGGAGGCCAGGCCGGTGAAGCCCGGCGGCGGCTCGAGCACCGTGTCGCCGTGGCTCATCCACACCGTCACCAGGCCGTCCGCCTCGGGCTGGACGCCCGCCAGCAGCCCATCCCGGCCCAGGAGCCGCAGGTGGGCCTTGCCGTACTCGCGGCGCTCCGCCGGCACCACGTGGCCGCCGAGCAGGTAGCCCATGGCCTGCATGCCATAGCAGATCCCGAGCAGCGGCAGCCCGGACTCGAACAGCCGCTTGTCCGGCAGGGGGGCTCTGTCCTCGTAGACGCTCGAGGGCCCGCCCGAGAGCACGATGCCCGTGTATCCGGCGGCGAGCACGCGATCGACCGGCTCGGTGCACGGGAGGATCTCGGAGTAGACGCCCAGCTCGCGGATCCGGCGGGCGATGAGCTGCGTGTACTGGCCCCCGAAGTCGAGGATGGCGATCTTCTGAGTGGTCATTGGTGAATCACTCCGCAGAGCGGTTCGGCCTCTTCGCCCCTTCGGGGCTCATCGGGACGGCCGGACAACCGACGACATCCGGTCCGCCTCGGCCCACGACATGCTGCCCGCGTTGAGCGCGCCCGCTCGGCGGGACTGCATGCGAACGGCGCGCTTAGCGCGGGGTGCCGAGCTTCTGGGCGCGCTGGAAGACCTTGCCCTCGGTCTTGATCGAGGGCGCGATGATCAGCTCGGTCTGCTGGAGCTCGCGGATGTTCATGGCGCCCACCGAGCCCATGCAGGTCCGGATGGCGCCCACCAGGTTCAACGTGCCGTCCTCGGTGAAGGCGGGACCGAAGAGGATCTGCTCGAGCGGCCCCGCGATGCCCACCCGGATCCGGGTGCCGCGCGGCAGGTTCGAGTGCGGCGTGGCCATGCCCCAGTGGTAGCCGCGGCCCGGGGCCTCCTGGGCGCGCGCGAAGGCGGAGCCGATCATGACCGCGTCGGCGCCGGAGGCGAGAGCCTTGCAGATGTCGCCGCCGGTGGTCATGCCGCCGTCGGTGATGATCGGGACGTAGCGGCCGGTCTTCTTGTAGTAGAAGTCCCGGGCCGCCGCGGAGTCCGCGGTGGCGGTGACCTGCGGCACGCCCAGGCCCAGCACCTCGCGGCTCGTGCACGCCGCGCCGGGCCCCACCCCGATCAGGAGGGCATCGACGCCGCAATCCATCAGCTCGAGGCACGCCTCGTAGGTCACCACGTTGCCGACGATGAGCGGGATCGACAGGTGCTTCTTGAGCTGACGCAGGTCCACCGGGACGTACTCGCTCGCGATGTGCCGCGCGGTGGTCACGGTGGACTGCACCACGAAGAAGTCGGCGCCCGCCTCCTCCGCGATCTTGGCGAAGCGCTCCGCGCGCTGCGGGATCGACGAGACCAGGACCGGACCGCCGCCCTTCTTGATCTCGCTGATGCGCTTGTGGATCAGCTCTTCCTTGATGGGCTCGCTGTAGATGCCCTGGATGATCTTGGTGGCTTCCTCGAGGCTCGCGGAGGTGATGCGCTCCAGCACCGCGTCGGGGTTCTCGTAGCGGGAGAAGATGCCCTCGAGGTTCAGCACCGCGAGGCCGCCCACCCGGCCCATCTCGATGGCGAACGACGGGCTGACCACGCCGTCCATGGCCGCCGCGATGATGGGGATCGGGAAGCGGTGACCGCAAAGCTCCCAGGAGATGTCGACCTCGCTGGGGTTGATGGTCAGGGCGCCGGGAACCAGCGCGATGTCATCGAAGCCGTACGCCGCCCGCGCCTTCCGTCCCCGCCCGACCCACATCCCCATACGCCTCGCCTCCCGGCCGCTCCCGGCCCGGGGTCGGGGCGCCGCGACTGGGCCGCCCAGGCCCCGTATGTAGAGAATCTTGCGCGTCGACCTACTGTAGGTAGGGGTGACTATACGGCGGTCGGCCCCGGGTGTCAACGGCTCACGCGCGGATGTCGGGGTGCGCGCGCTCCCACAGCAGGCGCAGCCCCTCCAGCTTGAGATCCGGATTGACGAACTGCAGGCACTGCACGACCTCGCGCATCTGGCCCACCAGGCCGCCCGTGCCGACGACCTTCACGTCGGCCTCCATCTCGCGCCGCATGCGCTCCACGAGGCCGTCCACGAGCCCGGCCCAGCCGTAGATCATGCCGGACTGGATGTTGGTCACGGTGTGGCGCCCGATCGCGTCCTTGGGCCGCACCAGCTCCACGCGGAACAGGCGCGCCGCGCGCGACACGAGCGCCTCCGCGGCGGTGTTGATGCCGGGGGCGATCGCGCCGCCGATGAACTCGCCGGCGCGGTTGACGCAGTCGAAGCGGGTCGCGGTGCCGAAGTCGACCACGATGAGGGGCGTGCCGTAGAGCGCGATGGCGGCCACGCAGCTCACCACCCGGTCCGCGCCGACTTCTCGGGGCACGTCCACGTTCAAGGGCAGATCCGGCGTGACGCCGGGCTCGACCGTGAGCGGGCTCACTCCGAAGTAGCGGTCGCACATCCATTCGAGCGCCTGCTGGATCGGCGGCACCACGTTGGAGATCGCCACGCCGGTGATGTGCTGCTGCTCGATCCCGCGGGTCGCGAGCAGGGTCTGGATGAAGACACCCCACTCGTCCGCGGTCTGCTCCCGCCGGGTGGTGAGCCGCCACGAGGCGCGCAGCCGAGGACCGTCGTAGATCCCCAGCGACGTGTTGGTGTTGCCGACGTCAATGACCAGCAGCATGGACGGTCCCCTCCTCCGCGGCCGCCCCCGAGACGACGCGCACCAGGCGCCCGTCGGCCGCGCGGGCCAGCAGCACGCCGTCCGGAGCCACGTCCTCCCCTCGGGCCGCGCCGCCGTCGGGCAGGCGCACCGGCTGGCCGGGCAGCGCGCTCCAGGCCAGCCACGCCTCCCGCAGCGCCGCGAACCCTCCCTCCTGCCACTCGGTGTAGCGGCGCCCGAGGGCCGCCAGCAGCGCGTCCAGGAGCGCGGCGGGATCGGGGGCGCGGCCGGCGAGCCGCCGCAGCGACGTCGCGCGCTCGGCGAGGTCGCCCGGGAACACGGTCTGCTCCAGATTGATCCCGACGCCGAGCACCACGTGCTGCACGCGCTCGGCGCCCGCGGAGGCGGCCTCGCAGAGGATGCCGGAGAGCTTGCGGCCGTCCACCAGCAGGTCGTTGGGCCAGCGGATCCGGGCCCGGACCGCGGCGCCCGCCGCGATGGCCTCGGCGGTCGCGAGGCCGCCCACCAGCGAGAGCTGCGGCACCACCGCGGGCGGGCACACCGGGCGCAGCAGCACCGAGCACAGGAGCGACTGCCCGGGGGCATCCCACCAGTCGTGTCCCCGCCGGCCGCGCCCGGCGCGCTGGTGGCGCGCGGTGACCACCGTGCCCTCGGGAGCGCCCGCCGCGGCCAGCCGCTCCATCTCCGACTGGGTGGAGTCGACGGTGTCCAGCGCGGTCACGCGGAAGCGCAGCGGCGGACGATGGGGCCCCGGGCCGCCCCTTCCCTCCGGCGTCCGGCTAGCCGAGGGCGGCCAGGCTGGCGGCAAGCTTCCGCTCGGTCTCGCGCTGCTCGGCCAGGCGCGTGCGCTCGCGCTCGACGACCTCGGCGGGGGCGCGCTCCACGAACTCGGGGCGGCCCAGCCTGGCCTCGAGGAACGCGATCTCCTTGCGGGCCTTCTCCACCTCCTTGCGCAGGCGCTGCCGCTCGGCGTCGAAGTCCACCACGCCCTCGAGGCGCACGAACACGTCGCCGCTCGGCGTGGCCGCCATCGCGGAGCCGGCCGGGCGCGCTCCGTCCGGGGCCACGGTGAGGGCGGCGCGGGCGAGGGCGCCGATGATCCCGGCGCTCGACTCGAGCGCGGCCGCCACCTCCGGGCTCGCCGGCCGCACCGTCGCCGCCAGCTCCACCGCGGGGGAGATCCGGCTCTCGCTCCGGATGGTGCGGATGGCGCTGACCACGTCGAGGACGGGGGCCATCAGCCGCTCCGCCTCCGGATCCCGCCCCTTGCGCGAGGCCTTGGGGAACGGCGCGATCATGATGGAGCGAGTCGACGGGTCGGCGGCCGCGCCGTTCGGCAGCAGGCGCTGCCACAGGTCCTCGGAGATGAAGGGCATGAACGGGTGGAGCAGGCGCAGCGTGGCCTCCAGCACCTCCACCAGCGTGCGCTGGGTGACCGCCCGGGCGGCGGGGCTCTCCGGCTGGTAGAGGCTCCGCTTGGCGATCTCGAGGTACCAGTCGCAGTACTCGTGCCAGAGGAACTGGTAGATCGCGGAGGCCGCATCGTTGAACCGGTAGGCGTCGAGCCCCTGGCGCACCTGGGCGGTCGTTTCGGTGAGCCGGCTCCTGATCCAGCGGTCGGCCACCGAGGGGGTGCCGCGCCGGGCCAGGGCCGGGTCGTATCCGTCCAGGTTCGTCAGCACGAGGCGCGCCGCGTTCCAGATCTTGTTGGCGAAGTTCCGGTAGCCCTCGATGCGCTCCTCGGCGAGGCGGATGTCGCGCCCCTGCGCGGCGAGGGCGGCGAGCGTGAAGCGGAACGCGTCGGTGCCGTACTTGTCCATCACGTGCAGGGGATCGACCACGTTCCCCTTCGACTTGGACATCTTCTGCCCCTCCGCGTCGCGGATGAGGGCGTGGATGTAGACGTGGCGGAACGGGACGTCCCCCATGAACTTGAGGCCGAGCATCACCATCCGCGCCACCCAGAAGAACAGGATGTCGAAGCCGGTGGAGAGCACCGAGGTGGGATAGAACACCTTGAGCTCCGGCGTGTCCTCCGGCCAGCCGAGGGTCGAGAACGGCCACAGGCCCGAGGAGAACCAGGTGTCCAGCACGTCGGTGTCCTGGCGCAGGGCTCCCCCGCACTGCGGGCACGCGGTCAGGTCGGTGCGGGAGACGTGCATGCTCCCGTCCCGGTCGCAGTACCAGACCGGGATGCGGTGGCCCCACCAGAGCTGCCGCGAGATCGCCCAGTCGCGGATGTTCTCCATCCAGTGGAAGTAGGTCTTGTTCCACGCGCGCGGGATGATCTTGATGCGGCCCGAGCGCACCGCCTTGATCGCGGGCTCGGCGAGCGGCCTGGTCCGCACGTACCACTGCTTGGACACGAGCGGCTCCACCACCGTCTTGCAGCGGTAGCAGACCCCCACCGAGTGGCGGTAGGGCTCGATGCGGTCGATGAGGCCCAGGGCCTTCATGTCCTCGACGATCCGCTTGCGGGTCTCGAACCGGTCGAGCCCCGCGTACTTGCCGGCCAGCTCGGTCATCCGGCCGTCGAAGCCGATCACGCTGCGCACCGGCAGGTTGTGGCGGCGCCCGATCTCGAAGTCGGTCGGATCGTGGCCGGGGGTGACCTTGATCACGCCGGTCCCGAACTTGGGATCGACCGCCTCGTCGGCCACCACCCGCAGGGTGATGGTCCCCTCCACCGACGGCACCTCGAGCGTCTTGCCCACGTACTTGCGGTAGCGGCGGTCCTTGGGGTGCACCGCCACCGCGGTGTCGCCCAGCTTGGTCTCGGGCCGCACGGTGCCGAGGGTCAGCGGCCCGTACTTGATGTAGACGAACTCCGCGTCCTGCTCCTCGCGCTCGACCTCGAGGTCGGACAGCACGGTCTGGCAGCGCGGGCACCAGTTCACGATGTAGTCGCCCTGGTAGATGAGCCCCTCTTCCCAGAGGCGCACGAACACCTCGCGCACCGCCGCCGAGAGGCCGGCGTCCATGGTGAAGCGCTCGCGGGCCCAGTCGCAGGACGCGCCGAGGCGCTTCAGCTGGCGGATGATGGTGCCGCCCGACTCCTCCTTCCACTTCCAGACCCGGGCCACGAAGGCCTCGCGCCCGAGGTCTTCCTTGGTCTTGCCCTCCTTCTCGAGCTGGCGCTCGACCACGTACTGGGTGGCGATGCCGGCGTGGTCGGTCCCCGGCATCCAGAGGGCGTTGTAGCCGTCCATCCGCTTGTAGCGGATCAGGATGTCCTGCAGCGTGTTGTTGAGCGCGTGCCCGAGATGCAGCGAGCCGGTGATGTTCGGCGGCGGGATGACGATGCAGTAGGGCTTCTTGGGCGAGGCCGCGTCGGCGTGGAAATAGCCTCGCTCCTCCCAGACGGCGTACCAGCGAGGCTCGACGCGCGTCGGGTCGTAGCGGTCGGCGATTTCGCTCATCTGTGGCGCGTCATTGTAGCACGGGCCTCGCGGCGCTCAGGCGCCACCCCGCCGGCTGCCGCGTCCACGTGAGCGCCCACGGCACGCGCCGGCCGTCGTCGCGCACCTCGGTGGCCGCCATCGTCACCGGCGCGCGCGGCCCCGCGGGCGGCGTCTCGCACACCGGCTCCGCCACCAGGGTCGCGGGCAGCCGCGCGCGCAGCGCCGGCGCGGGCACGAGGCGCGCGAGCCCGGCGGGGTCGCGCGCGGCGAGGGCCCCGAAGAGGCGGTCCGCGGCCGCGCCCAGCTCGCGATGCCACGCCGCGGTGACCTGGCGCCGCGCGACCGCGAGCCCGCCGGCGGCGGTGAGCCGGTAGTGGTCCTCCTGCTCGGTCTGGCCCGGGCATCCCGGCTTCCAGCCCGGATAGCGCGGCTGGTAGCGGACCACCAGCTCGCCGGGCTGCGTGCGCCAGTCCGAGACCCAGAAGCCGTCGGGCCACTCGGCCGCGCTCGTCCACGCGCGCTCGACGCGGCCGCCCTCGTGGGCCGCCCACAGCTCCCCGCGAAGCGGACGCGCGCCCTGCGCCTCCGGGGCGCCGGCCCAGAGCGCGAGCACGCGGACCACGCGATCGGCGCCCGCCGGCCACACCTGCGCCTCGAGCTGCCCCGCGTGGACCGAGGCGCCCGACAGCGTCGCCTCGGGACCCGCGCCCGAGTAGAAGCGGAGCGCGCCGGAGCCGTCGGGGCCGCTCAGGGTGTAGAGGCCCACCGTCAGGGGCTCGCGGCCGCTCGGCACCGCCGCGCGCACCACGCGGAGGGTCACGCCGCCCCACGCCTCCATCATCGCGTCGAGGCGCTCGCGGATGAACGCGGGCGCCGCGAACGGCCCGCCCCCGTGGAGGCTGTCGAGCACCTCCGCGTCCACCAGCTCGTAGAGCTGACCCACCAGCCGCTCCCGCTCCGCGGTGTCGGCGGCGGCGGCGAGCTGCTCCCGCGCGAGGGCGCGAAACCGCTCCAGTCGGTCCTGCGCTCCCGCGGGCGCGACGAGAGCCGCCACCGCGAGCCACGCCGCCGCGAGGCCCGGACCGAACCATGGCCGGCGCATGCCCCTAGCGTACAATGGGCGCGCATGACCCGCATCCTCGACCGCTACATCATCAAGGAGCTGGGGCCCCCCTTCGCGATCGGGGTCGGCGTGTTCACGTTCTTCCTCGTCATCGATCGCATCTACCAGCTCACCGACCTGGTGATCACGAAGAGCGTGCCGTTCGCGCTCGTGCTGCCGCTCCTGATCTACATGCTCCCCGCCTTCCTGGCCCTCACCCTCCCGATGGCGACGCTGGTGGCGGTGCTGCTGGTGTGCGGCCGCCTCGCCAGCGACCTGGAGGTCGCCGCGCTGAAGGCGTCGGGGGTGAGCCCGCTGCGGCTCTTCCGCCCGTTCCTCGCCGCCGGGATCGCGATCACCCTCCTCATCGCCTGGCTCACCCTCATCGTGGGCCCCTGGTCGAGCGGCGCGTTCCAGCGCCAGCTCTTCCGCATCCTCCAGACGCGGGCCTCCACCGGCATCAAGGAGCGCACCTTCAGTCCGACGTTCAACCAGTTCGTGATCTACGTGGACGAGGTCAGCCCCTCCCAGGTGCGCCTGAAGGGCCTGCTGGTCTCGGACGAGCGCAACCCCGAGCAGTCGAGGATCATCGTGGCCCGCGAGGGGCGCTTGCTGAGCGACGAGGCGAATCGGCGCATCACCCTGCGCTTCCTCGACGGCTCCATCAGCGAGAGCGACGTGGGCGACCGCCGCCGCTTCCGGCAGACCTACTTCAGCCTCTACGACATGACGCTGCCGCTGGACTCGCGGCTGTCCGCCATGGGCAAGGAGGACAAGCCGGAGAAGCAGCTGCCGCTGCGCGAGCTGATCAGCGAGGCGGAGCGGCTGCGCCAGGCCGGGCAGATCGTCACCCCGTACTACGTGGAGCTGCACAAGCGCTTCGCCCTGCCGGTGGCCGCCCTCATGTTCACGCTGGTGGGGTTTCCCCTCGGCATCCGCAGCCACCGCGGCGGGCGGGCGGTGGCGCTCGGACTCTCGTTCGGCATCGTGGTCTCGTACTACATCCTCTACACCTCGATGGAGGGCTTCGCCCTGCGCGGCCGCATGCCCGCCGGCATCGCGGTGTGGATCCCGAACGCGATCCTGGCCCTGGTGGGGCTGGCCATGCTGCGCGCGAGCGTGGTCGGCGTCTCCACCGCGTGGCTCGAGCTCTTCTGGCGCCTGTGGGCCAAGGTGGAAGCGCGACGCCCGAGCCGGGCTGCGAAGCCGCTCGAGGAGCGGCGCCGGCGGCACCTCGGGCGCCTCACCGGCCCGCGCGAGTCCACCTTCATCATGGATCGCTACCTGGTCCGCCAGTACCTGATGTACCTCGGCATCGGCACCCTGATCGGCGCGGTGCTCATCATCGTGGTGGACCTGCTCCAGACGCTGGACCGCTTCCTGCGGGTCAAGCCGCCGCTCACCACGATCCTCGAGCACTTCGCCTACCGGCTGCCCAACGAGCTCTACAAGGGCCTGCCGATGATCGTGCTGATCTCGACCGTCTTCCTCTTCCTCTCCCTCACCCGACTGCGCGAGCTGGACGCGATGAAGGCCGCGGGGGTGAGCCTCTACCGGGCGAGCCTGCCGATCCTCCTGGTGGCGGGGGCGATCAGCGTGGGCGCGGTGATGTTCCAGGAGACGCTCTTGCCCGACATCAACGCGCGCTCCGACGAGGTGGACCGGGTCAAGATCCGCGGCCAGCTCCCGCGGCACCTGCAGCGCCAGAGCCAGATCTGGTACCGCTCGTCCGACACCCGCTTCCTCCGCATGGCCCTGCTCGATCCGGTGGGGAAATCGATGGAGGGCCTGACCGTGCTCGACATCGGCCCCGACTTCCGCCTGGTGGACCGGCTCGACGCGCGGCTCGCCCAGTGGTCGCCCGAGGGCTGGACGCTGACCGACGGGGTCTACCGCCGGGTGGGGCCCCAGGACCGGATCGCCTCGGAGATGTTCGACTCGCGGCTCATGGTCATGCCGGAGCACATCGACGACTTCATCCGGGTGCAGAACGCGCCCGAGACCATGAGCTTCCTCGAGCTGCGCGCCTACGTGGCGCGCCTGCGGGACGGCGGCCACCGGGTGACCCGCTATCTGGTCGAGCTCTACTCCAAGCTCTCCTTCCCGCTCGTGCACGTGATCATGGCGCTGGTGGCCATTCCTTTCGCGCTCGTCTCACCGCGCAGCGGAGGCCGGGCCATGGGCATCGGGGTCGCCATCGTGATCGCGGCGGGCTACTGGGTCGTGCACTCGGTGGCCATCGCGCTGGCCCAGGCCGACCTCCTGCCCGCCGCCCTGGCCGCCTGGACCGCCAACATCGTGTTCGCGGGCATCGGCACCGCCCTCTTCCTCAGCGCCCGCACGTAAGAGGGGGTCAGGTCTTACATTCCGACATTTTTCCGCGGTGCGGCGTCCGCCCGCTAGCGGCGAAATGTCGGAATGTAAGACCTGACCCCTAGCGGGCTTCCTGGAGGCGGCGCAGGGCCTCCTCCAGGCGTTTCTGCTCCTGGCCGTAGGCCGCCCAGTCGCCCTTGCGGAGCGCCTCCTGCCCGCGGTGCCAGGCCTCCCAGGCCTGCTGCACGCCGCTCAGGATGGCCGCGCTCGGGGCGGTCACGCCGGCGGCGCCCCGCTCGGGCGCCCGCGGCGCGCCCTCCTCGGCGCGCGGGCGGCCCCCGAAGATGCGCCCGAGGGAGGCCTCGAGGGTGGGCTCCATCGCGATCTGGTTGCCGTAGGCCACCACGACCCGGCGCAGCTCGGGCAGCGCGCCCTGCTCGGCGGCCGCCAGGTAGAGCGGCTGCACGTAGAGCAGCGACTGGTCGATCGGGATCGCGAGCAGGGTGCCCGCGATGACCCGTGAGCCCTGCTGGTTCCACAGCGCGATCTGCTGGGAGATGACCGGGTCCTGGTTGATGCGGGCCTGGATGTTCCGCGGACCGAACACCAGCTTCTGCTTGGGGAACGCGTAGGCGATGAGGCGGCCGTACTGCGGCGGATCCATGCGCGCCACCATGAGCGCGATCATGTTGTCGCGCCCGCTCGGGTTGAACCCGCTCAGGAGCACGAACTCCTCGCGAGCCTCCCCCGGCAGCCGCATCACCGTGAAGTAGGCCTCCATCTCGCGGTCGCGGCCCTCCTGGGGCAGCCGCGGCAGCACCCACAGGTCCTCCTTGTTGTAGAACACCTGCGGATCCTGCATATGGTACGTCGCGTACATCCGCGCCTGCACCGTGAAGAGGTCCTCCGGGTAGCGGATGTGGGCCTGCAGGTCCTTGGGCATCTCGGCGAGCGGCTGCAGCAGGCCCGGGAAGGCCTTGGCGTAGGTGCGGATCAGCGGGTCCTCGGGGTCGGCGATGTAGTAGTTGAGCGTGCCGTGATAGGCGTCCACGGTCGCCTTCACCGAGTTGCGGATGTAGTTGAAGCCGCGCACCGGGGTCGCGTAGGGATATCGGTCGCTGACCACGTAGCCGTCGATCATCCACATCAGGCGGCCGTCGGCCCCGACCACCAGATACGGATCGCGATCGAAGCGCAGGAACGGGGCCGCCTCCTGCACCCGCGCCACGATGTCGCGGTAGATCATGATGCGGCTCTCCGGCCCCAGCGCATCGGACAGCAGGATGGTGAGCGTGCCGAAGCGGGCCGCGAAGGCGGCCTTGCGCAGCATCGAGTTGACCGGGATGCCCCCGCGGCCGCCGTACTTGCTGTAGACGTTCTGGTCGCCGGAGGGATAGTCGAGCTCCTGGGCCCGCGTGCCCACGAACACGTACTCGTTGCCGATCTCCCCGTAGTAGATCTCGGGCCGCGTGATCCGGGGCAGCCCCGAGCCGGCGGGCGGGATGTCCTTGATGAAGAACTCGGGCAACCCCTCGGGGCTGATGCGGTTCACCGGCCCCGCCACCAGCCCGTAGCCGTGGGTGTAGGTCAGGTGCTCGTTGATCCACCCCCGGCTCGGCAGGTCCCGATAGGACAGCTCGCGGGCCGAGAGCATGATCTGGCGGTACTCCCCGTTCACCAGGTAGCGCCCCACGTCGACGTCGACGAACTTGTAGTAGGTGCGGATCTCCTGCAGCTTGCCGTAGGTGGTGAGCAGCGGCCGGTGATCCCAGAGCCGGATGTTCTTGATGGTGAGGTTGTTGCGCTCGAGCGCGGCGGGCGTGAGGTTGTCCTCCGCCGCGAAGTCCTTCTCCTCGATGCGATCGAGCGCGTACGCCTGCCGCGTCATCCGGATGTTGTGCTCGATGTAGGGCCGCTCGAAGTCGAGCTCGTTCGGCTTGACCCGGTAGGTCTGCATCAGCGCCGGCGCGACTCCCAGGCCCGCGACCCACAGCACCACCAGCACCACCAGCCCCGCCACCAGGAAGCGCCAGCCGGGGCGGAACATCTGGAAGACGCAGGCGGCCGCGCACAGCACCGCCAGGACCACCAGCCACTGCAGCACCGGCAGCGAGGCGTGCACGTCGGTGTAGGCGGCGCCGTAGACGAGCGCCCGCGGCGAGTAGAGCAGGTCGAAGCGGTCGAGCCAGAAGCCGACTCCGCGGATCAGCAGGAATAGCGCGGCCAGCCCCAGCAGGTGCGTGCGCGCCCCCGCGGCGAGGCGCGGGCCCCGGGCGGTCAGCACCAGGCTGCGCTGCAGGACGTAGACCGCCGCCACCAGCACCAGCGTGCCGGCGACCAGCGCGGTGCCCCAGCCGTACAGGAGGCGCCAGAACGGGAGCACGAAGAAGTAGAAGCCGAGGTCCCGCCCGAAGAGCGGATCGACCTGCCCGAAGGGCGTCGCGTTGAGGTACTCGAGCACGGTCGCCCAGGAGCCGGTGGCGCGGGCCCCCGCGAAGAAGGCGATCACCGCGATCACCGGCAGCAGCAGGCGGCGCACGAGCGGCTCGAGGATCGCGCGGCCCGGCAGACCCAGCTGATCCTCCAGCTCCCACAGCACGTCGGGCGGCGCGGTGCGCGCCGCCACCGCGAGGTTCACGAACAGGAACACGAACACCGCCGCGCCCAGCCCCAGGAAGAGCCAGCCGCTCACGGTGAGGCGCGTGGTGAAGACCTTCGTGAAGCCCACCTCCTGGAACCAGAGCCAGTCGGTGTAGAGCGGGACCGCCTGCCCGACCAGGCTGAGGGCCACGAAGCCCAGCAGCACCCAGAGCCCCAGGCGGGGTCGCCGCAGGGGAACCCCTCGACCGCCACCGGCAGGAGGCATATGGGCCACGTGCGCTCCGTTCTAGGTTCGAGGCGTCCCGCCGGCCACCGGCCCAGGGCGCCTCGGCATGAAAACGCCCCGCGGCCGCATCCACGGGCCACGGGGCGCGGGCTTCACCCCCGGCCGGCGTCAGACGCCGGCGTCGTCGCGAAGGTCCTTGACCCGGTTCGTGCGCTCCCAGGTGAACTCGGGCTCGCTGCGCCCGAAGTGCCCGTAGGCGGCCGTCTTCCGGTAGAACGGCCGCCGGAGGTCGAGATACTTGATGATCCCGGCCGGCGTGAAGTCGAAGTGCCGGCGGATCATCTGCTCGAGCTTGCCGGTCGGCACCTTCCCGGTCCCGAAGGTGTCGATCATGATCGACACCGGGTCCGCCACCCCGATCGCGTAGGCCACCTGCAGCTGCGCCCGCTCGGCGAGGCCGGCGGCCACCACGTTCTTGGCCACATGGCGCGCCATGTAGCACGCGGAGCGGTCGACCTTCGTCGGGTCCTTGCCGGAGAAGGCGCCGCCGCCGTGCGGGCACGAGCCCCCGTAGGTGTCGACGATGATCTTGCGTCCGGTGAGGCCGGTGTCGCCCATGGGGCCGCCGGTCACGAAGCGGCCGGTCGGGTTGATGTGGTAGACCACCTTGCTGGCGTCGATCAGGTGCTTCGGGATCGTGGGCAGGATCACCTGCGCGATCATGTCCTCGCGGATCTTGGACAGGCCGATCTCGGGACCGTGCTGCGTGGAGATGACCACCGTCTCCACCGACACCGGCTTGCCGTCCACGTAGCGGACGGTGACCTGGCTCTTGCCGTCGGGCCGCAGGTACGGGAGCTGCCCGCTCTTGCGCACCTGGGTGAGGCGCAGGCAGAGCTTGTGGGCCAGGGTGATCGGCAGCGGCATCAGCTCCTCGGTCTCGGTGCACGCGTAGCCGAACATGAGGCCCTGGTCGCCCGCCCCGAGCTTGTCCACGCCCATCGCGATGTCGGCCGACTGCTCGTCGATCGCGGTGATCACCCCGCACGTCTCGTGATCGAAGCCGTACTTGGCGCGCGTGTAACCGACCTCGCGGATGGTCTCGCGCGCCACCCGCGGGATGTCCACGTAGCAGGAGGTCGTGATCTCGCCCGCGACCACCACCAGGCCGGTGGTCAGCAGCGTCTCGCAGGCGACCCGTCCGGTGGGATCCTGCGCCAGCACCGCGTCGAGGACCGCGTCCGAGACCTGGTCGGCGATCTTGTCCGGATGCCCTTCGGTCACCGACTCCGAGGTGAACAGGTACTCCTCACGCGCCATGCCCTGGAACCCTCCGTGCTCTCGCGGATCGACTGCGAATACGTGACATTAGCACGCCGCCCGATGGCGTCTCAAGCGGATTCCCCGGATTCGGGCGCTCCGGCCGCCATTTCGCCGACGCGCACGCGCAACGAGGCCTCCCACGTCTGGCCCGGCTCGAGCCGCACCGGCCAGGTGACCAGCAGCGCCGAGCCCTGGTAGATGCGCTCGAAGCCGCTCTCGGAGAGCGAGACGGTCTCCACGGGCGCCCACGCCACCTCGGCGGGGGCGGAGAAGCTCAGCGCCACCTCGCCGCCCAGCCACTCGTCCACCATCGCCAGGCCGTGCGCGTGCTCGAGGCGGCCGCGGCTGCCGAGCGACGGGCGGCCCGCCACCCGGAAGTAGCGGCCCGGCGCGTCACCCGCGCTCAGGGTCAGGTTGCACTGCACCGCCCAGCGCGCGTCGAGCGGCTCGCCGCCCTCCCAGCGGAGCCGGTAGCCCGCGACCACCGCCGGATCGTCCGCGGCCACCACCAGAGACTTCTGGAGCGCCATCGGGTGGCCCTCCGGGCGCAGCAACGAGCACAGCACCGCGACCTCGCGCGGCGAGGTCCTCACCTCGTGGTCGAGCGGCCGCTCGCCCACCGCCACCCACGCCGCGTCCCACGGCTCGAGCGGGTCGAGCGCCTCGTGGCCCTCCGCGGGCGGAAAGAGCCCGTCCAGCAGCGAGGCCCGGCGGAACCGGTCGTAGCGGAGCAGCGCGGGGAGCCCGGCCTCCTTCACCCCGGGCGCGGAGTGGATGGTCTTCACCTCGCCGGTCCCGGGGCCGCTCGGGCGGTCCTCGACCTGACGGTGGTAGGGCTCGGGCCGGCGCGTGAGCACGTCGGCCACGTCGACCTCCCCGCCCATCCAGGCCAGCTCGGTGAGGGAGCCGCCGCGGGCCGGGCGCAGCGTCACCCCGAGCGTGCGGCTGCGCACCGTGACCTCCGCCTGCCCGTCGCCGTCGACGTCGGCGCTCACGCACTCGATGCCGATCGGCTTGCCCGCGCCCTCCAGCCGCCGCTCGCAGCCGATGAGGGCCGACTTCACGGCCCGGCGCAGGTGCGGCAGGTAGCAGCCGCCGAACACGCCGTGCCAGTAGGCGTCGTTGGCCTGTCCCTGCCAGAGGCGCTCCCGCGCCGCCAGCACGCGCGGATCGCGGGGCCGCGCGGCGAGCCCCTCGCGCACGCGACCGGAGAGCCGGAGCATCTTCCAGTACGCGTCGCCGATCTCCGGGTACTTGAGCAGGAAGTTGCGGAAGAAGCCGCCGCGCAGCAGCCGCGAGAGCCGCTCGCCCCCGGGCAGCTCGGCAAGCCGGTGCCGCGCGGCCTCCAGCTCCAGGGCGGCCGACGGGGGCAGCGCCCACTCGCCCATCTCGGTGTAGGCGGCGGTCGGCAGGTAGATGCGCCCGGCCGGGGGGTGCGTGTCGAGGTAGCGGGAGAAGGTCGACACCACCAGGCCGGGCGCCTCGCGCAGGGCCTGCAGGAACCGCTCGAGCCAGCGCTCGCGGTACACCAGGCGGTCGGTGCCCGGCCACACCCCGAACTTCTCCCCGTCGTCGACCAGCGTGACCGCACCCGCCCCGCGCCGGCTCTCCAGGTAGCGCACGCTCTCGTGCGGGTCCGCGAACGGGACCAGGTAGCGCAGCCGCTGGTTGATCGGGAACACCGCCACCGTGGCCCCCTGCTCCTCGGTCAGGTAGTAGCCGCCGAGGGACTCGGGGTCGAGGCCGGCGAGGGCGAAGTGCGAGTCGTCGACCAGCACGAACTCCACGCCGGCCTCGCGCAGCACCCGCGGCAGCTGCGGCTCCCAGATGCGCTCGGCCAGCCACATGCCGCGCGGGCTCACGCCCCAGTGGGACCTGAGGAACTGGGTGAGGGCCTGGATCTGCCCCACCTTGTCCCAGTCGGGCAAGAGGGCCAGGATCGGCTCGTAGAAGCCGCCGCCCAGCAGCTCCACACGCCCCTCGGCGGCGAGGCGGCCCAGCAGGTCGAAGGTGCGGCCGGCGCGGCTCTTGAGGGTCTCGAGCAGCCCGCCCGAGCAGTGGACGGTCACCGGCAGGTCGTGGCCGACCCGATCCAGCGTCTCGAGGAAGGGGTGGTAGGCGCGAGCGATCGCGTCGTCGACGACCGAGTCGAAGTTGCCGACCGGCTGGTGATTGTGGATGCCGAGCAGGAAGTGGAGCCGCTCGTCACTCACGGTCCAGGTCCCGGTGCCTGACGATCGGACTCAGGCCGAGACCCGTCAGGAAGGAGCGCAGCGCCTCCACCAGCATCACCGAGCGATGGCGGCCGCCGGTGCAGCCGATCGCCACCGTGAGGTACGCCTTGCCCTCGCGCTCGTAGAGGGGCAGGAGGAACTTGAGCAGCCCCTCCAGGCGAGAGAGCAGCTCGCGGCTCTCCGAGAACGACATCACGAACTCCTCCACCGCGGGATCGCGGCCGTCCAGGGCCCGCAGGCGATCCACGAAGTGGGGGTTCGGCAGGAAGCGGACGTCGAAGACGAGGTCCGCGTCGTAGGGCACGCCGTGCTTGAAGCCGAACGAGACCAGCGAGACGGTGAGCCCGCCCTGGTGCCCCTGCGGACCGTAGGAGCGCACCATCTGGTCCTTCAGCTGGTGCACGGTCAGCGAGGTGGTGTCGATCACCTGGTTGGCGATCTCGCGGAGATGGGCGAGCGCCTTGCGCTCGGCCCGGATGCCGTCGATGACGTTGCCCTCTCCCGCGAGCGGATGCCGCCGCCGCGTCTCGTGGTAGCGGCGCACCAGCGTCTCGTCGGAGGCCTCCAGGAACAGCACGTCGACGTGGTGGCGGCGGCTCCGCAGCTCCTGGATGGTCTCCACCATGTTGGCGAGGTACTCGCCCTCCCGCACGTCGACCCCCAGCGCGATGGCCTGCATGCCCCGGCTCGAGTTCGCGCACAGCTCCGCGAACGTCGGGATCAGGGTGGTGGGCAGGTTGTCCACGCAGAAGTAGCCCAGGTCCTCGAGGCACTTGATCGCGTAGCTCTTCCCCGCGCCCGAGAGGCCGGTGACGATGACGAAGCGGATGGGCTCGGTGGAGACGGGCTCGGTCACGCCCTCAGCGCTTCTTGGAGGCGAGCCGCCGCTGGTGCGACGGCAGGATACCCAGCTCCTCCCGGTACTTGGCCACCGTGCGCCGCGCGATCGTCAGCCCCTGCCCCTGCAGGGCCTGCGCGATCTCCTGGTCGGAGAGCGGCTTGCTGCTGTCTTCCGCGCTCACCATGTCCCGGATCGTCTTCTTCACCGACACCGACGAGACCATGGAGCCGTTCTCCGAGGCGATGCCGCTGTGGAAGAAGAACTTCAGCTCGAACAGCCCCTGCGGGGTCTGGACGTACTTGTTGGTGGTGACCCGGCTGATGGTCGACTCGTGCATGCTGATGTCGTCGCCCACGTCGCGCAGGGCGAGCGGCCGCAGGTAGGGCAGCCCCTTGTCGAGGAACTCGCGCTGGAAGTTGACCAGGCTCTGGGCGACTTTTCGAAGAGTGCGTTGACGTTGTTCCACCGACTTGATCAGCCAGACCGCGCTGCGGAGCTTCTGCTCCACGTACTGCTTGGCCTCGTCGCCGGAGCGGCGGAGCAGCGAGCGATAGAGGGAGTTGACCCGCAGGCGCGGGATCCCCTCCTCGTTCAGGATCACCACGTAGTCGTCGCCGACCTTCTGGATGGTCACGTCGGGCACCACGTAGCGGGAGTCGTTCACCGAGAAGCGGCGGCCCGGCTTGGGCTCGAGCCCCTGGATCTCCTCGATCGACTCCATGATCCGCTCGAGCGGCAGCTTCAGCGCCCGCGCGATCTCCGCGTAGCGCCGGCGCTCGAGGTCCTCGAAGTGCTTCTCCACGATCTCCACCGAGACCGGGTCCGGCTCCGCGTCGGTGGTGAGCTGGAGCAGCAGGCACTCCTGCACGCTGCGCGCCGCCACCCCGGGCGGATCGAAGCCCTGGATGCGCTTCAGCGCCGCCTCCACCGCCTCCGGCGAGCAGCCCATGCCGCTCGCGATCTCCCCCACGTCGGCCCGGAGGTAGCCGTCCTCGTCGAGGTTGCCGATGATGGCCTCCCCGATGCGGAGCAGCTCCTTGTCGTCGGTGCTGAGGCGCAGCTGCTCCATCAGGTGCTCGGTGAGCGAGGTGTCGCTCCGGCCCAGGTTCTCGAAGGGCAGCTCGTCGCGCTCCTCCATCGACACCGGGGTGCGCTCGTCGCCGTGGTCGTCGAAGATCGCGGAGGAGAGGTCGAACGGCAGGTCGTCGGCGCGCTCCCCGTCGACCGACGACGTCTCCTTCGAGGGCTGCTCGGGCACCTCGGCGGCGGGGGCCGGGGCCTCGGCGGCGGCCGGCGCCTCCGCGCCGGTGGAGGCCGCGGGGGCCTCCCCGGGCTCGGGGTTCTCGACCGGGATCTCCTCGAGGAGCGGGTTCTCCTCCAGCTCCTTGCGCACGACCTGCTCGAGCTCGAGGGTAGAGAGCTGGAGGAGCTGGATCGCCTGCTGCAGCAGCGGGGTCATGACGACCCGCTGGCTCATGCGCTGTACGAGTTTCATAGCGAGAACTTCTCGCCCAGGTAGATCTCCCGGGCCTTGGAGTTGTTGGCCAGCTCGGTCGCGGTCCCGGAGGCCAGGATGCGACCGTCGTAGAGGATGTAGGCGCGATCGGTGATGGCCAGCGTCTCGCGCACGTTGTGGTCGGTGATGAGGACGCCGATGCCGCGCTCCTTCAGCCGGGCCACGATCTCCTGGATGTCGCCGATGGCGATGGGATCGATGCCGGTGAAGGGCTCGTCCAGCAGCAGGTACCGCGGATTGGTCACGAGCGCCCGCGTGATCTCGAGGCGCCGGCGCTCGCCGCCCGAGAGCGTGAAGGCCTTGTGCCGGGCCAGCCGGGTCAGGTCGAGCTCGGCCAGCAGCTCGCCGAGCCGGGCCATGCGCTCGGAGTGGGAGAGGTCGAGCGTCTCCAGGATCGCGAGCAAATTCTCCTCGACCGTGAGCTTGCGGAACACCGACGACTCCTGGGGCAGGTAGCCCATGCCGAGGCGGCAGCGCCGGTACATGGGCAGCTCGGTGACGTCCTCGCCCTCCAGGAAGATCCGGCCGCCGTCCGGACGCAGGAGGCCCACGATCATGTAGAAGGACGTCGTCTTGCCCGCCCCGTTCGGGCCCAGGAGGCCCACCACCTCGCCGGGATGGATGTCCAGGCTCACGCGGTTCACCACCACCCGGCTCCGGAACCGCTTGCGCAGACCCTGGGCGATCAGCCCTTCCATCGACGCCTCATGAGCAGTGGCCGGGGACCGGCTTGGGCCGCGCAACTTCGTCCTGGGACTTGGGGTAGAACACGGCCTTCACCCGCTCCTGCCGGCCGCCCTCGACCACGCTGCGGTCTTCCGCGAGATAGATCGTGATCCGCTCGCCGGTGACCACGTTGTCGTCGCGCCACACCCGCGCGTTGCCGATCAGCACCACGCGCTGCTCGGCGTCGTAGTACTCGGCCCGCTTGGCGGTGCCGCTGCGGCAGTCGCGCGTGATGATCCGCACGTTGCCGGTGGACACGGTGCGCGTGATGCGCTCGCCCTTGTCGTCCAGGTAGACCTCCATGCGGTCGGCCCACTGCGTGGAGTTGTTCTGGCTCGCCACCACGTTGCCGGTGAAGACCACCAGGCCTTCCTTCTGGATGTTCTCGAGCTGGTCCGCGTCCACCGTGACCGGCGCGTTCTTGCCGTCCGCGGTCGCGGTGCCGTCGAGGCCCGGCGCGGGGACCGCGCTGGCCGGCCGGGGCGGCCGGGGCCGCGTCGCCGCGCCCTGCGCCCACGCGGGCGCCGCCAGCAGGCAGGCGGTCCAGATCGCGAGCACGCCGACCGCGAGCCGTCGCATCAGGAGCGTCCGGCGGAGTCCGGCTCGGTGGGCACGGGACGACCGCGCTGGAAGGTCGCGCGCACCCGCCCCCGGATGCTGCTGACCTCCTCGGCCACGCGCGACTCGAAGCCGGTGCCGCGCACCACCGCGCCCGCGCGGTAGATCACCACCGGATCGTCGGTCCAGGCCCGCTGCCGCTCGGCGTCCCAGCGCAGCCGGTCGGTCTCGAGCCGCAGGCCATCGCTCGAGATCAGCACCACGTTGCCGCGCAGCTCCACGTCCTTGGTGTCCTGGTTCAGGTCGCCCTCGTTCCCCGTGACGGTCCAGGAGCGCGACGCCTGATCACCCTTGACCGGCTGGTCCACCTTGATCCTGACCTTGCGCATCGTCGTCCTGTTCTGGTCCTCGAACGTCTCGGAGTATTCCGCATCGAGCTGCCACCGGGAGCCGTCGCGGCCTTGCTCTTGCAGATGCACCTGCTTGAGCCGGTAGTCCGCGTTGGTCGCGGCGGGCTCCGCGGGCAGCTTGCGAGGGATCCGAGCGCGGTGGACGAGCACGCCCACCACCACGGACAGGAATACCACGACCAGCGTCAGGATTATGAACGGTGCCTTCCGCATAGCAAGCTCTGTGCCACGCTAGCACGGGTATGGGATTCGAGGCAAACGAAGATGCAAGGTTCGCGTGGGTCAGCGAGGAGGCCAGGCGCGGCGCGCCCTTAGGAGCATCTCCACCGCCTCGCGAACCGCGCCGTCCCCGCCCCGGCGTCGGGCCACCCAGTGGGCCGCGCGCTTGACCTCGGCGACCGCGTTGGCCGGCGCCAGAGCCAGGCCGGCGCGCGCCATCGCGGGCAGGTCCGACAGGTCGTCGCCCATCATCGCGACCTCGGCGGCGTGCCGCCCGAGGCGCTGGGAGAGGGCCAGGAGCGCGGAGGCCTTGTCCGACACCCCCTGGTGCACCTCGGTGACGCCGAGCTCGCTCAGGCGGCGAGTCACCGCCGCCGAGGCCCGGGAGGAGAGCACCGCGACCTGCAGGCCCGCCTTCGGCGCGGCCACCAGCGCCAGGCCGTCGTGGACGTGGAAGCGCTTCGTCTCCTCGCCCGACGGTCCGTAGACGAGGCCGCCGTCGGTGAGCACGCCGTCGACGTCCAGGACCAGCAGGCGGATGCGCGCGGCGCGAGAGGGAGCGGTCACACGATCTTGGCGAGCAGGATGTCGTGCAGCCGGATGACGCCGGCCGGCCGCCCGGCCCCGTCGGTGATCACGAGGCTGGTGATGCGGCCCTCCATCAGGGCCAGCGCGCGGGTGGCCAGCTCCTCGGCGCCGATCACCTTCGGGTCCCGGGTCATGCACTCGCCCACCCGCCGCTCGAGCAGGCTCGCCCCGTGCGCCAGCTGCTGGCGGCGGAGGTCGCCGTCGGTCAGGATCCCGACCAGCGTGCCCGCCGCGTCCACCACGGTCGTCATGCCGAAGCCCTTGCTGGTCATCTCCTCGATGGCTTCCTTCATGGTGGCCTGCTCGGAGATGACGGGCACCGCTTCCCCGGTGTGCATGAGGTCCCGCACCTTGAACAGCGACTTCCACCCGAGCGTGCCGCGCGGATGCAGCGCCGCGTAGTCCTCGGGGCGCAGGCCGCGCAGGTCGAGGAGGGCCATCGCGAGGGCGTCACCCATGGCGAGCGCGGCGGTGGTGCTGGAGGTCGGCGCCAGGTTCATCGGGCACGCCTCCTCCGCCACCCCCACATCGACCACGATGTCGGCCTGGCGCGCCAGCGTCGAGCCGGGGGCGCCGGTGAGCAGGATCAGCGGGATGCCGAGCCGCTTCAGCGCGGGCAGCAGCGCCAGCACCTCGTCGGTCTCGCCGAAGTTCGAGAGCGCCACCACCACGTCCTCGCGGGCGATGATCCCGAGATCGCCGTGCACGCCCTCGGCGGGATGGAGGAAGTAGGCGGGGGTGCCGGTGCTGGCCAGCGTGGCCGCGATCTTGCGCCCGATGAGCCCGGACTTGCCCATGCCGGTCACGATCACGCGGCCCCGGCAGCGATGGAGCGCGTCCACCGCCTCCACGAAGCGGTCGTCGAGCCGCGCGCACAGGGCGAGCACGCTCTCTCCCTCGAGGCGCAGCACCCGCGCGGCCAGGCCCAGGATGCGCGAGCGGTCCAGGCGCGCGTCCATCAGCGTCCCGGCCCCGCCGCGATGGCGCGGATCTCGTCGAGCAGCCGGGGCAGATCGTCCAGGCGCAGCATGTTGGGCCCGTCGGAGAGCGGGCGGCCGTCCTCCAGGGTGCGGTCCGGATCCTCGTGGATCTCCATGAACAGCCCGTCCACGCCCACCGCCACCGCGGCGCGCGCGAGGGCCTGCACGTACTGACGCTCCCCGCCCGAGCGATCGCCCTGCCCGCCCGGCAGCTGCACGGAGTGGGTCGCGTCGAAGATCACCGGGTAGCCGAAGGCGCGCATGATCGGGAGCCCGCGGAAGTCGACCACCAGGTTGTTGTAGCCGAAGCTGGTGCCGCGCTCGGTCAGCAGCAGGTCCTCGCTGCCGGCCGCGCGCACCTTCTCGACCACGTTGGCCATGTCGCGGGGAGCCATGAACTGGCCCTTCTTGACGTTGACCGGCCGGCCGCTGTGCGCGCAGGCCACGATGAGGTCGGTCTGCCGGCAGAGGAACGCGGGCACCTGCAGCACGTCGAGCACCTCCGCGGCGGGCGCCACCTCCGAGACGTCGTGGACGTCGGAGAGCACCGGGAGCCCGGTCCGCTCCTTCACGCTCCGGAGGATGCGCAGCCCCTCGGTCAGCCCGGGCCCCCGGTAGGAGTGGATCGACGAGCGGTTGGCCTTGTCGTAGGACGACTTGTAGATGAACGGCACCCGCGCCTCCGCGGTCACCCGCTGCAGGCGCTCCGCGATCATCAGGGCGTGCTTCTCGCTCTCGATCGCGCAGGGCCCGCCGATCAGGGCGAGCGGCGCGCCGCCCCCGATGGTGACGCCGCCGATCCGGACCGCGCGCGTGCCGCTCACACCGCCCCCTGGTGATCCAGCGCCGCCTTGATGAACGCGGCGAAGAGCGGGTGCGGGTCCCACGGCCGCGACCGGAACTCGGGATGGAACTGGCCGGCCACGAACCACGGGTGATCCGGCAGCTCGATGATCTCCACCAGCTGCTTCTCGGCCCAGATGCCCGAGACGCGGAGCCCGTTCTTCTCGAGCCGGGCCAGGTAGTCGTTGTTGACCTCGTAGCGGTGGCGGTGGCGCTCCTCGATGAGCCCCTGCCCGTAGACCCGGGACGCGGTGGTGCCCTCGCTCAGCAGCACCGGGTAGAGCCCGAGGCGCATGGTGCCGCCCTTGTCCTGGATGTGCCGCTGCTCGGGCAGGAGATCGATGACGTTGTGGGCCGGGTTCGGCTCGAACTCGGTGGAGTTGGCGCCCTCGAGCCCGCACACGTGCCGCGCATACTCGATCACCGCGCACTGCATCCCCAGGCAGATGCCGAAGTACGGCACGCGCTGCTCGCGCGCGTAGCGGATGGCCTGGATCTTCCCCTCGATGCCCCGGTCGCCGAAGCCGCCCGGCACCAGGATGCCGTCGATCCCGGCCACGTGGCCGGTCAGCCCCTCGCGCTCGATGCGCTCGGCGTCGACCCACACCACGTCCACCGCCGCCTCGTGCGCGATGCCGCCGTGGGCGAGCGCCTCGTAGAGGCTCTTGTAGGAGTCCTTCACCTCGATGTACTTGCCCACCACCCCGATGCGGCAGCGGCGACGGGGCGCCTTCACCCGGCGCACGATCTCCTCCCAGCGCGACAGGTCGATCGGCCGCGCGGGCAGGTCGAGCAGCTTGATGATCGACTCGTCCAGGCCCTGGTCGTGGAAGGCGAGCGGCACCTCGTAGATGGTGTCGACGTCGCGCGCGGCGATGACCGCGTCTTCCTCGACGTCGCAGAAGAGCGCGATCTTGGACTTGGTGGACGGCGTCAGCGGGTGGTCCTTGGCCGTCCGGCAGAGGAGCACGTCGGGCTGGATTCCGATGGCCCGCAGCTCCTTGACCGAGTGCTGGGTGGCCTTGGTCTTGAGCTCCTGCGCGGCCTGGATGAACGGCACCAGGGTGAGGTGCACGTAGATCACGTTGTCCTTGCCCACGTCCTTCTTGAACTGGCGCACCGCCTCCAGGAAGGGCAGTCCCTCGATGTCGCCGACGGTGCCGCCGATCTCGACGATCACCACGTCCACCCCGGCGGCCACCTTCCGGATCGAGGCCTTGATCTGATCGGTGATGTGGGGGATGACCTGCACCGTGCGGCCCAGGTAGTCCCCGCGGCGCTCCTTCTCGATGACGGTCCCGTAGACCTTGCCGGTGGTGACGTTGTTGTCCCGGGTCATCCGCGCCGAGGTGAAGCGCTCGTAGTGGCCGAGATCCAGGTCGGTCTCCCCGCCGTCGTCGGTGACGTAGACCTCTCCGTGCTGGTAGGGGCTCATGGTCCCCGCATCGACGTTGATGTAGGGATCCATCTTCTGCAGGGTGACGCGGAAGCCCCGCGCCTCCAGCAGGGACCCGATCGACGCCGCCGCGAGCCCCTTGCCCAGCGAGGACACGACACCGCCCGTCACGAAGATGAACCTGGTCGTCACCTCACGCCTCCTTTCCCGCTGTGAGCCATTCTTTCACGAGCCTCCGCTCCTCGGCCACCGAGCCGGCCGCTCCGTCCAGCCGCTTGCGGCGCAGCATCGCCAGCGCCCGTCCGACGTCCGGCCCCGGCGGCACGCCCAGGGCCAGCACGTCGCCCCCGGTGAGCCGCGGCTGCACCGCCCGCCCCTCCGCCAGGTACCACTCCACGCGCCGCCGCACGCGCGCGCTGCCCCGCAGCCAGGCGCCCAGCGGCGCCCCTCCGGGCTCCCCGCGCAGGATCTCGTCCGTCGCGCTCGGAGCCAGCCGCGGCGCCTCGAGCCGCCGCGCCAGCCGCCCGCCCCGCGTCGCCCCCGCCTCGATGCGGGCGCGCGCCTCTCCGGCCAGGGCCAGCCGGTCGAGACAGCGCTCGATCGCGGGCAGCGGGCGGCCCGCGAGCAGCGCGACCACGTAGAGCTCGGCCGGATCGACCGCCACGCCGGCCGCCCGGGCCCAGGCATCCAGGCGCTCGGCATCCGCGAGACTCACCCGGACCGGATTTCCGACGCCGAACAGACTTAAAGCCTTCCAGCTCACCAGGAGCTCGAAGCCCTTGCGGGCATGCGGCTCGGCGGCGAGCAGCTCGATCTCCCGCCAGAGGCGCTGCCCCGAGAGCGCCGGGTATGGCTCGTGCGCCACCCCCAGGCGGATGGCGGCGCGCGTGGGGCGATCCACCGTGAAGCCGAGGCGGGCGGCGTAGCGGGCGGCCCGGAAGATCCGGGTGGGATCCTCGACGAAGGCGAGCGGACGGAGCGCCCGCAGCCGCCGGGCCATCACGTCGCGCTGGCCGCCCAGGGGATCGACGAGGTGGCCGAAGCGATCGGGGGCCAGGGCCATCGCCATCGCGTTGACGGAGAAGTCACGCCGCCGCAGGTCCTCGAGGAGACCGGCCGGGGCCACCTCGGGCAGCGCGCCCGGCCTCGCGTAGCGCTCGCGCCGGGCCGAGGCGATGTCCACGCGCCCGAGCCGCGCGCCCGCGGGCGCGTGCCCACCCTCGATCGACGCGGTGCCGAAGCCGGCGTGCATCAGCACCGTGCCGCCGATCTCCTCGCCGAGCCGGCGGGCCAGCGCGATGCCGTCGCCCTCGACCACGAGGTCCACGTCGGGGGTGTGGCCCTCCGGGGGCGCGAACCCGAGGAGCAGGTCACGCACCAGCCCGCCCACCGCGTGGACCGGGGTGCCCATGCTCTCGCCGAGCTTGCCGGCGGCGCGGAGCAGCCAGAGCCGGGCCTCGGACACGCGGTCCCCCGCCCGTTCCAGCCGCGCGAGCATCGACGACTCGGGCGGGGCCGGCGCGAGCGCCGCCGCGTCGATGGCGGCCACGATCCGCGCCCCACGCCGGAGCAGCACGAGCGACGCGCCGGCCTGCGCGAGGCGCCGCGCCTCGCTCTCGGTGGCCGTCTCGGCGAGCACCGGCAGGTCGGTCCACGCGACCTCGCGGACGGGCCGCGCTCCGAGCCCCCACTCGGCGGCCCGGGCGAGCTCCGCGAGGCGCACCGCCTGCCGCGGCCCGCTGACGATCACGCCGGCCCCGGCCGCGCGCGCTCGCGCGAGCGCGCGCGACACCGGCGTGCCGGACGCGCAGGCGACGACGCCGGCGACCGCGAGCGAGCGTGCGCCCGGCTCCACCTGCGGGTAGCGATGTCCGGGCCGCGCCATCTCAGCCCGCGCGCCGCGCGCTCGCGCGCCGGGCGCGCGGGTGGAAGCGGCGATACATGTCGTGGACCACGCTCGACGGCAGGTGCGTGTAGATCTGGGTGGTCGAGATGTCGACGTGCCCGAGCATCGCCTGCACGGAGCGGAGGTCCGCGCCGCGCTCGAGCAGATGGCTCGCGAACGAGTGGCGCAGCGTGTGCGGCGACACCGCGGCCCGGAGGCCCGCGCGGCGGGCCGCCCGGCGGATGGCGACCCAGAGCGACTGGCGCGACAGTCCCCCGCCGGAGCGGTTCAGGAAGAGCGGCGCGCCCTCTCGCCGCACGAGCCGCGGCCTCACCGTGGTGCAGTAGCGCCGGATCCAGTCCAGCGCCTGCGTCCCCGCCGGCACGAGGCGCTGCCGGTTGCCCTTGCCGGTGACCACCACGTAGCCGGCCGCGAAGTTCACGTCCTCCACCCGCAGCCCGAGCGCCTCGGAGGCGCGCAGGCCGCACGCGTAGAGCAGCTCGAGCAGCGCCCGGTCGCGCAGCCCGTCGGGCCGCGTGGTGTCCGGCGCCTCCACGAGCGCGGCCGCGTCCTCGACCGAGAGCGTGCGCGGCAGCCGGCGCGCCGGCCGCGGGCTGTCGAGGTGCTCCGTCGGATCGCGCGTCACGCGGCGCTCGTCCCGCAGGTAGCGATACAGTCCGCGCACCGCCGAGAGGTGCCGGGCGATGGACCGGCTGCCGAGGCCGCGGGCGCGCAGGCCGGCCAGATAGCGGGACATGTCCGCGACGCCGACGGACTCCACCCGTCGTCCTTCCTCGGCGAGGAACGCCTCGAAGCCGGCCAGGTCGCGCCGGTACGCCATCAGGGTGTTGCGGGCGGCGCCGCGCTCGACCTGGAGGCTCGACAGATAGTCGGCGATCAGGGGCGCGGCGGGAGAGCGGGGACGGGACGGCGTCCCCCGGGGCGCTGCGGACACGGCTCCCGGCGACTTCCGCTCCGCTCGCGCGCCAGGTCGCCGGGCCACGCGGTCACATCCGGAGCGGGAGGCTCAAAAAACGACGGCCCCGGTGTCGGCCGATTCGTGCTGCCCGGGCCATCACCGAGGCGTCCCCTGCAACTCCAGGAGCATGAGGGAGTCTATCATCGGCCGCGCGCGGGAGGCAAGACGCGCACCGGCGGGGCTCATGCGCCCCCGGGCGGCGGCGCGCCCGAGCGGCGGCGACGCGCCAGGTCGAGGAGCCCGCGCAGCTCGGTCGAGCCGGAGGCCCACGCGCCGAGGCCGAAGACCACCACGCCGCCCACGAGCGCGACGGCGGTCCAGCCGGCGCCGCGCCCGCGGGGCGCGGGCAGCCCCGGCAGCAGGCCGCTGATCGCCGCGCACCACAGCGCGAGCAGCGCGGAGGCGCCGAGCGTGCGGGCCAGCGACGGGCCCAGATCGGCGACGCGCGGGCCGTGCAGGCGACGCCGCAGCAGCCAGCAGAGAGCCAGCACGTTGACGTAGGAGGACAGCGACGAGGCGAGCGCGAGCCCGGTGTGGCGCAGCGGCCACATGAGCAGCAGGGCCAGCACCACGTTCGCGGCCACCGACACGAACCCCACCAGCACGGGGGTGCGGGTGTCGCCGAGCGCGTAGAACGTCTGCGCGGCGATCCGGGTGGCCGAGAACGCGGGCAGGCCGATCGCGTAGCCGGTCAGGGCCTGCGCGGTGAGCATCGCATCGCCGGCCGAGAACTCGCCGCGCTGGAACAGCACCGTCACGATGGGGCCCCCCAGCATCACCAGGCCCACCGCGGCCGGCACCGCCACGAACGCGGCCATGCGCAGGGCGAACTCGAGCGTGGCGCGCAGGGCCGCGAGCTCGCCCCGCGCGGCCTGGGCCGACATGCTGGGCAGGGCGGCGGTGGCGAGCGCGATGCCGAAGATGCCGAGGGGGAACTCCATCACGCGGTCCGCGTAGTAGAGATACGACACGGTGCCCGCGGGCAGGAGCGAGGCGAGCAGCGTGTTGACCACCACCGTGATCTGCACCGCGGCCAGCGCGAACACCGCGGGCCAGAGCCGGTGGGCGATGCGGCCCACCGCCGGATGGCGCCACTCCGCCGACGGGGTCAGCGGCACGCCGAGCCGGCGCAGCTCGGGCAGCTGCACCAGCAGCTGGCCGAGCCCGCCCACCAGCACCCCGACCGCGAGCGACAGGACGGGCGGATCGAGGTGGGCCGCGAGCGCCAGCACGGCCAGGATCATCGCCACGTTCAGCACCGCGGGGCCGACCGCGGCGGTGAAGAAGCGGTGGTGGGCGTTGAGCGCGCCCATCGCGAGCGCGGCCAGCCCCACCAGCACCAGGTACGGGAACATCACGCGCGTCAGCATCACCGCGAGGTCGAACAGCGCGTCGTCGGTGCGCCAGCCCGGCGCCATGAGGGCCACCACCGGGCGCGAGAGCAGCACCCCCAGCGCCGAGACGAGGCAGAGCACCACGATGGCGGCGCCGGTGGTGGCGCGCGCGAGCCGGGCGAACGCGGTGGGGCCGCCGCGGGTGAGGGTCTCGGTGAAGACCGGGATCACCGCGGTGGCGAGCGCACCCTCGCCCAGGAGCCGCCGCAGCAGGTTCGGGATGCGGAAGGCGACCAGGAACGCGTCGGTGACCGGCCCCGCCCCGAAGGCGTGGGCGACCACCATGTCGCGGATGTAGCCCAGCACGCGGCTGGTGAGGGTGGCGAGCCCGATGGCCCCCACCGCGCTGACCACCCCGCGCTGGACGTGCTCGTGCCCGCCGGTCGTATCGCGCGCCGGCTCGCTCATCCCCGGGCCCGGCCGATCCTTGACACCCGGGGGCCCGGACGGTAGGCTCGTGTGTCGCTCACCTCTGAAAGGAGACAGGCCGTGGCCAACACGCGCTCCGCGCAGAAGCGGATCAAGCAGAACGAGAAGCGGCGCCTGCGCAACCGGGCCATCCGCAGCACGGTGCGCTCGAGCATCCGGGTCGCCCGGGAAGCCCTCGCCGGCAAGGGTGGCGAGTCGGCCGCCGCGGTTCGCGAGGCCATCCGCGTCATCGATCGCGCGGTGACCCAGGGTGTGATCCACCGCAACACCGCCGCCCGCCGCAAGTCCGCGCTCGCCCGCAAGCTCAACGCGCCGGCCTGACCGGCCGCGGCGCGCGCCGCTCCGAGAGGGCCCGCACCGCCCCGATCGCGGCGTCGCGCACGATCTCCCCGCCCCGCTCCCCGTAGAGGCTGCCGCACGCGATGTAGCTCGCGGTGCGGAAGTGCTCGGGGGCCAGCAGGTAGCCCTGGTAGCCGTTGGCCAGCCCCACCACGAAGGTGCGCGCGAAGCCCGCGCGGGGCGCCGCCTTGATCGCGAGGCCGAGCTCGGTGTCGAGCTCGCCCGGGATCGTCACCCACGCCCCGCGCCCGACGCCCACCGCGGTGATCTCGGCGCTGGCGGGCAGCGCGGAGCGGAGCCCCAGGCGCGTGCCGCGAGGGACCCACCCCCCGAGACAGTTGTGGAGGTCGAGCGCGGGCGCGGGTAGCGCCGTGGTCTGTCCCGCCGTGGTGAGCCGCTGGTCGCCGTCGGGCGCGACGCGGGGCCAGAGCGCGAGCACCGCCGCCGCGAGCAGCTTCCCGGTGGAGGCCACCCCGTCCCAGCCGCGCTCGCGCGGGCTCACGTCGCCGACCGCGCCGTTGACGTAGAGCGCGGGGGCGCCGAGCTGCGCCTCGATGCGCGCGCTCGCGTCGCCCATCACGTCGCCGGAGAGCTGGAAGTTCTTGGTGCCCAGCATGGTGCCGTGGATGGCGTAGTTCCACACCACCGCCACCGGCTTGCCGTCGGCGCCCACCACCTTCAGCAGGCCCAGCTCCGGATCGAGGCGCCCGCGCACCCGGCTCTCGGTCAGGCCCGCGACCTCGCTCCACCCGGTGCCGACGGCGGCCGGCCGCTTGCGGCGCTCCGCGGTGCGGGCCGCCTCCTCCATCGCGGAGTAGATGCGGCCCCGCACGCGCGGGGACTCGCGATCGAGCGCGAGCAGGCCGAAGAGGTCCGACTTCGCGTAGGCGCCCGGCCCGGAGTGGGTGTGCGAGGCGGCCACCACCATCGCCGCGTAGCGCAGGCCGAGCTGGTCGAGCCGCGCGCGCAGGTCGCTCACCAGGGTGGGATCGATGCCGACCAGGTCGAGGGTGAGCCACAGCACGCGCACCCCGCCCGCCTCCAGCACCAGCGCGCGCGCCCGGATCGGATCGTGCACGCCGGTGGCGGGACGGAACCAGAACGTGTCCGGATGGCGGCCGAGCAGGTCCGGCAGCCACGCCCGCCGGGGGAACCCGCCGTAGCCGCCGAGCGGCGTGTCCTCGGGCAGGCCGATCGCGACGCTGGTGGCCCCGGCGAGCAGGCGCGGCGCGGGCGCGGCGCCGGCGGAGCCGACCAGCACGCCCAGGGCGACGACCGCGGCGAGGAGCGCGCGCCGCGTCCCCGCCATCAGACCCCGCACAGATCCGCGACGAGGAGGGAGAGCTCGGGCCGCGCGGCCCCGCCCTGCTTGAGCCGGCGCTCGACGTCCCAGCAGCGCGCCACGTGGCGGGCGGCGGTCGCGGGCGACAGGCTGCGCGCCCGCTCGAGCAAGGCGTTCGCCGCCGCGGGCGGCCGGCGGAGGGCCCGGGCCACCTCCTCGGGCGGCCGGCCGGCCCGCAGGGCGCCGGCGGCCTGCCAGGTGGCGCGGGCCTCGCGGGCCAGCATGCCGAGCACCGCGAGCGGCTCCTCCCCCGCGTTCAGCAGCGATTCGAGCACGGCGAGCGCGGCGCCGGTGTCGCGCGCGGACAGCGCCCGGGTGAGGTCGAACACGTGGCGCAGCCGGTGCTCGCCCACCACCGCGCGCACCTCCGCCACCCCCACCCGCCGGTTGTCGGGACCGCCCGAGAGCGCCGCCTTCTCCACCTCGCCCACCAGCTGGGTGAGGTCGTCGCCGGAGAGCTCGACCAGGAGCGTGGCCGCGTCCGCGCGCAGCTCGTAGCCCCGCGACCGGGCGTGCCCGCGCAGCCACGTCGCGAGCGCCCGGCCGGTGGGCGCCGGCGCCGCCACGATCGCGGCCGCGGGCACCGCGCGGAGGAGCCAGTGGGCGCCCTCGAGCAGCCCGTCGGCGACCAGGACCAGCACCGTGGACGGGTTCGGGTCCTTCACGTAGGCGACGAGCGGCTCGCTCGCCTTGGCGGTGAGGCCGTCCACGCCGCGCGCGATCACGAGCCGGCGCTCGCCGAGCCACGGCAGCACCAGGGCCGATTGCACGATCGCCTCCGCCCCGGCCCCGCGCGCCTCGAGGGCCTCGCGCACCAGCGTGAGGTCTTCCTGGCCGGGGAAGAGGGCGCGGGTCAGCCGGGCCACCGCGTCTTCCAGGAGGAACGGCTCGGGACCGTGCAGCAGGGTGACCGGCGGCACCCGCCCGGCGTCGGCCGCCTCGAGGAACTTCCCGTAGTCCACCTAGCCGCCGTCCACCTAGAAGCGGTCCACCGCCAGATTGACGACCTTGCGCCCGATCTCGGTCGCGGCCTGCTGCACCGCCCCCTGCCCGCGCGCGATGGTGTCGGAGACCTGCCCCTGCACCTGGAAGTCGGAGTACTCCTGCAGCCCCTCCTGGCGCCAGAGCAGCGCGTTGCGCCGGACGTCGCGAAACTCGACGTTGAGCACCAGCTGCAGGCGATAGGCGCGCACGTTCGCGTTGCGGTCGAAGGTGAGGCCGGTGAGGCTGTAGCCGACCACCTCGCCCTGCAGGATCGCGTCCGCCTGCTCGACCGGCACCACCCGCAGCCGTCCGCCGTTGGAGAAGGCGGTGACGACCGCGGAGGTGATCGCGCTCTCCACCCCCGGCTCGAGGGTGCGGTTCTTGAAGATGGGGACCCCGACCGTCTGGATGTGGTCGGGCAGGTTTCCCCTGGTGCTGTAGCCGCAGCCGCCGAGGAGAAGCGTGACCAGCAGGACCGCGAGCGCGCGGCGACCCGGGCCGGCGGTCTCAGGCACGGGTCACGATGTTGACGAGGCGGCCCGGCACCACCACCACCTTGGCGATGCGGCGTCCGTCGAGCCAGGGGCGCACCTTGCCGTCGGCGAGCGCCTTCTCGCGGATCTCCGACTCCCGGGCCGCCGCATCGGCGGTGAGCCGGCTGCGCACGCGCCCGTCCACCTGCACCACGATCTCCACCTCGTCGCGGGTCAGCGCGGCGGGATCCGGCTCGGGCCAGCGCTGCGCGAACAGGCTCTGCCGGTGGCCGAGGGCGGCCCACATCTCCTCGGTGATGTGCGGGGACACCGGCCCGAGCAGGAGCAGCGCGGTCTCCACCGCCTCCCGCAGCAGCGCGGAGCGCTCGGCGCGCGGCATGCCGTCGAGCGAGGCGCGGTCGAACTCGTGCAGCGCGTTGACCAGCTCCATCACCGCGCTGATCGCGGTGTTGAAGTGGAAGTCGTGCTCGATGTCGTGGGTCACCTTGCGGATCGTCTCGTGGATCGTGCGCCGGAACGCCCGCCCCGCGTCCGAGAGCGGGCCGGACGCGACGCGCGGCGCCCCGCGCAGCTCCTCGAGGTTGGCGTGCACGAAGCGCCACACCCGGTTCAGGAAGCGCGAGGCCCCTTCCACGCCGCGGTCGTTCCAGTCGAGGTCCTTCTCGGGCGGGGCCGCGAACAGGGAGAACAGCCGCGCGGTGTCGGCCCCGTAGCGGCGGATGAGATCGTCGGGATCCACCACGTTGCCCTTGGACTTGGACATCTTCGCGCCGTCCTTGATCACCATGCCCTGGGACAGGAGCGCCCGGAACGGCTCGTCGCACGTGAGCAGGCCCAGGTCGCGCAGCACCTTGGTGTAGAAGCGCGCGTAGAGCAGGTGCAGGACCGCGTGCTCGATGCCGCCGATGTACTGGTCGACCGGCATCCAGTAGGCGGCCGCGCCCGGCTCGAACATCCCCCGGTCGTACTGCGGCGAGCAGTAGCGGAGGAAGTACCACGACGACTCCACGAAGGTGTCCATGGTGTCGGTGTCGCGGCGCGCCCGGCCCCCGCACCGGGGGCAGGTGGCGTTGACGAAGGTCGCGACCTCGGCCAGCGGCGAGCCGCCCTTGCCGCTGATCTGGACGTCGCGGGGCAGCACCACCGGGAGGTTCTCCTCCTTCTCGGGCACCATCCCGTCCTTCTCGCAGTAGAGCACCGGGATCGGCGCGCCCCAGTACCGCTGCCGGCTGATGCCCCAGTCGCGCAGGCGGAAGTTCACCTTCGCCTGGCCGATGCCCTGGGCCACCAGCCAGTCGATCGCCTTGCGCTTGGCCTCCTCGATGGAGAGGCCGTCGAGGAAGCCGGAGTTGATCTTCACCCCCTCCCCGGTATAGGCCTGGTCGTCGCGCCAGTCGGGGGGCCGCTTCACGGTGGCCACGATGGGCAGGCCGTGGGCCTTGGCGAAGTCCCAGTCGCGCTGGTCCTCGCCGGGGACCGCCATGATCGCGCCGGTGCCGTAGCCCATCAGCACGTAGTCGGCGAGGAAGAGCGGGATCTCGCCCTTGGTGAACGGGTTCACCGCGCGCGCCCGCAGGCGCAGGCCGCGCTTGGGCCGATCGGTGGCCAGCCGCTCGATCTCGGACTCGCGGGCCACCTCGGCCCGGAAGGCCTCCACGCGCGCCCGCTCCTCGTCGTCCTGCACGAGGCTATCCACCAGGGGGTGCTCGGGGGCCAGCACCGCGTAGGTCATGCCGAAGGAGGTGTCGGGCCGCGTGGTGTAGATGACGATCTTCACGTCGTCGCGGCCGACCACCGGGAGCGCGAACTCCGCCCCCTCGCTGCGGCCGATCCAGTTGCGCTGCATGGTGAGCACGCGCTCCGGCCAGCCCGGGAGGCGGTCGCACCAGTCGAGCAGCTCCTGGGCGTAGTCGGTGATCTTGAAGAACCAGCCGTCGACCTCCTTGGTGGTCACCTCGGAGTCGCAGCGCCAGCAGCGCCCGGCCTCCACCTGCTCGTTGGCCAGGATGGTCTGGCACGACGGGCACCAGTTCACCCGCGAGCGGCGGCGGTAGGCCAGACCGCGCTCCAGCATGCGGATGAAGATGAGCTGCTCCCACTTGTAGTACGCGGGATCGCAGGTGGTGACCTCGCGGTCCCAGTCGTAGGAGATGCCCATGCGCTTGAGCTGCGTGCGCATGTTGTCGATGTTCTCGTAGGTCCACACCGCGGGGTGGACCCCGTTGTCGATGGCCGCGTTCTCGGCGGGCAGCCCGAAGGCGTCCCAGCCCATCGGGTGCAGCACGTTGAAGCCGCGCATCCACTTGTAGCGGGCCAGCAGGTCGCCGATCGCGTAGACCCGCACGTGGCCCATGTGGATGCGGCCCGACGGGTACGGGAACATCTCGAGGCAGTAGTACTTGGGCCGGCTGGGGTCCTCGCTCGCCTTGAACTGCTTGCGCTCCGCCCAGATCTTCTGCCAGCGGGCCTCGATCTCGGGGAAGGGATACCGTTCCGGGCGGTCGTCGAGGGCCATATTGGCCCCGATTTTTGCACGCTTAGGCGGGGAGGGCAAGAAAGCAGCCCGGGCCAGCCGGCCCGGGGGCCGCCGGCCCGCGCCCCGCCCTCTCTCGGCGTGAAGATCATCGTGGTGTTCGCCGGCAGCTCCCACCACGCATCCGGAATCTGCCCGCGCACGACGGTACGGGCGAATTCGCGCTTCACCCGCATGATGTGCGGGTAGTCGTTCGTGGCGACCGCCATGTCTCCCTCGGCGCGGTGCTGCTGTCCATCGCGCCGGTCAAGCGGACCTCAGGTTCCAGAGCGGCGGCGACGCCCAGCGCTCGAGCGGGGCGGCACGCGCGGCGCGGTGGGATCGGGTGACCCACACCTGCGCGTTCGCATCGCTGAGCGACCGGAGCCGGTACGTCTGCCGGTCGAGCACGTTGTTCGGCGTGGGCTCGGTCGCTCCGGGCTTGAGATCCAGATAGGTCGCGGTGGCCCCGGACGCGAAATCGCGCCAGGCCAGGTACTGCGGCGAGTCCACCGTCGCGGTCACGGCGGGCGCCGCGTCGGGCGCGGTGGCCTGGCGCATCTCGTTCTCGAGCCGGCCCTTCTCGCCGCCGTAGAAGAAGTACGGCTTGGCCGCCGCGAGGCCCCTGGCCGCGGCCAGGACGCTCGCCTCGCCGTGGGCGGCGACGAACTCCCGGTAGGCCGAATCGACCGCCGCCGGCGAGTCGAGCCGGTCGCTGAACACGAGCGCGCACTTCACGTACCCGGCGGCGTCCTTGCGCGCGAGGATGTCCTAGAGCGCCTCGGTGGGCGCGTTCCGCGTGGCCCCGATGGCCTGCTGATCCATGGTGGTGTTGCGGGTCATGCGCTTCTTCGCGGTCTCACCGCGTCCGGCATGGGCACGTCGTAGTCCGGCACCTGCGACTCGCCGGGATCGATCTTCACCGGGGGCCTGGCGGTCACCACGAGCAGTCCCTGCGCGTCCTTCGGCGCATCGTGCACCGCCTTCCCCGCCGCTCGCGCGGCGTCCGGGCCGACCAGCCGACGAACGTCCGGTAGGACGTGACCGGCTGGGCCATCGGGAGCTTGTGCCACCGGGAATACAGGAGCGCCCCGTACGCGTCCGGCGCATCGTATCCGGCCGGCACGCGCTGCGCGTGGTCGAACTCCCACCAGTCCCGCGCCATGAGGTAGGCCTGATACTGCTTGTCGGCCGACGCGACCGGCTTCCAGAAGGACGGCCCCGTCCAGGCCGACCGGAAGCCCTGCATGAACGCGTCGTCGGTGCTGTTGGACGTGTGTCCCTCGAACAACCTTCGTGCGCACCGCGGTGACCCACGCCTCGAACTCCGGCGTGGCCGCCCCGGGGAATCCCGTCGTCGATGGGAACGCTGAACATGGTCTCCGGCGCCTGGCCGATCTTCTCGCCGACCTGCAGGCGGAGCCGGTTGAGGTTCTGCTGCTCCTCCGCCGCCCGTTGCCACTGGGCCTGCGACTCGGCGGCCGGGCGCGTCTTGCGGGATTGTGGACCGGAAACGCGCACGCCAGCCAGGTCGAGCGGGGCGAGAGGGCGAAACCCCCCGGGGGCCCGGTGGCCCCCGGGGCCAGGCGGGGGGCCTACTTCTTCTTGAGGGTCAGGTTGATCGCCTTGGCGGCCTCGTCCGCCTTGGCGATCGACTCCGCGTGCTTGCCGGCGTCGTGCAGCGCCTTCGCCTCCGCGGCGAGGGCCTGCGCTTTCTTCGAGGCGTCGTCGGTCTTGCCGGCGGTCGCGTCCTGGATCTGCTTGATCAGGAGCGGGCACTGGTTGGCCAGCGCGGGCGCCACCGCGAACGCCACCACCGCGAGCGCCATCATGAGGATCTTCATTCCACTCACCCCCTTTCGGTTCGGTCCTGTTGCTCTGAACCCCCCTGCCCGGCCGAAGGTTCCCCGGGCCCGGGCGCGGGGTGGAAGAAATCATAGATGCGCTGCGCCAGCCTGGGGGTGATTTTCGGCACCGAGGCCAGGTCGGCCACCGAGGCCTCCCGCACCCCCTTCGCGGAGCCGAGCGTCTTGAGCAGGCTGGTGCGCAGGGTCGGGCCCACCCCGGGGATCTGGTCCAGCACCGAGGCGATGGCGCGCTTCTGGCGCAGCTTCTTGTGGTACGTGATCGCGAAGCGATGCGCCTCGTCGCGGATCTTCTGCAGCGCCTGCAGCGCGGGCGATCCCATGTCGAGCACGAGGGGCTCGAGCCGCTCCGGGACGTAGACCTCCTCCGCCCGCTTGGCGAGGGCGGCCACCGGGATGTAGTCGAGCCCGATGGCCTCGAGCGCCTTGAGCCCGGCCCCGAGCTGGCCGCGCCCGCCGTCGAGGAGGATCAGGTCCGGCATGACGCCCTCGCTCTCCAGCGCCCGCCCATAGCGGCGCGTGAGCACCTCCTGCATCGACGCGAAGTCGTCGGTGCCGGCCACGGTGCGGATCCTGAACCGCTTGTAGTCGTCCTTCCTCATGTCGCCGTCCTGCCACACCACCATGGAGGCGACGGTCTCCTTCCCCTGGTGCGTCGAGATGTCGAAGGCCTCGATCCGGTGCGGCGGCCCCGGCAGCCCGAGCGAGCGCTCGAGGTCCTCCAGCACCACCTGCTGCCGGTTGCCGCGCGCGAGCAAATGACTCTGCAGGGCCAGCGCCGCGTTCTCCTCCGCCATCGCCACCAGGTCGCGCTTGCGCCCCCGCCGGGGCGCGGCCAGCTCCACCCGCCCGCCCCGGCGCTGGGCGAGCCACTCGCCGGTGAGCTCCGCCTCCGGCAGCGCCTCGGAGAGCAGGATCTCGCGCGGGGGGGTGACGTTCTTGGCGTAGAACTGGCGCACGAACGCGGAGAGCACCTCCCCGTCGCGGGAGCCCGAGACGCGGTCGAAGAAGAAGGACTCCCGCCCGAGCAGCCGGCCCTTGCGCACGAAGAAGAGCTGCACGCAGGCCTCCGAGCCCTGGCGGACGACGCCCACCACGTCCTGGTCCTCCTCCTCGGTGGAGATCATCTGCTGCCGCTCGCGCACGGTGTTGAGCGCCTGCACCCGGTCCCGCAGCACCGCGGCGCGCTCGAACTTCATCTCCTCCGCGGCGGCCTCCATCTCCCGGGTGAGGCGCGCCGCGAGGTCGTCGCTCTTGCCCTCCAGGAAGCGCTCCACGTCCTTCACGGTGGCCGCGTAGCCGTCCCGGGTCTCCCACCCGGTGCAGGGCGCGTTGCAGCGGTGGATGTAGTACTGCAGGCACGGCCGCGACAGGGTCCCGTCGATCTTGATGCGGCAGGTGCGGAGCGGGAACAGCTGCCGCACCAGCCGGAGCGTCTCCCGCATCGCGGTGGCGGGATAGAACGGCCCGAAGTAGCTCGCCCCGTCCTTCTGCACCCGCCGGGCCACCACCAGCCGCGGGAACTCCTCGTTGGTGGTGAGCTTGAGGAACGGGTAGTGCTTGTCGTCGCGGAGGATGATGTTGTAGCGGGGCCGGTGCTTCTTGACCAGCGTCGACTCGAGGATCATCGCCTCGAGCTCGTTTGCGGTGACGATGTACTCGAGGTCCCGGATGTGGCCGACGAGGGCGTCGGTCTTGGGATCGCGGGCGCGGGACTCCTGGAAGTACGAGCGGACGCGGCTCCGCAGCGAGGACGCCTTGCCGATGTAGATGATCTGGCCCTTTGCGTCCTTGTAGAGATAGACCCCGGGCCGGTCCGGGACCTGTTCGAGCTGCTCCGAGAGGGTCATCCGGCGGCCCGCGTCGACGTCACCGTCGCGTGCGGAGCGCCCACCGCCGGCTGCGCCGCGCCGGGCGCACCGCTCAGCGCGAGGGCTGCAGGAGCGCGATCGCGAGCAGCACCAGCGCGGCCGCCGCGGGCACCAGCAGCGTCCACGTGAGCGCGCGCCGGACGTGGCCGAGCATGGGCGGAGGCCGGCGGCCGGGACGCGGCGGGTTCATGAACGCGATCGCCTTGCCCAGCACGAACAGCGCGATGGAGAGGACCCCGAAGAAGAGCAGCACCCATTTGAACAGCACCGCGGCTCAGACCCCGAGGTCGACCTTGCGCAGCGCCTTGATGCGATCCCGCAGCTCGGCGGCCCGCTCGAAGTCGAGCCGCCGCGCCGCGTCCTTCATGGCGGTCTCCAGCTCGCTGACGTGCGCGGCCAGCGCGGCCGGGCTCTCCCACTGCGGGGTGGGCGCCTGCTCCACCTCGACGGTGTAGTAGTCGCGCTCCGAGACCGATTCCAGGAGGTCGCGGATCGAGCGTCGCACCGACTCCGGGGTGATGCCGTGCGCCTGATTGTACTCCTGCTGGACCACCCGCCGCCGCTCGGTCTCCCCGATCGCGGCCTGCATGGAGCCGGTGACGGTGTCCGCGTACATGATCACCTCGCCGTTGACGTGCCGGGCCGCGCGGCCCGCGGTCTGGATCAGCGAGGTGGCGGAGCGCAGGTAGCCCTCCTTGTCCGCGTCGAGGATCGCCACCAGCGAGACCTCGGGCAGGTCCAGCCCCTCCCGCAGGAGATTGATCCCGATCAGCGCGTCGAACTTCCCCAGGCGGAGGTCCCGGATCAGGGCCACGCGCTCCAGGGTGTCGATGTCCGAGTGCAGGTAGCGCACCCGCAGGCCGTTCTGCTGGTAGTACTCGGTGAGGTCCTCGGCCATCCGCTTGGTGAGCGTGGTGATCAGCACCCGCTCGTCGCGCTCCGCGCGGGCCCGCACCTCGGCCATGAGGTCGTCCACCTGCGAGGAGGCCGGGCGCACCGTGATCCGGGGATCCATGAGCCCGGTGGGGCGGATGATCTGCTCCACCACCGCCCCGCCCGCCCGCGACTGGCCCGGCTCGGTCCGCTCCGCCCCCACCTTCTCCAGCTCGTAGGGGCCGGGGGTGGCCGAGACGTAGAGGGTCTGCGGCACCAGGCGCACGAACTCCTCGAAGGTGAGCGGCCGGTTGTCGAACGCCGACGGGAGCCGGAAGCCGTACTCGACCAGCGCCTCCTTGCGGGACCGGTCGCCCGGGTACATGCCGCGCAGCTGGGGCGCGGTCACGTGCGACTCGTCGAGGATCACCAAGGCGTCCTTGGGGAGGTAGTCCATGAGGGTCGGCGGGTTCTGCCCCGGCTTCCGGCCGGACAGGTGCCGCGAGTAGTTCTCGACCCCGTGGCAGTAGCCGAGCTCGCGCAGCATCTCGATGTCGAAGAGCGTGCGCTGCTCGAGGCGCTGCGCCTCCAGGAGCTTGCCCCGCCCCTTCAGGAAGGCGAGCCGCTCGCGCAGCTCGTCCATGATGCCCTCGATGGCGCGCTCGAGCTGGGCCGCAGGCGTCACGTAGTGGCTGGCCGGATAGATCCGCGCCTCCTCCACCGTGCCGGTGGTCACGCCGCGGAGGGGCTCGAGCGTCATGAGCCGCTCGACGGTGTCGCCCCAGAACTCGACCCGCAGGGCCTCCGACTCGGCGGCGGCCGGGAACACCTCCACCACGTCGCCCCGCACCCGGAACGTGCCGCGCCGGAAGTCGTAGTCGTTGCGCTCGTACTGCACCGCGACCAGCGAGCGGATCAGGGTGTCGCGGTCCATGGTCTGGCCGGCCCGAAGGGCCACGTGCATGCCGTGGTAGGTCTCGGGCTCGCCGATGCCGTAGATGCACGAGACCGAGGCCACCACCACCACGTCCCGCCGCTCGAACAGGGACGCGGTCGCGGAGTGGCGCAGCCGGTCGATCTCGTCGTTCACCAGCGCGTCCTTCTCGATGTAGGTGTCCGACTGCGGGATGTAGGCCTCGGGCTGGTAGTAGTCGTAGTAGGAGACGAAGTACTCGACCGCGTTCTGCGGGAAGAAGGCCTTGAACTCGCTGTAGAGCTGGGCCGCCAGCGTCTTGTTCGGCGAGATCACCAGGGCGGGCCGGCCGAGCCGCGCGATGACGTTGGCCAGGGTGAAGGTCTTGCCGCTGCCGGTGACGCCCAGCAGGACCGCGTGCGGGGCGCCGGCCCGGAGGACCTCGACCAGGCGCTCGATCGCCTGCGGCTGATCTCCGGACGGAGCGAATTCGGAAGCGAGCTCGAACTGCGGCAACGACATCGCGGTGGCGACGGAACCGTTCAGGACGTCGACGGCACCGCCACCAGGTACTTCCGCCACGAGTCGAGGAACGAGGTCGCGTGCGGGTGCCGGAGCAGGTGCACCGAGAAGAGGAACTGGGGGTGCACCGGCTCGCGGATCAGCCGGAGCCGCGCCTCGTCGAGCGTGCGGTTGCCCTTGAGCAGGTTGCAGCGCAGGCAGGCGGCGACCACGTTGGTCCACGTGGTCTGGCCCCCGCGAGACCGCGGCACCACGTGATCGACCGTCAGCTTCTCACCGCGGCGCGAGCAGTACTGGCAGGTGTAGCCGTCGCGCCGCAGGATGTTCTTCTTGTTGAACGCCACCCGCTCCAGGAACGGCTTGCGGATGTAGGACCCCAGCCGGATCACCGCCGGCAGGTGGAAGCTCCGGGAGGGGGACCGGACCACCCGGGGCGAGGCCTCGACGCTCTCGGCCTTGCCCGCGAGGAGCAGCGTGATGGCGCGCTTGGCGTTGGTGAAATGCAGCGGCTCGTAGGTGTAGTTCAGCACCAGGACCGCGATTTCATCCATATGCCCGAAAAGTTTAAGCGTCGGCCACTACCCTGTCAACTGCGCGGGCCGCTCGCGGCGACGGCGCGAGGCCCGGCTAGACGAGCAGACGCCAGACGAGGGGGCCGAAGCCGGCCAGCACCACGAACAGGATCGCGGCGGCGTCGACCGAGTGGGCGAACAGCGTCACCAGCAGGCACACCAGCGCGAAGCAGGCGAGGTAGAACCGCACCTCGCGCTTGTCGAGCCAGCCGCCCTTGCCCACCAGGTGCGGGATCTTGTTGACGAGGTAGATCGGCGAGTAGAGCAGGAAGAAGAGCACCACGAGGCCGGAGAATCCCCATATCCCGAGCAGGCCGAAGGCCATCCCGCGGAACACCCAGTCCCCCAGGCTCAGGTTCGCGTCGTTCGAGAGGTCCAGCGCCCGCGGCATGCTCTGCGGGTAGGCATTGAGGTACAGCATCGCGATCGAGACCACCGCCAGCATCACCTCGAGCCACCGCCGCACGACGACTCTCGGAACGAGGCTCATCCCGGCTAGGACATCACACGAGCCCGTGAAGTGTCAACAAACCCGGCGCCGGCACGCGCAGTTAGGGCGTATCTAGAGCAGGAAGCCCCCCGGGAACGGATCGCTCGGGTCGAGCGTGAGCGTGCCCTGGCCGGTCATCCAGGCCCGCCCGGTGATCTCGGGCACCACCGCCGGCACGCCGCCCACCTCGATGAGGCCCGCGATGCGCCCGGTGAAGCGGGTGCCGATGATGGACTCGTGGCCGAACGACTCGCCCACCGCCAGGCGGCCGCGCGCGTGCAGGTTGGCCAGCCGCGCGGAGGTGCCGGTGCCGCAGGGCGAGCGGTCGAGCCCCGCGGGCGCCACCACCACCGCGTTCCGGAAGAGCGCGTCGGCGCGCCGCGCCGGCTCGTGGAACTGGATGTAGAGCAGGCCGCGCGCCGACGGCATCCCGGGATGCACGAGCGGTCGGCTGGCCTCGATGGCGAGCCGGACGCGCTCGCCGGTCTCGACGAGCCGGGCCGCCTCCCGCGGCTCCAGCGTGAGCCCCAGCGGCCGCGCCTCCACCAGCGCGTAGAAGTGGCCGCCGTAGGCCAGATCGAAGCGGACCGGGCCCACGCCCGGGACCTCGACGGTCTGGTCGAGCGAGACCGAGAACGCGGGCACGTTGCGGATCGTCACCTCGGCGGGCTCCCCCGCCCGGACCCGCACCCGGCACGTCACGAGGCCGGCCGGCGTCTCCAGGGTCACGGTGGCCCGGCCGTCGGGAGCGGGGACGCGGCCGCTCTCCACCAGCATGGCGCCCAGCGCGATGGCCCCGTGCCCGCACATGTGCACCGGTCCGAGCGGCTCGATGAAGAGCACGCCCGCGTCGGCCTCCCTCGCCACCGGCTCGGTGAGGATCGCGCCGCACATCGCGGCGTGCCCGCGCGGCTCGTAGAGGGTGAACCCGAGCAGCTCGCGCCCGTGCGCGGCCAGGTGCTCGCTGCGCTCCATGAGCGTCGCGCCCGGCACCGGTCCGACCCCGCCCACCACGATCCGCATCGGCTCGCCCTCGGTGTGATAGTCGATCACCGACAGCGTCCGGGCCGCCGGTCCGCTCACGCCGCGCTCTCCAGCAGCTCGTGGAGGATGCCCTCGCGGAGCCCCCGATCGCTCACCCGCACCGTGTCGCGCCGGAAGCGGGTCATGGTGGCGAGACAGATCGCGATGCCGGGGATGATCACGTCCGCGCGCCCCGGCTCGAGGCAGCCGAGCCGGCCCCGCGCCTCCACGTCGAGGGCGCCCAGACGGGCGAGCTGCCGCTCGACCACCCCGCGGCTCAGGCGGTGACCGTGCACCACGCCCGGATCGTACGTCTCGAGCCCGAGGTCGAGGGCGGCCAGCGTGGTCACGGTGCCCGCGGTTCCCACCAGGTCGCCCTCGTCGACGCCCGCGATGGCCTCCGGCACCTCCGCGGCCAGCCGCTCCTCCACGTGGCGCTGCAGCGCCGCGAACCGGTCCCAGCGGACCGGCCCCGTATCGCCCCACTCTTCCTGGAGCCGCACGACCCCGAGCCGCAGGCTCACCGCCGCCGCGGGCGCGCCGTCGCGCGCGAGGACGAACTCGGTGGAGCCGCCGCCGATGTCGAAGAGCACGAAGACCGGACCGAGGCCGGGCAGCCCCGAGGTGACGCCCTTGAGGGTGAGGCGCGCTTCCTCCTCGCCGCTCACCACCTCGACGCGCTCGCCCGACTCCCGCTCGAGCCGCGCCACGAACTCGGCCCGGTTGGCGGCCTCGCGGACCGCGCTGGTGGCGACGATGCGCACGCGGACCGCGCCGAGGGCGCGCGCCGACCGCGTGAGCTCGGCCACCGCGGCCGCGGTGCGACGCATCGGCTCCGGGGCGAGCCGGCCCGCCGGCCCCTGCCCCTCGCCGAGCCGGGTCACCCGCTGCGTCTGGCGCAGCGTGCGCCAGCCGGTCCCGTCCGGCTCGACGACCAGCAGACGGACGGTGTTGGTGCCCAGATCGACGGTGGCGAGGCGTCCGCTCACGCGGACGGGTGGAGGCCGAGGGCTTCCGCGACCGCGGCGCGCACGCGGTCCGGCTGGACCGGCTTGATCACCATCACGTCGACGCCGGCTCCCCGCACGCGGTCTTCGTGCAGCCGCCGGCCCCAGCCGGTGAGGAGCACCACCGCGGCGCCCGGGCAGCGCTCCTTCACCGCCGCCGCCAGCTGCAGGCCGGAGCGGTCGCGCAGCGCCAGGTCCGTGACCACCACATCCACGCCGCCGCGGGCCAGGCGATCGAGCGCGGCGCCGGCGTCCACGGCGCTCTCCAGCCGGTGGCCGGCCTGGGCCAGCGCCTCCCACACCGCGGCGCGGATGCCGTCCTCCTCCTCCACGATCAGCACCGAGCCGACGCTGCGCGGAGCGGCGGCGGGCGACGGCGCGAGCGGCTCCGCGGGCTGCGGCTCCGCGCGCGGCGGTCCCGCGGCCGGTGCAGCCGCCGGGACCGGGGCGGGAGCCGCCGTCGACTCGCCACTCGGGTGGACGGCCCCATCGCCGTTGGTGGCGGCCCGTGGCGCGCCGTTCATGGGGCTCCCGGACGCATTCGGCTCCCGAGAAGCCGGCGACGCCGGGCGTGTCGCACCGACGGCCCGCTCGCCGTGCGGCGGGGCCGGCTGCTCGGGCCGGGTGCCGGCCGGCGAGGGCGCGCTCGCGGCAGCGCCGGTCTCGCGGGCCATCGGCAGCCAGATCGTCGCGGTGGTGCCTCCCGGGCCGCTCCGCACGTCGATCCGGCCCCCCGCGCGCACGACCACCGCGCGCACCACGGTGAGGCCGAGGCCCAGGTGGCCGGGCCGCGTGGTGAAGAAGGGATCGAAGATGCGCGCGAGCGTCCCGGGCGCGATCCCCTCGCCCGTGTCCGTCACCGCCAGCTCCACGCCGCCCTCGACGTCGCGCGTGCGGACGGCCACGGTGCCGCCGGCCGCCATCGCCTCCATCGCGTTGCGCACCAGGGCCGCGATCGCCTCGCGCAGCGCGATCGCGCTGCCGACCACCGGCGCGGTGCGCGGCAGGTCCGCGACGATCTCGATGCGGGCCGCCGCCGACCCGATCCGGGGCCGCGCGAAGGCGAGCGCCTCCTGGGCGAGCCCGCCCAGGTCGCACGGGACGGCCGGCGTCCGGTCCGCCTCGGCGAGGCCCAGCAGCCGCTGCACCACGTCGGTGCCGCGCCACGCCGCCTCCTCGAGCACGCCCAGCGCCTCGCGCAACGATTCGTCCTGAGCCCGCGCCAGCAGGAGCTGCGATCGGCCCAGCAGCAGCGCGAACACCCCGCTCAGCTCGCGGGTGAGGCCCGCCCCGAGGGCGGTCAGCACCCGGGCCTGTTCCTGCTCGGCCTGCCGGGCGAGGCGCGGCCCCTGCTCGCGCACCGTGGCGCGCAGCTGCCGCAGCTCGGCGCCGGCGTCGAGGCACACCGCGGCGGCGGTGGCGACGGTGAGCGCCATCTCCACCTCCTCCGTGGAGAGCTCACGCGGCTCGGCGTCTGCCAGCGCGAGCACGCCCAGCACGCGTCCGCGCGTGCGCAGCGGGGCCAGCACCGCCGCCCGCAGGCCTTCGCGCTCGAGCGGCCCGGGCGCGCCGGCCGGCCGCGCCTGGAGGTCGCGCACCACGATGGGCCGCTCGGCCGCGAAGGCTTCCTCCAGGAGCTGACCCATCGTCCCGAGCGATCCCGGCCCCACGCCGCGCAGTCGGCCCGCGCCGGCCACCGCGGTCACCGCCGCGGGGCCCGACCCGGCCAGGGCCAGCGCGGCGCGCACGCCGGGCAGACGGCAGGCCGCCTCGACCACGCCGTTCAGGACCTCCGCCGGCTCCCCGCCCGGCCGCTGCCCGTCCGCGAGTGTGCGCAGCTCGCGGAGGTGCGCCAGGTGCTGGCCGTGGCGCTCCAGGAGCCGCTGGTGCACGAGGGCGGAGCCGACACGGTCGGCCAGCACCAGCAGGAGCAGCACGTCGGTGGTCCCGAACGGAGCGCCGAGCGCGCGGCGACCCGCGAAGAGCACGCCGCCCACCTCGCCCTCGGTGCGCACCGGCACCGCGATGCCCTGACGCACCGGGAAGCGGTCCCCGAGCGGCTCCGCAGGGTCGGCCGTCGCCGCGTCGTGGGTCAGCACCCGCTTCTCGCGGAACACCCGGCCGATCAGGCGCTCGCCGGGCTCCACCGCGAGCTGCTCCAGGTCCTCGCGCCGGAAGCCGCGGCCGGAGCGCGGCACGAGGCGGCCGCTCGCCTCGTCCTGCACGAACAGGACCGCCCGGTCGGCGGCGAGCAGCCGGGAGAGGCGATCCACCGCGAGCGTGAACAGCTCGCCGGGCGGCAGGCCCAGCGGAGGCACGGAGAGGATCTCCTGGAAGATGGCCAGCGCGTGCTCGTCGCGCTCGAGCCCCGCGTCCGACCGCCGGGCATCGACCTCGGCCAGACGCTCGCGCAGCTGCTGGAGCGCCGCGCCGGCCTCCGCGAGCGCGGCCCGCAGGGAGGATCCTCGATCCACCACGCGCGGTCCGGGCTCGGCGCTCACCCCGCCGCCCTCACTTCACTTGGCAGCGAGGGTCCGGATGTAGCGGACGAGCGCCCACCGGTCCGCTTCCGGCAGGTGGCGCCACGACGGCATGGCCCCTCGGCCCGTGGTGATCTTCCAGAACAGCTCCCCGTCGGCCTCGTCCTGCACCTTCTTCGAGGTCCAGTCGGCCGGCTTCGGATTGAGCGCGACCGCCGCGGCGCCGTCTCCCTTGCCCTTGGATCCGTGACAGGACACGCAGTTGACCTTCGCCACCTTCTCGCCCCGCTCCACCGTCTTCTTGTCCGCGGGCGTCGGGTTCTTCTTGGCCTTCTCGGACGCGGGCGCCACCCACGGGGTGCCCTGCGCCGGGGTCGAGGTGGCGGGGGCGGCCAGGGCCAGCGGCAGCACGATACCGAGCACGAGGCCGCCCCGGCGGGCGGCGTGCGACAGGAGCATCCGAGCGGCCATTCAAAGACCCTCCTTCGGAGTTGCGCTCTGGTGCTTGGACGCCATCTCCGCGGCAATGTTCTATCGCCGCGTCAACATTGACGAAACGCAGCCACATTTAACACCCCCGCTCGCAAGAGGGTCAAGGTTTTTCGGCACTTCCGGCATCCGTGCCTCGTGCTATCGTCTCGAAGCGAAAATGACCGACGAGGCGGTACACGTGGTGGCGGTGATCGGCGCAGGGCCGGCAGGCCTCTTCGCGACCCGTGCGCTCGCGGCCCAGGGCTGCCGGGTGATCCTGCTCAACCGGGACATCAAGCCGGGCGGGCTCGCCGAGTACGGGATCTTCCTCAACAAGTACAAGATGAAGGGCGGCCTGCGCCGGCAGTTCCAGAAGATCCTCAGCGACCCCCGGGTCACCTATCTCGGGCACGTCACGGTGGCCCGCAACGGCGACCTGACCGTCGAGGACCTGGCGGGCCTCGGCTTCGACGCGCTCGTGTTCGCCATCGGGGCCCAGGGCACCAAGTACCTGGGCATCGAAGGCGAGCGCCTCCCGGGCGTCTACCACGCCAAGGACCTCGTCTACCACTACAACCGCCTGCCGCCCTTCAGCGAGCGGCCCTTCCCGATGGGTCGGCGCGTGGCGGTGGTCGGGGTCGGCAACGTGATGGTGGACATCGCGAACTACTGCGCCCACTTCTGCGACGTGGACGAGGTGATCGCGATCGCCCGCCGCGGCCCCTTCGAGAAGGCGTACGACGACCGCGAGTTCGAGGACGTGGAGGACGCCTTCGACCGCGCCCTCTATCGCGAGGAGATCGAGCGCATCCGGCCGCGCCTCGCCGCGGTGGGGCAGGACGCGGACGAGCTGCTCGCGGCGGTGGCCGCGCGCGGGGAGCCCACTCCACCCGCTCGCACCCGCCTGCGCTTCCGCTTCCTCGCCTCCCCGCGGCGCGTGATCGCCGAGGGCGGCCGCGTGGTCGGCCTCGAGGTGGAGGAGACCCGGCTCGAGCGCAAGGGCGACCGCATCGTGGCGGTCGGCACCGGAGCCACCGCGGTCATCCCCTGCGACACGGTGGTCTTCGCGGTGGGCGACCGCGTGGATGAGAACACCGGCCTGCCCTACCGCGACGGGCTCTACCTCACGGCGCCGGGCGACGACCCGGCGGCCGCCTACCAGGTGCTGGACGAGGCCGCCGGGAAGGCGCGCGCGGGGATCTACGTGGTCGGCTGGGCGCGGCGTGCCAGCGACGGGGTGGTGGGCCGGGCGCGCCTCGACGCGGAGACCGGCATCAAGCACGTGAGCGCCTTCCTGGCCGAGCGGGCGAAGCGCCGGCCCGCCGAGGCCGAGGCGGTGGTGGACGCGCTGCGGCGGCTGCTCCGCGAGCGCGGAACGGAGGTCGTCGACTACCCGGCGGTCCAGCGCCTGGAGGCGGCGGAGCGCGCGCGGGCCGCGGCCGAGAAGGTCGAGGAGTTCAAGTACACGAGCGACCGCGAGATGCTGGACCTGCTCCGCGGCTAGCCGGGGTCGCCGCGTCCCAGCAGGATCAGCAGCGCGCCCGCCACCCCGTAGGCCGCCGCGAGCGCGGCCGGCGAGCCGCTCGCCACCGCCCACGGCCAGAACACGGCGCCGTCCGGCAGCGGCGAATGGATCACCCCGAAGAGCGTGGCCAGCGCCGCCACGGCCAGCACCCCGCCCGCGATCGGCAGCCGCCGCTCGATGATGGCCACCAGGGCGGTGCCCCACAGCAGGGCGGTCAGGATGAAGCCGTTGCCCAGGACCAGCAGGGCGCTCCACACCACCCGTGATTCGCCCGCGAGATCGGCCGCGCTCTTGCCGACGCCGCCCAGCAGCAGGCCGCCCTCGATCAGCACCAGCGCCGCGATGGCGGGCAGGAACGCCAGCGCCACCGCGGGCGCGTGGCGCGGCGGCGAGGCCAGGAAGGCCTGCGCGGTGATCTGCAGCCCGACGAAGACGAGGATCGGGGCCACCGCGGCGTCGGGCAGCAGGCGCACGAGCAGGGTGACCACGCCGATCGCCGCGCCCACCCCGATCAGCAGGCCGGTGGCCAGGGTGTACGCGGCCCGGGCCCCCATCGCCTTGTAGGCGGGCTGGCCGATGTAGGGCGTGTTCTGCACCACCCCGCCGCAGCAGCCGGCCGCGATGGTCGCCAGCGCCTCGGTGAGCAGGATGTCGCGCGTGCGGTACTCGTCGCCGGCGACGATCGCCGACTCGGTGTTGTCGATGCCGCCGACCACGGTGGCCAGCGCGAACGGCACCGCCAGCGGCAGGTACGGCAGCAGCGCGTCGAGCGCGCCGAGCCAGGCGAGCGTGGGCCAGGGCATCGCGAACCCGATGGCGCCCCCGGCGGCGGTCGCGGCCGCGTCCCCGAGCGGCGCGCCGCCGCCCAGCGCCCACCGCCCCCAGTAGATCGCCGCGCCCGCGAGGACGCCGGCCAGCGCGCCCGGCACGCCGCCGGGCAGGCGTCGGCCGCCCACCAGCGCCACCAGCACCACCGTGAGCGAGACCACCCCCACCAGCGGGTCGGCGAAGATGCGCAGCGCGGGCAGGAACGCGATCAGCAGCACCGCCACGCCCGCGATCGAGCCCAGCAGCGCGGCGCGCGGCACCACCCGGCGCACCCAGTCGCCCGCGAAGGCGAGCCCCAGCTTGATCACGCCCATCGCGACGGTGATCCCCATCCCGATCTTCCAGGCGAGCACCGGGTCGTGGGTGAGCAGCATCGCGGGACCGAGCACGCCGAAGACCATGCCGAAGAGCGACGGGGTGTCGATGCCGAACGGCATCGCGGTCACGTCCTCGCGCCCGGTGCGCCGCATGAGCCGCACCGCGAGCCAGGTGTAGGCCAGGTCGCCGAGCAGGACCCCGAGCGCGGTCCCGGGGATCATCACGTGCAGCACGAGGTCCGCCGGGAAGCGGAAGACCCCGATCAGCAGGCCGGAGAGGATGACGAAGAGGCTGAGGTTGTCGAGGGCGAGCCCGCAGAATGCGTTCCAGTCACCGGGCGCCCACCAGCGGACGGCCGGGGCCGTCCTCACCGCTCAGGCGGTGCGGGACTGCGCGGCCGGGGTGCCGGAGAGGCCGCGGGCCAGCGCGCGCACCCGTCCGGCCAGCTCCGCACACCACGCGAGGCTGCCGCGGTTGCGTGCCACGTCCGCGAAGGCGAGCTCGAGCGGCGGCTCGGACCGCGGGGGCATCACGCTCCGCCCCAGGCGCAGGCGCACGCCGTAGCTCTGGCCCTCGCGCGAACCCTCGCTGTCCACCTCCGGCTCCACCCGCAGGTTCTCGCGCTTGGCGTGGGACGCCACGAAGTTCCGCAACCACCGCGCCACTTCCTCGTAGTCGCCGCCGGAGAACATATGGGCGCCCCCTACCGCGTGCCTAGCACTCGTTGAAGCCGCACGAGAGACACTTCTTGCAGCCTTCCTCGTAGACGAGGGTCGCCTGCCCGCACTCCCGGCAGAGATCGCCCACCCGGCGCAGCCCGCCGACCGGCGGCCCGGGCTCGGGAGACGCGGGCCCCGCCACTCCGATGTGCTCGGCGAGCGTGCGGGCCAGCGCGTCGGGCAGGGACAGCACCTTGGCGGCGCCGAACCCGGTCGGCTGCCCGCCGCCGATGCGCGACAGCTGATTGATGGCCTCCTCCAGCCGGCGCCGCGGCGAGAGCGGCGAGGGCAGGCGCAGCACCAGCGAGACCAGGCGGCCGAGCGCCTCCGCCACCGCCATGGTGTCGGAGCCGGCCTTGCCCACCTGCACGAAGACCTCGAACGGCTCCCCGCCCCCGTTGTCGTTGACGGTGATGAACGCGGTGCCGATCGGCGTCTCCATCCGGTAGGTCGCCCCGGTGAGGCTGTGCGGGCGCGGCTTCACCCCGCGCCCCGCGCCGTCGCGCCGGACCCCGACGTTCAGCACCTGGCCGCCCTTCGAGCCGTCGCGGAACACGGTGATGCCGAGGCAGCCCAGGTCCCACGCCAGGCGGTAGGCGGTCGCCACGTCCTCCTCGGTCGCGCTCTCCGGAAGATTGATGGTCTTGGACACGCCGTTGTCGGTGTGCTTCTGGAAGACGGCCTGGTGCCGCACGTGCCAGACCGCGTCGATCTCGTGCGCGGTCTTGAACACCCCGCGCGCGTCGTCGGGCACGCCCGCCACCCCGCGCAGCGAGCCGCGCCGGGCCACCTCCGCCATCAGCGCCTCGGAGTAGAACCCGCGGCGCCGGGCCAGCCGCTCGAAGGTCTCGCTGAAGAAGGGCAGCACCCGCTCGCCCTCCGGGCCCTTCACCCGATGCTCGAAGGCCAGCGCGAACACCGGCTCGATGCCGGAGGAGCAGCCCGCGATCATCGAGATGGTGCCGGTGGGCGCGATGGTGGTGACGGTCGCGTTGCGCAGCGGCCGGCCGGTCCGGTAGATCGAGCGCGCCCAGTGTGGGAACGGCCCGCGCTCCTCGGCCAGGCGCGCCGACTGCTCGTGGCCCTTGTCGTTGATGAACGCCATCAGCCGGTCCGCGAGGTCGAGCGCCTCCTCGCTGTCGTACGGGACCCCGAGGATGAAGAGCAGGTCGGCCCAGCCCATCACGCCCAGGCCCACCCGCCGGTTCGCCTTCACCATCTCGTCGACCTGCGGCAGCGGGTACGGGTTCACCTCGATCACGTCGTCGAGGAAGCGCACCGCGAGGCGGACCACCCGCTCGAGCTCGCTCCAGTCGATCTCCCAGCGGCCCCCACGCTCCACCGCGAACTTCGCCACGTTGATCGAGCCGAGGTTGCACGCGTCGTTGGGGAGAAGCGGCTGCTCCCCGCACGGATTGGTCGCCTCGATCAGCCCCAGCTCGGGCGTGGGGTTGGCCGGGCTGCGGTTGATGCGGTCGATGAACACCATGCCCGGATCGCCGGTTCGCCACGCGGCGCGGACGATCCGGGAGAAGACGTCGCGGGCCCGCAGCCGCCCGGTCACCTGCCCGGTGCGCGGGTTGATCAGGTCGTACTCCCCGTCGGCGGCGAGCGCCTCCATGAAGGCGTCGGTGGCGGCCACCGAGATGTTGAAGTTCATGATGCCGCCGTCGAGCTTGCATTCCACGAACTCGAGCACGTCGGGGTGGTCGACGCGCAGGATCCCCATGTTGGCCCCGCGGCGGGTGCCGCCCTGCTTGACCGCTTCGGTGGCCGCGTTGAACACGCGCAGGAAGGAGACGGGACCGGAGGCGCGGCCGCCCGTCGAGTGCACCACGTCGTCCTTCGGCCGCAGGCGCGAGAACGCGAAGCCGGTGCCGCCGCCCGACTGCTGGATGATGGCCGCCGCCTTCACCGCCTCGAAGATCTCCTCCATCGAGTCGCCCACCGGGAGCACGTAGCAGGCGGAGTACTGCAGCGCGTTGTCCTTGCCCGCGTTCATCAGCGTGGGGGAGTTGGGCAGGAAGTAGCCCTCCACCATCATGTCGTAGAAGGCGGCGGCCACTTCCGACACCGCGGCCGGGCTGCGGCCGAAGCGCGCCTCCGCCCCCGCGATGGCCAGGGCCACGCGCCAGCACATCTCCTCGGGGGTCTCGCGCACCTGGCCCTGCTCGCGGGCGAGGTAGCGCTCGCGCAGGACCCGCAGCGCGGGCTCGGACCAGCGGCCGACCTTGGGCGGTCGGGTGATCGACGCCATGACCTGATGACCCCTCCCCTGGTATCCCACCTCGGCGAACACTCCCGCGCGTGGGATACCCACCGAACTATCTCACAAACTTGACTACCGTCCAAAGGTCCCTACAATTGGGCGGAATTGACTTCGCCACGCAGATTTCCGCCATGCGCCCCCGCGCGTCCGGAACCCGCCCCGAATACGCGGCTCCCTGCGACGTCTCTCATGGGCAGCGCTGCGGCCCACGCATCAACTATCCGCGAGGAGCGCGCCCCACGCCCGGTGAGAGCGTCGGTCCGGGCCCTCGTGCGGCACGGGAGATCCGGAATGCGGGAGCGACTCATGCTGTGCCTGGCGTTGGTCCTCACGCTGGGGGCGCTCCCCTCGGCGGCCCCGGCCCAGACACCCCCGCCCGCCGCGCCGGCGCCTCCGGCCACGTCGGCACCTCCCGCCGCGCCGGCGCCGGCGGAGATGACGACGCCGCCCTCGATGCCGCCCCGCGAGCCCCTGCCGCCCCCGCCCGGCATCCGGCCCTTCCCCACCCCGCAGGAGCTGGTGGGCCGCGAGATCGGGCTGGACGAGGCGGTCAACATCGGCCTCGAGAACGCGCCCCTCATCGTGGCGCGCATCGGCGACTACATCGCCTCGCAGCAGCGGGTGAACCAGGCGCTCGCGCCCCTGCTGCCCCAGCTCAGCGCCTCCGGCAACTACGGCCGGCTGCGCTCGATCAGCTCGGTGACCGGCGCGTCGGCCACCGGCGACTTCGGCTCCGGGAGCGTCACCGCCTCGCAGCTGCTGTTCGACTTCGGGCGCACCTGGGCCGCCAAGGACGTGGCCAAGTCCAACGCGGCCGCGCTCCGTGAGGTCCTGGAGGCCCAGAAGCTCGACATCGCCCAGCTCGTGAAGACCCAGTACTTCACCCTGCTGCTCTCCAAGCGCCTGGTCCAGGTGAACCTGGCCGCGCTGGACCGCGCGGAGGTGAACCTGCGCAGCGCCCAGGGCTTCTTCCAGGTCGGCACGCAGCCCAAGAGCTTCGTCACCCGCGCCGAGGTGGACGTCGCCAACGCCCGCGTGAACGTGATCCGGGCCCAGAACGCGGTGAACCTGGCGCGGGTCGCGCTGAACACCGCGATGGGCATCGCGGTGAACGCGCCCACCGAGGTGAAGGACCTGCTCTCCTACGTGCAGTTCCCGGTCAATCGCGACGAGCTGCTCGCGGAGGCGATGCGCAACCGGCCCGAGTACCGCCAGGTGAAGGCGCAGGCGGACGCGGCGGACGCGTTCGTCCGCCAGACCTTCCGGGACTTCTTCCCGAATCTCTTCGGGTCCGGGACCTACGGGATCACCGGCGTGACCGGGCTGCCGTCCGGCACCTCCCGCTCCACCAGCGGCTTCACCGACTCCGGCACCGAGTGGAACGTGGGGCTGACCCTCAGCTGGTCGATCTTCGACGGCGGCGGCAAGATCGCCCGCTACAAGGAGGCGAAGGCGAACCTGGAGGCGGCGCGGGCGCGGGTGCGGGACATCGAGCTGCAGGTGTGGCAGAACGTGGAGCAGTCCTACCTGAATCTGGGTGAGGCCGAGGAGCGCATCGGGGCGGCCCGCAAGGCGGTGGAGTCCGCGGAGGAGAACTACCAGCTGGCCCGCGGCCGCTTCGACGCGGGCGTGGCCAACATCATCGAGCTGACCGACGCCCAGCTGGCGCTGACCCAGGCGCAGTCCGACGAGGCCCAGGCCCTCTCCGACTATCGCATCGCCATCGCCCGACTGGAGCGCGCGCTCGGACGACGCTAAACATCGTCGGCGTCTGGCACGTCATATCGTCATGAAGCGGCGGCTCCTCTGGATCGTGGCGATCGTGGTCATCGCAGGCGGCATCGTGGGCGGGTACCTCTACACCCAGGGCATCGGGGCCCGGACCGCCTTCCGCACCGCGCCCGTCACGCGCGGCCCGCTCACCTCCGCGGTCTCCGCCACCGGCACCCTGAACGCGGTGGTCACCGTCCAGGTGGGCTCGCAGGTCTCGGGGCAGATCAAGGAGCTCTACGCCGACTTCAACTCGCTGGTGAAGAAGGGGCAGCTCATCGCCCGGATCGACCCCGACACCTTCGAGGCCAAGGTGACCCAGAGCCGGGCCCAGGTGGAGGCCGCGCGCGCCTCGGTCCTGAACCAGCAGGCCGCCGTCGAGAAGTCGCGGGCCGACGTCGAGAACGCCCGCGCGGCCCTCGCGGCGGCCCGCGCCCAGACCGCCAAGGCCAAGGTCGCGGTGGTGGACAGCAACCGGACCCTGGGGCGCAATCGCGATCTCCGCCAGCGCGGCCTCATCGCGCAGGCCGACGAGGATTCCGCCCAGGCCGCCTACGACTCGGCGGTGGCGCAGTTCGAGGCCGCGGCCGCGCAGGAGCGGGCGCAGGCCTCCGCGGTGGGCGCGGCGGAGGCCCAGCTGCGGGTGGCCGAGGCCATGCTGAAGAACGCGCAGGCGCAGGTGGCGCAGAACGAGGCCGCGCTGCGCCAGGCCGAGGTCGACCTCGAGCGGACCTACATCCGCGCCCCGGTGGACGGCGTCGTGGTGGGGCGCACGGTGGACGTGGGGCAGACGGTGGCCGCGAGCCTGCAGGCCCCCACCCTCTTCACGATCGCCCAGGACCTCCGGAACATGCAGGTGGACACCAACGTGGACGAGGCCGACGTCGGCCGCGTCAAGGTCGGTCAGCGCACGACCTTCACGGTGGACTCGTTCCCCGGTCGCACCTTCACCGGCGAGGTCGTGCAGATCCGCAAGGCGCCGCTGGTGGTGCAGAACGTGGTCACCTACGACGTGGTGGTCTCCGCGAAGAACCCGGACCAGCGCCTGCTGCCCGGCATGACCGCCAACGTGCGCATCATCATCGACCAGAAGGAGTCGGTGCTGCAGGTGCCCAACGCGGCGCTCCGGTTCCGCCCGCCCGGGGTCGAGTCTCCGGAGCGAGAGCGCTCCGCACGTCCCGGCGGGGGCGGCCGCGGCGGCGGCACCCCGAGCGGGCGCCTGTACGTGCTCGGCCCCGACGGCAAGCCGGCCCCGCTGGCGGTGAAGCTGGGCATCGGGGACGGCACCTTCACCGAGGTGGTGCAGGGCGACCTCAAGGAAGGCCAGCTCGTGATCGTGGGCGTCGCGCTCCCCGGCGACCGGCCGGACCGGGCGGGCCCCCGCCTGCGACTCTGACATGGGCGAGCCGCTGATCGAGACGGTGGGGCTGGTGAAGGACTACCATCTGGGCAACCGCCGCATCCACGCCCTGCGCGGGGTCTCGATGACGATCCAGCCCGGCGAGTTCGTGGCGGTGATGGGGCCCTCCGGCTCCGGCAAGTCGACGTTCATGAACCTGCTGGGCTGTCTCGACACCCCCACCGCGGGCGTCTACCGCCTGGACGGCGTCGACGTCTCCCGCATGGGGCGGGACGCGCTGGCCCGGGTGCGCAACGAGAAGATCGGCTTCGTCTTCCAGACCTTCAACCTGCTGCCGCGGACCACCGCGCTGGAGAACGTGGAGCTGCCGCTGCTCTACCGCGCGCCGGTGCCGCGCGACCGCCAGGCCCGGGCGCGGGCGAAGCTGGCCGCGGTGGGCCTATCCGACCGCGAGCACCACCATCCCGCGCAGCTCTCGGGGGGCCAGCAGCAGCGCGTGGCCATCGCCCGCGCGCTCATCAACGATCCGGTGCTGATCCTGGCCGACGAGCCCACCGGCGCGCTCGACTCGCGCACCAGCATCGAGATCATGGCGCTCTTCCAGGACCTCAACCGCGACGGCATCACGGTCGTGGTGGTGACCCACGAGCCGGACATCGCGCGCTACGCCGACCGCGTCCTGGGCTTCCGCGACGGTCACCTCACCCGCGACGAGCCGGTGACCGACCGCCTGGTCGCCCGCGATCTGCTGGCCCTGCCCGGCGGGGACGAGCCGGCCGAGGACGAGGCCGCGGAGACCGAGGTCACCACGCCGTGAACATCCTGGCGAGCGCCCGGATCGCGATACGCGCCCTGCGGGTCAACAAGATGCGGAGCGCGCTCACCATGCTCGGCATCGTCATCGGGGTGGGCGCGGTCATCACGATGGTCGCGGTGGGGGCGGGCGCGCAGGCCCGGGTCGCCGAGCAGATCCAGAGCCTCGGGTCCAACGTGATCATCATCTGGCCGAGCTCGGTGAACATGGGCGGCGTGCGGCTCGGCGCGGGGGCCCAGGCCACGCTCTCCGAGGACGACGCGTGGGCGATCCAGCGCGAGATCCCGCTGGTGGACGTGGCGGCCCCCTACGTCCGGGGCAACGTCCAGGTGGTGTACGCGAACCTGAACTGGGCGACCGCCGTGCTCGGGGTGACCCCGGAGTACTTCCCCGCGCGCGACTGGGACGTGATCGAGGGCCGGCTGCTCACGCAGGAGGAGGTCGACGCCGCGGCCAAGGTGGCCCTGATCGGGCAGACGGTGGCGCGCAACCTGTTCGGCGACGACGACCCGCTGGGCCAGGTGATCCGCATCAAGAAGGTGCCGTTCACGGTCATCGGGGTGCTGGACCGCAAGGGCCAGACCACCTGGGGCCAGGACCAGGACGACCAGATCCTGATCCCGTTGAGCACCGCCAAGACCAAGGTGATCGGCGGCAATCAGGCCAAGGGACGGGCGGTGGGCTCGGTCAGCATCAAGATCCGCGAGGCGAGCCTCATGAAGGCGGCGGAAGAGGAGATCCGGGCGCTGCTGCGCCAGCGCCACAAGCTGCAGCCCTCGCAGGACGACGACTTCAACGTCCGGAACCTGTCCGAGGTGCTCGAGTCCCAGGAGGCGTCCTCCCGGGTGCTCACCCTGCTGCTGGCCGCCATCGCATCCGTGTCGCTGCTGGTGGGCGGCATCGGTATCATGAACATCATGCTGGTGTCGGTGACCGAGCGGACGCGCGAGATCGGCCTGCGCATGGCGGTCGGCGCGCGCGGGCGCGACATCCTGGCCCAGTTCCTGGTGGAAGCGGTCACCCTCTCCCTCATCGGGGGCGGCATCGGGATCGGCGCGGGCCTCCTCGGCTCGTACGCGATCGCGTACTTCGCGGAGTGGCGCACCGTGCTGCAGGTGGAGTCGATCCTGGTCGCGTTCGGCTTCGCGGCCGGGGTCGGCATCTTCTTCGGCTTCTACCCCGCGCGCAAGGCGGCGGGGCTCAACCCCATCGACGCGCTCCGGTACGAATGAGGGCCCGACGCTGGCTGGCGGCGGCGCTGGTCTGCGCCGCGCTCGGCTCCCCCGCGCACGCGCAGACCTACACCCCGCAGTCGGGCGCACGCCTCACCGTGAGCTTCACCACGGAGCGGGTGGGGAGCGGCCGCGTGATCGTGTACGGCGACGTGCGCAACGGCGCCAACACCTCCTGCGAGCGCGTCGTGGTCAGCGTGGAGGGCCTCGACGACACCGGGCGGGTGATCAGCCGGGGTCGGGCCTACGTCTTCGGCGTGGTGCCCTCGCGGGGCACGAGCCCGTTCGAGGTCCGCATGTCCTCCCCGGGGTCCGAGAAGCGGTGGCGGGTCGAGGTGGAGTCGTTCCAGTTCGTCTCGTCGGGGAACTGATGCCGCGGGCGTGAAGAAGCGGAAGAAGCGGACGCCATCCCGACCCCGCCGGCCCCGCCGCCGGCGGGGTCGGGCCACGCGAGCGCGCGCGGCGCGGGCCTCGACCGCGGTCCCTCGCGCCGCGGTCGCCGCCCCCACCCGCGGCCCCGCGCCCGCCCTCGCGTCCCCGCCGGCTTCCGAGCCGGCATCGGGCTCGGGCACGCCGCCCCCACCCGCCCTCGCCCCCGCGCTCCCCGGCCCCGGCCAGGTGGAGGCGCGGGGGCGGCCCGTGGTCACCGCGCTGGCCCGCATCGCGAGGGCGCCCGATCCGCCGCGCGTGCGCCTCGAGCGCGCGATCCGGCAGCTGCTCCGCGACTACGGCGAGGGCGACGCGGAGTTCTCCGAGCTGTTCCTCGCCGGCTGGGCCCGGGCCCGGCACGACAAGCAGTTCCGCCTGACCCTGGCCTGGCAGCGCGAGCAGATCCGGCTGTCGCTCGAGGACATCCTGGTGGAGGGCGCCCGCACCGGCGCCTTCCGCGACGGGCTCGACGCCGGCGCGATCGCGGCGGTGATCGTCGGGACCGCGGAGGGCTGCCTGCTGCAGGCCGTCACCGAGGGCGGCGCGATCCCGGCCCATCGGCTGGCCGCGACGCTGCTGGGCCTGGCGGTCAGCGGGGCTTGAGCTCGATCCGGTAGCCGTCCGGGTCCTGCAAGTACAGCGACGGCCCCGTCCCGAACGCCCCGCGCCGCTCCACCACGTCGCCGTCCACGGCGACGCCCCGGGCCCGGAGCGCGTCGCGCACCGCGCCCAGGTCCGCGCAGCGGATGGAGAGGCAGAAGTGGTCGAGCCCGCCGCCCTCCGCCCGCTCGCCGGGCAGGAGATCGATGAGCTGCTCGCCGAAGCGCAGCTGCACGAGCGAGATGCGCTCGTTGACGTGGTCGAGCGTGCAGCCCAGCAGGTCGATGTAGAAGCGCTGGGAGGCGGCCTGGTCCCGCACCCGCAGCACGAGGTGGTCGAGGCCGAGCGGCTCGAACCCCCGGCTCATCGGCGCCACCCCACCGCCACGAGCCCCAGCACGCCGGCGAGCAGGCTCACCCCGTTCAGCACGCTCGAGAGCCGGTGCAGCCGCGCGAAGGCCAGGGACTCGCTCGAGACGGCGCCGGCGGCGGGCGCGGCCCGCCGCGCCGCCTCCCGCGCGGCGTGGGCCGCCGGCAGCACCACGAGCCACGCGTAGAGCGTGCAGGCGAGCATCACCGCGACCAGCGCGAGAGACAGCCACCCGCCGCCCGGAGCGCGCGCCACCCGGACCAGCAGGGCGACCAGCGCGATGCCCCCGAGCAGCGCGCCGATGGCGTAGTAGCGGGGGAACACCGCGCTCACGAAGCGGCCGGCCGCCTCGCGATCGAGCGTCGTGAACGCGGCGGGGGCCACCACCGCGCCGAAGAAGACCATGACGCCCAGCCAGAGCAGGATCGTCGCGCCCGCGAGCAGTCTCATCGCGCCCGAGCATACCGGCGGCGCCACGGCCCCGCAAGGCGGCGGGCGCCGTGGTTGACACGCGTCACGACCGCCCTCTAGCATCGGCCGCGATGCGCGCGGCGCGATTCCTGGCGTGGGTCCTGCTGCCGATGCTCGGGGTCGGTCCCGCGGTCGCGGCGGCCGAGTCTCCGCTCGCGGCCGAGGTCCGGGCCCTCGCGACGCGGTACCACGAGGACCCCGCGCGCATCGACACCCTGCGCGAGGCGGTGACGCGCGCGGTGGAGCGCGACCCGCAGGTGGACATTCTCCTGGCGCTGGCGCAGATCTCGTTCCTCTTCGGTGACGTGCGCGCCCGCACCACCGACGAGAAGCTGGCCGCCTACGAGCAGGGCCGGCAGGCCGCGCGCCGCGCCGCGGAGCTGGCGCCCCGGAACGCGCGCGCGCACTTCTGGTACGCGACCAACGCGGGGCGCTGGGGCCAGACCAGGGGCGTGCTCCGATCGCTCTTCCTGCTGCCCGAGGTGAAGCGCGGCATGGAGACCGCGCTCGCGCTCGATCCTCGCTTCGCCCCCGCCTACGCCCTGGCCGGCACCGTCTACTACGAGGTGCCCGGGCTCTTCGGCGGCGACCTCGAGAAGTCGGAGGCCCTCTTCCGTCAGGGCCTCACGGTGGACCCGCACCACACGGGGCTGCGGGTGGGCCTGGCCCGCACCCTGATCAGGCGCGGGCGGCCCGCCGAGGCCCGGCGCGAGCTGCAGGCGGTGCTCGACGAGAGGGCGCCGTCCAGCGTGGCGGACTGGACCGTGAAGGACGTGAAGGAGGCCCGCGCGCTGCTCGCCACCCCGCCCGCCGGCTCGTGAAGATCGGCCACGCGATCCGCCGCCTCCGCCGCGAGGCGCCCTCGTGGCGGGTCACCGCCCTGGCCCAGGTGGCCGCCCAGTGGCACGACCCGTTCCGCGTCCTGATCGCCTGCCTGCTGTCGCTGCGCACCAAGGACGAGACCACCGGCCCCGCGGCGGCGCGGCTCTTCGCCCTCGCCGACACGCCGGAGGCGCTGCGGCGGCTGTCCCCCCGGACCATCGAGCGGGCGATCTACCCGGTGGGCTTCTACCGCACCAAGGCCCGCGTGCTGCGCGAGGTGAGCCGCGACCTGATCGAGCGCTTCGGCGGGCGGGTGCCCGACGACATCGACGCCCTGCTGACCCTGAAGGGCGTGGGCCGCAAGACCGCGAACCTCGTGGTCACCCAGGGCTTCAACAAGCCGGGCATCTGCGTGGACGTGCACGTGCACCGCATCTCGAACCGCCTGGGCTACGTGACCACCCGCACCCCGGAGGAGACCGAGGCCGCGCTGCGCCGGCGGCTGCCGCGCCGGTACTGGATCGGCTACAACGACCTGCTGGTCTCCTTCGGGCAGAACATCTGCCTGCCGGTCTCGCCCCACTGCAGCCGCTGCCCGCTGCGCGGCGACTGCCCCCGGCGCGGCGTGCGCCGCTCGCGCTGAACGGAGCGCCGCCTAGGCGCGGAGGCGCCGCGGGCGCCGGAGCCGGCGCAGGAGCGCCAGCGCGGCGCGGTCGGCGCGCGGCTCGGGGTCCTTGGGCGTCTCGAGCGCCATCGGCACGCGCGCGAACCGCCGGTCGTTCATCAGCCGGCGGAACGTGACCACCCCCAGGTGGCCGCGCCCGATCTTCTCGTGGCGGTCGAGCCCCGAGCCGAGCGGCTGCTTGGCGTCGTTCAGGTGGAACGCGAGCACGCGTCCGAACCCGAGGCGGCGCCCGCACGCGGCCATGGTGGCGCGGTAGCCGCCCGGAGAGCGGATGTCGTATCCGGCCGCGTAGAGATGACACGTGTCGAGGCAGATCCCCACCCGCTCCGGCTCGCGCACCATGTCCAGCACGAGGGCCAGCTCCTCGAAGGAGCGCCCGACGCTGGCCCCGGCGCCCGCGGTGTTCTCCAGCACGATCCGCACCCGGTGGCCGCGCGTGCGCGCGTGCAGCGTGTCGATCGCACGGGCGACCCGACGCACCCCCTCCGGCACCCCGGCTCCGCGATGGGAGCCGGGATGGATCACCACGAAGGGCAGGCCCAGGGCCTCCGCCCGCTCCAGCTCGTCGTGGAAGACGTCGACCGCGCGCTCCCACTCCGCGTCCACCGGGGTGGCGAGGTTGATCAGGTAGTTGGCGTGGGCGAACACCGTCCGGATCCCGCTCGCCTTCCACGCGGCGCGGAACTCGCGCACCTCCGAGTCGGTGTAGGGCCGCGCCACCCACTGGCGCTGGTTCTTGAGGAAGATCTGGACCACCGAGCAGCCCACCTCGAGCCCGCGCTCGATCGCCCGCGGCAGGCCGCCCGCGATCGACATGTGGGCCCCCAGCCAGTCCCGGGCCGCGGCGGGTCCGGCCCGCCGCGCCCGCTCACGCGTCGAGCTGGCGGGCGACCTCATGCAGCTCGCGCTCCAGCCGGCGGAGCCGGCCGCTGAGAGCGGCGCCGCGCGCCTTGCGGCGCAGCAGGCCCCCCTCGATCAGGGAGAGGAACGCGGCGGAGATCTCCTCCGCGCCCCAGCGTCCGGCCGGGTTGTACCACTTGTGCACCCAGTTCACCATGCCGAGGATGCCGAAGACGACCAGCCGCGACGGCACGTCGCGAAAGACGCCCGACCGGATGCCCTCCTGCACGATGCGCTCCACGCCCTTGTCGTAGCGGTCCTTCTGGGCCGCGAGGGCGCGCGCGAAGCGGGCGGGCAGGTTCGCCTCCTCCCCGAAGAACACGGTGAGAAACGAGCGGTTGGCGATCACGAACTGCACGTGCTGCCGCACGACCCGACGCAGCTTGTCCTCCGGGGGCAGCCGGGAGGCCAGCACCAGGTTGAGGTCGCGGGTGAACGCCTCGATGGTCTCCCGGGAGATGGCGGCCAGCATCTCCTCCTTGGCCCGGAAGTGGGTGTAGAGCGAGGCCTTCGACATCCCGAGGCGGGCCGCGATCAGATCCACCGTGGAGGCGGGGTACCCCCGCTCCCGGAACAGGTCCGCGGCGGCGCGCAGGATCTGCTCGCGGGTCGCCTTCCGCCTGGCGTTCATGACGGTCAGTCTACTTGACACCCTTCCCGGCCCCGTGCTAAAAACCAAGGCGTCTAGTTTTCAGACTGACGAGTTTCCAGCCTCCCAATTCCCCGCCCCGCGGCAGGAGGGTTCCCATGGAGCGTCGCGTGATCCCCGGCACGATCGACACCGTGTTCGAGTTCGACTATTCGGTCCAGGCCGAGGACATGCGCGGCCTCTACGAGAAGGCCAAGCGCGACCAGTGGAACGCCAGCCGCGACATCGCGTGGGACACCGCCGAGCCGTCCGACGGCCGGGTGCTCTCCGACGAGCTGGTCGACGTCTACGGCAGCCGGATCTGGCAGAAGCTCTCCGAGAAGGACCGGGTGGAGCTGAACCGGCGCGTGGCGGCCTGGCGGCTGTCGGTCCTGGTCTACGGCGAGCAGGGCGCGATGCTCGCGTGCAGCCAGATGGTGGACATCGTGCAGGGCACCGACCAGAAGTTCTTCCAGGCCACCCAGGTCATGGACGAGGCGCGCCACAACGAGGTGCTCGAGCGGTACGTCCAGACCCGTCTGGCCGGCCTGCACTACCCGATGCCGGACAACGAGCGGGTGCTGTTCGACACGATCCTCACCGACTCCCGCTGGTACATCAAGACCATCGCGCTCCAGCTGGTGGCCGAGACGTTCGCGGTCGCGATCTTCAAGATGATGCAGGAGGCCGCCGCCGATCCCCTGCTCCGGCAGGTGTGCGCGCGCATCCTGCAGGACGAGTCGCGCCACATGGGCTTCGGGATGCTCGCCCTGCCCGACATCGTCAAGGAGGCGAGCGACGCCGAGCGCCGCGAGATGGAGGACTTCACCTGCGTGGCCCTGGAAAAGGTCCTGACCGGCTTCTTCCCCCTCGAGGCCTACCGCGACGTCGGCTTCACCGCCGCCCAGATCGAGGAGGCCAAGGCGTACCGGCGCGACGTGGCCGCCCGCAACGACTACGCGGTGTACCGGAAGTACTTCAAGCGGGACATGCACACCTCGATGGTGAACAACCTGGCCCGCATCGGGCTGCTCACCGAGCGGGTGCGTCCGCGCCTGGGCGCGCTCGGCATCCAGCTCCCCGCCCCCGCGGCCTGAGGACCGCGCCGGCGGGCTAGCCGCCGCCGAACAGCTCGCGCAGGCACCGGTCGCGGTGCTCGAAGAGGGCGCGCACCCGCCCGCCCGCGCCGAGGGCGTGAGCGAGGCGGCCGAGCGCGGCGCCGGGCAGCCGGTAGGTCACCCGATCCTCGACCCACGTGCCGGCGGCGTCTCCGACCCGGCCCTCGCGGTCTCCCTCCACGAAGCGGTGCCGGTGCTCCCAGCGCGCGAACGGCCCGCGCAGCTGCACGTCCACGAAGCGGTGCGGCGCGTCCCACTCGCGGACCATGACCCGCCACGCCACCGGCAGCGCGGGCACGCGGAAGTCGAGCACCACGCCCGCGTCGAGTCGCGCGGGCGGCGGCGCGAGCCAGCGCGGACGCGCCCACGACGGGTACGCGCGGGACAGGTTCTCGGGATCGGCGAAGAACTCGAAGACCTCCGGGCGAGGTCGCGGCAGCCACAGGCGACGCTCGAGGATATGGTCGGCCATGACCGCCGGGCTATCATAGGCGGGTGCCCGACGCCGGTCAAACGCGAGCGTACCTCGCACTCACCCTGATCTCGGCGCTCTGGGGCTCGTATCCCGCCTTCGCCAAGCTGGCCCTCGTCGCGTTCCCGCCCTTCGTCCTGGTCGTCCTGCGCGGGGCGCTCGCCTCCGCGTTCCTCACCGTGCTGCTGTTCCGGCGCGGCTGGGAGGAGTTCCGCGAGCTGCGCGCGGCCGACCTGCGCACGTTCGCCTTCCTCGGCTTCACCGGGCTGTTCGTGTCGACCGGCGGCACCTACCTGGGCATCGCGCTCAGCACCGCGGCCAACGCGGCGATCCTGCAGGCGGGCACCCCGGTGATGGTGGCCCTCGGGGCGCGCTTCTACCTCGGGGAGCGGCTGCGCCGGCGGCAGTGGGCCGGCGTCGCCGCCTCGATCGCGGGCGTGCTGCTGGTCATCACCCGCGGGAGCTGGCGGGCGATCGCCCACCTCGAGCTCATGCCGGGCGACTTCATCCTGCTGCTCTCGCAGGCCGGGTGGAGCGCCTACACCATCTACGGCAAGCAGGTGCTGGCGGTGCACTCGCCCGCGGTGGCCACCACCGCCTCGTACATCCTCGGCTCCGCCATGCTGCTGCCGGTGATGGTGGTGGCGGCCCCGTTCTTCCCCCGCCCCGACTTCACCTCCGGCACCGCGTGGCTGGTGGTGCTCTACCAGGCCTTCCTGGGCGCGGTGGCCCACGTGTGGTGGTACGAGGGGGTGAAGGCGGTGGGACCGAGCCGCGCCGCGATCTTCATGAACCTGCAGCCGATCGTGGGCGTGCTGCTGGCGTGGGCCCTGGTGGGGGAGGCGGTCCAGTGGCCGGAGGTGGCCGGCGGCGCGCTCGTGCTGCTGGGCGTGGCCCTCACCACGAACGCCCCGCTCGCGCCGCCGGCCCCCGCGGCGCCGTCTAGCCGAGCTTCTTGACCTCGGCGAGGATCTTGTCCGGGTCGGGCAGCTCGCCCTTGCCGTACCGCTCCGTGAAGCGGATCACGCCCTGCTTGTCGACGATGAACGTGGCGCGGGTATTGGCGTTCCAGTCGGGCCAGTACACGCCGTAGTCGCGCACGGTGGTGCGCTGCATGTCGGAGAGGAGGGGATAGTGGGAGATCCCGACCGACTTCGCCCAGTTCTCGTGACTGAACGGGCTGTCCGTGCTGATACCCAGGACCTGGGTATTGGCCGCCTCGAAGTCCCTGATGCGACGATCGAAGGCGGGCATGCAGGTGGATCAACCGGGCGTCCAGTCCAGCGGGTAGAAGAGCAGGACCACGTTCTTGCCGCGGTAGCTCTTCAGGCTCACGTCCTTGAGCCCGATGGTCTTCAGCGTGAAATCCGGAGCCGGATCGCCGACTCCGGGCGTCTTGCCGTCACTCATGGTCTCATCCTTCCCTGACCCGCCCGTGTGATCGCGGGCGGAAGTGGGCTCCCGCGCGGCCGCCGTCGTCGCGCCCGACCTGCGCGGCACCCGCGCCGCGCGCCCGCGACGGGCGCACCGGCACCGGGGGCTTGCGCCGTCCCGTCCACAGCTCGCGGCGGCGCGCCTCCAGCGGCGCGTCGCCTTCTCCCAGATGGCCGGCCGCGGTGACCACCTGCCCGGTCTCCCACAGCCGGCGAAAGCGCTCCCGGTACGCCCCGTCCCGCAGGGCGTGGTGATCGAGGATCACGCGGCACCCGGTGCGATCGATGATGCGCAGCAGGTGCTCGATGCCCCGCTCCACCAGCTCCGCCCCCAGCTGCGACTCCAGATACGCGGGCGGGCCCGAGAGGTACAGGAGCGTGGGTCGCTGGCGGGCGAGGTACGCCGCGGCCACCGGCGAGAGCGGTCCCTGCACGTCCGAGGCGTGCACGAAGCGCGTGCCTTCCCGGCGGTCCTCCACCGTCAGCGCCACCACGTAGCCCAGCCCGGTGCCGTCCGGACCGTGGCTGAGCGGCGGCGAGGCCTGCAGCACCGCGTCCACCGTCTCGAGCCGGCGCCCCTCCGCCGCGTCGAGCCGCGCGTCCGGCCCGAGCGCGCTCCAGAAGCGCTCCGCCCGCTGGGCCTGCCGGCCGGTCACGTGGCGCTTGGGATCCTTGGCCCAGACCCGCCGCCCCGCGTAGAGGCCCGGATCGTGGCGGAAATGCTCCTCGTGGTAGTGGCTCACGAAGATCAGCGAGGCGCGCGCCGCATAGGCGGAGATGCGATCGTTCGCCCGGCGGAGCGCTTCCCACTCCTCCTCGGCCGGCGCCAGGTTGAACCGGCTCGGCGCCAGCGTCGCGCCCGGGTCGATGAGGACCCGTGTCCGGCCGCACTCCACGTAGGTCGCCACCGAGCGGACCCCGAGCGACTCCGCGGCGAGCGGGGTGACGTTCACGACCCGCCCCCCTCACCCTGCCCTCTCCCCGGCGGGGAGAGGGAGAACATCAGATGCACCGGCCGCCGTCGACCGGGAAGACGCTCCCGGTGATCATGGCCGCCTCGTCGGAGGCGAGGAAGAGCGCGGCGCGGGCCAGGTCGTCCGGCTGGTTGAGCCGCCCGAGCGGCACGGTGGCGCGATAGCGCGTCATGCCCTCCTCGTCCACCTGCGTCTTGCCCATGAACGTGGGCAGCATCGGGGTCTCGGTCGCCACCGGGGCGATCGCCACCACGCGCCCGCCGAACGCCGCGAACTCGAGCGCCAGGCTCGCGGCCATGGTGTGCACCGCGCCCTTGGAGGCCGAGTAGCACTGCACGCCCGGGCGCGGCCGCACCCCGGAGGTGGAGCCGGTGATCAGGAGCACGCCGCCCTTCTGCCGCCGGAAGATCGGCAGCACGTGCTTGGCGGCCAGGAACACGCCCTTCACGTTGACGGCCATGATCTGGTCGAACACCGCCTCGTCCACGCTCTCCACCGACGTCGGGAACTGGGGCACGCCCGCGTTGGCGTAGAAGACATCGAGCCGGCCCCAGCGGGCCACCGTCTGCTGGATCGCGGCCTGGTTGTCGGCGGACCTGGACACGTCGGCCCGGATCGCGAGGGCCTGCCCGCCGCCCTTCTCGATCTGCTCCGCGGTCGCCTTCGCGGCGTCCTCCCGGACGTCGACCACCGCCACCTTCGCGCCCTCGCGCGCGAACAGCACCGCGCTGGCCTGCCCGATCCCCGACCCCGCTCCCGTGATCAGCGCCACCTTGCCGTCGAGTCTCATGCCCGTCCTCCTCCGGATCCGCCTCCGGCCTCCTTGATGTCCACCACGGTCCCCCCGGTCGCGCGCACCAGCTCCGACGGCGCGATCGGGAACACGCACTCCGGCAGGCCCGCCGCCGCGTAGACCAGCTCGTAGCCGAGCAGGTCGCGGTCCACGTACACCGGCAGAGGCGTCGCCAGCGCGATCGGGGGTACCCCGCCGATGCTGTAGCCGGTGGCGCGCTTGACGGTGTCCGGATCGGCCCGCCGGATCTTGCCGCCGGCCAGCTCCCCGAGTCGCTTCTCGTCCACCCGGTTGACGCCGGAGGCGGCCACCAGCACCGGCCGCCCGTCGGCGGTGAACACGAGCGACTTCACGATCTGGCCCACCGTGACGCCGAGCGCGTCGGCCGCCTGCTGCGAGGTGCGCGCGTGCACCGGCAGCTCGATCACCCGGCGATCGAGGCCGTGCTCGTTGATCGCGGCCTGCACCTTCTCGGCCGCCGGCTTCAGCCCGCTCTCCGCCACTAGAGCACCAGCTCCGCCATCAGCTCGAGCGCCTCCGGCTGCGTCGCCCCGCAGATCAGGGTGGTGATGCCGGACGCCTTCCAGCGCGGCAGCCGCTCGCGGATGCGCTCCTTCGGCCCGCAGAGCGCGACCTCGTCCACCAGCGCGTCGGGCACCGCGGCCGCCGCCTCGTCCTTCTTCCCGCCGAGGTAGAGGTCCTGGATGCGCTTGGCGTCCGCCTCGTAGCCGTAGCGGCTCACCAGCTCGTTGTAGAAGTTCTTGCCCCGGGCCCCCATGCCGCCCACGTACAGGGCCAGGCGCGGCTTGACCATCGCGCGGCAGGCCGCCGCGTCCGGTCCCAGCACGATCGGCACGGTGGGCGCCACGTCGAAGCGGGCGAGCGACTTGCCGCCGCCCGCGGCCTTGAAGCCCGCCTCGAGGCTCGGCGTGAACACGCTCATGCGCTCGGGCGAGAAGAACACGGGCAGGAGCCCGTCCGCGATCTCCGCGGCGAGGGCCACGTTGCGCGGGCCGATGGCGGCCAGGTAGATCGGGATGTCGGCCCGCCCGTGCAGGATCGACTTGAGCGGCTTGCCGAGGCCGGTGGCGTCCGGACCCGCGTAGGGGATCCGGTAGTACTCCCCCCTGTACTCCACCGGCCGCTCGCGCTTCCACACCATGCGGACGATGTCGACGTACTCCCGGGTCTTGGCCAGCGGCTTGCCGAAGGCCACCCCGTGCCAGCCCTCGACCACCTGGGGCCCCGACACGCCCAGGCCCAGGATGAAGCGGCCCCCCGAGAGCTGGTCGATGGTCAGCGCGGTGGTGGCGGTGAGGGTCGGGGTGCGGGCCGGGATCTGCATGATCACGGTCCCCACCCGGATCTTCTCGGTGCGCGCGGCGATCCAGCAGAGCGGCGTGACCGCGTCGGAGCCGTAGGCCTCCGCCGACCACACCGAGTGGAAGCCGAGCCGCTCGGCGTGCTGCACCAGCGAAAGGTCGATCCCGAGGGACGAGCGGGAGTAGCCGATGTTCAGTCCGAGTCGCATGGAGTCTCCCTCAGAGCCGCGCCAGGGCGGCGATGTCGAGCGGCGGGCGGGCCCCGCGGGGCCCGGCCCACCGGTGCTCGCGCAACCGGATCCGCCCCCGTCGCGCCCGCACGCCCTCCTGCTCCAGCAGCACCCGCTGGGTGAACATGCTGCCCACGTTGGCCCGCCGGCTGATGCCGCCCTGCGCGTTCACCACCCGGTGCCACGGCAGGTGCCCCGGCGCGTGCTTCATGGCGCGCCCCACCGCGCGGGCCGCGCGCGGATGGCCGAGCAGCGCCGCGATCTGTCCGTAGGTCGCCACCTGTCCGCGCGGGATCTGCTCCACCAGACGGTACACGGCCCGGTGGAAGCGCGTCAGGCCCGTTCCAGGCCGAACTGCAGCTCGTACAGCCGTGAGTAGAGCCCTCCGAGGGCGAGCAGCTCCGCGTGGCGGCCCGACTCGCGGATCTGTCCCCGGTGCAGCACCAAAATGCGATCGGCGCGCTGGATCGTCGAGAGCCGGTGGGCGATCACCAGGCTGGTGCGCCCCTCCAGCAGGCGCGCGATCCCGACGCGCACCAGCGCTTCCGATTCCGGATCGATGCTCGACGTGGCCTCGTCGAGCGCGAGAACGCGTGGATTATAGATGATGGCGCGGGCGATCGCCAGCAGCTGCCGCTGCCCCTGCGACAGATTGAGGCCGCGCTCGCGCAGCGCCTCGCCGAGCCCGCGCGGCAGCGCGGCCACGAAGCGGTCCGCGCTCGCCGCCGCGAGGGCCCGCTCCACCGCCGCGCGGTCCACCGCGCCGTCGCCGGCCAGGCGCAGGTTCTCCTCGACCGTCCCCGAGAACAGGAACACCTCCTGCGGGATCAGCCCCACGTGCCGCCGGAGCGCGCGCAGGTGCCACTCCCGGACGTCCACGCCCTCCACCAGCACCTGACCGCGCGTCACGTCGTAGGCGCGGATCAGCAGGCGCGCGATGGTGGTCTTGCCCTCGCCGGTGGGGCCCACCAGGGCCACCTGCTCGCCGGGCTCGATGCGGAGCGAGCAGTCGCGCAGCACCCACTGCTCGGCGTCGTAGGCGAACCACACGTGGCGCAGCTCCACCGCGGGCGTGGCGGCGGGACGCGCCGCCGGCACCTCGGCGGCGGGCGCGGCCTCCGCGGGAGCCGGCGCCCGGAGGGCGGGGGCCGCCGCGGGGCGCGGGCCCACCACCGCCGGCTGCGTGTCGAGCAGGCCGAACACCCGCTCCGCCGAGACCATCGCGGCCTGCATCACGGTGTACTTCGCCCCCAGGTCCCGGATCGGGAGGAAGAAGCGCGCGGTGTACTCGATGAACGCGACCAGCCCGCCGAACGTCAGCGCCCCCACCACCACCTGCCCGCCGCCGTACCAGAGCAGCAGGGCCACCGCCGCGGATCCGAGGGCCTCCACGGTGGCGTAGAGCGACGCGTCGTAGAAGGTGGAGTTGAACTGCCCGCGCCGGAGATCGCCGGAGAGGCCCTCGAAGGCCCGCTGCTCCCTCGCCTCGCGCGCGAAGAGCTGGATGACGCTCATGCCCTGGAGCGACTCCTGCAGGAACGCGTTGAGCCGGGCCAGCCGCGTCCGCACCACGCGGTAGCTGTCGCGGGCGCGCAGGCGGAAGTACCCGGCCGCGATCACCAGCACCGGGACGAGCGCGAACGTCACCAGGGCGAGCTTCCAGTTCATGCCGAGCATGATCACCACCACCCCGGTGAGCGTCACCACGTCGCCCAGCAGGGCCACGAAGCCGCTGGTGAACAGCTCCTGGATCGCCTCCCCGTCGTTGAGCAGCCGGGTCATGAGCCGGCCGGCCGGGCTCCGGTCGTAGAAGCGCGCGTCGAGCCGCTGCAGATGCGCGAACACGGCCGCGCGCAGGTCGCGGATCACCCGCTGGCCGGTGAGCTGCGAGAGGTAGGCCTGGGTCGCCCGCAGCACGTAGAGCACGACCAGCAGCAGCAGGAAGAGCGCGGCGATCCCGCCGAGCCCGACCCAGTCGCGCCGCAGGATGTGGCCGTCGATGGCGATCTTCACCAGGTAGGGCTGCGCCAGCTCCAGGAGCGAGACCAGCGGGAACAGCGCGCAGGTGACGAGCACGAGCCGGAGGTGCGGCCGGGTGAAGCCCCAGACCCGGCGCATGAGGCGCGCGTCGTACGCGCGGCCGAGGACCTCGTCTTCCGGCTCCAGCTCACGCACTGGCCAGCTCGTCCTCCAGCTGCTGCACCCGCCAGAGCCGCGCGTAGAGGCCGCCCGCCGCCACGAGCTCCGCGTGGCGCCCCGCCTCCACCACGCGGCCCTCGTCGAGGACCACGATGCGATCGGCCTCCGCGGCGGCCTTGAGCCGGTGGGTCATCAGCAGCGTGGTGCGCCCGCTCGCGGCCGCGCGCAGCGCGCGGGTGATCTCCCACTCCTTCGCCGCGTCGACCGACGCCAGCACGTCGTCCAGCACCAGGAACGGCGGGTCGGCCAGCAGCGCGCGCGCCAGCGCGACGCGCTGGCGCTGTCCGCCCGAGAGGGTGAGCCCGCGCTCGCCCACGACCGTGTCCCATCCCGCCGGCAGCGCGCCCAGGTCGTCCGCCAGCCCCGCGGTGCGCGCGGCCGCTTCCAGGCGCTCGGACGGCGCCCCCTCGTCGGCCAGGCGCACGTTGTCCCGCAGCGGGCGCGAGAACAGGAACGACTCCTGCGGCACGTAGCCCACCGAGCGGCGCAGGCGCCCGAGGGGCACGTCCCGCACGTCGCACCCCCCGATCCACACCGTGCCCGGCGGCGGGTCGTAGAGGCGGCAGAGCAGCGTGCCGAGCGTGGACTTGCCGGCGCCCGTCGGCCCCACCACCGCCACCACCCCGCCCGCGGGGACCGTGAACGACACGTCGCGCAGGACCGGGCCGCGGTCGTCGTACGCGAAGGTCAGGTGGCGGAACTCGATGGAGCCGCCCGGCAGCGGCGGGGCGTCCGGCTCGTCCTCCCGCGACCCACCGGAGGCGCGCGTCGCTGACGGGCCCGCCAGCGGTAGGTCGGACTCGCTTTTCTTCATCTGCGGGGGCCCAGAAATGGCCCCCCCACTCCCCCCGGCCGCGGACGACCCTTTTCGTGAACTCTCCCCGGCCGCGGACAACCCGCTGGCCCCCGCACTCGCCGCGGCCGCGGAGGACCCGTTCTGCGCTCCCTCCGCGTGCCACTGCGCGTCCGTCTCCCGGGCGTCGAGGATCTCGGTGACGCGCGACATGGCGGCCAGGCCGCGCTGGATGCTGGCGAGGGTCCAGCCGAGCGCGATGGTCGGCCAGGCGAGCTGGGCGAGGTAGCCGTTGAAGGCGACGAACGCGCCGAGCGTGATGCGTCCATCGACCACCGCCTTGCCGCCGAGCCACAGCACGATGAGGGCCCCCACGCCCGAGGTCAGCCCCATCAGCGGCCAGGACACCGACTGGATGCGGGCGAGCGCCAGGTTGCGGCGGTAGTACTCGTCGTTGATCCGGCCGAACTCGGCGATCTCCCGGTCCTCCATGGTGTAGGCGCGCACCACCGCCATGCCGGTGATGTTCTCCTGGGCCCGGGCCGACAGCACGCCCAGCTGCGCCTGCACCGCGGTGGAGCGCACCTCCACGTCGTGATTGAAGCGCTTGGCGATCACCACCAGGGCCGGGAACGGCGCCATCGCGAAGACGGTCAGCCACGGGTCGATCGTCCACATCGCGCCCAGGCTTCCCGCGAAGGCGAGCAGCGTGCCGATGATCATGACGGTGCCGAAGCCGGCGAGCGCCCGCAAGGTCGAGATGTCGTTGGAGGCCCGCGACATCAGGTCTCCGGTGCGATGCGCGTGATAGAACGCGGGCGGCAGGCTCAGCAGGCGCGCGTAGAGGGCGGTGCGCAGGTCGTGCTCGACCCACTGCCCCGCTCCCAGCATCGCGAAGCGGGAGCCGAGCCGCGCCACGCCGTGCGCGACCGCGAGCCCCAGGATCAGCAGGACGAACGGGGCGATGTGGGCGGCGGCGCCGTCGCGCTCGAGCGCGTCGACCGCGCGCTTCACCGTCCACGGGATCGAGACCGACGCCAGCGTGGCCAGCACCAGGCACAGCGCGCCGCCCAGGTAGCGCAGGCGGTAGCGGATCAGGAAGGGGAGGAGACGCCTGAACGAAGACACCGAGTCAGTATAGACCACGGCCCGACGCGGCGAGCGCCGGGCGGGACGCGCTAGCGGGCGGGCAGGACCGGCGCGCCGTCGCGGAACGGGAGCAGCGCCGCGTAGACCGTGAACACGGTCGGGGCGTCGACCCCGTGGCGCTCGGCCAGCCGCACCACGTGGCCGTGGAGCGCCTCCAGCTCGAGACGCTTGCCGTTCAGCAGGTCGTGCTGGAGCGAGGAGGCGGCGTTGGGCGCCACCGTGTCCAGCATCTTCATGCCCTGGGCGACCTGCTCGTCGTCCACCGGCGCGCCCGCGGCCCGGCCCACCGCGATGATCTCGCGGCCGAGGCGCCGGTAGAGCTCCCGCACCTCGGGCACCGCCCGCAGCACCCCCGCCGGGCAGCGCGTCAGCGCGGTGATGCCGGCGTGGGTGGCGAGGAAGACGAACTTGTCCCAGAGCGCGCGCTCCACGTCCGGCACCAGCTCGGTGGGGATCTCGGCCTTCCGGCAGGCGGCGAGGAAGACCCGCGCGCGGTCGGTCTCGCGCCCGTCCATCTCGCCGAACGTGAGGTGTCCGCCGAAGGTGTGGCGGATGACGCCGGGCGCCTCGATGGTGGCGAAGACCCGCACCGCCCCGCCCAGCACGTGGCCCGCCCCCAGCACGCGGGCGAGCTTGTCCTCGTTGTCGACCCCGTTCTGGATGGAGAGCACGCCGGTCGCGGGGCCCACCACCGGACGGATCAGGTGTGCGGCCTCCTCGGTGTCGAACGACTTCACGCAGAAGAGCACCATGTCCGCGGGCGGCTGCCCGTCGAGGCGCTCCACCGCGGGAGCCCGCACCGTCCAGTCGCCCTCCGTCGCGGAGCGGATCTGCAGCCCGTCGCGCTCGATCGCGGCGCGGTGGGCGCCGCGCGCGACGAAGGTCACGTCCTCTCCGGCGCGCGCGAGCTTCGCGCCGAAGTACCCGCCGGTCCCGCCCGATCCCATCACCACGATGCGCATGCGCGCATGCTGCGAGACCGCCGCCGGGATGTCAAGCGTTCGCGTGGTATTCTCGTGGTCCGTGAGCGAAGCCTTCCGCGAGGTGGCGGTCGACGCGGCCCGCCGGGCCGGCGCGTTCCTCCGCTCCCGGTTCGGCAGCCGGCCCGCCTTCGAGCAGAAGGGCAGCCCCACCAACCTGGTGACCGAGATGGACCGGGGCGCGGAGGCCATCATCGTGGCCGCGATCCGCGCGCGCTTTCCCGACCACGCGATCCTGGCCGAGGAGGGCGGGGCCCTGCCCGGCGCGGCGGCGCACCGCTGGATCGTCGACCCGCTGGACGGCACCACCAACTACGCGCACGGCTTCCCCATCTACGGCGTGTCGATCGGGCTCGAGGTCGAGGGCGTCCTCGCCGCGGGCGTGGTGTACGATCCGAGCCGCGACGAGCTGTTCGTGGCCGAGCGCGGCCGCGGCGCCACGCTCAACGGCGCGCCGATCCGGGTCTCTCCCACCCCGCGCATGGCGGTGAGCCTGCTCGGCACCAGCTACCCGAACGACATCCACCGGGCGGCCCACGACAACCTGGCCGAGCACGCCGCCCTCATGTTCCGCTGCCACAGCGTGCGCACGATCGGCTCCGCGGTGCTGGGGCTGGCCTCGGTGGCGGCGGGCCGCCTCGACGGCTACTGGGAGCAGCACCTGGGCCCGTGGGACGTGGCCGCGGGCGCGCTGCTCATCCGCGAGGCCGGCGGCACCGTCACGTCCGTCTCCGGCGGGCCGCTCGACCTGAGCGCTCCCTCCATCACCGCGTCGAACGGCCTCGTGCAGGCCGAGCTGCTCGCCGCCCTCAAGGAGGTCGCATCCGCCCGATGAGCGATGTCGCCCCGTCCCGCCCCGTGCACGTGCGCACCATTCGCGTCGAGGTGGCCGAAGCGCCCGACGAGCAGCTCGACGTGACCGCCATCCTCGTCGACGAGCGCCCGGCCGGCAACCCCAGATGGTTCGGGGCCACGCCGCCGCGGGTGATCCACGACATGCGGCTCGGCCTGCGCATCCGCCATCGCGACCTCGTGATCACCGCGGTGCGGAGCGAGATGGCCTCGCATCCGTACACGATCTGCCCCGAGGCGCTGCCGCCGCTCGAGCAGCTGGTCGGGCTCTCGATCTCGCGGGGCTTCACCCGCGAGGTCAACGAGCGCTTCGGACGCCAGCGCGGCTGCGCGCACCTCACCGCCCTCATCCACGCGCTGGCCCCGGCGGTCCGGCAGGGCGCGGGGGTCGCGTTCGCGGATCGGCCGCGCGGGGGGGCGGGCCTGGACGAGCAGTGGTTCGTGAACAGCTGCCAGGCGTGGCGCGAGGAGGGGCCGCTCCACCGCCTGCTCCGGGCCGGCGACGAGGCGGGGCTACGCGCGCTGTCCGCCTTCCCGCCGGAGCCGGAGCCCCGCGGCGAGACGGACTAGAGCCCCGGCACCTGGTAGCGGCGTCCGCCCACCACCAGCGCGGCCGCCCGCGAGCCCTCCGCCGGCTCGACGTGCTGCAGCAGCTGGTAGGTCGCGGCGCGATCCAGGCGCGCGGTGAAGCGCCCGTCCTTCACCCGGCAGCGCGGGACCCCCTGCTCGTCGATCGTCAGCGTCTCGATCGCGAGGGGCTCGCGGCCGAGATCGTTGCGGGTGACGACGAGGCGGTCGCCCTCGCGCTCCACCCGCACGATCACGAACGGGGTGTCCTCGACCTCCACCGGGACGCGCACCGGCCCGATGCGGAGGTAGTGGCCCTGCTCGTCCACCGCCAGGTTCTCGCGCAGGTTCGCGATGATGCCCTCGTGGGTGACCTCCGCGTCGTCGTGGAACCACGTCCCGTCGCGCGCGATGCGCAGGCGCGGCAGCTTCCAGGTCGAGGGATCCGGAGGCGGCGGCGTGCTCACGGGAAGCCCACCGCGCAGAAGGTCACGGCGCCCTCCGGATCCGGCCACTGCCGGTACTGGAGGAGCCGGCCGGGCGCCCCCGGCAGCACGCGGAGCAGCGCGT
>Ga0070741_10000799_pt1 | contig 105556 bp, 77 predicted proteins | sample Coa_R1_4_FD_66440 | JGI IMG/M metagenome (GOLD analysis project Ga0070741, IMG submission 66440) | Surface soil microbial communities from Centralia Pennsylvania, which are recovering from an underground coalmine fire - Coalmine... | ecosystem: Environmental > Terrestrial > Soil > Unclassified...
AGAAAGGTAGAGGTGGGGGCGGCGCCTTTCGATTCGGTCATCCAAACGAAAAACAGCAGAAAGAAAAATGTGAGGTGCACCCTCACATTAATGCCAAACCACTGGCCCGCCGGAATTGACCAACTACGCATGCCCACAGAATGCCTACGGCCGCCAGAAGCGGCCTATAGCCATTGTACAGAGGATTAGACGCAGAATTGCGCGTGGAGGTTCCGGAAGGCTAACGCAGAAATAGCCCGGGACTACCTGAGGTCTTGTTAGCGGCGCCTTTCCAAAACGCTTGGTTCGGAGAACAATTTCTGCAATTGCGGTTTGATGGCTGGTGGCCTATCGAGAGCCTCAAGAAACGCTTTCCACTTTTCCGGCGATAGTGCAAAATTGCGTTTATCCCTAAGCGTTAGCTCTGCTTCGACACAGGCGCTCCGGAGCATGAAGTCGGTTAGATTTTCACCGCGTCGCTGTGCTGCTTCACGAATGAGAATTTCCTGCTCAGCAGAAGCGCGGATATTAATACGCCGTGTCCGCTTTGCAGAACCGGCGATTGTTCGTTGACGTTTGTGGGTATGTTCAGGCACGTTTTCTTTAATATTCCGTGTATATATTGTACATCCAATGTACATCCACGCGGGAAAAATTGGGGTCTGCATGAGTGTGCATAGCAACATTGAGAATCCGGGCGAGCTTTCTCAGGTGGAAAAGCTTACAGCGGAGCACAATGTAGAGAAGTTCGCGTGCGGGAGCTACACACTTGATTACTGGCTCCGAAAGCACGCATTGGCTAATCAATCTTTGGCTAATTCACCTCAAACTTATGTGGTGCACAGGGGAGGTAAGGTGGTCGGATACTATTCATTGGTTTATGGCGAGGTTTCGCTGCAGGAGTGTCCGCCAAGGGTTCGAGAATCCATGCCTTCGCGTTATCCCGTGCCGGTGATAAAAATGGCGCGTCTAGCTGTTGATCGGAAAGAACAAGGCAGCGGCCTGGGAACGGCATTAATGAAAGATGCTTTCGTGCGGATCATCTCTGCCGCCCAGATCGCTGGTCTTCGCGCCGTGGTTGTCGATGCCTTGGACGAAAAAGCCAAGCGTTTTTATCGCGAGAAATTCGGCTTTGATGAATCTCCAACTGGTCCTCTGCAGTTGTTTCTGCGGATTGACGATGTGCGAGCAGCCATGAAGGGTTTCGCGCCCTGAAGAATCGGATTATCACGAAGCTCACCAGCCAGAATCGATTGGAGCAGGTGATCTGAAGAACTACTTTAGAAGCTCTTCAAAAAGATTCTCATATTGGCGGGTGACCTCGGCCCAGCCATAGCGCTCTATTGCGCGCTGCGCGCCCTTGGCGGCCAACTCGGCGAGCAATTTTGGATTGTCGAACAGCTTCTCTAATTTTGCCGCCAGATCGTCCTCATTGTGCTCGAAGACCAGTCCGCAATTTCCGGCGGTTTCATGGTTGGATTCCGTGTTCAGATACAGCGCGGGATTGCCGGCCGCCATGGCTTCGACCAGCGCGGGATGTATGCCGCCCACTTCGCAGGCGAAGACGAAACATGCCGCGTTGAGCTGAAATTCCCAGTATCCGTCACCATAGATTGAGCCGGTGAAGATTATCCGTTCCCCTGCCTGCGAGCGCAGGCGCTGCTCGTAGGCAGGGTCATAAGCATTGCCGCCCACTATCACCAGCGGCCAGGGAATCCGGGTCTTGTGGTAAGCGCGAATCACCAGTTCGGGGTTGTTTTCCGGCTCAAGGCGGCTGACGTAGAGAATGTATTGTTTCGGCTTCAGGCCGAACTGAGTCAGAACAGAATTTTGTGGGTTGATTTGCAGGCGTTGTGGCGGCTCCGCGCCATAACCGATCATGACCGAAGATTTGCCATAGCGACTGCGGTAATACTGCTGCATGGTCAGCGAGTCGGTAACTACGCGGCTGGGGGTAAAGACGGAAAAGAACTCGCAGAGAGACAAAACTATCCGCGCTAACGGTCCCCATTTTTTGCGCTGGCGATCGAGGCCATCAACATTTAGAACCACGGGCTTGCCGAAGAGACGGGGAATCCAAGCCACAGGACTATTGGCGACGTTGCAGAGGAGCACGATATCGGCTTGTGTAAGGATTACGTGCAGGACCGAGAGAAACGTGTGCACAGGCGTGTCTAGGTGCTTCGCCGAGATGCTGGGCAGGATGACGCGGCGAATCTTTGAATCCACCAGAGTGGCATCTTCAGGGCGGGTGAAAGCGCGGCGGCAATATACGGAGACTTCATGTCCGTCATTGACCAGGTACTGGGAGAGCTTTTCGTAAAAGGCCTCAAAGCCTCCATAGCGGTTGGGGATGCCGCGAGTGCCTAAAAGAGCAATCTTCATGAAAAATGCTTTTCCGGTAATACTCATCAACATATAACATTTGCAGTAGAAATCCCATGAAGGTGCTGTTTGTCACTAACGATGCCCTAGGGGCCCAGATGGCCGGTCCGGCGGTGCGATGCCTGGAGTTGGCTAAGGTGCTGGCCCAGCAGCATGAGGTCACAATTGCCACCACCTTGCCCAGCAAGCTCTTTCCCGAGGGGATACGCATGCTGGATAACGCCGCTGAGCAGCAAGGCGAGTTAAAAGCAGCAGCCAAGGCCAGCGACGTGGTGATCACCCAAGGCCTGGTGCTGGCCCGCTTCCCATTTCTGGCCAAGCTGGCCAAGCACCTGGTAATTGACCTTTATGACGCCTATCTCCTTGAATATCTGGCACATGCGCATCCGGATCATCCGCAGTGGGGGTACCTGCGGCAGTGGTATCGGCTGAACGAGCAGATGCTGGAGGGAGATTTTTTCCTTTGTTCGAGCGAACAGCAGTGGGACTACTGGCTGGGCCGGCTGTGCGCGCTGGGACGGTTGAACCCGGATGAGCATAAGCGCGACCCCAGTTTTCGGAGCTTGCTTGGCATTGTGCCCTTTGGATTGCCGACGATCCCGCCGGTACATTCGGAAAACGTGTTGCGTGGAATCGTGCCGGGAGTGGGAGCTAAAGATTTTCTGCTTCTTTGGGCGGGAGGCTTGTGGCAGTGGCTGGATCCGCTGACGGTGATCCGCGCCGTGGCGGAAGCTGCCAAAGAGCAACCCACCATCAGAATGGTGTTCCTGGGCGCGCAGGACCCCAATCCGAATAATCGGCCCATGTCAAAGGCGGAAGAGAGCCGGGCGCTGGCCAAAGAGCTGGATTTGCTCGACAAGTTTGTATTTTTTTATCCAGTGTGGGCGCCGTATGAGCAACGGCATAATTTTTTGCTGGAGGCAGATATCGGCATCTCAGCGCATCCGGCGTCGGTGGAGAGCCGCTTCGCTTTTCGCACCCGCGTGCTGGACTACATTTGGGCGGGATTGCCGATGATCTTATCGCAGGGAGACTACTTCGGCGATTTCGTTGTGCGCGAGCGAGTTGGCCCGGCACTGCCGCCAGGCGATGTGACCGGATGGAAAGATGCCATTGTGGCCCTGGCCGAGAATCCCGACCTGCGACACGAGATGCGCTTGCGGCTGCAGGCGCTCGCCCCGCGCTTTTATTGGGAGAAGGCCGCCGCTCCGCTGCTGGAATATTGCAGCCAGCCTTACAACACACATCGTGCCTCGAGTTTGAAGAGTAAGATCGCCCCGCTGCTCAGTTCAGGGTATGACATGGCAAAAGGATTTAAAAAGTAGGATTGTAGATTGCGTAATGAGGCAATTGTGTAATTGAGAATCAACTTGAAGTTCGTCTATTCTCAGTTAAATTACTTCTCAGTTAAATCACTCAATTACGCAGTTACACAATTACTCAATTTAAGCCTCTCGGTGCGACTCAACTGTGCCCCTCCCGGAGTTCAGCCGTCCGAGTGCCGGGCATTAGTTGGTAGTCGTCTGCGAGCCTGCAGGGGTAGCAGTAGCGGCAGCTTCATCGCCAAATGACAGCAGATACTTCTTGCCGGCAAAATGAATCTGGGTCAGAGACAGGCTGCCATCATTGTTCTTTTTTGTGCGATAGGCGTCGTAGGCATCGGAACGGTTCTGGGGCACGACCTGGGCGGGCACAGTGGCTACGATCTTGCCTTTGGACAGTATGTTCAGGTCAACATTGGGGCCGGATCCATCCCACTTAAGCTGGTATTGCCCTGGGGCCAGTTGATGACCGCCCACGGAGACAGAATCACTCAGCTCCAACGAACTCTTGTTTGCAGCAAATGCGGCCGCAGCCACTAACAGAACCAATCCGGGCAGCAGCTTCCTTGAAATCAGCGACAACTTCATAACACTCTCCTTTCCCGAAACGGTCGGGAACCGGTTGGGGCAACACCAGGTTTGCCGCGTGGACACACTTGCGTTGCCCGGCAAGTCATGCCTCTCAGCGAAAAGATCAATACCGTGACGACGAAAAACAATGGCTGCTATCGCCTGTGACCGTTAGACGCGCCAGGTCAAGATACGTAAGTCGCGAACTCTTAGTTCCTAACAATTTTGTTGGAAAATTAAAAAATTTCAGGGGAAACGTTTCGTACGCAGATGAGTCAGGGCATTACCGATTCTGGAAGACAAAAAATTCCATTTTTGGAAATCAGGACAAAACAGGCACAAAGCCGTATACAACGGACAGATTATTTGCGTCCGCGATATACCTTTCGGTCAAGAGATAGGGATGTTGTCTTCGCATATGATGCCAGGGGCAATTCCCCGATTCATTTTTTAGAACAAATTCGCAGCTTTGAAATTCTGGACCTGAATGCTCATTCAGTGGAGGAGCGCTTTTTGCGGCGCTCGCGTTCGGGAGTGCGCTGTTCGGTGCGGATGGAATAAAGACTTTTGTCGGCGCGACTCAAGGTTTTTTCCAATTTTTCTTTTTTTCTGCGCGCGGCCCAGCCCAGGGAAAAAGGCGCCTGGCCTTCCTCGCGGGCGGCGGTTTCAATACGTTGGGCGGCGGTTTGGGTATGCTCTTGGTCGGCATGGCCGAGCAGGATAAGAAATTCGTCGCCTCCCAGCCGAATCACCGCTTCTTCAGCCCTCACCTGGCGCATGAGAAAACGGGCGAGAGTGCCCAGGACCTGGTCTCCGGCCTGGTGGCCGTGGCGGTCGTTGTATTGCTTGAAATGGTCCACATCAATGAGGATGCAGCCCCACGACCCAGGCAAGCTCTCGCTGGCAACTTCAAACATAGAAAGATAACGGCGATTGAAACATCCGGTGAGGGGATCGCGAATGCTTTGCTCACGAAGCTGGTTTTCCAACTCTTTGTGAATGGTGATATCCACCAGAACGCCGTGGTAGAAGGTCTCGCCGGTTTCCGGTTCCGTGAGCGAATAAGCAGAATCGAGGACAGTGCGGGTAGTGCCGTCAGTCCGCCTGATTTTCAGCTCGAATTCGCGGATGTAGCCATCGCGCTCAAAGATCCTCTTTTGCCAGTCACGAATTTCTGCGTCGGTAAAATCAGTGACTTGATGCTTGCGCAATTCTTCGACAGAGGACACGCCCAGGATATCGAGCAGCGCCTGATTGGCATCGACGAAAGCACCCTCAGGGCTGGTGATGTAAATTCCCTCCTTCAGGTTCTTCACCAACTCGCGCAGAATCTCAGGATCACTCAGGCTTCGCATGCGTAACTGCAACCTTCCTGCTGCCGACATAAACATTCCATGCACGTTGCCGGTTATTGGCAAGGATGAACTCTCTATTTTTTCATTTTGATACCGAAGATGCCAAGCTCCGGTATTCCTCAGGAAGTCCAGCACCCCTCCTGCCACATAATTTGTGCATGCGGAGACTGGCCTTCGCTGAACGAGCATTTTTTATAGCGACGATGTGTGCAAAATTACCCGCTCTGCTCGCGAACCTGGAACGAAGAACTGGCATACCCTTGCAACTATATGAAAATAAATATGTTATATCTGTAAATTCCTCGGCTAGTTTGGCCCTAAACCTGTATATAGATATCGCGAGCGCCTTGTGTGCTCCTAAGGTGAGTTGAGAATCAAACTCAGCTCCCAGTAACTTGCCCCAGGTAGTTCGGAGGATTTCCCATGAATCATCGCACTTTGATCGCATTGGCGCTGGCGGGAGCATTGACATTGCCCGCTATGGCACAGAGTAACTCTTCGCAGCCGCAATCCAGCACACCAGCGGCCACCGACCAGCAAAACAGTTCTTCGCAGCCCCAGGCTGCACCGGCCGACCAGCAAACCAGCCAGCCGCAGACATCGAAAGATAGCCCGGAGACGGCAACTCAGAAACAGCCGCTGCAGTATGAGCGCCATGAGGGTTTCTGGGGCAAGATGAATCCCTTTGCCCGAAAGAAATATGTCCAGCGGCAGATACAGCCGGTGCGCGACCGGGTCAACGAACTTGACGAACTCACCGCCACCAACGGCCGCATGATCAAAGACGTGGATGCACGCGCGACCGAAGGCATCAGGCTGGCATCGCTCAAGGCCAATGAAGCCGACCAGCATGCCGTTGACGCCGGCAACCGCGCCCAACTTGCCCGCCAGACTGCCGACCAGGCCAATACGCATTTGCAGAGCGTAGAAAAAGTGGTGGGAAATATTGACCAGTTCCAGCCGGTTTCGCAGACGGAGATCATGTTCCGCCCCGGACAGAAGATCCTGAGCAAAAAGGCGAAGGACGCGCTCGATGATATGGCTACCCCGCTGAAAGACCAGAAGGGTTACATCATCGAAGTGCAGGGCTTCAGTTCCGGACGCGGCCAGACCGCAATTGCCAGCTCCCAGGCCATGGCGCAGAGCGTTGTGCGCTACCTGGTGCTGAACCATGAGATTCCGGTTTACCGCATCTACACCGTCGGCATGGGTAACGCCCCGGTGCAGCAGGAGACGGCCGATGGCAGCAAGCCGCGCCGCATCAACGGTGGACGGGTCGAGATCAGCTTGCTGAAGAACGGGGTGGGTGACCTGAACAACGAACAGGGCTCAGCCCCAACCGCAACCAATCAAAACACCAATCAGCAACAACAGGAAAGCAGCACACCACGGTAGTTTTCCCTGAGGTGCCCACGGACGCACCTCAACATTGAAAGCCTCTTGCGCCCCTCCTGCAAGAGGCTTTTTTATTTGTGAGCACTCAGCAGTCAGCATTCAGCCCTTAAACAAGCATTTGGGCCCCTAAACAGTTTGGACCAAGTAAGGGAGCAGGGTTCTATCAATCAGGCGCTATCAACGCGCTCTAGGGGCTAAATGCCAAGTGCTAAGTGCCAAGTGCTGCTTTTAGGGCTGACCGCCGAGCGCTGAATCTCCATGTGCGATACTGAAATTATGGATGTTCCGCAAACTGCGAAGCAGACGGGCAGATACGATCCCAAATCAGTGCAGGTCAACGTTACCTCGGGGACCGGGATGAACATCCTATGGAAAGATGGGCACTCGAGCAGCTATACCTTTACCTGGCTGCGAGACGCTTGTCCGTGCGCCATGTGTGATGAAGAGCGCGCCGGCTCGGGACGGGCCATTGGGGCGGCGCCGCAACCGGCGCCGGGCACGCTGCCAATGTACCGGCCGCCGGTCAGGCCTAACGAGGCCGCACCTGTCGGCAAATACGCCATCAGCTTCAAGTGGAACGACGGCCACGAGCACGGCATTTATTCCTGGGAGTTCCTGCGCGATCATTGTCCGTGCGCCGAGTGCAAAGCGGTTGCGAAGTAAATATTAGCCTGAGTTATGATGGGCATAGCATAGTCAGGAGAATACCGTAAAGGTCAAAGTAGTAGTTCACGAAGCTGAAGAAGGTGGATATTGGGCCGAAGTTCCTGCGATTCCCGGATGCGCCACTCAAGGCGAAACGTTCGAAGAACTTCTGCAAAATTTGTATCAGGCTGTGGAAGGCTGCCTTTCTGTGGATGTGAAGGTTCCAAAATCCACAGGCAAAGATAGAGTGCTTGAGATCGCCATATGAGAACGATCTCGGGCAAAGAACTTGCCAAATTGCTTGAAAAACATGGCTGGGTATTGCTAAGGGTCCAAGGCAGTCATCATAATTTATGGAAAAACAGGTAACATCGCGCGCCTATCTGTCCCGATCCACGGGAACAAGCCTTTGAAATTAGGTCTATTGAAACATCTTTTGAAACTGGCCCTTTTGACGGACAAAGATATTGAGAATTTGTGACTCAAAGTTCTAACCTGCTCGACCAACTTAATCCCCAGCAACGCGAGGCGGCTGAGACCATCGAAGGCCCGGTGCTGATTCTGGCGGGCGCGGGCAGCGGGAAGACGCGCGCCATCACCTATCGCATTGCCCACATGATTGAGAATGCCGGCATTTCGCCCGATTCCATCCTGGCGGTTACCTTCACCAACAAAGCTTCACGCGAGATGGCCGAGCGCGTGGAGAAATTGGCAGGCGGGCGCACGTTGTTGCAGCCCGTGATCTCGACCTTCCATTCGTTCTGCGTGCGCCTGTTGCGCCGCGACATTGAAGCACTGGGATCTGGCCTGCGGAAAGATTTTGCCATCTACGATGACAGCGATCAGCAGCAACTTGTGAAAGCCGCCATTCGACGCCTGGGGATAGACGAAAAGCAGCTCACGCCGCGCGTGGTGCTGGGGCGCATCTCGTGGGCGAAGAATCACATGCTCGATCCGCAGGAGATTTATTTGCAATCGGCCGATCCTAAGACCGAGCGCATCGCCCACATCTACGAGATTTATCGCCAGGAGTTGCGCAAAGCCAATGCGCTGGATTTTGACGACCTGCTGCTGGAGGCAGTGCGTCTGCTGAAGGTTTCAGGCGAGGTGCGGGAGCGCTATAACCGGCGCTTCCAATACCTGATGATTGACGAATACCAGGACACCAATCGTCCGCAGTATGAGCTCATGCTGCTGCTGGGCGGCCAGCACCAGAACGTATGCGTGGTGGGCGATGAGGACCAATCCATCTATTCCTGGCGGGGCGCCGATATTCGCAACATCCTGGAGTTTGAGCGCGATTTCCCCAGAGCGAAGACCATTCGACTGGAACAAAACTATCGCTCCACGCAAAATATCCTGGAAGCCGCGTCGGCGGTGGTGGCCAACAACGTGAACCGCAAAGGCAAAAATCTTTGGACGGCGCGCCAGGGCGGCCCCAAGGTGGGCTACTACGAGGGCCACGACAGCGAGAACGAAGCGCTTTTTATAGCAGATTCGATTGCCAACCATCTGCGCGAAGCCGCGGCGACGAATGAAGAGACACGCGTAGCTGTGCTCTACCGCACCAACGCCCAATCGCGCCTTTTTGAAGAGGCCCTGCGACGCTACCAGTTGAAATATAACGTGGTGGGCGGATTCTCGTTCTATGAGCGCGCCGAGATCAAAGACATGATCTCGTACCTGAAACTCATTCAAAATCCGGATGATTCCATTGCCTTACTGCGCGTGATTAATACTCCGGTGCGCGGTATTGGAAAGACCAGCGTAGAAACCCTGGAGCGCATTGCTCTTGAAGCCGGGCTCTCTTTGTGGGCAGCCATTGGACAGGCTATCGAACAGAAATTATTGCCGGCGCGGGCACTGGCCGCGCTGGAAAATTTTAAGACGATCATCGAAGACGCTCGCGCCATGTTGACGGGAGAATTCGAGAGCAGATTGACCACAGAAGGCACAAAGGACTCAGAGGAAGCTCAGCCTTCCGCTCCTGCCTCGGATCAACAGATTGCCTTCGACCCGGCTGCTTTCGATCCGGCTGCTTTTGATCCTTTTGAATTGGAAGACGAGGATGAAAAAACGCCCGAGGCGCAAAGGCCTTCTGAAGTTTCCTTCAGCGAAGAAATTACGGCACAAGACAGCGATGGCGCGGAATCTTCAACGGTTGCCGGAAGCTCCACGGCGGCGATTCTTAAATTTCTGCTCGATCGCACGCGCTACATCAAGACCCTGGAAGAAGAGGACACGCCCGACGCCTACTCGCGCATTGAAAACCTGCGCGAACTTGTGAACGCCGCGGTGGATTCGCGCGACCGCGGGGAAACCCTGGCTGAATTTCTGGACCACGCCGCGCTGGTGAGCGACGCCGATCAATATGACGCTGGCGCGCAGGTTACGCTGATGACGCTGCACTCGGCCAAGGGACTGGAGTTCCCCCTGGTCTTTCTCGCCGGCATGGAAGAGAACCTGTTTCCCCACTCGCGCACCCTGCTCAACCCCGGCGAACTGGAAGAAGAGCGCCGGCTCTGTTACGTGGGCATGACCCGCGCCATGAATACGCTGGTGCTCACCCGCGCCCGCTATCGCCGCCGTTACGGAACCGACATGCCAGAGCCCACAGTGGCATCGCGCTTCCTGGAAGAGGTTCCGCCACACCTGATGGAAGATTTGGGTTCATCCAGACGCAGTTCAGGTGTGACATATCCGCCCTCGGCTGTGGCAGGGGAAGGCTCGCATTACAACTACGAAGATGAAGACCAGAGCATGAGCGCCGCGGCGCCATCCTACAGTCGAGGCAACAAGAGAACCAGCTATAGCGGGCCTACATACAACTCCATTGAGAACATCGCTGAGTTCTTTGCCTCGCGCGGCAAGAAATTCACCGCCCCCAAAATCACACAACCTGCGCCCACGGGCCGTAAAGGCTTCAAACCGGGACAGCGCGTGCGCCATCCGAAATATGGCGAAGGGACGGTCTATAAGCGCGAAGGCGACGGCGACGAGGCCAAGATCACGGTACAATTCCCTCGCGTCGGCTTGAAAAAGCTGGTGGAAAAATACGCGCAGTTGGAAAAGGCGTAAAGGCAGTTCTCGGTCCTCAGTTCCCGGTTCTCAGAAAAAGCTGAATTGCACGCAAAAACAAAGCTGTAAGCCAAGATTTTGATTTATGCTGTTAGATTCGATTTCACAAATAATTCACGAGAGAGTTCATGGCCAATACGAAGAAACTGAACAAAGAAGAACGCAAAAAAGCAAAGCGGACGGCGCGCAAGAAAGCTGCTCCTAAAGCCAAACGCACCACGCCACGCGGCTCCACCAAGCGCAAGATGAAGAAGATGGTGCGCGGACAGGCGAAACGGTAACCGGCGCGGGGCACAGCCGTCAGGCTGTGCCACATAGACTATGGCTGGACAACTTTTCGCCAAGAAATCCATCGACAAGCTGATCTCGGATTCCGAGAACCCTGAGCATCGCCTTAAGAAGACCCTGGGGCCATGGTCGCTTACTGCTTTGGGCATTGGCGCGATCATTGGTTCGGGTATTTTCGTGCTTACGGGCACAGCCGCCGCGGGAGAGCATTTCGAGGTGCCCTCAATCTTCCACGCGCAGGTGATGGACCTGTTCATCAATCTTGTGCGCTACGGCCACATCAGCGGAAGCATTCTGCACGGCAGGCCTCCTGCCGGCCCGGCGATTGCGGTTTCGTTTATCCTCGTAGCCATTGCCTGCAGCTTTGCTGGGCTCTGCTATGCCGAACTGGCTTCCATGATTCCCATCGCGGGAAGCGCCTACACCTACTCCTACGCGACCCTGGGCGAGATTTTCGCCTGGATCATTGGCTGGGACCTGATCCTGGAATATGCGGTCAGCAATGTGGCCGTCGCCGTTGGCTTCGGCGGATACATGAAAGATCAACTGGCGCAATTTCACATTTTGATTCCCGATAAATGGTCCACGCCCGTCTGGGCCTCGGGGCAATGGACGGGCGCTTATTTCAACTTCCCCGCTTTTCTGGTGGTTTTTGTGCTCACTGTGCTCCTGGTGCGTGGGGTCAGGGAATCGGCGGGCGCCAATAACGTCATGGTGGCCATCAAGATCGGCGCCATCCTGGTTTTTCTGGTCGTGGGCGGCATGCTGGTCAACCCGGGGAACTGGCGTCCTTTTGCTCCCGCCGGTTTTGCAGGGATCATAAGCGGCGGCGCCATTATCTTTTTTACTTATATTGGCTTTGATTCCGTCTCCACGGCCGCGGAAGAATCGCGCACTCCGCAAAAAGATATTCCCTTTGGCATCATTGCCTCCCTGATTATCTGCACCGTGCTCTATGTGGGCGTGGCCATTGTTCTGCTAGGCATGATGAAATACACGGCGTTCATCTCTGGCGACGCGGCCAATGCGCCGGTTGCTTATGCCTTGCAAGTGCTGGGGGCGCGGCCTGCCTTCCGCGTCATCATTATCGTGGGCGCGTTAATGGGCATGATCTCCTCGCTGCTGGTCTTTCAGTACGGGCAGACACGCATCTGGTTTGCCATGTCACGCGATGGGTTGCTGCCTCGCATTTTTTCCCTGGTGCATCCGCGCTTCAAGACTCCGCACTGGTCGTGCTGGATCGCCGGAGCGGCCGTGGGGATTCCCGCTGGTATCGTGGATATTGGCGATGCCGCCGACCTCTCTAATATTGGAACCTTGTTCGCCTTTGTGCTGGTAGCGCTGGGCGTCCTGTTTCTGCGGCGCACGCAACCTGACCGACCGCGCGGATTCCGGGTGCCCCTCGTGCCGTTGTTTCCCATCATTTCGGTTCTCCTGTGTGTTGGTTTGATGTCTGGGTTGCTGCTTATCACCTGGGTGCGGTTCTTTGTCTGGCTGGGGATTGGATTGTTGATTTACTTTTTTTACAGCCGGCACCGCAGCGAATTCTGCCCTTCACCCGCCGCGCCTCCGAGTTCCTCCCTATGACGCTGAGCTTGCAGTCAGGCAATTAAGATGAGCGATTTTATTCATCGGCTTCCCAAGGCCGAGCTTCATCTTCACCTCGAGGGCTCGGTAGAACCGCCGACGCTGGCTGAGTTGAGCCTCCGGCACACTGCCCCGCTTCCTTTTCCGGGAAATAAATACGAGCAGCCTGCGGAAGGGTTGCCGGTGCTTGCTGAAGCTGATGTCCGCATGCTCTATCAATACAAGGATTTTCCCGGCTTCCTCATGGCCTTTAAAGCGGTCACCGAGCGCCTGCGGACAGCTGAGGATTACGAACTCATCACCTACAACATGATGAAGCGCCTGCGCGCGCAGAACGTGCTGCATGCCGAAGTGTACGTAAGCGTCGGCGTGGTGCACTGGCGAGGGCAGAACTTCGCCGAGGTCTTTCGCGGCATCGAGACTGGGCGCATGCGAGGAGAAAAAGATTTTGGCGTCTCGCTGCTTTGGATCTTCGACGCTGTGCGCCATTTCGGTCCGGATGCCGCCCAGCGGGTTGTAGAAGAGGCTGTGAAATGCCGCGAGCAGAGCCAGAGCGTGATCGGCTTTGGCATTGGGGGTGATGAGCGCCGCGGCCCACCTGAGCTCTTTCGCGAAGTTTACGCCAGCGCCCGCAAGCACGGCCTGCGCCTGACTGCGCATGCCGGCGAAGCCGCCGGGCCGGAGTCGGTGTGGGGCGCGATCAACCTGGGTGCCGAGCGCATTGGGCACGGTTTAAATGCCTGGCACGATCGCGAGCTGATGGCCACACTGGTGGAGCGGCAGATTCCGGTAGAAATCTGCCTCAGCAGCAATCTGCGGACGGGCTGCTGCCCGGCGCCGAACCGGCATCCGTTGAAAACCTACTTTGACGTTGGGGTCATGGTTACGCTGAATACCGACGATCCGGCGATGTTTGAGACTACTCTCGAACGGGAGTATGAAGTTGCGCAGAAAGAATTTGGGTTCAGCGACGAGCAGTTGCGGGAGATTGCGCGCAATTCGTTCGAGGCTTCATTTTTACCGGCAGAAAAAAAATTGGCATTTTTGAATATGGTTGACACGCTTCCCGTTTAGAGACTTATTTACCACAGAGACACAGAGGCACAGAGAAAACGGGCTATTCGTTTATTGAGCAAACGCCTTCTCAGCAGCTTGAATTGTCGCTTGAATGTCTTTTTCCGTATGTGCGGCGCTCATGAATGCCGCTTCGAATTGCGAAGGCGGCAGATAGATGCCTTGCTCCAGCATGGCGCGATGGAAGGCGGCGAACTTTTTCGTGTCTGACTTTGCGGCTGAGGTCCAGTCGGTCACCGGCTGATCGCAAAAGAACCAGGTAAACATCGAGCCAATACGATTGATTTGCAATGGGATTTGTTTCTTGCAGGCAACCTGGGCAATGCCCGTCACAAGATTGGTTGACTGCCGTTCCAGATGCAGATAAATATCCGGATGGTGGCGCAGATAACGCAATGTGGCCAGGCCCGCGGCCATGGCCAGCGGATTGCCGGAGAGCGTGCCCGCCTGATACATCGGCCCCAGTGGCGCTACCAGGTTCATGATCTCTGCCTTTCCGCCATAAGCGCCCACGGGCATACCTCCGCCGATAATCTTTCCCAAAGTGGTAATGTCAGGATGAATGCCATATAACGCCTGGGATCCGCCGTAAGCAAGGCGAAAACCGGTCATGACTTCATCGAGGATCAACAGAGTCTTTGCGCGCGCGGTAATTTCGCGTAAAGCTTTCAGGTAACCAGATGCGGGCGGCACGCAACCCATGTTGCCAACCACTGGTTCCACAATTACGCAGGCAATCTGTTCACGAAATTTTTCAAAGGCCAGTTCCACGGCAGCAACGTCGTTATAGGGCAGGGCCAAGGTAAACTGCGTGACCTCTTCGGGAACGCCTGCCGAGCCGGGAATGCCAAGAGTGGCCACGCCTGAGCCGGCTTTGACTAAAAGCATGTCGGCGTGTCCGTGGTAGCAGCCCTCGAATTTTACGATGTACTTTCTTCCGGTATAAGCGCGCGCTAGGCGGATGGCTGACATAGTGGCTTCAGTCCCTGAGCTGACGAAGCGCACTTTTTCAATGGACGGAATAGCGTGGACAATCTCTTCCGCAAGATCAGGCTCAGAGGGCGTTGTGGCCCCAAAGCTGGTTCCGTTGCGGGCTGCGGTCTCGACCGCCGCCAGCACCTCGGGATGAGCGTGTCCCAGGATGAGCGGCCCCCAGGAGCCGACATAGTCAATGTATTCGTTGCCGTCAGCGTCCCACATGCGCGAGCCTGAGCCACGAACGATGATGGGCGGCTCGCCGCCTACGGAGCCAAAGGCGCGCACGGGGGAATCCACGCCGCCGGGAATGAGCATTTCAGCGCGCTTCTGCAATGCGCGCGATTTTTCGAGACTGCGAAGCATGACAGGAAACCATAGCATACTTAAAGAGCACTCAGCAGTCAGCAATCAGCATTCAGCCAAAGCGACTTTTTCGGCGCGCCACAATGATTCAACCTGTCCCGGCCTGCCATGGATAACCCGATGATTCAATGACTCAATTCTTCCCGCCTCCATGGTGACAAGGCTCAAAACACAACCGTCCGGTCGCTGGTAGAATTAAATCTGCATGCTTCTGTCGTTCGTCCGTGAAGTTTTCGCGGACGCAGAGAAAACTGTCTCTTTTGCGCGCCTGGTCTCACATCTCAAGACTTCCTTTCAGAAACTGGAGGGGGGTGCTGGAGACGGCGCAGGGCGCGTCCGTGTCTCTGGACTCACTCCTCCCGCCAAGCTGCTTCACTTCGCGCTGTTGCATCGCGCCCTGGGACGTCCCCTGCTGGTACTTGTGCCTAACAACCGGGCCGCGGAGCAGATGCTGCCGGTGTTGCGGGCCTTTTGTGAGTTGACCGGCGTGTGCGAAGCCTTGGGTGTGGTCTCGCTGCCAGCCTATGACGTCTTGCCTTTTGAAAATCTCTCGCCACATCCTGAAATTCAGGAGACGCGCGCCTCGACTCTTTGGAAAATTGTCACCGGCCGGGCCTCCGTCGTGGTTACGCCAATCGCGGCGGCTGCAATGTGTCTGCGGGAGCAGGAGTATTACGCCGACCTGGCGCGGATTATCCGGAAAGGCGAGGCCATAGACGCCGAACGGCTGGTCGAACACCTCAACACCGTGGGCTACAGTGCGGTGGATGTCGTCGAGATGCCCGGCCAGTATGCGCTGCGCGGCGGCATTCTGGACGTCTACCCGCCTGAAGCCGAACGGCCGGTGCGCATTGAATTCTTTGGCGACGAGGTGGAGTCCATGCGGGCCTTCGATCCGGGCTCGCAACGCTCGCAAAGTCCCCGGGATGAAGTTGTTTTGCTGCCATTAACCGAAACGCCGGTCACTGAGCAGACGCTGGCGGCGATCCACACCCGTCTCTCAGGCAAACGGGTTTCTGGATCGCAGGAGATTCTGGAGCAGGCCATGGCGTCAGGCGGGGTTTCCATTTTCCCAGGATGGGAATTTTATGCGCCGGTTGCCGGGCAAAATTCCAGCATCTTTGACCTGCTGCCGCGGGCAACCGTTTTGGTGGATGAACCCGCCAGCGTCAACCAAGAGATAGAAACCTGGTGGGAAAAAGTCCAGGCCGCGCACGAACGCAGCAACATCGGCTCGCTGGTCAGGCCGCAAGAACTCTACATTTCTCCACAGGGTCTTAATACCCAGATGGAAAAGCTTGCCGGCGGAAGCGTGGAGCAGCTCGGGGTTATCCAGAGCGAAGAGGAGACGATTGAGTTTTCTTCGCAGCCAACACCGCGTTTTCACGGATCGATGCCAGCAGTAGTGGAAGAAGCCAGAAAATTAATTGCTGAAAACAGGCAAATCGTTTTTGCATTGCCCAGCCTTGGCGAAGTGGAGCGCATGGCCGAGATCCTGGGCGAATACAACATTGCTTATCGCCTGGGCAGCCGGGGACAGAAATCCGCCGGCACCTATGCCGACGAAGCCACCCAGTATTTTTCTGAAGAAGAGGCCGGAGCGGTGTTGCTGGTCAAAGCCTTTGTGCCGGAAGGAGTACAGCTTCCCGATGCCAAGCTGGCGCTGTTCGGCGCGCTCGATCTGTTTGATGAATCGGAGGTGATTGCAAGCCACACGGAGGGGCGTAAGTCGAAGGTCTCAGCCTTTCTCTCCGATTTTCGCGACCTGGCGATTGGGGATTACGTGGTCCACGTGGAGCACGGCATTGGGCAGTACCTCGGATTGAAAGAAATTTCGCAGGGCGAAGGCGAAGCGCCACTTGAGTTCATGGTGCTGGAATATGCCGATGCCGCCAAGCTCTACGTGCCTCTCACCCGGCTTGACCTGGTGCAAAAGTACCGCTCGGCCGAAGGCGGCAAGCCGGTGCTCAATCACCTGGGCAGCGCGGCCTGGGGTAGGACCAAGGCGCGCGTCAAGAAGGCCATGGCCGACATGGCTGACGAACTGCTCAAGCTTTATGCCGAGCGCAAGAGCGCGCAGGGCATTGCCTTCTCGCCTGATGGCCAATGGCAGCGTGAGTTCGAGGATGCTTTCGAGTACAACGAAACCGAAGACCAGCTTCAGGCCACTGCCGACATCAAGCATGACATGGAATCATCGCAGCCCATGGACCGCCTGCTATGCGGCGACGTGGGATATGGCAAGACTGAAGTCGCCATGCGCGCCGCCTTCAAAGCTGTGGGCGACAACAAGCAGGTTGCCGTGCTTGCGCCCACGACCGTGCTGGCCTTCCAGCACTGGGAGACTTTTAAACGCCGCTTCGCCGCCTTCCCATTGACCATTGAGATGATGAGCCGCTTCCGCAGCGCGAAGGAGCAAAAAGAAATCCAGCAGAAGGTGGAAGCCGGCAAAGTAGATATCCTGATCGGCACGCACCGGCTGCTCTCCAAGGACATAAAATTTGCCGACCTTGGCCTGGTTATCGTGGACGAAGAACAGCGCTTCGGAGTGCGCCACAAAGAAAAGTTGAAGCACTTAAAGAAAGAAGTGGACGTGCTTGCCATGTCGGCCACGCCCATTCCGCGCACACTGCACATGTCGCTGGTGGGACTGCGCGATATGAGCGTGATTGAAACCCCGCCGCAGGACCGTATGGCCATCCAGACAGTTGTGGCGGCGTTCGACGAAAAGCTCATACGCACGGCGATTGAGCACGAACTGGAGCGCGGCGGGCAGATATATTTTGTTCACAATCGGGTGGAATCCATCTACGAGATTGCCGCCAGACTCCAGGAAATGGTTCCCAAAGCGCGCGTGCTGGTCGGCCACGGACAGATGCCGGAAAACGAGTTGGAAAAGGTAATGCTCAAATTTATCCGGCACGAGGCGGATGTGCTGGTAGCTACTACCATCATTGAAAACGGCCTGGATATCCCGTTGTGCAACACCATGATCATTAATCGGGCCGACCGCCATGGGCTGAGTGAGCTCTACCAGTTGCGCGGCCGCGTAGGCCGCTCTAATCGCCGCGCCTATGCTTATCTTCTGGTGCCCGCCGAAGCCGAGCTCACCCCGGTGGCCCGCCGCCGGCTGGCTGCACTCAAAGAGTTTTCTGACCTTGGCGCCGGATTCAAGATCGCCGCTCTCGATCTGGAACTGCGCGGCGCAGGCAACCTACTGGGCGGCCAGCAAAGCGGACACATTGATGCTGTGGGCTTTGAAATGTATACCTCCATGCTGGAGCAGGCGGTGCGCGAGATGAAGGGCGAGGCCGCGCCGCAGGAAGTGGACACGCAATTGAACCTCGGACTCAACATCCGCATTCCCGCCGAATACATCGCCGAAGAAAACCAGCGCCTGCGCATGTATAAGCGCGTGGCCGGAGTTGAAAACGAAAAGGCACTGGCCGACGTTACGGCTGAGTTGAGCGACCGCTACGGCACTCCTCCACCTGCGGTTGAGAACCTGCTGCGTTACGCCGCGCTGCGATTGCAAAGTAAGCGCATCGGCGTGGCCGGCATTGACCGCAAACGCGACCTGGTGAATATACGATTTGTAGCGGAAGCAAAAATCGATCCGCAGCGGCTGGCAGATTTTGTCGCCAAAGAGCGCGGCGCGCAATTCTCGCCCGCAGGCATCCTGAAATTTATTTTGAAGGCCACGCAGGCCGAAGAAGTTTTGGAAAAGCTGCAATCGCTGTTGAGCAATCTTGCGGCTGAGAAGTTAACTGTGTCTTAGCAATCCCAACCTTTACGGAACCGGCTTCTACAGCAGGTACGAAGGGGAGGAGTCCAATAGGTCCCACAGCCGGGACGGCTGTGCCACACGTGTTATTCAGCTCCGCACTAGGCAAAGCGCCACCGCCCAGATGACAAGTTCTTTGCCGGTCAAATATGATGGCTGGCGAGGAATTTGCCGAATGCGTCCTGTTGTCTTCCTGCTTACCGCAGGCCTAGCCTTGATGAGCACACTCAGTTCAGCCCAATCTAAACCGCACTCACCGGCTCCCAAGCGCGCCCCAGACACTAACTGGGATGCGCTGGTAGATGAGTTTTTTGAGCAGAGCTATTTCAAATTCGGCCCCACGGGCGGAACCGCGGCGGGGTTTCATCAGTATGACACGCTGCTCGAAGATTACTCGCGGGCCAGCTATGAGAAAGAAATTCTTTCGCTCAAAGATTTTCGCAGCCGCTTTGAAGATTTCGATCCGCAGAGGCTGAATGAAGAGCAGCAGGGCGACCGCCAGGTGGCGCTGGGTTATGTGGATTCCACGCTGCTCAACCTGGAGACGCTGCGTTTGTGGGAAAAGAATCCTGACCAGTATTCCAGCAACATCAGCAATTCTGTTTTTGTGATCATGAGCCGCAAGTTTGCTCCTCCGGCGGAGCGGCTTAAATCGGTGATCGCGCGCGAAAAACAGATGCCTAAGGTCTTCGAGGCGGCGCGAGCGAACCTGAAGAATCCGCCAAAGATTTACACCGAAGTTGCGCTGATGCAGTTGCCCGGCATCATCAGCTTCTTCCAGAAAGACGTGCCTGAGGCGTTTAAAGACGTCCACGACAGCGCGCTGCTTAAGGAATTTCATGCCAGCAATGGCGCGGTGATCCATGCCCTGGAAAATTATGAGAAGTGGGTGAAGAGCGATCTGCTGCCGCGCTCCAAGGGCGATTTTCGCCTGGGGGCGGAGAACTACAGCAAAAAGCTGCTGTATGACGAGATGGTGGATATTCCCCTCGACCGGCTGCTGGAGATCGGCATGGCCAACCTGCGGGCCAACCAGCAGTGGTACAAGGAAACGGCGGCCATGTATGATTCCACGCGCACACCGCAACAGATTCTGGAAGAGATTGGCAAAGACCACCCCGCACCCGACAAGCTGCTGCAGTCGTTTCGTGACGTTCTCGGCGGGCTGAAAACCTACATCGAAGAAAAGAAGATCATTACGATTCCATCGGAGGTGATGCCCATCGTGGAAGAGACGCCGCCATTTGCGAGGGCATTGACTTTCGCCTCGATGGATACACCCGGCCCTTATGAGACCAAAGCCAAAGAAGCGTACTTCAACGTCACCCTGCCCGAGCCTGACTGGAAGCCGGCAGAAATCGAAGAGCATATGGCCGGATTCAATTACGGCACCATCATCAGTACGGCGGTGCATGAAGCTTATCCGGGGCATTACATCCAGTTTTTGTGGGAGCCGCAGGCGCCTTCGAAGATCCGCAAGCTGCTGGGCGCCAATACCGATATTGAAGGCTGGGCGCACTATTGCGAGCAGATGATGCTGGATGAAGGCTATGGACGCGACCCCAACCTGCCCCTCGAACAGGACAAGAAATTCCTGAAACTGCGTCTCGGCCAGTTGCAGGACGCTTTGCTGCGCAACGCGCGCTTCATTGTTGGCATCAAGATGCACACTGGGCAGATGACCTTTGACCAAGGGGTGGATTTCTTCGTGACCGAGGGCTATCAGTCGCGCACCAACGGGGACCGCGAGACGCGGCGGGGAACGTCAGACCCTACGTATTTGTATTACACGCTGGGCAAGCTGCAAATTATGAAGCTGCGGGAAGACTACAAGAAGAAAATGGGCGATAAATTCAGCTTGCAGGAATTTCACGATCAATTCATCAAGCAGGGCTTCCCGCCTATTAAAGTCATCCGTAAAGCTATGCTAGGAGATGATTCGCCAGTGTTATAAAAGCATTCAGCAATCGGCACTCAGCATTCAGCCAAAGCAGCGGATAGAAGACTGAAAGATTCTTGCGATTCAGAGATTGGAACGTCCTAGACATGGAGTTTCTGGATACAATGTCCAACCAGAGCAGAACGGAGAGCCCTTGAAAGACTTTCGAGACTTGAAGGTCTGGAACAAAGCGCGGGAATTGACTTTGGAAATCTACAAAATTTCTAAAGAGTTCCCTCGCGAAGAATTGTTCGGCCTCACGAGTCAGATTCGTCGAGCGAGTTCCTCCATTGGCGCTAACATTGCCGAAGGCTGTGGCCGAAGCGGTAATGGAGATTTCGCCAGATTTCTTTATACTGCGATGGGTTCCGCTTCTGAACTTGAAAATCATCTGATCCTTGCTAACGATTTGGAACTCCTGGATAAAGCGAAGTACCTGCGACTCAACTCAGGTGTAGTTGAGGTAAAACGGATGCTTGCATCTTTGATCACAAAGGTGAACTCTGAAAGAAAGTGAACCTATAGAGATAAGAAGCCTTGGCTGAATGCTGAGTGCTGATTGCTGAATGCTATGTTAAAAGTACGTAAAGCTGTCTTTCCCGCCGCCGGATTGGGTACGCGTTTTTTGCCCGCCACCAAAGCCATGCCCAAAGAGATGCTTCCCCTGGTGGATAAACCCATTATCCAGTATGGAGTGGAAGAGGCGCTGGCCGCCGGCTGCGACCAGATTGTGATTGTCACCGGCCGCGGCAAGACCGCCATTGAAGACCACTTCGACGTCAGCTACGAACTGGAAAAGATGCTGGAGGAGAAGGGCAAGAAAGAGCTGCTGGCCATTGTGCATCACATTTCAGACATGATCCACGTGGCTTATGTGCGGCAGAAAGAGGCCCTTGGCCTGGGACACGCTGTGCTGATGGCCCGCGAGCTGATTGGCGATGAACCCTTTGCCGTGCTGCTGGCCGACGACGTGATCGATGCCACCGTCCCTTGCCTCAAGCAGATGATCGATGTTTTTGAAGAAACACAATCTTCGGTCATTGCCAGCCAGGTGGTTGAGGGACCGGCTATTTCTGCATACGGCGTACTCGACGCCAAGGCGGTTGACGGCAAGTTCCAGGGGCGGCTTTTTGACATTTCCAACATGGTGGAAAAACCAAGAAGAGAAGAGGCCCCCTCGAATCTTGCCATCATCGGGCGCTACATTCTGACCCCGAAAATCTTTGACGCCCTTGAGCGCACTCCGCTGGGCACCGGTGGAGAGTTGCAGCTCACCGATGCCATACGCCTGTTACTGCAGGAGGAAAAAGTCTACGGCTATTGTTTCGAGGGCAAGCGTCATGACACCGGCGACAAAGCCGGGTTCCTCAAGGCCACCGTGGAATTTGCCCTCAAGCGTCCTGATTTGGGGGAAGACTTGCGGACGTGGCTCAAAGGATTGAAGCTTTAGGATACGGTTAGAACAGCATTTCTCCGGTTAGCAACCTGGATTCGCAAGCCTGCCCTGCCCATTGCATTTTTGATCTTTCCGCATCATGATTGCCGGGTCTGTTCATCTCATCAGAAAGCAGGCATTTATGGCTATTCCCGTTTTGAAACCTACCGCAGCGCGCGACGAGAAATTTGCGGGCGTAACTTACCACATCGAAGGCGAACTTGTGCCGGTGTTGCATCTCGAATTGGGCAACGTTCCCGTGTATTTCGAGCACTATATTCTTCTGTGGAAAGAGCCCAAGGTGCAGATTGGCATCAAGCCTCTGAAGGGGGCCTTGAAGCGCGTCCTGGCGGGGATGCCCATTTTTATGACCGAGGCGCATGGCCCGGGCCAGATCGGCTTCAGTCGAGATGGCGCGGGACACATTTTTGCCATCCATTTGAATCGAGGCGAAGGAATCGAAATGCGCGAGCACCAGTTCCTGGCCGCTACCAGCGGCGTCGAGTACACCTTCACGCGGGTGAAAGGCATTGCCAATATGTTGCTGGGTGGGACGGGGTTCTTCATCGATCATTTCACCGCGCAACAATCTGAAGGCATCGTGTGGGTGCACGGATATGGAAACGTCTTCGAAGTTACACTCGCAGCCGGCGAACAGATTGATATCGAGCCCGGGGGCTGGGTCTATAAAGACCGTACGGTGCAAATGGATACGCAATTCCAGAGGTTTTCCACGGGATTATTCGCCAGCGCCGGACAGATCGTTTGGAACCGCTTCACCGGTCCAGGAAGAGTTGGAGTCCAGTCGATGTATGTTCACATGGAAACGGCGGAGTAGGGGCGAAAGGCGGAAAACAATTTTTTTAGAGCGCTCCGCCTCGCTGTGCGCATGCCCTCAAACCATCTCTAACTACCTGTCTTTAGCTTTCTTGATTTCTCTTCTACGCCCTGGGCCAGCTTCTGTTTGTGGGCCACAATCTTCTTTGCAATCTCGGCATCGCTGAGGGCGAGAATCTGGGCGGCCAGAATTCCGGCGTTGGTCGCGCCTGCCTTTCCGATGGCGACGGTGGCTACCGGTATGCCGGCCGGCATCTGAACCGTGGCCAGCAGTGAATCCAAACCTTGCAGCGAACTGGAAGGGATAGGTACCCCGATGACGGGAAGCGTACTTTCGGCGGCAATTACTCCCGCCAGGTGGGCGGCGCCGCCTGCGCCGGCTATGATGACTTTGATGCCGCGGCTGGCCGCGTTGTGGGCAAATTCAGAGGTCTTGCGCGGGGCGCGGTGCGCCGAGGTAATGTCTATTTCATAAGGGATGCTGAAACCAGCCAGAGCCTTACCGGCCTCGTTCATGATTTCCAGATCGGAGTCGCTGCCCATCACAATTGAAACTACGGGTTTAGAAGTCATTTTGTCCTCGGCATAAATAGATTAGGTTTGTCGTTCCGAACCGCAGGTGAGAAATCTCTACTGTCTTCAAAACTCTTGAGGGCTTGAGTCTGTCCCACGTAAAAATCATGGACACAATAGGAATTCCTCGGCTTCGCGGCGGAATGACAACAACCTGGCTTTTATAAACTCTGAAGCAATATCCTTCAAGCAATATCCTTCAAGACATTCATGCACGCATTTCGGGAATATATTTTTCAAACTTTCTGCTTCAACGCACGCGCGGCGATGTCTTTGCGATAGTGCATTCCATCAAAATGAATCTTGTTGACGGCAGCATATACCCGCTCGACGGCTGAGCTCAGGTCAGCGGCCCGCGCGGTTACGCCCAGCACGCGTCCGCCAGCGGTATAGAAATTGCCGCTCCGGTCGCGGCTGGTGCCGGCGTGAAATACCTTTACGCCTTCAATTTTTCCGGCTTCGCTGAGCCCGGTGATTTTCTTGCCCATCTCGTAGACTTCGGGATATCCGCCCGACGCAATCACCACGCACGCGGTGGCGTCGGTTGACCATTTAAAATCGCCATCGCTCACGCGGGCGTCAATGGACGCTTCCATGGCATCTACCAGATCGCTTTCCATGCGCATGAGGATAGGCTGGGTCTCTGGATCGCCGAAACGGCAGTTGAATTCCAGCACCATGGGGCCGCGGGCGGTCAGCATAAGCCCAACGTAAAGGATGCCGCGATATTCGCTGCCCTCGGCGCGCATGCCTTCAATCACTGGACGCGCAATGTGCGCCAGCAGCCACTCGCGCATTTGTTCATCCAGCAGAAAATCTGCTGAATAAGCCCCCATGCCGCCGGTGTTGGGTCCGGTATCGCCATCGCCTACACGTTTGTGGTCTTGCGCTGCCATCAGCGGCGCGACCCGCTGGCCATCGCTCAACACCAGGAAAGAAAGCTCATCGCCCTGCAAAAACTCTTCCAGCACCACGCAGGAGCCGGCGCTGCCAAGCATCTTGCCGGAAAGCATTTCGCCGGCCACGCGGGCAGCTTCTTCTTTGCTCTGAGCAATCACAACGCCTTTGCCCGCTGCAAGGCCGTCGGCTTTGACCACCACAGGGGCAGAAAAGTGTGAGAGTGCTTCTTTGATCTCTTCCGCTGAATTGCAGACGGCATAACCCGCAGTGGGGATTTTGAAGCGCTGCATGAACTGCTTGGCGAAGCTCTTGCTCGATTCCAGCCTGGCCGCCGCCTGGGTAGGGCCAAAGATGCGCAAGCCGCGGCGGTTGAATTCATCGACAACGCCAAGTGTCAGCGGCAGCTCGGGCCCTACAACTGTTAGGTCGGGCTCAATGCGGCTGGCAAGCTCAAGGATGGCGTCAACGCTCTTGAGATCAAGACTGACGCAGGTAGCCTCTTCCGCGATACCGCCGTTCCCCGGGGCACAGATCACTTCAGAGACGCGCGGCGACTGGCGCACCTTCCACGCCAGCGCGTGTTCGCGCCCGCCACTGCCAAGGATCAGGATTTTCATGCCCATAATCTCGAATCAACAGGTTAGGGGGGAGCTTGCGGAGATGTCAAACGGGAAAAGCCGCTCTCGCTTCAGGGTCCATTGTTCAGCGCCGAAATTTTGGTAAGCAAAAGCACGTCTATATACTTGAAGTTTGCTGTTTGGTCCGATGTCCACCACCTCCAAAACTGATGTGACTCGCCAAGGCTGGTACGTTAGGCTCAAGCTGCCCTCCCTGCGCCGGGGCGAGTTGTGGGCTTATTTCGGCCCGGCGTTTGTGGCCAGCGTGGCTTATATCGATCCCGGCAACTTCGCCACCAACATCGAGGGTGGCACAAAATTCGGATACAAGCTGCTGTGGGTGCTGCTGTGGTCGAACGCGATGGCCATACTCATCCAGTATCTTTCTGCCAAGCTGGGCATTGCAACCGGACGCTCGCTGCCGGAAAATTGCCGCGAGCATTTTTCCCGGCCAGTGACGATTGGCCTATGGGTCGCGGCTGAACTGGCGGCATTGGCCACGGACCTGGCTGAGTTCCTGGGAGCGGCCCTCGGTTTTTATCTGCTGTTCCACCTCAACCTGTTCATTTCTGCCCTTCTCACCGGAGTTCTGGTTTTCCTGATCCTGGCGGTTGAGCTTTACGGCTTCCGCAAACTGGAGCGGGTGATTGTAGGTTTCGTTTTCATGATTGCCGCTTGTTATGCCCTGGAGCTCTTTCTGGTAGACCTGGGCTGGGCCGATTGGAAGGCGATTGGCTATCACGTGATTGTGCCGCAAATTGATTCGAACAGCGTTTATATTGCCGTGGCTATGCTGGGAGCGACCGTGATGCCGCACGTGGTTTATCTGCACTCGGCGCTGGTGCAGGGGCGGGTACGCGAAGACGAATTCCGCTGCCCTACAGGACAGTGGCTACAGCGGCTGCGACACGTGAAATATGAGTTGGTTGACGTGCTGGCCGCGATGAATGGCGCCTGGCTTATCAATTCCGCCATGATCATCATGGCGGCAGCGGTCACCCTGCGCAGCGGTCACATCATCGAATCGATCGAACAGGCCCACGAGACGTTGCGCCCACTGTTGGGCGCTGCCTCGGCCACCGCCTTTGCCATCGCACTGCTGTGCTCCGGCCTTTCATCTTCTACTGTGGGTACAATGGCCGGCCAAGTCATCATCGAGGGCTTTCTTAAGATCAAGTTCAGCATCTTCTGGCGGCGCGCTCTAACTATGATTCCGGCGCTGGTGGTGATTGGCTTCGGGCTCGACCCGCTCAGGATCCTGGTGCTGTCACAGGTAGTGTTGAGTTTCGCCCTTCCCTTCGCGCTGGTTCCTTTAATTATCCTGACTCGCCGCCAGCACGTCATGCAAGAACTGGTCAACAAGCCGGTCACCAACTGGCTGGCCTACCTGACAACCGTGGTGATTATCGCGTTGAACATCCTATTGCTTTATAACCTGTTTGCCGGAAAATCTTAGACCTGATACAAGTCTTCGCAAACGGAGAATTTCTCCGCAACCTGCCAGGGAATATCCAGCTTATCTACATTGAATATTTGGCTGCGTACTTACAACTGGCTACCTGCTGAGGGCCGCTTGCTCGCGATACAATAGAAGGTTTCGGAGGAGATCGCGGAAATGAACAGCTTTAACAGCAAGGCTTCCCTGCGCCTGGGAGGCAAGCAATATGAAATCTATCGGCTGGATGCGCTCGACAAAGCCGGCATCTCGACCACCCGCCTGCCGTATTCTCTGCGCGTGCTCCTGGAAAATCTACTGCGCACCGAGAACGGACGCTCGGTTACGGCTGACGACATAAAGTCGCTTGCCCACTGGGATCCGAAAGCTGCTCCCTCCAAAGAAATTGCGTTTACTCCCGCACGCGTGCTCATGCAGGATTTCACGGGTGTACCGGCGGTGGTCGATCTTGCCGCCATGCGCGACGCCATGAAAGAGCTGGGCGGAGACCCTGCGCTTATTAATCCGCTACTGCCGGCGGAGCTGGTGATTGACCACTCGGTACAGGTGGATGAATTCGGCACCTCCAAAGCCTTTGGCGTCAATGCCGCGCTCGAGTTCCAGCGCAACCGTGAACGCTATGCGTTTTTGCGCTGGGGACAGTCGGCATTCCGCAATCTGGCGATTGTGCCTCCCGATATGGGAATTGTGCACCAGATCAATCTGGAATACCTGGCACGCGTGATCTTTGTGAATGCGGAAAACGGCAAGCTGGCGGCGTATCCGGACACGCTGGTGGGTACCGACTCGCATACCACCATGATCAATGGCCTGGGCGTGCTGGGATGGGGCGTAGGCGGAATTGAGGCCGAGGCGGCCATGCTGGGCCAGCCGGTTTCCATGCTGATCCCACAAGTTGTGGGCTTCCGCGTGAACGGCACACTGCGGGAGGGGACAACCGCAACCGACCTGGTGCTCACCGTGACCGAGTTGTTGCGCAAGACCGGCGTGGTAGGAAAATTCGTGGAATTTTTCGGACCTGGTTTATCTACGTTGCCGCTGGCAGACCGTGCCACCATTGGCAATATGTCCCCGGAATATGGCGCGACCTGCGGCATTTTCCCGGTGGACGAAGAAACCCTGCACTATCTGCGCATGACCGGACGCAGCGAGGAACAGATTGGATTAGTCGAGGCTTACTGCAAAGAGCAGGGGCTATTCCACACAAAGCAATCTCCGGAACCTGTGTACTCGCAGGTGGTGGAGCTCGATCTAGGAACTGTGGTACCCAGCATTGCCGGTCCCAAGCGGCCGCAAGACCGGGTGCCGCTGGCGCAGGCCCGCAAATCGTTCCAGGATGCGCTGCCTTCGCTGCTGAAGCCTGGCTCTACACATCAAGCTGTGCAACAGGTGCAGCGGCTTGAGGCCGAGGGAGGCGCCGGAGCTGCTGTGGGATACGAAGATGTGCTGCGTGCGCCGGCAGCGCAGAAATCCGTTGTAGCAGAGATGGAAGAGGACCTCAGTCACGGCTCGGTCGTGATTGCCGCCATTACCAGTTGCACCAACACATCGAACCCATCCGTGATGGTCGCCGCTGGATTGCTGGCCAAAAAGGCAGTGGAACGCGGGCTGAAGACTCCGCCCTGGGTCAAGACTTCCCTTGCTCCGGGCTCGCGCGTGGTGACCGATTACTTTAATAAATCTGGATTGCAGCCCTACCTCGACGAACTGCGATTCCATACTGTGGGCTACGGATGCACGACCTGCATCGGCAACTCTGGCCCGTTGCCCGCGGAAATTACCCAGCAGATCGCCGAGCATGACCTGGTGGTGGCCTCGGTGCTGAGCGGGAATCGTAACTTCGAAGGCCGCATTCAGTCGGAGGTGCGGGCGAATTATCTGATGTCGCCTCCGCTGGTTGTCGCGTATGCGCTCGCCGGGCATATTGAAAAAGACATCACAAAAGAGCCCCTGGGCACAGGCAAAGATGGCAAGCCGGTTTATCTGAAAGACATTTGGCCCACGCAAAAAGAGGTTGCGGAAACCGTCGCGAGCTGCATTGATTCCAGCATGTTCAAAAAGAATTATGACGAAATCTTTGCCGGCGACGATCTGTGGAAGAGCATGAAGGTTCCCGGCGGCCAGACCTTTGCCTGGGACCCCAAGTCTACCTATATCAAACGCGCTCCCTATTTCGACAATATGCCGAAGAAGCCGGCAGCAGTGCAGGACATCCACAAAGCACGCGTGCTGGCCAAGCTGGGAGATAGCGTTACCACCGATCACATCTCGCCTGCCGGATCCATCAAGACCGCGAGCCCTGCGGGCAAATACCTTACCGAGCACGCCGTGGCCGTGGCCGACTTCAACTCTTACGGATCGCGGCGGGGCAATCACGAAGTGATGGTACGCGGCACCTTTGCCAACACGCGCCTGCGCAACCTGGTCGCGCCCGGCACCGAGGGCGGCGTGACCCGGCACCTGCCCGATGGCAAACAAATGTCAATCTTTGAAGCGTCGGAACTCTACAAACAAGAGGGCGTGCCGCTGATTATTCTTGCCGGCAAAGAATACGGATCCGGCTCATCACGCGATTGGGCAGGCAAAGGACCGTCGCTGCTGGGCGTTCGTGCGGTAATTGCCCAAAGTTACGAACGAATCCATCGCTCGAATCTCGTAGGCATGGGCGTGTTGCCGCTACAGTTCCTGCCGGAGGAAGACGCCGACTCGCTCGGACTCACCGGCGAAGAGACCTTCGACATCAGTGGCATTGCCAGCCTGCTTAATGGCGAATTCAAAAGCGGAGAGAAAGTTGCCGTGCAGGCCACGCATGCCGATGGCAAGAAAGTCGCTTTTCACGCACTGGTGCGCATTGATACCCCGCAGGAGGCTCTCTATTATCGTCACGGTGGAATCCTGCAGTACGTGCTGCGGCAACTGCTGGAACGTTCTCAGTAGTTCTCGGTTCTCAGTGCAAAGGGATGGAAGTTTTCAATAAAAGGGGGAAACTGCATAAAGTTGCAACTTTATGCAGTGGGGCTTGTCTGCCCTCGAAACTTGAAAGTGCTTTATTTATACTGTCTGTTCGCAATTGCAAAGCACTTGAAACTTGAAGCCTAAAACTGTCTTTCAATGATTTATCCCATTGTGAAATATGGCGATCCTGTGCTGGAAAAGCCAGCGGAGCCGGTCACAGTTTTTGACGATGAATTGCGCAAGCTGGCGGAAGACATGTTCGAGTCCATGTACGAGGCGCATGGGGTCGGGCTGGCTGCGCCGCAGATCGGCATCTGCAAGCATATTGCTGTAATTGACGTGACTTTCAAGGAAAATCCTGCGGAAAAATTAGTTTTAGTGAACCCCACAATCATTCATACCGAAGGGAAACAGGCCGGACAGGAGGGCTGCCTGAGTCTGCCTGAGTTCCGCGAAAAGGTAACGCGCGCCAACCGTGTGACCGTGCGCGCCCAGGATTTAGAAGGCAAATTTTTCGAGAAGACCGGCGAAGGGCTGCTGGCGCGGGCCTTTCTTCATGAAACCGATCACCTTAACGGCAAGCTATTCATCAGCCACGTCAGTGGGCTCAAGCGCGACCTGATCAAGAGGAAAATCCGCAAGATGGTGAAAGCGGGCGAGTGGTAGAAAACAGTACTCAGTCCGCGGTGTGTAGAACTCCCTGAGCGAACCGCAAGGGCAAAGCCTAAGCCAATTCTGAAAACGCCTGGCTGTGCCGTAAGTCGCTGAGACCCCACTCAACTTGAGGCTAATGAATGATAGGGCGGCTCATGCTCGGCGACTGTGCGCTGCATTGGTGAACGACCGGACCTCCTGCGCTGCGGAACTGCAGGACGCCACGGGCTGAGAAATCTTTGTTGACTGTTTCGCTACAAAAACGGCGAATAGGCAGGCGAAAATTACCAGATTGATCCACGCAAACCAATCACCCCAACTTTGGTACAGCGTGACATCATGCCGAACTGGTGCTGTTGTCAGCAAAGTCGTAAAGGGCTCTTTAGGTGTGGTGACCGCTTCTGCGAGAACGTGGCCGCGGTCATCGCTCACAGTTAACAGGCCTGCCTTCGCGACTCGAACGAGCGTGAATCCATCCTCGACTGCACGCATGATGGCCATGTGTCCGTGCCACAGCCGGTCTACGTCGAAGTCCCACGCCGGAACCAGCACCAAGCCAGCTTTTGCTTTGCCGTAACGGCGTGCCGGATCGGAGTAATCCATATCCCGGCAAATTTCCAATCCAATCGTGCCCACGGCCTGAGGGACAACAGAAATATCATCGCCCGGGGATGTCCGACCCTCAATAACGGGCACCAGGTGGTGTTTGCGATAAACAGCCTTGAGGGCTCCCATATCGGAATAGAGGCGTGCCTCGTTGAATGCGTTGTTTGGAGTCACATGCAGGACGCCAACCACGACCTGCACACTGGCCGCTCGGGCCGTTTCCTGAAACAACTCATCCATCTGACCAGAAATGGAATCACGCACAAGCGCCGTCATCTCGGGCAGAACTACGATTTTGGCTCCGCGTTGTGAAAGGAGCTTCACCTGTTCTGCGTAGTCCCGCATGAGTCGCATGGCCTCTGCATCGTTCTGAGGGAAGAAGTTCTTGGGGAGATCAGAGGCGACAAGCCCGACTGCGATTGTATGCGGCGCTCGTGGCGTAGTCAGCAGCCGCCACCCACCATACATGAGCACGCCCCCAAAAATTATCGCAAAGGCGATCATCAGTTGCAGTCGCATCTTCCTTTGGCTTAACAGAATTGCCGCAATCATAGAGGGAAACAGCATCACGGCAAAACTGATGCCCCACAGACCGGTTAACGACCCCAGTTGCAGAACCGGCAAGTTCTTCAGTTGTGTGTAACCGGTGATCTCGAACGTGCCAAAGACCAGGCTGATTAGGTACTCGTAAGTGACCATTGCCGCGGGGAAGGCAAGAATGGCAAACCAGGGCTTGCCCCGCCGTAAAAAGCCGCGGAACAGAAGTACCCCTGCACAAAACGCGAGACTTGGCGCGAGCAACACCTCGAGCCGAAGCCATAATGGGAATTGCAGGCGTTGGTGATAGCCCCACATGCTCAGCCCGCCGATGAGACGTGCTGCCATTGCGACAGCAGCCGCGACAGGCCAGGAAATTCGTGGTGTGATCCACAATATAGGCAGCGCCGCCAGCCAAATCGGCCACCACCACGGCTCCAGGCCAAGACTAAGGTAGAAAGCGGCGCTTGAAATCGCCACAGTGAACATCATGAGCAGCAGCAAATGTGAATCAGGCCTTGAGTCCATTGAGTAGCCTCTTTATGGATCGCTGTACCAGCTTTTTGAAATCCTTTTGCGAAAGATTGAAGCGCCCAGCGCGGTAGAGCATGATGTAGCCGTGCGCGTGCGCCCACAATTCCAGCGCAATCTCCCAGACATCATCTTTCTTGAGTTTTCCCTTTTCCATCCATAGCGCAAGCGTGTCGGCAATTGGGTTCAGGGTGGGCGACCGCCGTGCGCGGAAATCGTCGGGAAAACGGCGCGCGTCTGGCCGCGGTTTCGAAAAGACATAGTCAAAGATGTGAGGACGCGTGAATGCATAGTCAATATAAGCGTCCATGATGTGCATGATGTCGGCTTCGCACGAGCTTCGCGAAGGCGTTTTTTGGATAAGATCGAGCAATTGCGCGAACTCTTTGTCAACCACAGACCGTAGCAGAATTTCGCGATTAGGAAAGTGATGATAAATCGCCATCGGAGTAATTCCCACAACTCCTGCGATGCGGCGCATGCTCACGGCTATGGGACCTTCGTTTTCCAGGATACGCAAAGCAGAGCGGGCGATGCGCTGTTCCGTGTTGTCTCCGTCAATCACCTATACAGTGTATACCATAGCGATATATACTGTATAGTTATTTGCATAGGACAGGGCTACAACTGTGGCGGCTCCATACTTGCTGCATTCTCCGCCCGGAATGGCCTGGTCTTTAGGAAGAGGTGACAGGCATAGCAAGAGCTTCCCTTCCGTTCACTATTTTCCCGCTTACCCCGAACAGATGAGTTCGTCTAATCCCCTGACCGCCAGGTTGGAGGATTGTATGAAATATCAAACCAGGACCTTGCTTGTGCTCTCAGCAACGCTATGCGCTGCGGCGTTCCTGCGCGCGCCAATGTTACACGGTGAAGAGCTTGAAGATCATGCGCAAAAAACCTTTAATGTCTCCCCGGGCGGGAATCTTACATTCACTTCTGAGTACGGCGCGGTCACGGTGAAGGCGGGCGAAGCCCAAACCGCAACCATTCAGTTGGACCGCAAGGTCGACGCATCCAGCGCGGAGGAGGGAAAAAAGATCTTCGACGATCTGGAGATCGAAAGCTCGCAGGAGGGCAACACGATCCATTACCAGGCAAAGTTCAAAAACGGATGGGAGCCATCTGGTGAAGCAGGCAACCACGACCACGGGCGCAGTTTGTGCCGCGATCACCGCTGTCTCTCTTATGCCGACAACCTGCAACAGATGGATTTCACCATTACCGTACCCCGTCAATTCAACCTCGACCTCACGACGAGCGCCGGACACATTGCGATTGGGGATATCGATGGCAAGGTGCAGGCCAAGACGTCAGGCGGACATCTCACTATGGGCAAGATTGGCGGCCCCGTTTACGCCCAAACGGCAGGCGGCCATATTGATCTTGCCGCAGCGAAAGGCGATACCGAGTTGCGCACGGCCGGTGGACATATCCAGTGCGGCGAAGTAAACGGCGACCTAAAAGCCAGTACCGCAGGCGGCTCCATCAACCTGGCCAAGATCAGTGGAAAAGTGGAAGCTCACACAGCAGGTGGAAGCATTGAAATTGCCGATGCCGGAGATGCCGTGCAGGCCAAGACCTCGGGCGGTTCCATACGGGCCGCAATTACCGGTCAACCCAAGAGCGACAGTTACTTTGAAACCCTCGGAGGCGGAATCATGCTTTCACTGCCGGCGGAGATCAGAGCAACTCTCGATGCTCGCGGAAGCGGCTACTCGGGCAGAATTCATTCGGATTTTCCCCTCACCATGGAGACAGCCACTGACGGAGAACTGAAAGGTTCCATTAACGGTGGAGGACCTGCAATCGTGATCCGTGATCGCGTGGGCAGCATCCAGATACGCAAGGGTTCGCTTCAGGCAAAGTAGCTGCCGGCTGGTGGATTGCCAAAGTGGCCCTCAGTTCTCACGCCAGCGTTATCGTTTCAACAAATCCACCGGTTCCCGCACATCGGTTACGCGGAAGTACTGCTTCAGCGCAGGATAGCGCTCCACCACAGCTTCATACATGGCATAAGCCACATTGCGATACGAAAAATGCCCCGCTGGCGTCGTACGCAGTTCTGAAATATAGACTGCTTCGGCAAAATCCATCTTGAAGAGCGTGCGCTTGCGATAGGCCATGGGCAGCACATAGACGCCAGTCATTTCGCCGTGCTTTTTCACCAGTGCAGCAGCGGCCTCGGCACTGCGGCGCATTGCTTGCTGGTAACGCAACTCTAAACCGGCAGAGATCAGGTCCGCTGGCGTGTCATATCCATGCACCGCGGTGAAATCCTGGCCAATCTGGATGCAGCGGCGATGGCGGTGCATATCGCGGAAGCCCCCCACGTCCATCAAAATGTCGAAGCGAAATTTCTGGCCGGCGGAAAAAACGCGCAGCAATTCGTCATGCTTGCCGCGATGTTTCGCGCCGAGCGCGATGATCTCTTCCCGCCGGGCGGCGCTCAAATCTTTTACGCGCTCGCGAATTTGCCGGTAGGAATAATGGCAGTGCTCATAAAGCAGCGTGGCGGCCAGTTCAATTTCAAGAGGTTCATCCTCCAGCAGATCCACCGGTTTAGCCGCCGCGATTTCAGCGTTGCCCATGGTCTCTGCAGCGGCGTGGCGAAGCTCTTTGCGGGTCGACAGCTCGTACTCACACCGGTCGGCGTATTTGACCAGCGTCGGCGCTACGCGCACCTCTTTCAATAAATTTTGCTGCGCCATGGCCCCGAGTTCCGGGCTGATCGCGGCAATCTTGTCTAGCAGTGCACCCCATGACTCCTGGTTGACGTTATACGCAGGTTCGCTGGCTGCCCGCTTCAAAAGTTGACCCAGGCTCTGAACTTCCGGATACTCGCTGGCAAGCAGCCGAGAAATCTGCGTCTCCAGCGTGCGCGCATTCATGATCTGGCCCAGCGACGTGTTGGTTCCCAGCGGCAGCAGATAGCGCGAAATATCGAAGGCGCGTGCCTTCAGCGTGCGCTCGTAGGCATCCTGCTTCATGGCTTCAGGCCGCGGAGTCCGTTCTGCCAGCCACCTCCACATGCTTTCAGAAAGAATTTCGTATTCCGCAAAAAGGAACTCGATGGTTTCGCGGTAAAGCTGCAGGCCGCTGGAATCGGCCCCAAAGTCCGGGATGTAGTAGCCGCTCTTTCTGAAGTCCTGATAACGCGTGGACCGCTCCTGGCCGTCCCAGCGCTGCTCATCCACCAGGATGATGGCTGCAATCATAGAAAGCTTTTCCATGGCGAAGGCGATATGCGCGAGATCGGCAATCGAGCGGTGGCCGTATTGAAAATAAAATGTATTGAGAAATTTTTCGGCCTTCTGCTCGTTGATTTCGCGCAGAGATTCCTTCATCGACAGCGCCGAACGCGAGTATTTGGCCATGGCATAGGCCTGTACCTCGGGTTCAGCGCCGTAAATGGCGTATACGTTGGTGGGCGGCTGGTGATTGTTGGAAGCAGGTTTCTGGTCAGACATCGATACCAGAAATGGTAGCAGTTCCGCGGCAAGGCACGAACAATTTTCTGGACAAAACGATTACGCCACCTGCCAGGATGTCTGTCCGACTTAAGGTATTAGAGCCGCCGATCAACACACATTCACGGCGTAACAAATTATGTATCGCCTGGAGCACTCAGGTCATCCAAAGTGGTGGTTGATTTTAATAGCACATTGTCTGAGGCATTGATCCTGGATTGCGAGAAACAAAACTAATTAAAAACCCTTAGGCGCAAGATAAGAAATTGCTTTTGTAAAGATTTGTATTTTCTCTGCTGGAAATTACGAAAGTAACTTCCGCTCTCGCGCAAAATACTGTATAACTGATAATTCACTTAATACTTTTACTTACTACATGCAGAAGAGCCATATTATTTCGACTTTGCTGGGTGGAATGCTATTGTTCGCTGGCCTGACAGGGGCCGGAGCGCAGATTGCAACGCCAGCCTCACAATTTCTTCCATTATCCATCTTCACCTCGCCGACATCCAGGCCTCGTATGGCCCCGGAGTTGGCGCTGGCCACGTTTGATCAACGGGTTGATCATCAATTGAGCGAGTTGCCTTCTTATTCGGCTGTGACCCGCATCTCTGCCGAACTTCCCGGAAGCAAGCAGCGCGCCGTGTTCGAACTGGAGCGCCACTACGCCGCACCCAAAACCCTGCAGTTCGTTCCCGTGCAGTTCTCGGGCGATGCTTTTGTGAAGCACAACGTTATCAACCGCCTGCTGCAGCAGGAGGTAGATCGCACCGGAAAAGAGGATGGCGCGCAAACTGCCATCTCCGAGCGAAATTACAAGTTTACGTATAAGGGCGAGTCAGAAATTGAGGGCCGCTCCGTGCATGTATACCAGGTGAAGCCGCGGACTGATGTGCCCGGCTTATTCAAGGGCCACGTTTATCTTGATGTGCTGAGCGGGGCACTTTTACGGGCGGAAGGTAAAGTGGTGAGGTCGCCTTCGTTTTTCATCAAGAAGATTGATTTCGTTACCGACTACGCCGACCTTGATGGATTCTCCCTGCCCATCCACGTCCACTCCGAATCTGATGCTCGCATCATTGGCCGCGTGGTAATGGATATCTCTACTACCGGCTATAGCTTTGCAGGCGGTGCCGCAAGCGCCAACCCTGTGGTTGTGGCTGGTGACAACAGCCCGGTTGTGACGGCCGCGCCTGTCCCCTTGGTTACAACCAGCGACGATAACCCGCCGGTTCCGGCCACTCCCATCGTACTTACGAACAGCACTGAATAGGGCTCGCTGCCAGGTCAAAATAAATCTACTTCACATCAAACTTACTCTCATAAGTGATGTTGCTGTTTCCATTATTGTCGGCAATTTCATACTGCAAGGTATACGTTCCTGGCTTCGAGTCTGCCGGCAAGTCAAGGTAGCCAGTCACGAGCAGAAAGAAATTCGCCGGATGATACACATAGCTGTCGTTAAGGCTCTCCCAATCGGGCTTGCTGAGCAAAACATTGCCGTCCGGCCCTAATAGCTTATAGGCAATGTGCAGGTTCAGATGGTCTTCGCGGAACTGCATTCCCAGCAGACGGAAGCTGTAATACACGCTTTCGCCGGGATGATACTCGGCTGGAGAAATGGGCTCACCCTGCTTGCTGCGCGCAAAGTGGAAGTCGCGGACCTCGAGTTTGATTGCAGCCAGCACCGGCGAGGGGTTTTCAACAGTAAACGCCGGGGCAAGGTCTCCCGCCGCATTGGTCACATTGTCCTGAGCGTGGATGTTGAGTTTGTAGATGCCCGCCGGCGCAAAGGGCGGCAGATGGATGCGGTAGGTTACCTGGATCGGAGTGCCCGCGCCCTTCGATTCTCCACTGACTGTATTTTCCCAAGGCCGGTCGAGCGCCAGTCCATTGGGATCGGTGCTGGTCACGCGGATGGCGACCGCGATATTGCCCTGCGGATTGCTGCCATAACCCGTCACTTCATATCGGGCATAGACATCGTCCCCTGCCTGGTAGACCGAGGTTGCCCGCGGTGCGATGCTGTTGCCTTCGGTGAATGTGAAGTTCTGCATTTTCAGGTTGCCGCTTTGTGCAGTCGGAAGAGTGGCAGAGCCGCTTTGTGCCCCGTGCGCGCCTGAGTCAATATTGCCTCCGGCGCCGGTCACAATATGCAGGCTGATGGAGCGCATGTTGCTGTATTGTCTGTAAAATTGCCAGCCTATTGCGCCCAGCGCCGCCAGATAAAAAATTACTCCTATCAGCGTGAAGAAGAGACTGTCCCGCAAAATTACCACCGTACCTGCCATGCGGTCGCCAATTCGCTGACGTTTCATAGAAAGTACAGCGAAGATCCAGCCCAGCAGATAGAAAGCAGGCAGAACGTCGAGCAAACGCGCCAGCGTGCGTATAAAGGCCGCCCTGAAGCCAGGGCCCTCACCGGTTACGCGGCGCACCTGGATGCCGAGAAATGCCTTCCCCAGAGTGGCTCCGCAGATGGCCTCCATGAGCCAGAAATAAAGTATGCCCAGAAGCGCAGTACCTACAGTCGTAGCCAACAAGGGCGCGCCGGTTAAATGCAGTGTCGTGGCATCGGCGCCCTTCCAGCGATTGGCTGCCCAGATCAGTAGAAGCGCGCCCAGCGCGGTCAGCAGAATCATGTCTAGAATCAGGGCTCCGAACCGCCGCCACAGGCTGGCCAGCCCGTAACCGGCTACCAGCACGGGGCCTTCAGCCTGAAGCTCATCTGCTGCAACCGTGTGCTCTAATTCACTGCCACAACAGGTGCATCTGGATGAACTTGCAGAATTCTGGATGCCGCATTTAGGACATTCCACAGTTTTCCTCCGGAACCAGGTTTGTCACCAGGGCCAGACTCGGCATTCTATCGCAAACATTGAGCTTAAGCGCAGCGCGCCGGCGTGCCGCAGGCCGTTTCTGTGGGCATGCTGCCTATAGACATTGGGAATTCCACGAGCGGGTTGTTTGCGAAAATATGCCCCAACCTATGGCTCCCGGTAAAGGTGTCAACAAAGTCATGAGGGCTTTAACTGAGAACCGAGAACTGTTTTTCATGGTATTCTGACCTTATCCACGGCCACGAATCCAGCAGCAAATGAAATATCTCTATTCAGAACTTCCCGCGGTGCAAGTTGCGGGAACGAGGCTGGTGGGACGGGTGGTCTTCGGGCTCCTGGTGCTCGCCGCCGCGTTGGTAGGCGCCTTCGCGGGTCTATTGATTGTCTACTCCACCGATCTTCCCCAAGTCAGCGAACTCGAGCACTTTCGTCCCAGCTCCATCACCGAGCTCTACGACGATCAAGGACGCGAGATCGGCTCTTTTGCCATCCAGCGCCGCGTGATCGTTAATTATGACGACCTTCCCAAGGTGCTGCGCGATGCCGTGATTTCCATTGAAGACAAAGACTTCGAACGCCATTGGGGCATCAATCTGTGGCGTTTGCTGGGGGCGTTTTATCGCGACCTCTCGCCGCATCGCAACATGCAAGGCGCTTCCACGCTGACCATGCAGCTTTCACGCAACCTGTTCCTCTCGCAGGAGCGTACCCTGTCGCGCAAGGTGCAAGAAACCATGCTGGCCATCCAGATCGAGCGGCGCTTTACCAAGCAGCAGATCTTTACCATGTACTGCAACCAGATATACCTGGGACATGGTGTCTACGGCTTCGAGGCCGGCGCAGAGTACTATTTCAACAAACATGCGAAGGATTTGACCCTCGAAGAAGCCGCCCTGCTTGCTGGATTACTCAAAAGCGGCGTTGAATACTCGCCCATCCTTCATCCCGACCGCGCGCTGGCGCGGCGCAACCTGGTCATCAACAACATGCTGGAAGACGGCAAGATCACCGCCGAAGAGGCCAGCCGCGCCAAGGCAGCGCCCATCAAGTTGAACGTTAACGTTCCTCCCAGCAATCTTGCCCCATGGTTCGCGGAAGATGTGCGCCGTTATCTGGAGAAAAAATACGGCAGCGACCAGGTCCACCAGGATGGTCTGCGCGTTTATACGTCTTTGAATATGGCCTTACAGAAAACCGCAACCCAGGCGGTTCTCGACGGCGTGGCCGCCTACGAGCGCCGCCATGGCTGGAAGGGTAAGCTGCAAAACGTGTTTGCTATGGGGCAGAAGATGGATTACCAGCATCCGGATTGGGGGAACCCCATCGAAGCCGGCAGCTACGAGCACGCGCTCATCACATCGGTAAGTTCGTCTTCGGCAACGGTACGGTTTGGCCGCTACAGCGCGGCCCTGGGGCCAAACGATGTTGGATGGACCGGCAAGCGCTCGCCACAGCAGCTCTTCAAAGTCGGCGATATTGCCTACTTGAAAGTCATCTCGCTCGGGCCAGACAGCAAGGCCGTCGTGCGTTTAGAGCAGGATTCCGGCGCTCAGGGTGCGCTGCTGGCCATTGACAATGCCACCGGAGACATCAAAGCCATGGTCGGCGGCCGCGACTACGAGGAATCCAAGTTCAACCGCGCCACCCAAGCCCTGCGGCAGGTGGGTTCGTCGTTTAAGCCGTACGTTTACACAGCCGCCGTGGATACCGCCGGCGCCACTCCCGACGATATGATTCTGGACGCGCCCACTTCTTTTATCACCTCGTCAGGTGTGTACACGCCGCACAATTACGATGGAAAATTCGAGGGCAACATCACTTTGCGCCATGCTTTGGCCGAATCGCGTAACATACCCGCGTTGAAGCTGGCGGAGCGCGTAAGCATGAAGACCGTCATTGAATATGCGCGAAAATTCGGCGTTACCTCGCCGTTGCCTCCTTATTTGCCAGTCGCCTTGGGCGCTGCCGAGGTGACGCTTTACGAGCAGACCGCAGCATTCTCTACTTTCCCTAACGATGGTGTGCGTGTTACCCCGCGATATATTCAAAAAGTTACCGACTACAATGGGCGCGTGCTGGAAGAAAATTATCCTGAAGTCAAAGACGTGATTGGAGCCAACACTGCCCGCATCATGACCACGATGATGCGCGAGGTTGTGCTGCACGGCACCGCGGCTCGGGCCGCTGCACTCAAACATCCATTGGCGGGCAAGACCGGGACCACTAATGATTTTACCGATGCCTGGTTTATCGGCTTCTCTCCCTCCATTACCTGTGGCGTCTGGATCGGCTACGACGAAAAGAAAACTCTCGGGCCGAAAGAAACCGGCGCGCAGGCAGCCCTGCCCATCTGGATGGACTTCATGAAAGTCGCCATCGCCAGCCACGATGACGAAGACTTCACGGCCCCAATGTTGGCGCCTCGTCTGGCAACCGCCGTTGCCGCGAAGGAAGATACGCCCGACATCAAGGCCGGGGAAGACGTGGAAGATGCGGGGCATTAAAAAATAATGCTCTTGCGGGACTAGAGCTTCATAATCGGTTTATAGCAATACACGAATCGACTAAATTGGCCTCCCCAAAACAACCCGAACTTGTTGCTGATCCTCGAGCCTACGGCCCGCCCACGGTCAAGCTCCTGGGGTTTTCCGCGCGGCGGATCTTCCGCCTGGCAATGCTTGGGCTCGTGCTAGTCCTGGTGGCGCTTCTTTCGGCGTTGACCGCCATGCGCTTTGCCATCCACGGACGCGAAGTGCAGGTGCCAGAGCTCACCGGCAAGACCAGCGCTGAAGCCGAGTCATTGCTAGGCAATCTGGGGTTGACCCTGGAGGTCGAAAACCGCTTTTATAGCGCCACTGTGCGTGAAGGCGGCATCGTTTCCCAGATCCCTGAAGCGGAGACCAAAGTCCGCCGCGGATGGCGCGTGCGCGTGGCCCTGAGCCTGGGCCCACAGCGCGTTTCCGTCCCCAATGTTTTAGGCGAGAGCGGCCGTGCGGCAGAGATCAATGTGCAGCGCCGCGGCTTGGAACTGGGCCGGGTGGCCATTGCCCACGTACCCCAGTTTCCCGCTGATCAGGTCATTGCCCAGAGCCCGCCCCCGAATTCCACCGGCATCACCACTCCTAAAGTGAACTTGCTGGTGACCGCGCCCCCAGAGGCGCAGGCTTACATCATGCCAGACTTCACCGGCCACTCCGCCATGGACGCCAAGCGCACCATTGAAGCCGCAGGCCTGCGCGCCACCCGCAGCGGCGACAGCGCCTCCTCAAATCTGGACCCTAATTCACCTGCCGCCTGGGCAGGTTACGTTGCCCACCAGACCCCCGCTGCGGGAGAGAGAGTCACCCCGGGGACAACGGTAGTCCTCGAAATCGCGCGTTAACGGTTTTCACCACGGAGGCACGGAGAAGAAATCAAAGACGGCAAGGCACTTTCTGAAGAATCCTGGAAACTAGAAACTCGAAATTCCAAACTTTTCTCCTTCCTTCGGCCGATATCCATTAATGAACTCTCGCGCACTCATACGCTTTTTCCCCTCCGGCTGCACTTCAGAAACTTCCAATACCGTTCCACTGCCACAACCAACAATCAAACCGTCCGGCAAAACCCTGAGTTCACCGGGTTCGACTGAATCTCTTTCACCCGCTCTTGCCTGGGTTATCTGAAGCTGCTTGCCGCGAAACGATGTAAATGCCCCCGGCCAGGGCTGGAATCCGCGCATGCGATTCACCAGGACTTTCGCGTGGCGCGAAAAGTCCATGCGCCCATCTTCTTTGTCCAGGATCGGCGCCAGAGTGGCGCGAGCATTATCTTGCGGTCTGCTCTGGATCGATCCGCTCTCCAGACCGCGCAAGGTTTCCACCATCAACTCAGCGCCGGCCTCTGCCAGCCGCGGAGCCAATGTGACCGCGGTATCGCTTTCCAAAATGGGAAGCACTCGCTGCAGTAGGATGTCTCCGGTATCGAGCCCTTCGTCAATGCGCATGGTGGTTGCGCCGGTGACCGGCTCTCCGTTCGCAATGGCCCACTGTATAGGCGCCGCGCCCCGGTACTTTGGCAACAGCGAGGCATGCAGATTCAGATTGCCCAGCGGCGGCAGGTCGAGCATCCATTTGGGGATAATGCGGCCGTAGGCCACCACAATAATGACCTGCGGCTTGACTGCCTGAAGCTGCGCCTGGAATTCAGGATTGTTTTTGATCTTTTCCGGCTGTGTGACCGGCAAACCCAATTCGAGGGCGCGCTGTTTGACGGAGGGAATTGAAATCTGCTGGCCCCGTCCGCTGGGGCGGTCGGGCTGGCAAACTACCAGAGCAACCTCATGCCCCGCGGCAACCAAAGCGTTCAGCGCAGGAACGGCGAACTGCGGGGTGCCGCAAAATACCAGTCTCATGAACTAATTTTCTCATTGCGCAACAAATTTATAGAAATTTACCGATTTCGGAACGGCTAAAGCTGCAATTGTGCTTGGCGTTATGAGAATGGAAACACTTCAAAACGTGCAGCCGGACGTAAAACTGACCTTGAGGGATATTCGGCGGTTGGAGGCCAATGACTTCAATCCAAGCTGATTTCCTATCTTCCTGCTCCTGTTTTACAATCGTTAGTTTGCTTGCCACATCTAATCATAAGCACACCGGAGCACGAATTTGCCTGAAATCATCTATGACGTAGCCATTATCGGCAGCGGGCCGGCGGGATACACCGCCGCTATCCGCGCCGGCGAGTATGGCCTGAAAGCTTGCCTGATCGAGAAAGACGAGCTGCTGGGCGGGACCTGCCTGCACGTGGGGTGCATCCCCACCAAAGCACTGCTGTTCAACGCCGAGATCTGGGACCACCTGAAATCTGCCAAGGAATTCGGCATTGACGGCGTGACCGCACCCAAACTGAACTGGGGGGCCATCCAACAACGCAAGAACAAGATTGTGCTCAAGCACGCCAAAGGCCTGGAGTTCCTGATGCGCAAGAACAAGGTCACGACCGTCAGCGGCTACGGAAGGCTGACCGGCCCGGCCAAAGACGGCGTGCACACGGTTGAGGTGTTTACCGAAGGCGGAGGCGGGGCGGGCGGCGAGACTACGTTCATTAAGGCAAAAAACATCCTTATATCCACCGGCTCGGAGGCACGCATGCTTCCCGGCATGGAACCGGACGCGCGCATCCTGACCAATATTGAGGTCCTGAGCCTGAATGCCATCCCCAAATCGCTCATCGTAATTGGAGCCGGCGCCGTGGGCGTGGAGTTTGCTTCTATCTATCAGTCGTTCGGCACAGATGTCACCATTCTCGAGGCCCTGCCCCGGCTGGTGCCGGTGGAAGACGAAGAAATTTCCAAGGAGCTGCTGAAGGCATTCACGAAACGCGGCATCAAAAGCAGCCTGGGCGTAAAGGTGCAAAAAATAGAAAAAATCAAGGAAGGCGTGAAGGTGAGCTTTACCGATCCGGAAGGCAAGACTCAGACACTGGAAGCGGAAAAGGTGCTGATTGCCATTGGCCGCGCGCCGCGCACCGACAACATTGGCCTGGAAAAAACGAAAATCAAGCCCGATCGCGGCTTCATCAAAACCAATGAATGGATGCAGACCGAAGAGCCCGGAATCTATGCCGCCGGCGACATCATTGCCGGATTCCCGCAGCTTGCGCACGTGGGCTTTATGCAAGGGATCGTGGCGGTCTCTAAAATCGCGGGCCGGCCGGCCAAGCCGCTGAACCGCAACCACATTCCCGGCGCAACCTATTGCGAACCGCAGATTGCCAGCGTGGGATTGACAGAGGTACAGGCGAAGGAAGCAGGACATAAAGTTAAAGTGGGAAAATTCCCCTTCCTGGGTAACTCCAAGGCCACTATCGTGGGGGCGCACGAAGGTTTTGTAAAGGTAGTCTCCGATGAAAAGTATGGCGAAATTCTAGGGGTGCACATCATCGGTCCGCAGGCGACCGAATTAATTGCTGAAGCGGTTACCGCCATTGAACTGGAAGGTACGGTGGAAGACCTGATGTTTACCATTCATGCTCATCCCACACTTTACGAGGCCTTGTCAGACGGGTTCAACAGCGTTTACGGGCTGCAGATTAATGTGTGATTTTTGTCCCAAGATTTGTATGCGGCAAATTGGAAGTAAGCTCTATCTCAGCGGCCAAGGTCGCAGGCGTAAGATGCTTGCCTGGCAAGGATAAAGAAGCTTCGCATCCTGATGAAGAAATCAAAAATCATATGGTGCGCGGTCCTGCTTGTTTTGCTTCCGGCTGTGCTTGTGTCCTCAGAGCCGAAAGCTCCAGCCAGGGTCAAGCCGGGCGATGAACAGCTCTTTGAGGCCATACCCAAGCAATATCCCTTCACTCTGATCGCTTATGGAGACCTGCGAACCACCAGCCTGTTCAATCATCTTGTAACCGATCCCAGCCGGCGGCGGGCCTTGATTGCGCGCATTGCCGCCGAAAAACCCGCACTGCTGATGGTGAACGGCGATCTTGTTTACCGGGGTGGAAGCGAACACGATTGGCGTGAGTTCGAAAGCGAGACGAAGAGCTGGCGTGACGCACAAATCAAGGTCTTGCCAGCCATCGGGAATCATGAAACCTGGCAAGACAGCGGGGTCGAGCATTATCTTAAACAGTTTCCTTATCTGGAGGGCCGGCGCTGGTACTCGGTGCGCTACGGTAATGTTCTGACGATGACGTTAGATTCGGAGTCGGACGACACGCCCGGCAGCGCACAATGGAATTGGATTACTTCACAGTTAGACCATGTACCTGCGGACGTACAGTTTATTATTTTTGCCATGCATCACCCGCCATATACGCGAGCTACACATCATCTGTTTGGCGGAGGACATGAGGCCCGCAAATCAGAGCAGCACCTGGCCGAGTTGTTTGAAGAAAAGCAGAAACAATTACGCGCAAGGATCCTTGTGATTGCCAGCCACGTGCACAATTATGAGCGCTACGATCACAATGGGGTAATGTACATCGTAAGCGGAGGCGGGGGCGCCTCTCCTCACGAGGTAGAGCGGCAGCCCGGAGATTTCTATAACCAGCCCGGGCCTACTTACCACTACTGCAAAATCGTAGTGGACCACAACAAGCTGAAATTCGAAATGATCAAATTGGAGAGAACAGACGAACAGTTTGTTTTCAATGTGCGGGATTCGTTCGAGATTACGGTGAAATAGAAATTTCGCCGCGGATGAACGCGGACCGCGCGCATTCTGGCGCTTGATGACGCCATCCTCGCCGGTGATGACAAGTATTCTGTTTTCTGCAAAGACCTCTCTAGTCTACGGCGTTGACGGCATCGGCATCCAGCAGGACCAGGCTACATTCGCCGGTGCGGGAAGAACACTGCATGGTTCCGCGGCGCAACACTTTCGTGTGACTGTTGTCAGGAAACATCATGTTAGAGTTGGCAGCGCGCAATTTACTGCTGAGGTTCTTCAACTCCTCACTGCCCCGAACCCATTTCGCATCGTCCACCGGCCCGGAGGTGGAAACGAGAAGAAGGAAGTCGCCAGTGGGGTCGGATGCGGTTGTGCTTCCGCCTTGAGCTTTGTCCTGGGGCAGAACCTTGCCTAAAGAAATGGTCCTCATTTGGAGCAATTCGTCTTTATATTTCTTCACATATTGGTCGATCTTGCCGTCTCCGCCCGCCAGCTTGGCCAGGCGCGCGCGAGTATCAGGACCGGGATGTGAACTGCCTAATGCCAGGGCATACCAATGAATAGCATCCTCGGTTTTCCCGCGTTTTTCGTAGATTTGCCCGAGATGATCAATGACCTCTCCGTGCTGGGTAAGCGCCACGGCGGCGCGAATATATTTCTCAGCGCGATCTAAATCTCCCTGACGGAAATACACCCAGCCCAGCGTATCCCAATACGAAGCCAGGCTGTTCACCAAGGCAAATTCTTCCATTTCAGGATGCTCGAGAGTTACAGTACGCAGGCGAGTGGCGGTTTCATCCACAGCGCTCTGTGCATACTCCAGGGCGCGATCGAGATGAACGCTCTTCTCTGAGAGCTCATAGCTCACGTCATTCAAGATTTCCGGTGAACGGTTGAGTTGCACGGCTTTGTCAAAGGCAGCCAAGGCCTTATCGGGCTTGTCAATGTTCAGATACGCGCTGCCCAACTGGGCGCGCAGCAAAGCGTCTTCAGGCTGAAGCGAGACGGCTTGCTCGAATTCAGGAACGGCATCGGCCCAGCGATGGCGGTTGGAATAAATAGCCCCCAGCATGGAATGAGCACGCAAATCCAGAGGATTGATCTCCAGTTGCTTACGGTAAGCGGAAATGGCGTCATCGTATCTATCCTGCTGAAACAGCGTGAGACCCATCGCGCCGTAGACCCGATCGTCATAAGGGTTAAGCTCAATCTGTTTATGAAAGGCCTGCTCGGAGAGGTCAAACTGCCGCAGTATTCCATAAACCACGCCCAATTGCAGCCAGGCATCGCTGTGTTTGGGCTCAAGCTCGACTACGCGCTTCAGCAGCGCCACCGCAACCTGGTAATGCTGCGCCTCAATAGCGGAGCGGGCAGCATCTTCGAGGTCGGCGGCCTTGGCAGTTTGTGGTACGGTAGGCGCGGCGCTGTTGCCGGCGTTTACGTTTTCCAGGGAAATCTTCTGCAGACCGTCGGATTCCACGGCCCGGCGGAAGGCCAGATATTCTCGCGAACGCTCCGCCGGCAGTTCGCGAACTTTAATAGAAATCTTGCGTTCGCCGGTGGCGCTTTGACCATCAATTTTGTAGGTCGAGTGATACTCACCGTAGTCCCGGGTCAAATTGACCGGCACCATCGAGCCCAAACTGTATTTCTCGGGGACCAACAGGTGAAAACGGGTGGTGAATTCAATGGGTCCGCCAAAAGGAATGGGGTCGTCATCAGAGTCGGCATCGGGATCGGCACCGGGAAGAGAGAAGCGCATCAAGGTTGGAAGCTCAATCTCGGTTTGTTTCCCAGACCAATCGAAAAAGTTTGCCACACCGATCTGGTATTCGACGGTAAGCGGCTCGCTGGTGGCTTCCAGGTCGCTCAACTGGAGATCGGAAACCTCGCCCTGCAATCCCTGAGTCGCGGCGCCATATTTTATGACGTCTTTCCACCGGCTGCGGGGGACGCGGCGCATGAGCGAGCGCATCATAACCTCGGAATCACCGCGCAATTCCATGCGAATGTGCGCGTCAAGCTTGCCCAGCTCGGAAATTCTGCCGTCCAGGGCAACGATCTGATAGTTGGGAACAGAAGGAATGGAGGGCGTTTCTACGATTTTTGGCGTTCCATCCTGGGGAATCATGAGCGCTTTTTTAGCCCGTAGAGGACTTAGCAGCAATTGAAAGGGAGCAACCTCGGAGGTCGTATCCATCCAAAGCATCTGCTTGCCGAAGGGCACGACTGTAATAACGTGGTCAAATTGCGAAGGCGAGGGCACATCTTCATCGAGCTTGCGCGAACTGTCGATGAGCACTGCATTGGCGCTGAATCCCGCCCCGCGCAACAGAGCGCTCAGCAACGTGTGCTTGTCTTTGCAATCGCCATACTGATTGGCCAGAACTTCGCTGGCAGCATGCGGCTGGTAACGTCCTCTGCCGAGTGAGAGGCTGACATAGCGGAAGTTCCTGGCAACATAATCATAAAGAGCCTGAATCTTGCCCAGGTCGGTTTGCGAGTACTTTGTAATCTCCGCAGCTTTGGCCTTGACCTCAGGCGTGGGGAAAATGCGGTCTTTTTCCAACCCGGCATACCAGCGGCCCAGATCTTCCCAGCTCTGAAACGTGGTCATCTCAACATCCGACTGTTCGTCTTTGTATATATGTTTCTTTTTTTTCTTCTTATCGGAATCGGAAGAAGAAGAATCATCATCTTCATCATCGTCGCCGAGATGCGAACTCTTCCAGGCATAGATCTTGCGATCGCCCTCCTGTGAGATTTTGGGAGCGTACTCATCTTTGGTCTTGATCTTGATCTTGCGATTGGCAGGAATGTTAACCTGCAACTGCTCGTCAAGCACGACACCGTGCTTGGCGAAGTCATATTCGAACCAGAATTGTCCGGGGGCCAGCGGTGTGCTTGTAGTTGTGGTGATGGAGTATTCCAGAATCTCTCCAGGACGAAGCGCAGGCACGCTAACGTGCTTTTCACGATAATCGGTATAAACCGGCGCCTCACGCAGCACAGGCGCGGTAACATCCTGCACCGCGTCTGCTGAAGCTGTGACCACCGAGCCGTCAGCGCGTCGGACGCGCACATAATCAATATCAAACTTCTGGTTGGCGGCGTTGTAACCGAAGATAAGCTGCCCCAGTTGATCTACACCAGCCTCGCTCTGCACGCGGATGCGCGCAGTCACATTCTTGCTGCCAGTACCATCGTTCTCAAAGCGTTCCACGGAGCGATAGGACTCATAGACGACCGCTTCCTGGGAGTAATCCGCGGCTTTCGATGCGGTTTTGGCGGCTGAACTATTGTCGACTGGAGCGCTGGTCGGCTTTGAGGGGTCCTGGGGCTGAGCAAATACGGACAAAAACATGAATACAGGGAAAAATAACCGGCAAATCAACTTGGACATGATGATGTGATTTTACGTCAGTTTTGCCTTGCGAGCAGCTGGAAGCGAATATAAAACGAAAGCGCAGTTCTCGGTTCTCAGTGTTGCAACTGGCAAAGCAGCGAGCCGTTGAGCGCTATTTCCGGGCTACCCAATATCCAGGATGCACATCTTTATAAAATGTGGTGCTTTTCATGCGAGTAACTGCGCTTGGCAGCGTGATTCCCATTGAAAAGGTGGATGTCAGCGCCTTCACCATACCAACCAGCACTCCCGAAGCGGATGGAACTCTCTCCTGGGATAAAACCACCATCGTCTTAATCGAAGCTCATGCCGGCGGAGAGTGCGGTTTGGGCTACACCTACGGTGATCCTGCCATAGCTGCGCTGATCCAGAACGCGTTAAAAATGACGATTGAAGGGAGCGACGCTCTGGCCGTCACGGCTGTGTGGGATGCATGCCTGCGTAAAATCCGCAATCTGGGCCGTCCCGGCATCTGTTCCATGGCGATGTCAGCGGCAGACGCAGCGCTCTGGGATCTGAAAGCTCGCCTGCTCAAGTTGCCGCTTGCTCGGCTGCTGGGAATGGTGCGCGATGAAGTCGAGATTTATGGCAGTGGGGGCTTTACCTCCTATTCCATTGGACAATTGCAGGAACAGCTCTCGCAGTGGGCGGAACAAGGCATCGCCGCTGTAAAAATGAAGATCGGCGCCCATCCTGAGGAAGATTTAAAAAGAGTAAAAGCCGCGCGCCGGGCCATCGGGAATAGCACAAAACTTTTTGTTGACGCCAATGGTGCTTACAGCCGCAAGCAGGCCCTGGCCAAGGCGGAAGAATTTGCCGCTTACGGAGTGTCCTGGTTTGAAGAGCCGGTCTCATCAGACGATCTGGAAGGCCTGCGTCTTTTGCGCGACCGCGTTCCGGCGCAGATGGAAATTGCGGCCGGTGAATACGGTTACGATCTTCATTACTTCCAGCGCATGCTGCAAGCCGGCGCCGTAGACGTGCTGCAAGCCGATGCCACCCGCTGCGCCGGAATTACGGAGTTCCTGCGCGTGGGCGCTTTATGCGAGACCCACTGTCTACCTCTTTCGGCGCATACGGCTCCGGCGCTGCACCTCCATCCCGGTTGCGCAATTACTTCACTGCGGAACATTGAATACTTTTACGACCACGTTCGCATCGAAAAGATGCTTTTTGAGGGCGTGCCGGAGCCGGTGGATGGCAAGCTGCGTCCAGATCTCACGCGCCCCGGAATGGGATTGGAATTCAAACGTGCAGACGCTTTGCGTTTTGCGGCATAAAAGCAAAGGAGGTTGAGTTGGCTGAAAAACTGGTTGCAATCACGCATCAATCCCAAAAAGAAGCTGCTCATCTGGAGCAAGAGCTGCGCCGGCGAATCCATGGTGAGGTCCGCTTCGATGCCGGCAGCCGGGCACTCTATGCCACCGACGGCGGCAACTACCGCCAGGTTCCGATTGGGATTGTAATTCCCCGGAACATAGAAGACGCAGTAGCCACAATGGCTGTGTGCCGCGAGCATGGCGCGCCGCTGCTCTCCCGAGGCGGCGGAACCTCGCTCGCCGGCCAGTGCTGTAATGTGGCCGTGGTGGTAGATTTTTCTAAATACATGCGTAACGTCTTGCGTATTGACGTCCCATCGCAATGCGCGCGAGTACAGCCGGGAACTGTGCTCGACGATCTCCGCAACAAAGCGGAAGAATACCATCTTACGTTCGCTCCCGATCCTTCGACCCATAATCACTGCACGCTGGGCGGCATGATTGGCAACAACTCCTGCGGCACGCATTCCGTGATGGGTGGCAAGACAGATGACAATGTAATCTCTCTCGATATCCTCACCTACGACGGCGAACGGATGACAGTTGGCCGCACCGAAGAAAGAGCTTTGGCCGCCATTATTGGCGAGGGAGGAAGACGCGCAGAAATTTATAAACGGTTAAGAGCATTACGCGACAAATACGCGAACTTAATTCGCCAGCGTTATCCCAAGATTCCGCGCCGGGTTTCGGGCTACAACTTAAATTATCTTCTGCCGGAGAACGGCTTCGATGTGGCTAAGGCATTGGTGGGTTCGGAAGGCACTTGCGTGATGGTCCTCGAAGCCGAGCTGCGGCTTGTGCCCTCTCCGCCTAAACGTTCCCTTCTGGTGCTGGGATATCCGGATGTTTATAGCGCCGGCGACCACGTAATGGAAGTGCTGGAGGCCAAACCGATTGGCTTGGAAGGCATTGACGACAAGCTCGTGCATTTCATTCAGATCAAAGGCTCGCACGCCGCAGATTTGAACCTGCTGCCGGAGGGCGCCGGCTGGTTGATGGTCGAGTTTGGGGGTGAAACCAAAGAAGAAGCCGATGAGCAGGCCCACAAGCTCATAACCAAATTGAAGCTAAAGCTTAATCCGCCCTCGATGAAGCTCTATGACAACAGGCAGCAGGAGGAGCGCCTATGGCATATCCGCGAGTCAGGATTGGGTGCAACCGCTTTCCTGCCGGGCCAGCCGCTAACCTGGGAAGGGTGGGAGGACTCTGCCGTTTCTCCCGAACGGCTGGGCGGTTATCTGCGTGATCTGCGTAAACTTTTCGACGAATTCCATTATGGGTGCGCGCTCTACGGCCATTTTGGCCAGGGATGCGTCCACATCCGCATTGATTTCGATCTCATGTCTGCGGAGGGAATCCGCAAGTACCGCAGTTTCATCGAACGAGCCTCCGATCTGGTCTTGAGCTATGGCGGCTCGCTCTCGGGAGAGCACGGCGATGGACAATCGCGCGCCGAAATGCTGCCCAAGATGTTTGGGCCGGAGCTGGTCGAGGCCTTCCGCGAGTTCAAATCCGTCTGGGACCCGCAGAACAAGATGAATCCACACAAGGTTGTCGAACCTTATCGCATTGATGAAAATCTGCGTTTGGGCGCGGAATATGATCCCTGGCATCCTAAGACCCATTTCCAGTTTCCCGAAGACCACGGCGACTTTTCTCATGCCGCGCTGCGTTGCGTGGGCGTAGGGGAATGCCGGCGTGTGCAAGGCAAAACCATGTGTCCGAGCTATCGGGTCACTCTGGAAGAAGAGCACACCACGCGTGGACGCGCGCACATGCTGTTTGAGATGCTGCATGGAAATCCAATCAAAGCTGCCTGGGATAACGAACCGGTGAAGCGATCGCTGGACCTTTGCCTGGCCTGCAAAGGATGCAAGTCTGATTGCCCAGTGAACGTGGACATGGCAACCTACAAAGCTGAATTTCTCTCCCATTATTACGAGCACCACCCGCGGCCGCTGTATGCCTATGCTTTTGGCTATATAGACCGGCTTGCCAGCATGGGCGCAATGGCTCCGTGGTTGGCGAATGCAGTCGCGCAAACTCCGGGACTCAATAACCTGCTGAAATGGTCCGCCGGGCTGGCACAACAGCGCAAGATCCCCCGGCTCGCCTCCCAGACGTTTAAGGGATGGTTCCAAAAGCGTGGGGCGCGCGCGCAGGAGCGCGAACCCGTTATTCTATGGGCAGATACCTTCAATAATTACTTCTTTCCCCACACCGCACAGGCAGCGGTTGAGGTGCTGGAGGCAGCGGGATTTCAGGTGTATGTCCCGGAACAGAACCTGTGTTGCGGGCGGCCGCTCTACGATTTTGGCATGCTGGACCGCGCCCAGCGCCTGCTTCGGCAGATTCTGGAAACACTTAGACCTCTGATTGCTTCCGGAGTGCCTTTGGTGGCGCTGGAGCCGAGTTGCCTGGCGGTTTTCCGCGATGAGTTGAAAAACCTATTTGCCAACGATGATCTTGCCATTCAGCTTTCGCAACAGTCCTATGCGCTCAGTGAGTTTTTAGAAAAACACGTTGAGGATTACCGGCCCCCTCAACTCGCGCGTAAAGCCATTGTGCAGGGGCATTGCCATCAGCGAGCCATAGTAAAAATGGAGAGCGAAGAAAACCTCCTGAAAAAAATGGGCCTCGATTTCGAAATACTCGACTCCGGCTGCTGCGGCATGGCAGGCTCATTCGGCTTTGAGGCGGAAAAGTATGATGTTTCGGTGAAGGTTGGCGAACTGATGTTGTTGCCGGCCGTGCGGAAGGCTACTCCCGAGACTCTCATCATCGCCGATGGTTTCAGTTGCCGGGAGCAGATCGAGCAACTCACTCCGCGTCATGCCCTGCATCTTGCTGAGGTCATGAAGATAGCGCTGCGTGAATCCAGAATTCCTTCGGTGCGTCCTAAAGCTGCGTAATTTTTTGCAAGTATGTTAGCCGCCTTTGCTCGTTCTGCAGTTGGCAGAGCAGCGATCCAGGCACCTTTTTATTCAAAGTCCCGACCCCGGCTACATCAGTACATGACGGAATTGCGTCCAAAGTAGAAGCGCGTATGTCGGTATCGGTTCTAGTTTCGGCCCTGGGTTGGTTTCGCCGCTTTGGGGGGCTTGGACTGGTTGTTGTCGGCATCGCTGATGGCTCACTGATTCCAATGCCGGGCAGCGTGGATGTGCTCACAATCATTTTGGCAGCCAGCCAGCGCGATTGGTGGCCCTATTATGCCGCGATGGCTACAGCCGGGTCGGTGGCCGGCGGATATCTCACCTATCGCTTGGGCCGCAAAGGCGGCAAAGAAGGACTGGAGAAAAGATTTTCACGCAAGCGATTTGAGCAGGTCCAACGAGCCTTTGCAAAGGGCGGCTTTGGGGCAATCTTTGTGCCGGCCCTGCTGCCCCCACCGGTTCCCATGGTGCCCTTTGTCCTGGCCGCGGGAGCGGCCAATTACTCACGAAACAAATTTCTGCTGGCGCTTGCGTTGGGACGCTCCATACGTTACACGGCGCTAACGCTGCTGGCGTCAATTTACGGCAGGCACATCCTAAGATTTATTCGTGAATACCGCCAGCCGGTACTGTGGAGCTTTATCGCATTGGTGGTTCTGGCCTCGCTGTGGGGAGCAGGATATTATTTCTGGCGGAAGCGGCATTCCAGTTCCGACCGGCAGGAGAGTAAGGCCGCAGACTAGAGTGATTTCAACTTGTGTATCGGCGCGCATCGGGGCTGAAGGCCAAGAAATAACAAGAAAGGCCCTTCAATTCATTCGCTGAAAAGCCGCGCTCTTCCACGGTGGTCGACAATAATTGTGGAAGCGCTATGAAAAGCTTATCGGATTTCAAGGATTAGAGAACCAGTGCAATAGTTGACGGTCTGAAACCTTGCGTCTGGATTGAATACACCGGCGTTTGCGTATGAACCTGCCCCAGTGGCGCAACGGATAAAAAAGCGCGGAGAACAACCGCCAATTACGCAATGCTGCATAACCCAGAATCATAAGATCGCGCGCAGTTACCGGGAAAAACAACCTAAAATAGAGCCATACCGAGCAGTTCTTGATTCGCATGAGAAAGCGGTTTTTCACCGAGTGCCAGTTGATGAGATGGGGCAATCGCTCGCGCCGTTCGGGGGTGACGCGGCGTACATGCCAGCCCACCGCATTGGGAGTATAAAGACACTTCCAGCCCAGAATCTGCGCGCGCCAGGCCAGATCGGCATCTTCGCGATAGGCGAAAAAATCTTCATCGAAGAATTCGCCGGCAATGCTCACGTCTTCCACCATGTTTCGGCAATACAACACTGCTGCACCGCTGGCGCCGAATACATATTCGGAACGATCGTATTGACCCCGGTCGATTTGTTCGGCGCCACGGTCTAGATGCCGCAGATTATGGGTGAAATACATTCCTGTGCAGTCAATGATGGATGTAAATTCAGGCTGCGCTTCCGGCGTCCAACGCAGCAGCTTGCCGCAAGCTGCGCCGATCTTCCCCTCTTTGTCATGCGCAGGCTGCGTTGCCGCGGAAACTAATTGGGCAATAAAATCTGGCCTCAGAATCACGTCGGGATTCAGGCAAAGCAGCCATGCGCCATGAGCTTCACGGATCGCCTGATTTTGGGCGGCGGCAAAGCCGGTATTTACAATATTGAATTTAATCTCGACATTGATTTGAGCGGGTGGGAAAAACTGGGAAAGAATGCTTCTGGTCCTGTCGGTGGAAGCATTATCGACAATGATAATTTCGAAAACAGGATAATCCTGTTGCACCAGAGATTGCAGGCATCGCTGCAGGTATTCTGCCGAATTGAAGGTAACGAGAAGAACGGAAATTAAGGGATGTGGTGCTTTGTCTTCCGTTTTTGGATCGCGCACGACAGCGCTTCCCATCCGCTCACCATGCGCCCCGGCCGAACAGGACATGCGGAATTGTCTTGAGAACGATTTGCGCGTCAAGCCACAACGACCAGCGGTCAATGTAGGAGAGATCGAGTTGCATCCAGCGGTCGAAGTTGAGCTGGCTGCGGCCTTCGAGCGCCCAAAGGCAGGTGAGCCCCGGCCTCATGCGCAACCGCCGGCGCTGCCAGGACTCGTATTTTTCCACCTCATCGGGTATGGGCGGCCGGGGGCCGACGAACGACATATCGCCGCGAAGAATGTTCCAGAGCTGCGGCAGTTCGTCCAGACTGGTACGGCGCAACCAGCGGCCAATTGGGGTCACGCGAGGGTCGTCGGCTATTTTGAAGACCGGACCGTCAGCCTCGTTGAGGTGTTCCATTCCAGCGCGCAACTGCTCCGCGTTTTGCACCATGGAGCGAAATTTCAACAATGTAAAGCGTCGCCCACCTAACCCGCAGCGCGTCTGGCGATAAAGGATTGGGCCGGCGGAGGTAAAGCTCACCAGCAACGCAATTGCCAGCATCAAAGGCGAGAGCAGAATCAGCAGCAGGCCGGCCAAGACGGTGTCAGCGAAGCGCTTAGCGAGGAGCTGCAGTTCATCCTGCGGGCCGGTAGAAAAAGTAAGGAGAGGAAATTCGTTCAGATGTTCCAGATGCACGCTCGAACTGGCGGCCTTGAGAAAATTCAGATGAACGCGGGTGCGGATGCCTTCACGTTCGCAGTGCACGACCAATGGCTCGATGCGGTCTAAATCCTGTTTTTCCACTGCGATCAAGACTTCATCGACAACGTGGTCGTGGATAAAGTCCGGCACCTGCTCCAAAGGTATGCTTGTATAGGAGCCGCGCAGATCCATCGGGGGGGCGGGCGGATGCTGTGTAAGATACGCGAACCCAATAAGACGCAATCCCAACGGCTCCGCGTGCTCCACTAACTGAGCCAATTGATGAGCATATGTGCTGGTTCCAACCACGAGGATATGGTGATAGCGGCCAAAAATTCGACGCAGAGATCCTTTAGTGAAAAACAGGGTAAGGCGTCCGGTGACGAGAAATAGCAAGTTCACCGCGCCGAAGGTCACCGCGAGGCTGCGGCTGATATCCGCACGAAACAGGTACAACCCGGCATGCACCAGCACCATGCCGGTGACCACCAGTTTGGTTTCATCCCATATAATTTGTGCCGGGTTGCGCAGCTCAACACGGCGATAGATTCCATAAAGAAATCCAACAATCACCCATGTAACCAATACACCTGCCAAAAAAGGCAGATAAGAACGCAACGGATAAATCGGCGGGAAATGCGAATCAAAAATCGCGGGAAGGAGCTGGGTACGCAACAGATAGGCAACGGGCAGGGCCAGCGCGGTCAGCACCAGGTCATGGACAAGGCAGCCCAATCCCATCAATTTTGAACGGCGTTCTAACAATTTAAGATTTGTCCAAGCTTGCCAACACTATGAAACATGTTGATTCTAACAGAGTTCGGGGCGCAGCCAGCGCGGATTAGCCAAGAATGACAATAGCTTAACGAGAGCGAGTTTGCTCATGTTATCTTGCACACAGTGAAGATACTGCTCATCGGCGCCAACGGCCAGCTTGCCCGAGACTTGCTGGCCGAGTTCACAGCCGCAGGCGACAAACACGAGATCGTCCCGGTAACGCATGAGCAGCTTGATATCCGCAATAAGCGCCTTGTGGATGATCTGATGGCTGCAACCCGCCCGGAATGCGTTATCAATACAGCAGCCTTCCATCGAGTTGATTTATGCGAAGACGAGCCGGAAACTACGTTCGCGGTCAACGAAAATGGAGTGCGTAATTTGGCGCAGGCTGCTCACCAGCAGAACGCGTTACTGGTTCAGCTTAGTACCGATTATGTTTTTGACGGTGTCAAGCGGTCTGTCTATGTAGAACGCGACGAGCCCAAACCCCTTTCTGTTTACGGAAAATCACGCCTTGCCGGGGAGATTGCAGTGCAAGAGAACTGCGCCCGTTACATCATCATCCGCACCTGCGGGCTTTATGGAATGGCAGGGAGCCAGAGTAAAACAGGAAATTTTGTAGAGACCATGCTGAAGCTTGCCGTTGCAAGGAAGACACCCCGCGTGGTCAACGACCAGGTATGCACCCCGACCAGCACGCGCGATCTCGCCCGGCACATGATTCGACTGATCCCCACGGGAGCCCAAGGCTTATTCCATATGACCAGCACAGGCGAGTGCTCATGGTTCGATTTTGCCCGTGAATGCCTTCGCCTGGCGGGCGTTCACGCTGTTGTAAACCCGGTCACCAGTGAGCAATATGGCGCAAAGGCAAAGCGCCCGGCCTATTCCGTGCTTGACAATCTGGCTTACCGTGACGCCGGATTCACCGACTTCTGCCCGTGGCAAGAAGCATTAGCAGAGTATATGCAGACGCGCAAGAAGGCGGGTACGCAATCGAGCTAAGCATGTAAGTGCCTTCGATGGACAACTTTCAGAGCCCGGCTTTACTGAAGGTCTGGTCGCGGCGGGTGTAATGACGTTCGTAGTAATTACGATATTCGCCGGAACGCGCTCGTTCCAACCACACTTTGTTGCTGAGATACCAATCCACAGTCTTGCGAATTCCCTCTTCGAAGCTGACTTCCGGCTTCCAGCCCAGTTGTTGGCGCAACTTCGAACTATCCAACGAATAGCGGCGGTCATGGCCTGGGCGGTCGGTTACAAATTGGATGAGCGATTCCGGCTTGCCGAGGATTTTTAAGATGTTCTTAATCACAGTCAGGTTAGCAGTCGGCGCCCCGGAAGAGACGTTGTAAACAACGCCTGGCTTGCCCCGCTCCAGTACGCAGGCGATGGCGCGGCAATAATCTTCCACGTACAGCCAATCCCGCTCTTGCATACCATCCCCGTATACAGGAAGCGGTTTTTCTTCCAGAGCATTGGCGATCATCAACGGAATCAACTTCTCTGGAAACTGATATGGGCCATAGTTGTTGGTGCAGCGCAGCGTGATGGCAGAAACTCCATAGGTATGAATGTAGGCATTCACCAGATGATCAGCGGCCGCTTTGCTGGCAGAGTACGGGCTGCGCGGATCGAGAATCTGGCTCTCACTGAAACTTTCAGCCGCGCCGGCACTGCCATAGACCTCATCGGTGCTGATTTGGATAAATAGACTGGCTGCACCCTTGCGCATGGCTTCCAGCAAAGTCAAAGTTCCCATTACATTGGAGTGCAAAAAGGGAGCAGCGTTCTCGATGCTGCGGTCAACGTGGGTTTCGGCGGCAAAATTCACGACAATATCGAAGCCGCCGGCCATGACCTTGGCCAAGCCTGCCACGTCGGTTATATCTCCCCGAATAAATTCGTAGTGTGAGTTTTCCGCGATGTCGGCGAGATTTTCCAGGTTCCCGGAATAGGTTAGCTTGTCGAAATTGACGATATCTACATTCTTGCGCTGCAGCAACATATGGCGGATAAAATTAGAGCCAATGAAGCCAGCGCCGCCGGTGACCAGTATCTTCATTCGCTCCCTATTTCTTGCCGCTCGCCGCCAGAGGCTTGGTCACTTTATTGGCTCCGGTCTCTGCCACCAGGTTGGTAGCATAGCGAAGTGACTCGAAGGTGCCGGCGTCGGTCCACCAGCCCTCAAGGATACTGTGGGTCAAGGTGCCCTCTTCAAGATACATGTTATTAATATCAGTGATCTCCAATTCGCCGCGGTGCGAAGGTTTGAGCGTCTTGATCTTCTGAAAGACCGAGTTATCGTAAAGATAAAGACCGGTCACCGCATAATTCGACTTTGGCTGCCTGGGTTTCTCTTCAATGCGGATGATGCGCCCGTCGATGATTTCGGGGCAGCCAAAACGTTCGGGATCATTCACTTGTTTCAGGATGATGTGAGCGCCTTTTTTCTGCCGCTGGAAACGTTCAGCGCTCTCAAGAAAATTATTTTCGATGATGTTGTCTCCCAAGATCACGCAGATCGCGTCATCTTCAGCAAAATGCTCGGCCTGGCGGAGCGCATCGGCAATGCCGCCTTCGCCTTCCTGATAGGCGTAATTCAAGCGCTTCAAGCCGAAATCTTTGCCATTAGCGAGCAGGCGCAGAAAATCGCCGGCATTGTGTCCGCCGGTAACGATCAGGATCTCGGTAATTCCCACGTTGACCAGCGCCTGAATGGGATAAAACACCATGGGCAGATTGTGCACTGGCAACAGATGCTTATTCGTGACTCGAGTCAGCGGCAGGAGCCGCGTACCCAATCCTCCAGCAAGAACAACGCCTTTCATGCAATCACCTTTGAGGTTAGAGGCGTTATCATAACATTTTAGTAAACAGGGGAAAATGCACTATTCGGTTCTCAGTTGTAACCCACATACGAAACTTACTACTCGGGTTTGCCAAACAGCCCAAAGTAGATGCGCAAAAGAGCAGATCTTATGTGTGGGTCTTGCGCCCGGTGCCAGGCATAAATTTGGGCTTCGGACGTACGCAGCTTCTGCATCAGCTCCGGTCCGCTGATTTTTCTCTTCGATTGCACCTGCTTGCGTTTGGGGGCCATGCGTCCCAATAATCGAACGGCGTCGAAAACGCCTCCTATATAAGAATCGAGCCTTCCCCGGCGCAAAAGCAGCACAAACCACAACCATTGGTAAACCCAGATCCGCGGGAGAAGGCGGAGCAACACACCTGCCGGATAATTCTTGAGCAAAAGCAGAAGCTGATTGCGAGTCATCCAGCGGGCGATGCGTGGATGCATGGAATCGCCCAGTGTGGCGCTCCCGATGTGATATCCGATGGCGGCGGGCAGGTAAGCTCCCTTCCAGCCGCAGAGTTGTAACCGGAATGCCAGGTCTACGTCATCCAGGTAGGCAAAAAAATCGCTGTCAAGGCCGTTTACGTGCTCGAGCGCATTGCGACGGTAGAGCGTTGCAGCACCGCAACCGACAAATACTTCAGAGGGTAGATCAAATTGACCAATGTCGAGATCCTGATGACCCAGGCGATATGCGCCGCCTCCGGGTAAAAGAGCATCACCGGCGCCGTCGAGACGCGTTCTTTCTTTGGCATTGAGCAACTTGCCGGTGGCAAAACCCAGTTGCGGATCAGATACCAATTTCTCCACGAGTATCCGCGTAAACTGCGGATCCAACTCAACATCGTTGTTGAGCAGCAAAACGAATTCGGAGGTGATATCCGTCAGCGCACGGTTGATTGAACCTGTGGTCCCGAGATTTTGTGTCAGCAAGAGTTGCCGCACCGGATAGGGAAAGCTGCCCGGCAGGCTTTCGAGATGAAAGATTGTATCGGGCTGGGCCTCATTCTCTACAACTACGATTTCCACTCCGCCGGTCATCTGCAATGCAAGCGAGTGCAAGCACCGCTCCGTCAGATCAGGCCGCCGCAGGGCAGGAATAATGACCGTAACGAATGCCGGGGAGATTTCTTGCGGCTGCGGCAGTGGCTCTGATGGCATAAAGCGCAATGGATGGTTCAATTGAATGGCCGGCGATCATTTCCAGGATTCAACTGCATTTTCAGCCGGTAGCTTGCTGGCGGCATTGATTTCACATTCGATGATTGTCAGAGGCCGTTTCTTCACCTGTCTGTAGATACGTCCCAGGTATTCACCGATGATTCCCAGGAAAAGAGCATTCAGGCTCAACGAGCCCAGAATCAGGACTACAAGCGTGGTAAATCCCGGAGGCCACGATTCGTCCAAGATAATTTTCCCTGCGAAATAAACAGCAATCCCTATAAACGTGCTGGCCGACACAAAAAGCCCAATCACGGTGGCAATGCGCAATGGCACTACGGAATGATTCAGAATGCCATCCAGGGCGAGGCCAAACAATTGGGCCATACTGAATTTGCTCTTGCCTAATTTCCGCTCATTCCGGCTATATGGGATTCCAATTTGATTGAAGCCAAGCGTGGCGATCGTGCCGCGCAGATAGGGTTGATAATCATCAATCTGCTTCAATACATCGAGAACACGCCTGTCCACAAGCCGGAAATCGCCGGCATCATAGGGAAGCTTGTCTTCACTCAAAAAATCAATCAGGCGATAGAAAATCTTGCGGACCACGTTCATGGACCACGATTCCTGTCGCTGAGAACGCTCCCCGTAAACTACCTGGTATCCATCTTCCCATTTGCGAATAAATTCAACAATCATCTCGGGAGGATCCTGAAGGTCGCAGTCGATCTGGATGGCGGCGTTTCCTCTGGCATGGATGTAGCCGGTGTAAATAGAACGCTGAAAGCCGAAATTCCGCGAAAACCGTAGCACGCGAATGCGGCTGTCTTTCAAACTCAAGCGGCGCAGGATTTCAAACGTCTGGTCGGTACTGTGATTGTCGGTAAAAAGCAGCTCGAAATCATATTGCTCTTTCAACTGCTCCAGGATAGGGGCCAGTGCCGCGTGTAGCGGCTCAATATTAGCTTCCTCATTGAAAACCGGAACGATAATGGAGATGAGCTTCCTGTTACCCATGCTTTGCTCCAACCATGGCATATTGACCGCCAGCGGGAAGCCAACTGAGCATAGGTTCCAGAGGGCGGAACAACGAAAGCATGCGGGGGAAGAAAACCACATAGTCGCGTCGCAAGACGGTTAGCTTCGCTGTCGAGAAATACCCACGGGCTTCGCCGGGGTAAAGCAGAATAGCGTCATCATCAAAAGGGCAGTGCTTTACTACCCACTGCGTCAGCGGATTTAAGGGATTGTGCTCAAACAACACCAGCCTGCCACAGGTTGCAAGACGTTTTGCGATCTCAGAAATCGTCTGCTGCCGTTCTTTAGGAGGCACATGGTGCATGACATTGGAGATGATGGAGAGTTCGTAATCGTAATGCAAGTGCGAAATGTCATTCGAAAATATGCCTTCAGAGGCCAAATTCCGGGGAACCATCTTTACACTCTCGGCGGAAGGATCGAAACCGTGAACGATTGCTTTGGGCAGGTGCTTTTTCAAGAGGCATGAAAGCAGACCAACGCCGCACCCATAATCGAGAATCTTGCCACAAAAAGTCTCTCCTACCATTCGGGTAATATAGCGCGCCTTGTACTCGGAAAAATATTCGGAGCCTTCGCCAGAAACGGCAATCGACCGATCAAGCAAATCTTTATAATTATTCGAAAACTGATCGAAGTTGGTGGTGCTCATGACATCCCCGATGCCGAAGCCATCTTGCGAATGCCTTCTTCAATGGCAACCTTAGGGGCCCAACTCGTGCAAGCGCTGAACTGCCTGTTATCGCCCACAATCCACATGGATTCATCAGCCCGATAGGGGCGGTCGCCAAAGCGCAGCAGGCTTTTTGGCTTGTTCATCGCCTTAGCTACCTCCTCAGACAGCTCACGGATCCTAATGCCTTTGCCCGAGCATACGTTATAGGAAGACCCAGCGGCTATCCCCTCGCTTTGGGCCCCCTGCAAAAGCGCTTCTACAATATCATCCACGTACAGCAGGTCGCGAACTTGTTCGCCCGGTGTGAGGTCAACCGGCATATCGCCCCGTAGATGGCTCATGAGATAAGGCACAAGACGATTGGGTGCTTCGCCTACCCCGAATACCCCGAACAGGCGCAAGGTCACAAATGGGACCCCTCTCGACTTGGCGAAGGCCAGCCCATAAATGTGAGCGCAAGCTTTGGCCGCACCATAGACAGATGTGGGTTGAAGAAGGTCTTGCTCCGTGAGCTTGTGACCTTCTGGCACGGGAGCGTATTCCGAGCAACTACCAATGTGAATAAACTTTCTCAATGGCCAGGCTAAAGTCGCGGAAATCAGGCCTGCAACGACATTCAAATTGCCTGTAAGCAGAAGCTGCGGATCGCGCTCCTCGGGGGCCACTCCAGAGGAAGCGAGATTAAAAACAACATCCGCTCGAATGCCAGAGAGCTTTTGTGTCAGCGCTGAACCTTCATAATTTTCTGTTTCAAGCAGTTCCACTCCAGAAAGGTTGCAAATGCGTCCACGCCGGGCAGAGCCAGGACGAACGAGGCAAAATGTGGAGACGCCCTCAAGAGAAAGCCGCTGGACCAGCGCCGAGCCGATAAACCCAGTCGCGCCGGTGACCAAAGCAGAGCGAACATTTTTTAGCATGGCAGATTCATGTACCTTTGGATCTGCGCACGCGTTATAGGTCCCGCGCTTTTCGCGTCTTTGGCAACCGTGTGATACCACTCTACGGTGAGGCGCAACGTATCTTCGATCATGAGGAGCGAACGCCAGCCCAACAAGGTCTGGGCTTTGCTGCAGTCCAGCTTGAGATAATGGGCTTCATGTGGCTTTGAGGAATTGTCTTCAATTTTCAATTTTCCTGCTCCCCAAAGCTGGATAAGATGCCGGGCCACCTCTTCCACGCAGATGGAATTTTCATGAGGGCCAAAGTTCCAGGCTTCCGCAAACCCCATCTCCCGCTGCCAAAGGCGCTGCCCCAGCATCAGGTAGCCGCGGAGCGGTTCCAGAACATGCTGCCATGGGCGCAGGGCGCCCGGGTTGCGAATGGGGATGACCGTCTTTTTGATGATTCCTCGAACCAGGTCGGGAATCAACCGGTCTTTTGCCCAATCTCCTCCACCGATCACGTTGCCGGCACGCGCAGTGGCTACTGCTGGGCTGCTTTTTCCCTGGAAAAAAGAACGGCGATATGCCGCTGCCACTAATTCAGCGCAGCCCTTACTGGAGCTATAGGGGTCGTAACCGCCCATCGGATCGTGCTCGCGATATCCCCATATCCATTCGCGGTTCTCGTAGCACTTGTCACTGGTGACGATCACGATGGCGCGCACCGATGGGGTCTGGCGCGCAGCTTCAAGAACATGCGCGGTCCCCATCACGTTGGTGGCATAGGTTTCAATAGGCTCCTGGTAAGAACGTAAGACCAGCGCCTGCGCCGCATTATGAAAAACAATCTCCGGCTTACATTGTTTGAATGCTTTTAGAACCGACTGAAAATCACGAATGTCTCCAATCAGGGAGCTCATTCCTTTCCCAATCTGGGCACTGGCAAAAAAGCTGGCGGACCCATTCTCCGGTGGTAGAGCCAGACCGCTGACCTGGCAGCCCATCATCTTAAGCCAGGTCGCTAGCCAGCCGCCCTTAAAGCCGGTGTGGCCGGTGAGTAGAACCGATTTGCCTTTATAGAAGTTCTGCAACGCAATATTTACTGCCATGTCTTCCAGGGCGCTCCATGGTTCCAGAGAGTGTCAAGGTGATGCTTGTCGCGTAAAGTATCCATCGGGTGCCAGAAGCGGGTGTGGCGGAAGGCCATAAGCTCTCCGGCTGTGGCCAAACGCTCCAGCGGCTCCCGTTCGAGCGAAACCGCGTCACCGGCGATGTATTCCAACACTGCGGGTTCGAAGACAAAAAAACCTCCATTGATCCACCCGTCAGCGTTATGGGGCTTTTCGGAAAAACGGGAAACCGAATCCCCCTTCAATTCAAGTCCGCCAAAACGCGGAGGGGGCGTAACCGCAGTCACAGTGGCCTTTTTCCCATGGCTGCGATGAAATGCAATCAGGGCTTTGATGTCGATATCAGCCACGCCATCCCCATAAGTCACCATAAAGGTTTCATTTCCAATCCAGTTTTGCAGGCGCCGCAAGCGACCGCCGGTCAAAGTATCCACTCCGGTATCGACGACCGCGACCCTCCAATCAGGAGTTGCGGCATTGATGATCTGTTGACGGCCGGTCTTTAAATCAATTTGCAGGTCGCTGTTATGAAGCACGAAATTAGAAAAATATTCTTTAATGATTTCGGCCTTATAGCCGCAGGCGATAATGAAATCTTTATATCCATGGGCGGAATAGATGTTCATGATATGCCACAAAATCGGCTTCCCCCCGATTTCCACCATCGGTTTGGGACGAAGTGTAGTTTCTTCCGCCAGCCGGGTACCCAGCCCACCGGCAAGAATAATGGTTTTCATAGAGAGCACTTTACATTCAATAGAACACAAGCCATCTTGCAAATGTCAACCGACATTTTAAACCGTTGGATTTTGATGAGTTTCATGAAAACTCAGGTCTGACGACGAGTCCCAAGGTTTGTTTATAAGGGCCACGAATAACTCATTGTAAATGAGATATTTACAAGCTTTCTCTTGCTACTTCAGGTACGTAGGTTTTTGGGGTTTTCACTGGCTTCTAGCGTTTTGCTCGCTCCCTGCTCACGATACTCTTTTTGTGATCTCTTAGACAACCGCCCGAATTGCACAATACGTTGGTGCAGGATAAGATTCGAGCAAAGATAAAATTCAAGTTCGCAAAATTCAGGCATTTCTCGATCAGCATGTCAGAAAACGAATTCGATTTTGTCGTAATTGGCGGCGGGATTGTTGGCCTGGCTACTGCAATGGCAATTGCACGGCGGCTTCCCAAGAAGCGTTTGCTCGTGCTGGAGAAAGAAAACGAAGTAGGCTTGCACCAAACCGGACATAACAGCGGTGTTATCCATTCCGGTCTGTACTATAAACCGGGCTCCATGAAAGCCAAGACGTGTGTGGAAGGCGCCGCGGCGATGGTTGAGTTCTGCCAAACAAATAATATTTCGTATCAGCGTTGCGGAAAAGTTGTAGTGGCAACATCTGAGGCGGAGTTGCCGCAATTAGAAATGCTATATCAACGAGGAACGGCCAATGGCGTGCCGGGGTTGGCAATGATTGGGCCGGAACGGCTGCGTGAATTAGAGCCGCACAGCACAGGCATCAAAGCCATTCATGTCCCGGGAACCTGCATTACTGATTACGGCGCTGTAGCAAAGAAATTCGCCGAAATAGTAGTCGAGCATGGCGGGCAGGTTCGTACACAGGCGCGAGTTACAGGAATCAAGGTAGAGCAAGGTGAAGCCATTGTGCAGAGTGCGCAAGGAGAATTCATCGGAAAACATGTTGTGAACTGTACGGGGCTGCACAACGATCGCGTGAGCAGGCTTGCCGGCGCCAAAACCAACCTTATCATCGCACCCTTTCGTGGCGAGTATTACGATATTGTGCCGGAACGACAGCACCTGGTGAATGGGTTGATCTATCCTGTGCCAGATCCCAATTTCCCATTCTTAGGCGTGCATTTTACCCGGATGGTACATGGCGGCGTCGAAGCCGGCCCCAATGCTGTATTGGCATTCAAGCGCGAAGGCTACCTTAAGTCAGATTTTAGCCTGCGTGACACACTTACGACGCTCGCCTTTCCCGGCTTCTGGCGCATGGCGGCCAGATATTGGCGGCAAGGGATAGCAGAATATCATCGCTCGCTGAGTAAAGCTGCCTTCCTGCGTTCTCTACAAAGATTACTTCCGGAACTGCGTGCCCAGGACATACGTCCTGGCGGCTCAGGCGTGCGGGCCCAGGCGCTCGACCGCCAAGGAAAGCTGCTAGATGACTTTCACATCCTGCGCACCGGCAATGTGATTCATGTATGCAACGTGCCCTCACCGGCAGCAACGGCGTCGATCATTATTGGACGGAAGATTCGGGAGATTGCGATGGAGGCGTTTGGAGTGCCAGCATAAAAATGTTAACTTATACTCCTGTGACCCGGCTATTATCTTCTTTTATCAGACAACCGCTCTTGAAACTAATCGGTACATTGGCATCAATGTGAACGCTGTGCAACAGTTCAGAACGCAAGAGTTGGCAGCGTTTCAATTATCCCGCCCAAATTAAACGCTGCCTCACTCTTTCACCGACTAGGGTATGTTAGGATAATGAAGCGTATTTACTTCTCCGCCCGGTCAAAAGGGACAATTTGTGGACAGAGCTGTTTCTTACACATTTGTTGAAGCATTTCTATTCGGCACTTGTAATCTCAAGTGTGGATATTGCTGGTTTGCCGAATCTGGAAAAGTGTTGGACGCTTCTGAACTGGCCCGCTTTCGAGACCAAGCTGTTATTGAACAAATCGCGAATTTTTTTAACAAACGAACAACCGAGAAAGAAAAATGGCATTTGCTGGTTACCGGAGGAGAGCCCTTGCTTATGCCGAACTTCCCAACCTTTGCAAAAAAGTTATTTGCTCAGGGGAACAAAATTTCCTGCTATACAGCTCTGCTGATTCCGCGAAATCATCCGTCGTTTCAATGTTTGATCGAGCACGGCGCCTCTGAATTCGGTTACATCATGGCTTCTTTTCACCCAGAGGCGGAACTGCAGGAGGAGGAGTATTGGCGAAAGATCCAGCTTTTGAAAGACCGCGGGCATCAAGTGATAGTGCGTTTTGTCGGACACCCTAAGCGTCTTCATCTTATGGAACGGCTGTCAAAGACGTGCGAAGAATTGGGCGTTTGTTTCTATCCCACAAGCCTTTTCTCGAAAAATTACCCTGCGGCATATCTTGAGCAAGAACGGGAATTGTTGCGTAGCCATTTCAGTTCGTTGAGCCAAGCGATTCAACTCGAGGGTGGCCTTGATACAAACGAGACGCTTTGCTCTGCCGGGAGCGAACTTATCAGTATTGATTTTACCAGCGGCGATATCTGGCCGTGTATCTCAACGCAAACACCGGTATTGGGCAACATCTATACAGATCAATTTAGCCCGTTGAAAGCACCTATCGTTTGCCCAAAAGCTGGTGAGATCGCATGTTTCTGTGACATTCATTATCAGCAGAATATCGTTATTGGCTCCGACGACAGACAATGTTTCGAACGTGCACAGGCCGGGTTTGTAAAGCCAATACCGATTCCTGAACAGAACCAGCGACTCAAAGAACGCAAACTGAAATTCACCAAAGCGCCACAGCGAATTGGGGAGGTGGTTGACGACCAAGTGCTGATCTATCCAAAAGAGATTGTAAAACGACGTTTTGAGGAGAACTTCGGGAAACATCTCATCCAACTACCTACATCTGCACCAGCAACTTTGCCTGCCCAAGAAGCCCAAGCCCAACTGGCATCTTTACCTACCACGCCGCCTTCACGCGCAGGCCTCAGGGCTAAGCTCATGTCGCTTTTTGGCTTTTGACAGCTAGATTCTCCCGGAATTCCCAAGATTTGTGACATGCTACCGAGAACGCGCTGTGGGGGGGAATGGGTTCACACTCGGAGTCGCACCAGATGGCGCAGCGGGAGGCATAGGAATGCGCTGCCCATGCTCATCTACAAACGGTAGAAACTCGGGCCGTTCATTCGTAACTGGCACCTCAAGGAGTCTGCCATCGGGGCCAGCAAACGGTATCACCCTGGACGTTGCCTGTGAATCTATGGGTTGAACAGGTACCATTAAGGGCTTGCCGTCTGGCCCAGCAAACGGGGTGAATGCCATTCCCGCTGGCGCTTCCGGAGGGTTTTCTGTTTCCGTAACTGTTGACTGGGTTTGCGATTGCATTTCGTTCGACTCGTTACCCTGCGGAGAAATTGGCTCTGTTTGCTCGACCGGAGCAGTAGAAACTATCGGCGACATATTTGCCGTTGGGGTTTCATTCAAGGGCGCATTACTAGCTATCTCTATTATCAACTTACCAGGATGCCCAAATTTATCGGCGGGGATGCCGACGTAGTTCAAAGTCGTACCTTCCAGCAGTTTATCCACGACCTGCTCCCACGTACCGCTTATGGACATGGGAGCAACCTTGGTTTGACCTGCCGACAGAGTAATTTCGCAATCAAATTTTGCTTCCGCGCAGAAGGCGCGCAATACAGTCTCCAGATTTGAGCTTTTATTAACCTCCACAACGACATGGTAGGAGTCTGCATAACTTACAGCTATCTCTGGTTTTTGCATTTCACTGGCAAAAGCAAACAAAGGGACCAACGATAAAACAAACAAGCTAGTAAAATTCTCCATGCTACACCTCAAACATCAAACAGGGAAGCCTGTTTTCGCGGAAAAACAGAAACAAAGAGAGCGGCCACTTTGTAGTAGTCGCTCTCTTGGGAAATGGAGGCCCATCTTCTTTCAGTAGTTCACCTAAGATTCGTTATTGGCTTGAAGCTCACATCTTGGATATAAGCTGGGCTGAAATTAAAGTTCGCTTCGGTGGCAACGGTTGCTATCGAGTCCAAGGGTCCATCGTGTGTGAGAATTACGTATCCAGTTCCACTCGGAACACCCATGTTACCGGTGCTAGTGGATAGATTGGCATGCGCAGCCAGCGTCGAAGTGAAGGGAGTACCAACAACGGTACCAGTTCCATTAAACGCCGTGGCTGTGATTACAATTGGCTGGTTTGTATTGTTCACAAAGGAGTAAAAAGCGGAATAACCGCCACCTTGACTAAAAGCCGAGCTGATCAACGAAGTTTGCGTCACGGTCACTGAAAGGTAATGGCCGCTGGAGGAATCATTATTGTGAACCTTGATCTTGTACGATCCTGAGGCAGTCGCGATAACGGATCCTCGAAATATATTGAAAGGCACCACAGGTGTGATCCCGCTAGTATCACGGACGCCCGTAGCTGCCGAACCTGCTGCGGAATTGACTGTAAGAGGGGTTGTGCAGCTTGCACCATTGGCGACATTGTAGATTGACACCGTAAAATCCGGGCTCGTTTTGGCGTCATCATAATTTTCGTCAACCCTGAACTCATAGGCACCACCTGCAACCAGATCAATGCTATAAAACACGTCGCTGCTGGGAGCATCAAAATCGAAGTCGAGTTTGTGATTCAGTTGTAAAATTGTAGGACCCGACGTGGACCCTGCCGCGCAAGCTGAACCGGCGAAGACCAATGCTGGTGAGACCAACAGAAGAAGTCCCAGGATAACTAACAATTTCATTTTCATATTCGTAAACAGCCTCCATTCCGCCATAACGGCGTTTTAATGCTGGACAAAATTCCGACAAAAAATTTGGGCTTTGGGGGTCTTCCTTTAATAATACATTTCTTTTTTGGGGAGAAGGCGACTTCTTTTATAACTTTGAACGAAACGCTTGTCAAGCCTAATCTCTGACAAATAGTCGGCCAGCTATGGTTACTAAAGTACCTGTTGTTTCGCGATATTTTCATCTTTTTACCATAAATTTTTGCGATCTTGCACGCTTAGCCAAAAAATCACAATCCAAAGGAAGTATGTATGCAAAAGGCCGAGTTCTTTGACAGTAGGTTGAAGACCGTTCTATCATTGATTCCCCTGACGAGTTTGGCGGATTTGAAAATATCGCCAGCAAATGCGAGAAAGAACTGGTTTATATTACTCGTACGGAGTATGTCTTGGAAGAACGCTTAATACAAATAGAAGACCAGAACGAGCAGTCGGAGACTGCGCTTCGGCAGCAATTATCTCTCCAGACCATTACTCAGGCCCCCTTCATACCGCATGCTACGCGTGAAAATCCCTTTGTCGTCGGGGCAATTACGGTAACTGAAGTTTGTAACCTTTCTTGCGTGATGTGCCATTTTAACGGCCCCAAAGCACCTAAAAAAGCAGGGACTCTGCTTACGTCTCAGGTCGAAAGCTATCTGACCCAAGTACCCAAGGAGACCGAGATGTGGTTTGCTGCAACCGGCGAGCTTTTTCTTGATCCGAACGCAGTTTATTATCTTCGTAGGGCCTTTGAGCTGGGTCTAAAGCCATGCGTGCTATCCCATGGCCAGCAATTTACGCCGGAATTACTGGATCAGGTGCTGGAAGCAGGGGTACGAATGGTTCGGATGAGCGTTGATACAACCGATGCAGAACTATACCGGAAGATCAGGCGCGGAGGGGAATTTTACAGGATTTTAGAGGCTTGCACGTACTTACGGGAGAGTAAGAAGCAGTATCCTGGCTTGCGCGTCGAGATCAACGCGACCTTGTTCAAAAATACATTTCCTAAACAAGATGAAATGATCGAATTTTGGAGGGGGAAGGTCGACCAAGTCAACTTCAACGCAGAATATCATGATACCTTTCGATTTAGGAATACGTTCTTTGTTCCGGAAAGGCGCAACGACTGCCGGCTTCAACTGTTACTGGTTCCTTCCGGCCGAATTGCTCCCTGTTGTGCCATGCAGGTACATCAGCATTACCACGACTTGACCTGGCTGCCCCACATTGATGAAGTGTCGTTGGAGGACGCATACACCAGGCTTTGTGACATGTATGACGACCCTTCGAGTCCTTTAGGAAAGATATGCAAAGACTGTGATTGGTGGATTCTCAATGCCAACTATGATGCTGAATATAAAACTCCCTACCTCCGATGCGTCCCTCTGGAACCAGTGCCGTGACCGAATGGAAATTCGGCCTCACTCGAGCTTATCGATGTAGGAAATTCCATGGGGAACAATGTCCCTCAGCATCCCCCAGGGGTCGATCACAACCGAACCTCGCTTGAGGTCCTCTTTGGCAGATTTGAAGATCTGATGGTATTCCGGCCAAGGGCAGGTGATCACGAAGACGCTGCAATCGAAGAGCTTGTTGGGATTTTCAACAATCGTTACGTTCGCCGGAGATAGACTTGGAGCCGCACTGTCTTTAGCAGCATAGTCGTGCGCAAATACACGAGTTCCTTTGTCTGTAAGCTGCCGGCACAGCCAAACCCCCGTTGAGTTCTCAACTACATTGGAGAGCGGCTTGTATGCCAGGCCGAGCACAGCCACAGAGCTCCCGTTAGATACGTGCGCTAATACAGTCTGCAGCAGACGGACATTGACTTGTTCGTTAATTTGGTCAGTTGCGCGCGCCAACGGCGCGTCAATCCCAAGCGATTTTGCAGTGTACTGAAAGAGACGGTTGTCGCGAGGAAAACACGGCCCACCATATCCCAACCCGGGCTTGAGATATTCCGCTCCGATGCGCCGATCACGGCCGATCGCACTGAGAATTACCCGAGGATCCGTTCCTGGCATTTTTGCGCAAACTGCACTAAGCTGGTTCACAAAACTGATTTTCATGGTTACGGCACAGTTGACTGAAATCTTGGTCAACTCGGCATTGGCACAAGACATACGCTCCACAGGAGCCTTGTTTGTGCAAAAACTCTGATAGAGTTTTTCCAGACGTTCTCCTGTTTGCCCGTCGGATTCTCCCACCAGTACAAAATCCGGTTCAAGTAGCCCGCGCACCACATTCCCCAAGGCGATAAACTCGGGGTTATAACCCAGACCAAAGTCTTTTCCACACCTCCCCTGCAGAACTTTCTCCAACATGGGTTTGAAGATGGAATCACAAGTTCCCGGCGTTACTGTCGAATTGACGTTGAATAGATATTCTTTTTTCTCCTGCTTGTGAACTTCAAAAGCAACTGATTGCAAAGCCTGAATCAGAAATTGATTGTCAAAGCTGCCATCCGGCAGGCTAGGGGTGGGGGTTATAAAAAAACACGCTTCTGACTGGCTTACGATATCTGCAAAATCGTTGGTTGCTTGCAACCGCGAGCGTCCTTCGTTGATCTTTTCCTGAAGGCTTGGCTCTTCGACCGGGGCCCGGCCGTTCTTGATTGCTCCGACTTTGACAGGATCGGCATCAATGCCGATCACATGAAAGCCGCGGCTGGCCAGACAAGCAGCGACACATGACCCCAATTTCCCAAGGCCTACGACTCCGATCTTTTGAATCATTCCCTTCAAACTCTGCTCCCATATTTGTTTTTGAAATCAAAACTTGCACATCTTTGTAACTATGCCGAGCTCTTGAATGACGAACGCCGAAAAGTAGCCATAGCAACGTCGTAAATGCGACGAAGAAAAAGTATTCTAGGGTGCTAGCAGTTCGCGCAAACGCCGCATTCTTTCCAAAAAGCGCCAGCCAGAAGAATTGAAAATGCGTTGTTGAATCTCTAAAGATTCATCAAGCTTTTCTTGCAATTCACTGAGTTTTCGTTCTGATCCGTGGAATTTCTGTTCTAATACACGAAGTTTCAGCTCTGACTCACGAAGCTTCTGTTCTGACTCACGTAATTCGCGTAATTGTTGGTAGCCATATCCTTTTTCTTTCAACACAAGTGGTCGAGCTGAAAGCTTTATCAGCGCTTCAGGGTTGACGAATGCAGCATTCAACCAAGTCTGTACACCTCCTTGAAACTTGATCGAGCCGAACTCAGTTCGGTTCTCCCAGAGCTCCTGCTCCCCAGAGGGGGAATCATTGATGGCGCAAAGATAATCGTAGACATTGATCCAATGTATTCTACTGAACAATTCCCGCAGTCCTAGTTCGACGTCGCGGTTGTGCGTCTCAATATGAACACGCTTGACCTTTTTCTGCAACTGATGGGCGGCGGCCTTCAGAATTTCATATTCTGCTCCTTGCACATCAAGGTCAATGAGATCCACCGATTCCAGCGGTTCGAGTAAAGTATTCAAACTCACAGACTTTACCAGAGTCGAACCTCCAATGGATTGACCATACCAGTCATCGATCCGCCCCCAGCGTGGATGGTCGCCAACGTCAAATCCAATCTCCCCATCCGATGCGGCCACGGCAGCTTGAATCAACTGGCAACAATTCAGATCAACTCCGTTCGCGGCCAAATGCTCCATCATCCATTGAAAGTGCGTTGGTTCGGCTTCCACTCCAATGAGCGTATAGGGCAAGTTGTTTACCTGCTTGAGAGCAGCTGCGGCATTGCAGATCCAGCGGCCCCAGCCAGCACCCAGTTCAATCATCCTAAAATGTTCTTTGGCGTTTGCCACTGCCTCCAGTAGGTCAATCCATTCAAAGTATTCTTCATTCTGTATGGGATAATCGCCCCTCCAATCAGGACTGTTCGCAAAAAGAGTCTGCAGTAACGTAAAGTATTTGATTTTTGTCTTGACTCCCAGGAAATTTACGCAATGCCCTTCCGGAATTTCGCCTTGCCATCGAGGAAAGCGCAAAAAAATCTCGTGCCCGGGTGATTCATCAACCATTTCCGATGAATCGGCCTTGTTCTCGTCGCTATGTGAAATATCGCTTGTCATAACAAAAGCTTCAGTACGATCCCATTCTGACTCTTGCCTAGACGACCTAGGTTGATGATCACGAATATTTTTTTGCAGGCTACCCTGCTGCTGTCAGCTTATCGCTTACGTAGCGAGCAGGAACTGGCTACCAGTTTCAGATTGAGCGTAGACTCTGACCAAGTGCTGTATCAAAGCACGATTTCTGCCTGTATCTGTTTTGCGGTGGCCTGCACTAACTTCGACATCCTATGAAGTCGATTTTCCCTGCGGGGACCGCATGAATGAATTATAGAGCTTTCTGCGCCGACTCCCCGCTGGCACAATCTTGTCGCGAATTTCATGGAGACGGGTGAGTAAACGCCATCCCCTGGAGTTCCTGATTTCGTATAACTGCCTACGCAATAAAGAGAAATCGCTGGTCTCCGGCGTAACTGGCTCCGGCGGAGGTTCAAATTTTGGAAATGTGAGCTCACCGGCGGCTTCCGCAAGGGTAAACCAAAACCAATACGAATTCCGTTGAAACAACTCATCGCCCAGGCTTTTTAGCAGCACCTCACTCTTTTCGCTGTTGGTGGCGATTTCCCGATGAAAACTCTCATCCCCGGAATGCAGTGGAACTTCGTTTCGCGCGGTGAAGTCAATGACAGAGATGGATTGCGCAACACGGGAATGAATATGCCCAAGCCACATAGATTGTTCCCAACCGCTCGTGCCTTTCCATAAACGCTCCTCGCCATAGGCGCGCTGGGGGGAGCAATAACGCATATCAGATAAGTCATGCATGAGTACGAGATGTGGCTTGAATGCAATCTTTGGCAGTAAATTTCCTAAGACCCATTCTGCCACTTCAAATCCGTGCGCATCCCAAAAAACCACAATTCTTTGTGCCTTTTCGACGTAGGGCCTGATATCGAATGTCAGAATGTCACATTCGAGCGCCTCCAGAGGGGCAAACCATTTGGGAGACACCACTTTCCTGACTCTTAGAGCTGTATGTTTTCGCCAAGTATTGGTTAGGCAAAGGCTAAGCACATGGCACTTCTCAGCTCCTCCTAGATGGTCTGCAACTTCGGTAAAACATGCAGTCGAATTACCTTCTCCTCTGCCCAGTTCTATGATCAGGTCAGGACGAAACTCTTCGGTAAACGCAGCAATCTGGGCCCATTGGATAAGTGAAAAATCATTAGGGCGCCCGATTGCCGAACTTAGGTCTTTGATTCTCTGCTTTGAGTCCTGAAGCATCCCCCGCTGCCGCCAGAATGCTTCTGCCGGCGTGATGATGGAACTCTCTTTAGGACACTCCTGTTCCGGGGCGACTTCCTGCCTGCAGGTATTCCGCAATTCTTGTTGCTTCTTAATAAGACCCGCCAGTGAAAGGCTCGGAACTTCGTTACGCATAGAAGGGCTTGAAAAAAGATAATTCACGTCATCGCGGCTTTTTACATTATTAACTTCAATCCAGGCGCGACTTGCGTCGCCGCTAAAACTCCAGCAACTATATTCCTTGGATTGGAGCACCTTGGCCAACTGCTCTGTGGAAGAACGCAAAAGCTTCAGTCGTTCGTCATTGCATTCAATCAAGATGAAGTCTACAACATGATTTGCCAAAAAATCTCCCAGTCCATCGAGAACAATTTCCTCCGCCCCTTCAACATCCAACTTGAGCAGCCGTACTTGTTGAACATGCCGTTCTCGCAAAAATTCATCGAGGCGTAACCAGGGCACTGCAATAGAATTCCTGCGATTAGGAATATCTGCCAGCGAACTCAACCCAGTTTGATCGTAGTCTGCAAGATTGAAAGCTGCCATGCCGCTGGATTGATTTCCCAAAGCGGCATGAATCGTTTCTATATTGTGCAAATCATTAATTTCAGCATTTCGCTTTGTGCGCTGGACGTGCGACGGGTTTGCGTCAAAGGAATATACTTTACCGCCTGCCCCTGCCAGTACCCCCATTAAGCAACTGTAATAGCCGATATGACAACCAGCATCAATACAAACATCATTGCGGCGCACCAAACGGGAGACCAGATCGGTTTCAGCGATCTCATAAAGACCATCTTTCAAAAGAAGTTGACTGACATAATCGTCTTGATCAGCACGCAATTCAAAACCGAATGCGGTACGAATTGGCTTATCTGTAAGCGTTGCAAGTTCCTCGGATTGCACAAATTTCGGATTGATCCAGGACTGCCGTCCCCCAACAAAACTTGCTACGCCGAAATCGGTGTGGGCCGCGAGGGGCTCCGGATAATTCGTCGAGCACGGATAATCGAAAATATTTTTCCATCCCAAACGATGAAAAACCGCTCGCAAGCCTTTTTCAACTTCACGGTTATGAGTTTCTATGTGAACCCGCTTGACTTTTCGATCGACTTCTTCAGCGGCTGATTCGATAACTTCGTATTCCGCGCCCTGAATGTCTATATCCAGAAGATCAACTTTCTCAAGAGGAGCAAGCAGGGTATTGAGACTCACTGAAGGCACTGGTGTCTTGCCGCCGATAGATTGCCCGTACCATTGGTTTGGAGTGCCCCAGGTCGAATCTTCTCCGATAGAAAACCCGATGCTGCCATCTCTGGCAGCGACTGCGGCTTCGATTAGCCGACACTGGTTGAGGTTGACTCCATTCTTCTCCAAATGTTCCTTCATCCAACGAAAATGTGTGGGCTCGGCTTCAACAACAATCAGGGTATATGGCAACGGATTTACTTGACGAAGGGCAGCTGCAGCATTTGCTGTCCATCGCCCCCAGCCGGCACCTAACTCTATCATGGTGAAGTGCCCCTCAGCCTCCACAACCGATTGCAAAAGATCAATCCACTCAAAATATGCTTCATCGAGAAGAGGATAGTGTTTGTGATATCCCTCTTCGAGCTCGGGACGTGGATCCACCCAATAATCCAATTTTGTTAATACGCCCAAAAAATTGGCGAAATAGCCCGCTGGAACTGTTCCTTGATAAAGTGCAAACTTGGAAAAAATCGGATGATGGCGGAGTGGTTCAGAGCTTGGCCACTTACAAAGTATTCTTTCCGCTATGTTTGAGGATGCCATTTGTCTACCTGAAAATCTATGAATTTTGATTTGAAACCAGCTTCTTGCCGCTGACTCTTATTAAATGTGCATCAGACTCTGGCGGGCAGCATCGATGCCGGTCACATCGAAGCCACGGCTCGCCAGATGCGGCGATGCAAGCCAGATTTTCTGAATTGCTTGCTTCAACCCTTGCTCCCCATCATGATCCGGTTTTCAGCTTTCCATTGCGAAGATATAACTCGGCATATGATGCTGCCCAAAATGTTAACCGAAGGAGGCTCACCGTGCCAAATATTGAACAAATGCTCTGATAAAATCGACTTGTTTCTAACTTCACGGATTTGTGAAAGACTTGCATGTCAAATTCTGTTCGCACCACTTTGCATTCTGTACTATCTTCCCCCCTGACGTATCTGTTTTGGGATTACATGATCGGAGGGCCCGCTTCCCGACGCAAGATGCTTAACAAATATGTCCGCGCTAAAGCAGGGGACCGCATTCTGGACATCGGCTGTGGCCCTGGCAATATGGCTTCATATTTTCCGAACACACAGTATTCAGGCTTCGATGAGAATCCTGAATATATCGCTGCCGCTCGTGCGAAATTTGGCACGAGTGCAAGCTTCGACTGTGCTCGGATAGCGACTTATACTTTTCCAGTTGCACAATACTCGTCGTATGATCTCACCTTGGCTTTTGGGATCTTACACCATGTGGATGACGAGGAGGCGCTGCAATTGTTCAGGCTGGCACATGCTGCCCTCAAACCGGGTGGACGGCTAATCACTTACGATGGTTGCTACGTACCGGCGCAGCACCGTATGGCGCGCCGCCTACTTTCGTGGGATCGGGGCCGCTTTGTCCGCACTGAGCAGGAATACCTGCGATTGGCTTCCTCAGTGTTCTGCAATATTTCCTCAAATATCCATCATGAGCTTCTGCGAATACCGTACACCATGATCGTTTTGGAATGTGTGCGTTGACTAAATTGTGCTTGATGTGGTCGAGAAATGATATGTCCATTCTGCACGTCTGGTCTAGGCATTCTGGGAACGCCCCGAATGGCGAAGGGCACAGCAGGAGATCGGGAAGAAATAAATGCTCGTCCACGCGCCAACCAGATTGAGATGCTCCACGCTCAATCTTTGCTTGCAGCCTGGGTTCGATAAACAGCTCCTTGTTCATTCTGTCTGAGGAACCCAGACTGCAGGTAAATTCTCTCAGTTGGTGCTACAAAAGCGGCAGAGTCTCGGACTTGCATAGGAATACCACAATTGTGCAAGATCGATGTAACGTTTTCGGCTCCGCTTCGATCAATAGCCACGATTACGAGCGTTACGTCAGTTCCCAAAGTGTGTAACGCTTTGAGATCCAGTTGACCTGGCGGAAACGCAGCACTCAGTTGACAGGAGTTATCTATGCTCTGAGGCCACCAATACGACCAATCCAGAGTAGTTACGTTGTACACAATCCATTTTGAGTAGTCGTCTTTGGACGAAAAGAAAAGACACTTAGCCTCAGCGCATCGGGGCGCGACATAGGAGAGTGCCTGGTAACCAACGCTTAACAGGTCGTGTTTCTGTTTGATTCCTTCAGGAGTCCACGCTTCTGGCCCGAGAAATTTTACTAGATTTTGACCCGAGAGCCCATCGTTGATCAGTATAAGAGCAAGAAACATGGGCAGAAAGAATATCGCAGTATCGCGTTTTAGAACATGCACGTCCATTTTATTAATTACAAACCGCAGCACAACAAAGGCCAGCAAGCCGCATAGATACCAATACACCGCACTCCCCTTCAGCAGAAGAAACGGAGAAAAGTCGAAGTCTTTGTGGCGATCATGGATGTAAATAAACGACAAGAACGCTATTAAAGCAGTGAATTGCAACCAAAATTCGGCCCAGGTGGCCCCTGGAAGCCATTGATCCAGCAACGCAGCTACTGCCAAAAACGCAAGAACATAATTGATGTAATAGATATCGGGTTTACCTATGGTGTATCGGTTGAGCAGATACAGCGTAATGATGATTGCACTGTGAATCACATAAAAATACAAAATGAGTAAGCCTTGCGGTTTGGCGTTACTTACTTTTTTTATTTTTACCCAGACCAGCCATACAAGGCTTATACAAAAAAGAACAAAAGGAAAGAACAATACGCTTAGTGTTATCGAGGTTTTCTCTCCCCAGACATAGCCGTGACCGAAGTAATGCAGTCCTTCCACCGTTTTCACGCTGGAGCTGAAAAATATGAAATCTCCACCGACAAAGTAGTTAATTAGGCATAACGGAAGAAGTAGCCCAAGCGAACCCGCCAGAAACAAGGCCGCCTTTTTTGAGAAGCCCGAGAAAATGACTTTGCCTTTCACTAAAAATGCAGCCACCAGAAAACTAAAGAAGGGGAAAAACGCATCTGGCCGGCAAAGAGCTGAACTTGCAGCAAAGAAACCCGCACCCAGAAGCACAATCGAAGATGGCGGCCCGAAAAAGAATTCAATAAGAAAGTAAAATGTTGCCAGGAGTGAAAGTGTCATACCGCCGGGAATGTAATTAGAAGCGAGGGCGAACAGAATGATCGGGCAGAGCAGCGATAAGGTCGAAACCAAAAGTCCCAAGGACAACGAGAAAAGTCTTGTTAAGACGAGTGACATCAGGAACAAAAAAGCAAACATCACGCACAAGTGAAGCGCGATGTCCGCATTTGCTGGATTCGGTATGAGTTGATAAAAGATCGCGCCGAAAAAGGTCCACGGCTGACGATCGAATGGGTAATATTCTGTAAATGGAGGCCGGAGATATCGCACGGGTTCCATGAACGCTCGAACATAAATCCAGTGATCGGTGCTATCACCGAAGATCCAATTGCGATTCATGGCCGCGACAAGTGCTGTGCCCCCCAGGGCGAACGCCAAGAGCATCGTTTTTTTTGTGCTTGTCGGCATCCGAGATATGCCAAAGGTATGGTTCGTCGTTTCCGGTGCGGTTAGCCAAGCTCTTGTCGTAGGTGACAGGAATATTGCTGCCAAAATTGCGGTAATTCCGAGCCCTATCCGCATCACTGCCTCTCTGTCTGTGTCCAGGATTTGCGGCAATCCGAGTGATTGAGGGAACGATATCAAGAGTAAAAGACTAGTGCCTATGCAGGCGAAACTTACACCCAAAATCCTTGGCAGTTTTTGGCGCTTGTAACTAACGGCAACACCTGCCAAAGCAAGGCTTAAAATCAGCAGGAAGGCTTTTTTCCAACGTAATGCCGGATTGTGTCCCAAATGAATCCGGTGAGCTGTGGCCAGCAATATGAGGAGCGCAAAACTGCCATAACTGAGCACTACGCGCATTAACACATCGGTTGTTCTTGGTTTTGAAAGAGCAAAGCCACTTATGAGGCACAAGCCAGCGCCCATAAGAAGCATCGAGGTTTTCTTCCAGCCAAAATCTGTGTGGTGGCTGAAACCTAATACGTTGGCTGTAACGGCCACGGCAATTGCCGCAAGACCAACACAAAGCAATAGCAGAAAAAATCTTTTCATTGGCACGTTCATCATTGATTAATATTTTTCCATTGTGGGCTTGAGTCGCAGAAATTAATCTAAAGTGAGAGCCGCGCTTTAGAAAGAGGAACTTGCAATGCTCCAAAGATTGTTGGTCCAACTTACATTGTAGCGTGGCAATCTGCCTTTCGGCCTTCCGATAGCTAAGCTAATCGTTCAGTCTTCCGGGCAGAGGCTGGGATTCAAGCGCAGCTTGGGTGCGATCACGGGATCTATGGCCGCACGCAAGAGTACACCGACGTGCAATTGCAATGGGAATTCTCCCCTCAGGACCATATGAAGAAGCTGTTTGGGGTAGACCTCCTTGATCTCCATACCCTTGTCTGGTTGAAAACCGGGTTGAGATCCTTTCACTTCCACAAAAAAAGAATGCATGCGATTGCTTAGCCGCAATGTACACGGCGAAGATGTGCCTAGAGAATAGACTTGTGCGGCAACCAGCCCGGTCTCTTCCAGCAATTCCCGTACGCAACTGTTTCTTGGGTCTTCTTCGGGATCAACATGCCCGGCAGGTAGTTCCCAGGTGCACTGCCCCCATCCGGGACGAAATTGCCGGACGATGGGAATAGTACCTTCAGGCGTCAGGGCAAGTATGGCCACGTAATCCGCCTGGCCGAGCGAATGATATACCTCGGGAGTTTGGCCGGGTTCAAGTTCTACCATTCTCTCAACGATTTGCACCCAATCGGAGAGCCGAGTAGTTTTTTCGGAAATAATCTTGGGCGTGTGCATAAAAACTCCAAAATCAGCGAGATTACTGCAGTTCATCTACATCGCCGGCGTTCAAGACCAAACATCACAGAGGGACCAACGGCTTGGGTAATAGGGCAAGACAAAATGACGAAAACCGTTGACCAAAGCTATTGCTGCCTTCGCAATATTCATAGCGAGTCTCCCGTTACGGAAAACGCTCATGTTCCGCCCTTCTCTGGCTTTTTTGCAGCATGCAGTCGACATGTCAGCATAATTATCATCGGCCACGTAGACTCTGATGTACGAGATCTACCATACTGAAAACCAGTCATGACCGCCAGTGCGCTCCGCGGTCCCGATTCCCAATCAGCTCCACGCCGCAACCCGGGAACAATCAATATATCTGCAGTTCCAGTCTTCAATGCGAGTATTCTCCTATCTCGGACGAAAATGGCAAAGGTGCATTCTTCCTCGAATGCATAGACTATGCTTATTTCAGATCCGATGACCCAGTGGCGCAGTTCTTGATTTGCTGCTTCATTGCAGCGTGGTTTCTCGCCGTGAAGAAAGTAATATCTCGGCTTTTGTAAGATTCTCAGGCACAGACTCAGGCTGCCGGCGCAAGAACCTTGTCGCAAAAATATAGAAGTACCAGCGCAGATATGCTGGCAGCCAATGGATAACCCGAAAACGGCTCTGGCCGTGGGCGCGCTCACGCCACTGCGCCGGCACTTCGGCAATGGACCAGCCCAGGCGATGACATTTGGCAAGCAACTCGATACTGTAGGTAAAACCACGTCTTGATTCGATGTGAACCCGATCCAGCAGCCGACGCGAGAACATGCGGAATCCATTACTGGAATCGTGCGTGGGCATGCCCGCAAAATGGTACAGAGTGAAAGAAGCTGCGCGGATCAGCACGGCCTTTAGCCAGGGACATCCCACCATATTGCCGCCACGCATAAAACGGCTGGCGCACACTACATCATTGCCTTCTTTGGCTTTTTGCAGCATGCCGGCGACAATGCCGGCGTTGTAATCGTCATCAGCGGCATAGACCAGGACATGCGGAGACCGGCCATATTGAAATCCGGTCAGTACCGCCTGGTGCGCTCCTCGAGCCGTATTCTTGACGAACTGAAGGTTCGCAAACCCTCCGTGCTCATGGATCGCAGTCAAGGTATCGTCTTCGTCGAAGTCATAGCAGATCAGGACACGATATGGAGTGTGCACTTGCGCGGCGAGCGCAGCGAGCGTGTTAACAATATTGTGGCCTTCGTTGTAGACCGGTATGACAATATCGAGTTGCGGGGCCTCAGAGGACATTTTCTGCACTCTCAAAGAATCCCCAAACATCAAAGATCGGTTTGCCCTTAAGGTCGAGGTCTTTGTAGGCCTTATGCGGTGTCGAGAGAATCAGCACGTCACTGCCGTCAATCACCTCTTGCACCGGCCGCAACTCAGGGTCGCACTTCACAAACGGATCTGCTGTCAACACCTGGCGTGCATGCATCAGTAAAGTGCGTTTGAGTTTGTAGCTGAGTGAGGCGCGGATGTCATCCACCTCAGGCTTGAAGGCCATGCCTAGCAATCCCACGGTGGTCTGCGAGAGGTCGCGCTGCCGCCGCAACTCGTCAACCACATACAAAACCAGGCCCTCGTTGACCAGCATAGCGGCGTGACCGAGAGCAAATTGGTTGCGGGCAAAGGCGGCAAGCTGCATTGTATCTTTGAACAGGCACGGGCCGGCGGCAAAGCCGGCGCCCGGAATCTTGGCAGCACGCGGATAATTGCGCTTCATGGCGTTCAAGATGGCGTTATAGTCTGCGCCGGCCGAGCGCGCGATCATATAAAACTGGTTTGTGGTCGCAAACTCGATGTAGCGATATGTGTTAGTGAATATCTTGGCGAATTCCGCCTCAATCGGCTTCACTCTCACGATTTCGGTTGAGATGACACCAAACAGGGCAGCGGCTTCCTCCTCGGCTTCCTGCGTCGTGCCACTGACGATCTGAGGCATGGTGCTCAACTCAGTAATTCCGTAGCCCTGAACTATACGTTCCGGACAAAATGCTACCGGGATATTACGTCGGTTTTGCTTCAGATAGCCAGCCAGCCAGTCCGTTGTTCCTGGATATACCGTTGAGCGCAAAACCAAGAGCTGTCCATCCGTCAAATGGGGTAGTAGCTCATCGATGCAGCCCTTCACCACTTTCAAGGCAGGATTGAGGAACTCGTCGACTGGGGTTCCAATGGTCAGGATCACTGGACCAGAAGACGGGATTTCACAATTACGGTTCGAGAAGACAAGCCGGTTTTCGGCGAGTGCATTTCTCAGCAGCTCCTCCGCTCCATATTCGATGAAGGGAATGGAACCTGTCTGGAGTCGGGCGATGGCTTGCTCGTTCAGGTCGTTGATCATGACCCGCAGTCCCTTTTTCGCGAAAGAAAGCACCAAAGGGATGCCAACATGGCCTGCGCCTCCCACGACTGTCAGGTCAACCGTAGTCTTGGCACCCGATTGTTCGATTTTGCCCGCGCGCATGTTGGTTTGGGCCATCATTTGTTTCCGAAGGTCAGCACGAAAGGGCTGAAGCGCTTCATGAAGCTCGGACGAAATATGAATCTGTCAAGAAAGTTATACACCGGAAGCCCCAAGCGCACCAATGAAGAGTCCACATAGCGATATGAAAGTCCTGCCAGGTAGCTTGTGGAGGCTTGCAATCCTGATGCGGCAAAAACTCCAACGACATGCTCAGCTAAAACCGGGCGCTCATTCTCGGTAACACCCTTGGAACTATACAAAGGCGAGCTCCTGTCACGATAGAGCCACATGAATGGGTTGCGGCGATTGGGATCGAAAGCCGCAAACCGGCCACCCGGCTTGAGCACGCGATAGACCTCAGCCGCGCAGCGACTCGGATCGGGAAAATGGTGCACGATGCCGCTAAGAAGAATACCGTCGAAGCTCTCTGCCGCAAACGGCAATGCCTCGACATCGCCCTCCAGGAATTCGATATTTGGGTATTTCGCGCGCGCCAACTGCAGTAGCTTGGGGCTGATGTCCAGGCCCACAACGTCATATCCGTACTCGTGGAGAAGAGATGTGAATGCGCCTGATCCGCAGCCGAGATCGGCGACGCGAGCACCGACTTTGAGACCGCTTAACTGCACGAGCGTCTCAACCAATTTGCGGCTGGCAGCATCAGTGAATACGTTGTATTCGTCCTTCTCCGCATGCCGGTCAAAGAACTCGATTTCCTTGGATTTGTCCTGCACGGTCACAACGTTGCTTTGTCCCATTGAATCAGATTCCTACAGGATACGTGGCGCGGGAAGCGGCACGATAAATTTGCCTTTGTAGCCGCGCTCTCTCAGCTTGGGTACGAGCTCCTCGGCGATATGCCATGAGAAGATAATGGCGTACTCAGGCTAGTCTTCGAACAGTCTGCTCTCTTCGACCACCGGGATGAGTGTTCCGGGCATGTACTTGCCGATCTTGAGCGAGCCCTTAATCTCTACCACGTAATCAACAATCGCATCATCTAGCCCCAGATATGTAACCAGGGTACTGGCACGGGACGGCGCGCTGATGCCACATACGCGAGCATTTTTGGCTTTAATGTCGGCCAGCATACCTAATAAGTGAAGTTTCGAAAGCATTACCTCGCGCCGGAAACGCTGCAGCCGCTCGACCATCTCCGGCCCGCGCGGTTCGGTGCGGATAATCTGTTCCACCGAAGTCTGCACCGGATAATCACCTTTGCGGGCTGCGTAAACGCGGATCGACCCACCGTGCGTAGGTATATGTCGGGCGTGGAACACTTCGAGACCATGTCTCTCCAGCAAATTACGAAGACTACGCAAGGAATAATAACGAAGGTGCTCATGATAGATCGTGTCGTACTGCAAGCGATCGAGCAATCCAATCAGGTAGTGCGACTCTGAAATAAAAACGCCCTTGTCTCCCAGCAACTGGATAATACCGTCTGTAATCGCATGAACATCTTCAATATGCGCGAAGCAGTTCGTGGCGGTAACGACCCTGGCTGGGCCATATTCGGCACGCACCTTGCGTGCGACCTCGGGCCCAAAATATTGAATTACCGTGGCAATGCCACGCTGCTGGGCAAGTTTGCCCACATCGGTCGGCTCGATGCCGAGCACCGTGTGACCATGTTCTTTAAAATTCGCTAGCAGCGTCCCATCATTGGAACCGATATCAATGACAAGGTGCTCCGGCTTCAGGCCTAACATCTCGCAGGATTCGCGATGCAGTTCAGCAAAATTCTCCCGCAGGATGCGCGTGGTTCCGCTGGTGTATGGGTAGCCTGGCGGAAAAAGAATTCTTGGATCCACCGAAAGCCCGAGCTGAACCAGCTCACATTTTTCGCAAAACAGCAGATTGGTAGGATAGGAAGGTTGCTCGGCCGGCACTTGACCGATCATCCGCATCTGATTCACCGGGGGCATATAGCCGAGAAATAGCACCGGCTTCAAGTCGCCATTCGCACACACCTGGCATGACGATACGACCTTGCTTGCTTCAGCACCATGATCCAGGGCAACTGTGGAAACACTCAATCGACAATCTCCTTCTTGGGAACTGCACGATAAATCCGATGCATCATTGTACGGTACATTTATGGGCATTGTCCCGATACCACCGGCATACCTCAGGCAGTCCTTGCGCAAGGGAAACACGCGGAGAGTAACCCAAGGCAGTAAGCTTGCGGATGTCGGGACAACGGCGCAGTGTGCTGCCCTCGGTCAGCTCGCCGGGTTTGATCTCAATATTGCGGCCGAAGCAGGTGGCGATCTGATAAGCCAAGTCAGCCACTGTTACTTCTTCACTAGTCCCAATGTGGTAGATGTTAAGATGCGCACCACGTTCCTGAACTAACATGACTCCCTGGACGAAATCCTGAATGTAACAGAAACTGCGGGTTTCTTCGCCTTTACCCTGTATTGGTAAAGGAATAGTACCCTGAGGATATTCTTTGCACAAACGTGATAGCCGAAGTGCAAGCTGTGGAATAACGTGTTCCCCGCCCATATCAGGCCCGTAAACGTTGTGAGGCCGATAGATCACGACTCGCTCAAAGTGCTTGCGGCCAAAGTTGATAGCCAGCAACTCGCTGATGATCTTGCCTCCGCCATAGGAATAGCGAGGGTTCATAGGATCGGGAACTATGAGAGGAACATTTTCATCGGTCGGGATACGGGGAGGGCTCTGATAAACCTCGGAGCTGGAGGCTACAAATAATTTGCCGACAGCATGTTTCCGGCAGGCATCTATGACATTGAGCATGCCCTTGATACCGACCTCCAGTACTGTTTCCGGCATGCTATAGAAGAATTCGGTCCCATTTACAAATGCCAAGTGATGGACTGCGTCCACGCCTTCGACAGCGCGATTCACAATGTCGGGATCACGGATATCCCCCACAATCAATTCGAACTCTCCACGAATATCGGAAAGACGGCGCTCGGCTCCTCGCGAATTGTTGTCGATAACGCGAACCCTGTGGCCCTCCCGAACCAGGCGACTGGTAATAGCGGACCCGATGAAACCCGTGCCTCCGGTGACCAGAAAATGCTGACTTGCCAATGTTCCTCTCGCTCCTATGGAATCTTTACCCAACTGCCACTTTGGTGCGAACGCTGGGCGGCTGCAATCAATTCTTGTACTCGCAGACCATCCCGGAAATCGGGACGCGCGGGCGTGCCCAACTCAATCCAGTCGAAAAAATTCTTAGCCAGACGCGAGAGCGGTAGAATACGGCCATCCTCCCAGCGCTCCTCCTCAGGATCGTCGACCTCAACCAATGCCATCTCTGTCGCCGGACGGCGACAGTGCGACACATGAAAACCGCGCATATAGTCACGGGTTGGGTTTTCCAATACTACACTGCCATCTTCGCCGTAAAATTCGATCCTGTGTCCCGAGCCCGGAAAAGCGGCTGCGCTCATGTTCAACATGCCGGCGGCTCCGGAACAAAATTCCATCGCCATGCTTACTGAAGTATCTGCGGGGCGCGGGTCATCGATCATGCGGAATAACCGTGCCGAGAGTGTGGCAATTGGTCCCACGAACCATTCCAGATAATGCAGCGAATGAGAAACAAAATTAGAGAGTGCGCCTCCCCCCAACTGCGCCGAGGACTTCCAACTTTCCAGGCGTGCGCGGTTCGTATAGCTCTCAGTCTGCCAGTTTACGACTACATGTCGTATCGGTCCGATCGCATCCTTGTGCAACATTTCTCGAGCGAGGCTGAAGGCTGTAATTCCGCTAAAGTTGAAATCTACCATGTTGGCCAGGCTGCTTGAACCTGCCCTGTTGGCCATTTCATGCACATCGTCCACGCTGGCGGCCAGCGGCTTCTCTGCAAAGACCGCCTTTCGAGAGCGCAAAGCGCCTAGTATGATCTGAGGTTGTGCGGCAGGAGGTGTTGCCACAACAACAGCGTCAACCGCAGTATCTTCAACCAGTCTGCGCCAATCACCATAAGCGCGCTCGATACCTAATTGCGTCGCTGCCGCCTGAGCTGAATCTATACTGTTGGCGGCAATGGCGACGATTCGGCAACGAGCGTCTGCCCGGAAGGCAGGCACGATCACATTCTTGCCATATCCACAGCCGACAACCCCTAACCTGATTTCCATAGCAGGACATTCCCGGTCATCAAAAATGGTCCTCTCCCCCTGCCTAGAAGGCATGGAGATTAAACTTCGGTGTATTGACTTGAGAGTTTGCCGGAAAAACCTAATTTCTTGTAATTCCGAACACGAAGTGGACGAATCCTATTGTGTCAAGGCCTTATGAGTGCCCACCCATAAACCCTAAAAATTCATAGGAATTCCTAGTCGCGTAGCTCGGAATGACAACGAAAGCATGCTCCTGAAACTTATTTTTCCCGACAACCGCGGGTTTTTCCGCAGCCTCTTAAGTGGACAAACCCTTTTACCTATTTATCTAGTCCGTATCGAAAGCTTATTTCCCACTGCGATTATATCGAGATCAATTACAATGTTTCCTCTAACAACGTCGAATCGCAAGTCTTGCCGATGGAACATTGCATAGTGTGAGGGAACTGTGCATTTCCACGATTACTTGATAACAGATTATGAATCCAACAGACGGTAAATATGGTTTTTTATTGAAGATGCTTTCGGTCCTAGCTTTTTTTTTAGGAATTGCACTTGCTGTAATTGCATCAACCCACCTAGGACACGGTCCTTTCCCATACAGCCAGATAAAAATATTCAAAATTATTCTGGGGGTTAGTCTGGCTCTCATAGGCTGGATTATGAGCTCACGCGAAAGACGGCAGCTCATGCAGCATTCGCTTGTAGCGACTGGTCCAAACCTGAGATTTCTGGCGTCATTGTTGTTACATCGCGCAGTTTTACCTCCCAAGCATCAGGATGGCTACCCGCGATTCATCCGTACCCTCTTAACTCTGATCATGCTCACAGGGGTGAGCATGATCATTTGGGCCTTGATAAATCCTCATGTAAACTTCGCGGCCCAATTCCTGCAACGCCGGCGGGTGATCGGGATCGGCGGAATTGTTTTGACCCTCACCAGCGGGATCTTGCGACATGGTAAAAAGGCCAAGCAGAGTAGAGATTGGCTGAAACCGATAGAGATATTTTGTTTATTCTGCCTGGCCTTGGTGGTGACGACAACAGATGTCTACTTTTCCAGCAAGATTGGACTACTGGCTTATCCACCTTATCAGGATGGCGTCTCCTATATGCTTGAGGCCAAAAAAGCCTTCCTGCAGTTCGGATTATGGAAAGCGCATCCCGTCACCTTCGCCAACATGACATTCGGAAACCGTTATCCCTTGTGGCAAGGTCTCATGGTCTTAAACTTCAAGATCTTTGGCGAAGGGGAATGGCAATGCTATACGGCACGATTTTGGCCTACCTTGATCATTCTTATGGCTGTGTTCTGGGTGGCGCGCCGTCATGTTGGTATTCCTTATGCAGGGGGGGCGGCAATTCTTACATCCTTGTTGCCAACCCTAAGTGTCAATTTGCAGGCTGCTGCTGCTGGCAGCCATACCATTGCACACGGTTATTTGAGCGACCTGCGTCCTGATCTTATGTTTGCCGCTTTTCTGTTGTGTGCTGTTGTTGTTCTCGTAGAACATGGGGAGACACTGGATGAAGCAACCGCATTGCTTTCCGGCTCTTGCGCCGCCATGGCTGTGCTCGCTAAGGGCTCTGCCATGGCAGCATTGCTGCTGGCGTGGGGTATTGCAGCAACTTACGTTTTTGTCGTGAATCGGCGAAATCTGCTGAAGGTCTTGTTTATGTCGGCCTGGGCATTATTAGTCTTTACCGGTCTTTTGCTGCCCTGGGCCCTTGCAGGCGGAGCAGCGTTGACATTTGGCTATATAAGAAATGTGATGACTATCGAGCTCCCTTTGTATTCAAATCCGCACGCCACTTTGAAAAGCGAGCTTACTTATTATTGGGACCTGTTTGCGCCACATATGGGGCTATTTGGAGTTATATTGTTGGTTGCGGCATTCGTACTGTTTCTCGCCCTTATCTTGCTGACAAGAAAAAAGCAAGGTGAATCGAACCTCGGCCCGTTGTTTACTTATGTCCTCATCGGCGTTGCGCTTTATGGATTGGTTTCTATATCGCTTGCAAAGAATTTCTTTTTGGGCCTTCCGTGTTACCTGATTCTATGGGTCTTTTCCTTGAATTCTTTGGCAACAGGAGTGAACCTGTTGCGCGCCTGGAAAGCCATAGTGGTGTACATCTTTATATCTGCAGGTTTGCTCTATGCAGGGTTTCTGGGCATTGCCGGATATCGCAATTTGCTCCATTGGCCCATCCAAGAATTGCGCGAAGGACCCTATAACAGGTTAGTGATGCGCCAGATAGCAGGCGATCTGAGTGAAATTCTTTCGAATTCAGACACTTTCATGTGGGTGCCTGGATATGGAAATCCGGCGACGCTCCTTTACTACATGCCCCAAGGCAAGTTGCCACAAGCCATTGGTATGGACGCTATGACGGACCCACCGCCGGAGGAATATGCAAGGAAGTTCGTCGAACCTGCCAAAGTCGTTCTCCTACTGAGAGGAGATATCGAAAACTTTAACTCTAGCGGCATGGGTTATGTACATCCTGCCAACTACCCATATTTCCGGGCGGTTGCCGCCTGGGTTCACCGGCCCGGAAGCTCGTACCGTTTGCTCAAGACATATCATTTTTTTGGAGGCGATAATAACCCTGAGCGTACGGTCGATCTTTATGTAAAAAATTCCACTGCGCCGAATCCAGCAGCCCCGAACCTGCAGGACCAGACCGTAGAAAAAAGGAAAAAACCTAGGAAGCGTCCCGGGGCTTGATGCGCATAATGATAAGCCGATGATGAATATAAAGGGGCTGCAGGTTCAATCTCTGGATTAGTTCTTTAATGCGCGCCCGGACATGGTGAAAATAAATCAATCCCATGATGCTGCCGTGTCCGATTATTTTTTTGCAAAATTTGCGCTTTGCAAAGCGCATGCTCAAGACGGTCTTGAGAACGATCCCCAGGTCTTTGCGTGGCTCAAGTTCCTCATCACCACCCGACCCCAGCCAATATTTGATTCTCTGAAAACCAGCGTGCAAGCGAACCAGCACGTCAGGCCTTTGCCTCAATCCGCAAGGAATCGCGAGTGCTTCCTGAAATCTGGCATAGATGTGCACATAGGTATTGCAGCCCATCAGAACCACATACGCTCCCGGGTGCAGGCGCAATTTCCGGAATTGTTTTTCCCAAAATGGCATGAGTCGCTTTTCCAGATTGACACCGTCAGAGTTATCGGCAAAGCGCGCCAACTCTTCATTGGCTTCATATTCACTGAGCCGTTTCCGGGCATGCTGCTCCCAGATTCTATCGTGGGCAGCGCGTATGCTCTTTTGCCAAGCCTCGGTACGCTCATAGAAACAGTCCACTAGCAGCACATCAGGAATAATATCAGTGCCGTCATGATCGGTTCTCGCCACATCCAGTATTTCCTTGCGGTTAGGAGAAAGCTCAGACCAAGTTTTCCGTATGAGCCCCAGAGTTTCATCACTATCCCCAACGTAAGCAACCAATGCTTCCGGTGGCACTACTTGAAGCATCTCGCGCAAATACAAAGTAATCACTTCCGGCTGATAGTGGTGTAGCCGGTAAGCCGGTTGCATTGTCCAGTCAATTTCCCGGCTCAGAGTTAACTTCCCATTGCTGCTTACGGCCGAATTATTAAAAGAAAAGGCCCGGCGTTTTCCCATACGGTCTGCAAGGTTAAACACAGGCAAGTCAACATTCTGCAGTCCCCAAGTGGCATCATTTGCCTCAATTTCATCCTGATTCAAGACCTTCTTAAGGTAATCATTGTGTTTTGTGCCGCTGACGCGCGAAGTCCACTCCCCGCTCAGATAGTGGTCCTGGTGGAGCACCCAAACATCATCCAGCAAGTGATCTGTTTTTTCTCCATTCAACAACCACATCCGTTTTGCAAGGTTGGAATCGGAATGGAAATAGAAATTCATAGATTCATCAAAACCATGGCATAGGAAAAAGTATTCACGGGGAGCAAGCTGGAAATCACCCGGGGCATCGAACAAATAAAATTTCTGAAAGCGGTGATCCGGAACGGTTTCAGCGACAGCCGCGCGATTGGCGATGAGCCAGTCTCTGAGTAGAGACATATTGCCTTTTGGGTCCAGACGCGAAACCGACCCCCACACACTTTCGGGGACATCAAATCGGGGTAACTCGTAAAAACTGTCTTTTAAGCTGCCTAACAGCTCGGGGAAGTTCTTCCACCGAGAGGCCAATACAAGCAAGACATCTGGATTTGTCGAAAGCATCCACCGGTTCTTCGGGTTGGAGCGCACAATGGCCGCATTGCGTGAAACATTCTCCAGGATCGGAAGAGGAGAGTCCCTCTTGATCTGCTGATGAATCTGGGGAGAAATCCTGATTACCTTAATAATCTGGCGGGCTTTTTCGGTAAACGTGTCCCAAATGTCTTCGGGCAGGGTCGGCAGGTGCCCTGGTGTGTTATAGTCCACAAAAAAGATTTCGTCTTCTTCGGTCAGGATTTCAGCAAGGCAATTGAAACTCATTGCCGTGCGCTTGGCCAGATTGAAACCGTAATTGTCGTTTCGTCCGTAGGTGATGATGGAAATCATGGTTACCTTAAGTTAAGGAAGTTTGGGCCGTGCAGTCCTTACAAATCTGAAAAAAGATCAGTAGCGCAAGTCTGCCTGCTCTTTATTCGCGACGTACCAATCTATTGTCTTTTTCAAACCAGAAAGCAAATCTGTTGGAGGCTGCCACTCGAGTACTTTCTTCATGCGGTCAACGTTCAAGATTTTTTTCATTTGGCCATCTGGTTTCGAAGTATTCCAGGCTAACTGTCCTGAATATCCTGTGACTTCCTTGATATTGGATACCAATTCGCGGATGCTGGTTCCTTTGCCACATCCAATGTTGAGCGGCAGGGTATCCGAATAGCGTTCCGCCGCCAGAATGATGGCTTCGGCGCAATCTTCGACGTAGAGGAACTCTCGAATCGGTTTCCCCGTCCCCCACACTTCTACCTCTTCTTTTTTATTCTGTTGAGCTTCAACAAATTTCTTGATAAGCGCGGAGACGACATGGGACCGTTCAATTTGAAATGTATCTCGTGGTCCATAGAGGTTGGTAAGGATCAGGTGAATGGCGTCGAAACCGTACTGCTTCTTATAGGCCCACCCCTGGACTGCCATCATTTTCTTTGTAAGGCCATAATTGATTACCGTTTCGTGCGGCGGTCCATCCCACAAATTGTCTTCTTTGAGCTCGCCTTCGAGATATCCGGGATAAGAACAAGCAGTCCCAATGGCCACGAATTTTTGCGCGTTGCAGCGTCTGGCAGCTTCCATCACATTGGCGCCCATAACCAGGTTTTCGTAATAGATTTTGGCCGGGTACGTCTGGTTGAATCCAATTCCGCCATAGTAAGCGGCGGAGTGGATTACCATCTCAGGTTGATGCGCCTCAAAGCAGCGCATCACCTCGTTCATGGATACCAGGTTGTATTCTTTGCTCCGCGGAACGACGACAGCAGCTCCGTGCCTTGCCAGGCCTTCAACAATATGGCTGCCTAGAAAGCCTGAGCCTCCTGTCACCAGCACTTTTTTCCTCTGCCAGAAGCCCATGGTCACCGTTTATCTGTTTTATACGTTTGAGAATTCAGACCGCAAATCAATCACGGCGCAGGCGCGAATCAGTTCATCAATGCCCTGGTCCACATCAATTGTCGTTGTCAGACCGTGTTTGCGGATTTTCTCATAAGATACCTCATAATTCCTTTGATCTTCATCCTTACCGACATCGGCGAAATGTAGATAGAAAGGTATTTTTTGCTGGATCTTCTCGGCGATGTCCTGCTTGCTGAAATTCATGTTTTCAGAGCCGACGTTGAAAACTTCATTTTGCATCTTGTCGAAATTCTCGATGGCAAAATGGAAGGTCCGGGCCATGTCGCGGACATGAATAAAGGTACGCTTGAATTCTTTCTCGTACAGAATCAGGCTTTTTTCCCGTAGCGCGCGGTAGACAAAATCGTTGATGAGAAGATCGAGACGCATGCGATAGGAAACGCCAAACGCTGTGGCGAAGCGGAAGGAAAGCGCATTCCCCGACTTCATGATCGCCTGCTCTGCCTTGGTTTTCGAGGTTCCGTAGAGAGAAACCGGATTTAAAGGCGTTTCTTCCGTGCACATGCCCCCGCTATAGGCGCCGTAATTGCTGCCGGTTGAAGCATAGAGAACTCTTTGTGAGGGGGCGCGCACAGCAAGCAGGTTCATCGTGCCATCGATATTGACCTCTTCGGCGAGCCGTGGATCTCGTTTACATGCGGGATATCCTACAATTGCGGCCAGGTGAATGATGTAATCGGCGCCTTTGACGGCCTGCGCAAGACTCTGTTTGTCCCGGACGTCACCCTTGATAAACTCGAAACCCTGAATGGCGAAAAACGGCAGAATACCCCGGCCTCCACTCATAAGGTTGTCGTAGACCACGACATTGCAACCTTCTTCAAGGAGCTTTGCGGTCAGCGTGCAGCCTACGTAACCAGCGCCGCCGGTGACCAGAACTCGTATTTTCTTGCCTGCCCCATTCGTTCCCACTGCAACCTCCCGTTGTATACCGTTTTTTATGGAATTATTAACTTGGAACAATAAGCGTTCGGAAGCCGGTATTCTACCTACAAAGCCCGGCGCAGCCTGTTCGTATAGTTACTTCATACTATTAATCGCACTTTGTTTTTGCAAGTATGCGGCCGGTGGCGGGGAGTTGGCACGATATCCGGTTCGAAAGCGATATTGTAAATGATGCCAGCAAAGTATTCCAAGAACCGGCAGCCGCCGCCGATTCACTGTACCCTCAGCCAGATCGAACACCCATGTAAATGGCGTGGCCAGAAAACCAATCAAGCTTGAAATTTTGGTTTTGAACGGTGACAAACCAAAAAACACTGCTCGCACTTCCGGATACTTGCCAATGAAATGCCGCGCCCACTGTCCGCTGGCGTATCTCTTTTGCGAAAATTGCCGGAATGTTGTGCGCACGTTGTGAAGTGCAGACGCTTTTTTGTTAAATACAATGCGGAATCCAGCATTGACAAACCTGTAGCCTAGATCAGTATCTTCAAATCCGGAGGCGGTAAAGCTTTCGTCAAACCCATTCGCCTGGTCGAAAAAAGACCTGGATAAAGAAATATTGCAGGTATAGAAATATTGAAAAGGAACATTTTGTGGGTCGGAGAACTGAAAAGATTGATACAACTCGGGATGGCGATTGAGACACCAAAAAAAGGGACTCTCGTTCCCCTTCCACGGAAATCGCACCCCACCCAAGACAGCAGCCGCGGGAGACTCCTGATGCGATTTCAAATGCTGTTCGATCAATTCTGGATCTCCCACGATATCGTCATCCAGAAAAAGGACAATACGAGAGCGGCACTCCCGAACACCGGTATTGCGTGCGGCGGCGGCTCCAGGTTTGGGCTCTCTTATGTATCTCCAGTGCGAATGCTTTTCGAGGTAACTCTGAACAACTGCCTCCGTTGAGTCACTGGAGCCATTGTCCACTACGATTACTTCAAATGATTTCAGGTCGATAGATTGATGGCTTAAGCTGTCTAAGGCCTGGGCAAGCTGCTCATTGCGATTACAAGTCGCAATGACCACACTCAGTTGCAAAGTGTCGGAAGGTATGTTCGCCTCGATTCGCGCCGGGAACTGCATGCATGGCAGCCTTTCAGGCTGGTTGATGTACGAGGTTTTCGTACACCTCAATCACTTGATCAGGCCTGCCGTCAGCCAGGATCTTGCCGTGATCAAGCAAAATCACGCGATCGCATATTGCCCGAACAACCTCAGCGCTGTGAGAAACAAACACAGTGGTTTTTCCCTGACATTGGAAGTCATGGATACGGGCTTTGCATTTCTCCTGGAATTCGGCGTCCCCAACCGAGAGAATCTCGTCGATCACAAGGATCTCAGGATCGACCTCAATGGCAATTGAGAATGCCAGTCGCATGAACATTCCTGATGAGTATTGTTTTATAGGAGAATCAATAAAGTCGCCTAACTCTGCGAAATCGATAATCGCTCGCTCTTTCGCTACGATTTCTTTGCGGCTGAAACCGAGCATCAGACCGTTAATAACAATGTTTTCCCGGCCGGTCAGGTCATGATGGAATCCGGCTCCCAATTCGATCATGGGCGCTACTTTGCCCACAACTTTCACCGTGCCGGAAGTCGGTTCAAAAACGCCGGCAATAATTTTCAGGGCGGTGCTCTTCCCTGATCCATTTCGGCCAATCAGTCCAACTGCTTCTCCATCCTGTATGTCAAAAGATACGCCTCGGAGGGCCTCAAAGTCCCGTACACCGGAATCGCGGCGGAAGACCTTGGTGAATGCCTCGCGCAACGAGTCGGGCCGCTCGCGAATCACACGGTAGCGCTGCACTACATTCTCGAAATGGATGCGCGTTGCCAACTCATTTACACATAAAACACAAACGACCGTTCAAAACGTCGGAATACGGAGTAGCCCAAAATCAAGGTAATTGTCCCCAGGGCCAGAGAGGCAGCCACATTGAGTGGTGTCGGTAACTGGCCATAATAAATGGCCATTCGAAAACCATTTAGAATATATAACATCGGATTGTAACGCAGCAGAACCTGGTATTTAGCGGGAAGAAAATCGATGGAATACAAAACCGGCGACAGATAAAACCAGCCTGAAAGAATAATCTGAACGATATGGCTTACATCTCTGAAGAATACATTGGCGGTTGCGAAAAAAAATGCGCACCCTGCCGTGAAAAGGAAAAGGCTAATGAGTGGTATTGGCAAATAAATCCACGTCCAATGAAAGGGAAAACGCGAAACGGCCAATATCAGGAGTAAGGGGATCAATGAGAGCAAAAAATTAATCATATTGGCAATCATTGCCGCTAGTGGAAAAATTGTCTTCGCTACCTGGATTTTTTTCAGCAGTTCGGCATTGGCCACGATTGATTCCACCGAATAACTGAGTGCCTGGGAAAAAAAAGTCCAGGGAAGCAATGCGCTGATCAGAAAAACTGGATAATGGATCACGGCAATGCGCGTAATCGTAGAGAAAACAATCGTGAGAATCACCATCATCATGAGAGGGTTTAAGAGGGCCCAAATAAACCCCAGGGCAGAACGCTTATAGCGTACGCGAAGCTCTTTCAGGGCCAGTGCCCAGATAAGTTCCCGATTTGTGTGAATTTCCTGGAATAACTTCCACATAGATGGAATGGCCAACCTTTACTGTTATGCTTGAAGTTACAAAGATTATTTTAGGCTGTCAAACCAAGCAACAGGAAGCTGCCATGAGAAGGTCGGGGTAGGATTGCAACCGGCAAAAATTCTCCATGCCTAACGTGGCATTCTCAAGGCGTAGGTGTATGATTCGGCAGAGAAAAAATCTACTCCCGCCGGGGCTGCATTTTGGCTTGGAGGCACTTGCGCGGGGTATTTCCGAACTTGTAGAGTTCAGCCTGATACATCAACCAATTTTCAATGAAATCGACAGTTGTTCCTCATGCTTTTGCCGTCTCTGATCTGCAGCCGCTGGCGGCTGCAAAGCGTGAGGCTTCTACCTCCAGAATTCCCTGGTTCTGGCATTTGCTTAATTTCGGTCCTTTTGTTCTGCTCGTATGGTTCGTCTCCCGGTTCAGCGTCAAAGTTCCCATCATGGATGACTGGTGGCTGGCCGATTTGTTTCACGCCGTATCGCTCAAAAAGGCGGCGTTGAATGATTTTTTTGCCCTGAACAATGAGCATCGCATTGTTTTTCCCAAACTGATCTGGACCGTGCTGGCTTTTGCGACCCATGGAAACGTAAAAGTCGAAATGATGTTCAATGTTGTTCTGGCATTGATCACTTTCTTTGTTTTTTATGGGTTAGCTTTGCGCCAGGCCAAAACAACCGGCAATACTTTATTGAATCCGGCAAATTTCGTAACCAGCATTTTTCTCTTTTGCCTGATGCAATATGAAAATTGGCTTTGGGGATTCGGAACTCCGTTTCTTCTGGTCCAGGCTTCGGTCGCGCTGGCAATTGCTGTTTGCTGTACAGAAAGACTTCGCCCATGGACGCGTCTTTGCCTGGCTGCATTCTTCTGTTTCATAGCCAGTTTCTCCGCCGCCCAAGGCCTGTTTTCCTGGGTCGCCTTGTTGCCTTGTATATCTCAACTACAAACAACGTCGCGAAAGGCGGGCAGGTTTTTCGTATGGTTTGTTTTGTTTGTTGCATCGGCAGCGCTCTACTCTTATCACTTCAAATCACCCGCCTGGTCGGCAGCCGCTCCCGCGGGTCTTCTTTCGCATCCGTGGCGGTCCACTCTTTTTTTTGTCGCTTTGCTGGGCGCGCCATTTTGTCAGAGTGGCCCCGCCATTCCACCCTCTGCGGCATGCCTGGTAGGAAGCGTGATCCTGTTTGCTCTTTTGGGCTGTCTGGTGTTTCTGCGCGGCAACGAGCGTAAGGATGTGATTGCACCTTGGCTATCGGTGGCGCTCTTTGGGCTGCTCTTCACCGCCATGGTGACCGTCGGCAGAGGCAATCTTGGATTGGGGGTGGCGCTGGGACAGTCCCGCTATATCACCGGAACCATATTTGTTCCGGTTGCCGCTGTGCAGTTGGGCCGCTTGGCCGCAATGCGCAAAGGAGTGCAACTTTACATGTTTTTGGTGGGGGCTCTTTGTGCCTTGGCCATAGCCGGCTCTGTCAATTCCATTTCCATCGCTCGTCATCTTAAGGAAGAGCGTTCCCACGCACAAATGTTTTTGGAACTGATTCGCTATATTGATCCAGCCACGGATGCCTCTAGGGAGAGCTGTCTTTTCCCATTGTTTGCAATGGAAGGCTACACCGGATACATTCGCACTCCGGCGGAAGTGTTGAATAATCTTGATTTTCTTCATCTGGCTTCCAACGTCACTTTTGTCGATCAGCCCTCGCCGGAGTATGGGCTGTTTGAGTCTGCCGACGGATCGGGAGACTTGTTGCATCTCCGCCGATCTAAGGATGAAATCACGGTCTCTGGATGGGCTTCTCTGCCGCAGAGGCAGGGACTGCCCAAAGTAGTCATGATTTCTTATGGAGACCGGAAAACTTTTATCGCTGCTGCTGCCGTAGGGAGCGTGCCTCGTCCTGACATGGCCGCCCTCCGGCTGGACTCCCAATATCTCCACTCCGGCTGGAAGGCATCTTTTCCTGCCAGCTTCCTGCCGGTTGGCGAGAACGTGCTGAAAGCGTGGGTATATGATTCGGCGGAGAAGAAATTCGTTCGCCTGCCAGAAACGGGCGAACAGCAGTTCAGAATAGTGGCGCAGTAAAGTCGTCAAACCTCCAGTCACTCCTGAACATCAACTAGAGCTGGTTTCAAGAAGGAAGATTGCATGGCGGTTGCGCTGGTTACAGGTTCCGCGGGTCTGATTGGTTCGGAAGCCGTCCGCTTTTTTGCTGACAAGGGCTTCACCATCGCCGGCATTGACAATGACCTGCGCGCTCATTTTTTTGGGCCGGGCGCTTCCACAAAATGGAACCGGGACTTGTTGAAAGAGCGGTATGGCAGGCAATATCGCCACTACGATGTGGACATCCGCAACCGGGAAGCCGTCGAGAAGATTTTCCGCGAATACTCGTCTGATCTGGAAGTCATCATTCACGCCGCCGCCCAGCCTTCCCATGACTGGGCTGCAAAAGACCCGCACGAAGATTTCACGGTGAATGCCAACGGCACTTTGGTGCTTCTTGAGGCCACCCGGCAATTTGCGCCCAAGACCGCATTTATTTTTACTTCTACGAACAAAGTGTATGGCGATACCCCCAATTTTCTGCCGCTGCAGGAACTGGAAACCCGCTGGGAAATCGAACCTGGGCACCGCTATGAAGATGGCATTGATGAATCCATGTCCATTGACAGCTCCAAGCATTCTTTGTTCGGAGCCTCCAAAGTAGCGGCCGACATTCTGGTGCAGGAATACGGACGTTATTTCAATATGAACACTGCCAGCTTCCGTGGCGGATGCCTCACCGGTCCTTCCCACTCCGGCACCCAACTTCATGGGTTTCTTGCCTACCTGATGCAATGCACCATCACTGGCAATCCCTACACTGTCTTCGGCTACAAAGGCAAGCAGGTGCGAGACAATATCCACAGCTATGACTTGGTGAACGCCTTCTATCACTTCTACAAAAACCCTAGGTGCGGCGAAGTCTATAACATGGGAGGCTCACGCCATAGCAACTGCTCCATGCACGAAGCCATTGTTATGTGCGAACAGATTGCCGGCAAAAAGCTGAAACACTGCTATAGCGAATTTAACCGTGAAGGAGATCACATCTGGTATATCTCCGACGTCAGGAAATTCCAGTCTCACTATCCCGAATGGAAATACAAGTACGATATGCGTACCATCCTTCAGGATATTTTTGAAGCGCAGGCCGTCAGAATGCAGGCATGAATCAGACACGCGGCCACATTGCTCGCACTCTTCCAGCCAAATTTGGCCATATGAAGCCCCACAGTTTAAACTGAAAGTGTGAAGATAGCCCTCGGACAAATCAATCCTACGGTTGGCGATTTTAGCGGCAACGTAAAGAAAATTATCGAATTCTCGCAACACGCGCTTTCCGCTGGCGCGGGAATGATTCTGTTTCCGGAGATGTCGATCTGTGGCTATCCTGCGCGCGATTGGGTCGAGAAACCGGCCTTTGTCGAAAAATGCCGTGAGTCGTCCGAGCAAATTGCAGCCGGCACCCGCGGCATTGCCGTGATCTGCGGCAGTGTGACCCCTACTCATGCCGCGACCGGTAAGACCGTCATGAATTCGGCGCTCTTCATGCGCGATGGCAAAATCGAGTTCATACAGTCCAAGATGCTGCTGCCCACCTATGACGTCTTCGATGAACTGCGGAACTTTGAACCGGCGCATCAACAGGGACTGTTTCAGTTTTGCGGCAAGCAGATGGCGCTCACCATTTGTGAAGACACATGGAATGACAAGCAGTTCTGGGATCGGCAGTTGTACCAGGTCGATCCGATCGAACAACTGATGAAAGCCGGCGGCAATTTTATTCTCAATATTTCCGCTTCGCCCTTCTGGATTGGTAAGCGTGAGCTGCGCCGCGACATGCTGGCAGCGATTGCTCAACGGTATAAGGTCCCGGTAGTGCTGGTGAACCAAGTGGGCGGCAACGATCAGCTTATCTTCGATGGTTCCAGCCTGGTATTGGCTCCCGATGGAAGGGTCATAGCCCAGGGAAAATCTTTTGAAGAGGATTTGGTGTTCTTCGATCCTAACGCGCTGACCGGTGATATGCACGAGCAGATCGAAGGTGTCGAGGCCAGCGCTTATGCCGCATTGGTGCTCGGCACCCGCGACTATGTGAGAAAGTGCGGCTTTCATCACGTGGTGATCGGGTTGAGCGGCGGCATTGATTCCGCCCTCACTGCCGCCATTGCGGTCGATGCATTGGGCGCCGAGAACGTGATCGGCATTGGCATGCCGAGTCCGTACTCCTCGCGGGGCAGCATTGACGACGCCCGCGAGCTCGCGACCAATCTCGGTATCCGCTTCGAACTCCTGCGGATCAACAGCATTTTTGATTCTTTCGGTCAGACCTTAAAACCGGTGTTTGCCGGCATGAACGAAGATGTGACCGAAGAAAACATTCAGGCCCGCATTCGTGGCACGCTGCTGATGGCCCTCTCCAACAAATTCCGCGCGTTGGTTCTCAGCACCGGCAACAAATCGGAGCTCGGGGTAGGGTATTGCACCTTATACGGCGATATGTGTGGCGGTTTAGCCATCATTTCCGATGTTCCCAAGACATTGGTCTTCCGCCTGGCCCAGTATGTGAACTCACGAAAACCGGTCATACCACAATCAACTCTTACCAAGCCGCCCTCGGCTGAGCTCCGGCCCAATCAAAAAGATAGCGACTCGCTCCCGCCCTATGAGCTTCTGGACGTCATCCTGGAAGAGTATGTGGAAAATAACAAGTCTGCTGACGAGATCGCGCGCAACCACAATTTCGATTTGTCTGTTGTGCGCCGCGTCACGCAATTAGTGGAGTGTACAGAGTACAAGCGCCATCAGGCCGCCCCCACTCTGAAAGTTTCCAAGAAGGCATTTGGCATGGGCCGGCGCTTTCCGGTAGCTGCTAAAATTCAAGTCTGATCGGCCCGCGGCCTCTCAACTCTTTACGGTGCTTCAACCTTGAACCGTTTCTCCTCGCCTGCCTCTGGCATGCGAATAAATTTCTTCTCTGTCGCGTCGTATACCCATGCTTTAAGAATGCCCTCTCCAATCGGCAGGAATTTTGCTGGAAAAGATACCTTCCAGCCTGAGTGGAAATATCGCGGGTCTCGCCGCTGAGCAGCTATGTCTGGGCGATCGACCCAGCCAACCACCGCGCCGGTTATGAAGGTCTTCTGCTCTCCATAGGAAATCAGGACCATTTTGGGCAGCCCGCGTCCGTCAGGCAGGCAAGCCCAGCCTGAAACTGTGACTTCGTCTTTATCGCGTCGTAAATGCAGCAGGTCTCCCGATCCATCGGCAGACTCAAACCATCCACGATCCGGCGAGGGATTGTCCACAAAAGCAACATTAGAAGTTAAATGCAAAAATCCGATCTCATTCAGCAGCTCCGCCGTAGTACGAATGTTTCCTGTACCCTCGGTGGGATAAAGCGGGAAGAAAAGGCCCTCGCTGGAACTGTCGGTTGCCGGATCTATATAACGTATGACTTCTACAAATAACTTCGCATGAGAAAGGTCCTCTTTTAAATGAGAACCAAGGAGAATTGAACTAATCGAGCTGGCTATGATCAAAGACCACAATGCGCCCACTACAAACAAATAAAGCTGGCGCCCCTGACCTGTGCAAACCAGGCGGCCAAGCTGGATGAGGGCAATCGCTACAAATACAGCGCCGGTGGCATACCTCGATTGCACGGACGCCTCGAATCCTGCGTTGCTTCTGCCTATGGTCACCATGGCCGCAAAGCACAACCCGAAGAACGCAACCGAGAGCCAGGGGGCGATGATCTGTTTGTGCTGGTAGCCGCGCAGCATGACCAGACATCCCACAAGGGCGATCAGTATGCCCCCTCCCGTCAGACAGGCCAGCGGAATGGAAATACCGCTGCCACCCTGACAAAACGGCGTTCCCAATACGGCAGCAAAAAAACCTGCGGACCGCAACGGATGGGAGAGGAAACCCAAGGGATCACCGGCCGCCTTCAAAAATCTGAAATGATGAAAGTAGAGGGCGACTGTTGCGATCAATAAACAACCCCAGAGCCAGAGCTGCGGGATTTTCCGCCTTCCAGTTTGCAGCCCGAGAATGCAAGGGACCAAGGCAAGCCATGAAGAGAGGCCCCACGCCTGCGAGAAGCTGGCGACCAAGCAGAAGAACGCCGCCATGCTGAAACGTGCCCAAACTGGAATGTTTTCGATATAGCAAACACCTATCGCGAGCGCAACCGCCGCTTGAACGAAAAGGTATCCACCCGCGAATGCCCAAAGCCAGGTTTGGTATTGCGCCAGGGAAAAAACTAAAAGGCTGGTTGAAAAAATTGCCAAATCCAGCAGGACGCTGCCGGTTTGCTTCGCTTGCCGTAAGGCAAGCCAGTAGAAAACGGCAAATATGATCAACGCCAGAACCAAATGGAACATCATTTCAATTCTCAGGTTCCAGTGGGTCTGAAAAGCCAATGCCGTCCAAATCAACCTGGGAAAAACAATCCGATGCTCATTCGCCAACGCAAAAAAATCACTGAACGTCGCCGTCTTGAACCGCACGGCATGGAACAGATAGGCCAGAAACCACTCGTCAACCTGGGGAATATTGACGCTGAAACGAGAAACAAACCATAGCAATATGAAAAAAGGGCTGACGTGCAGAAGATGGCGCAGCCAGGCAGTCTTGCGAATGGGCGTTTCACTTCTGGCGGTCATAGATTGCCTTGGATCGTGGCTTGCAGAACTTTGGGTTTCAATTATGGATCTCATGGAATTAATCGTTCTCCTGCCCGATTCCCAGCGTTCAATCATACGCCCACATTCTGGGACGATTGCTCCGGTATGGGAAAAGCAAAAAATTGACCTGTTGGTATGTTGGTGGAGGGCAGCCTTGGCTCAATGGTTAGCATCTTTTGTTGCATCCTTAGAACCGGGATTTTATGCAGTGTCCCAGGTTTGGTTAGAGGTTAGACTTATATGGTTATAATTACTCCTATGGTCAGAGTAGCTGTTATCGGCTCCGGATATGTAGGTTTGGTAGCAGCGGCATGCTTCGCCGAACTGGGCCATGAAGTTATTTGCGTGGATAACGATGCGCGCAAGATTGCGGCGTTGGAGCGCGGAGAAACGCCTATCCACGAAAAATTTCTTCCTGAGCTTTTGGCTCGTCATCGGGGCCACCGGCTGCGTTTTTCGGGATCGGTGAGAGATGCGGCCCGCGACAGCCAGGCAATCTTTATTGCAGTGGGCACGCCACCGTCGGAAAATGGTGAAGCCGATCTTTCCTATGTGGAAGCGGTTTCCCGCGAGATCGCACAGGCCATTGCCGCATCTCCGAACGAGTATCGGATCATTGTCGAAAAAAGCACCGTTCCCGTTGATACCAGCAGAGGCGTCCATCGCGTCATGGAACTGAATGGAGCGCCCCCGCATCTTTTTGATGTTGCCTCCAACCCTGAGTTTTTACGGGAAGGCACCGCGGTGACCGATTTCCTTTATCCCGACCGCATCGTCATCGGCGCTGACAGCGCGCGCTGCATTGCTCTGCTGAAGAAAATCTACGAGCCTTTGACTGATGGCAGTTATTACCAGAATAAGAATATTATCCCCGAACCGGATGATGTTCAGATTCCTGCCCGGCTTATAGCCACCAGCGCCAAAAGCGCGGAGTTGATCAAGCATGCCTCGAACGCATTTTTGGCGATGAAAATTTCGTTCATCAATGCCGTAGCGGCGGTGTGCGAAAGCGTGGGAGCCGATGTTGGCCAGGTCCGCGAAGGCATGGGGGGCGATGTCCGGATTGGAAAGCGTTTTCTCAATCCTGGAGTTGGCTATGGCGGGTCGTGCTTTCCCAAAGACGTAAAAGCGTTTCGCGCGGTTGCGCACCACTGCGGCTATGACTTCGGACTGCTCGACGAAGTGATGAAAATCAACGACGAGCAGCGGCAGCGTTTCATCAAGAAAGTCCGCAATGCACTGTGGATACTGAAAGGTAAACAACTGGCGGTGCTCGGTCTGGCCTTCAAGGGCGGCACCGATGATATTCGTGACTCCCAGGCCATTGCCATTGTGCAATTGCTGTTGAAGGAAGGTTGCAGGATTGCGGCTTTCGACCCTGCTGCCATGCCAAAAACAGAGGCGAGCGGGATCTTCCAGGGGCAGGCTGTAGATTTTGCGGAGAACCCATACGATGCCGCCAAAGATGCCGATGCGGTGCTGGTTCTTACCGATTGGGAGGAATTTGCCGCCCTCGATCTTGAGCGCCTGCGCGCGGCTCTTAAACACCCCATCATGATTGATGGACGCAATCTCTATCAGCCGCAGGCCATGGCGGAGATGGGATTCACCTACATCAGTATCGGGCGTCCAGAGGTCTCTGCCAGAAGGAATGCGGCAGTCCCGGCCCCTGGCGCTGACTGAAAGAAGCAATCCGTGAGGAGCACTTTGCAGCCAATCCAAAGAGTTCTGGTCACAGGCGCGGCGGGTTTTTTGGGTTCGCACTTGTGTGATGTGCTGCTGGCAGCCGGCCACTCCGTCGTCGGCGTAGACAATTTGCTGACCGGCAGAAAAGAAAACCTGCAACACCTTGCGCGCGAGGCCAAATTCGAATTCGTCGAATGCGATATCTGCCAGCCCTTCGATTTCGGCCCCGTAGACCAGGTCTATCATCTCGCTTCGCCCGCCAGCCCCGTGGACTATATGACCC
>Ga0070741_10000800_pt1 | contig 105555 bp, 78 predicted proteins | sample Coa_R1_4_FD_66440 | JGI IMG/M metagenome (GOLD analysis project Ga0070741, IMG submission 66440) | Surface soil microbial communities from Centralia Pennsylvania, which are recovering from an underground coalmine fire - Coalmine... | ecosystem: Environmental > Terrestrial > Soil > Unclassified...
AGCACGCAGTACGCCCGTTACAACATCCTCGTGCAAGCTGGCACGTCGATGCTGGCCCAGGCGAATGCGAGCCCGCAATCGGCCTTGAAGCTGCTCCAGTAATCCATCCATTACCGGATTGAATTGAATCAACCCGGGCGGCGTTCGCGCCGCCCGGTTTTTTGTTTTTCCTCAGTGAAACCTGCCCGGCGCCTGGACCGGACGGAGGCCGGTTGGACCCCATTTTTTGGTGGTAAAATCTTAATTTTAGACATGTCCACCTTTTCTAAAGTTTTCCCCGGCTCGAGCCGATGAAGTGATGTCGTATGACAAACTGGCGATTGGCAGCCACAAAGGGCCAATGGGGAAAATCGGTGAATGCCCTTAGGAAGATTCACCACGCGGCAGGGATGCCGTGCAACAAGAAATCCCCGCAAGGGGTGACTCAATGGAAGGAGTCTTAGTCACATGGTAATCAATACAAACATATCGGCCGAGATCGGTGCTCGTAACCTCTCGGAATCATCCAGCATGCTGTCGAAGTCGCTCGCGCGCCTGTCCTCCGGATCGAAGATCGTTTCCCCGGAAGATGACGCCGCCGGCCTCGCGGTTTCTTTGCGTTTTGACGCGCAGATTAACCGGACCACGGCAGCCAACTCGAACGTGGGCAATGCCGTCTCGTTCTCCCAGACTCAGGACGGGTTTTTGTCGAAGATCGGCAATGCCCTGGACCGCATGAGTGAATTGTCAGTTCTCTCGCAGGACGTCACCAAGACGGACAGCGACCGGGGATTGTATGACAAGGAGTTCCAGACCCTGGCAACCTACATCACGAACACCGCCACCAAGGACTTCAACGGCGTGAGCCTCTTCAGTTCTGCGGCTCTGTCGGTGACGACCGATGGCGACGGTGGGACGTTCTCGATGGCAGGCATCGACCTCGCGGCTGCGAGCTACACTGGCGCCACCGGCTCCAACGTGGCGACCAGCACGAGCGCCGTGAGCGCCTTGACGGCGGTTAAAGCCGCCATCACCCAACTCGCGACCGATCGCGCGTCGTTGGGCGCGAACATTGCTCGCTTGACCTATACCGGCGAGCAATTGGGAGTGCTGGGAGACAACCTGTCCGCCGCGAACAGCCGCATCAAGGATGTGGACGTGGCGCAGGAAAGCACGCAGTACGCCCGTTACAACATCCTCGTGCAAGCTGGCACGTCGATGCTGGCCCAGGCGAATCAGAGCCCGCAATCCGCTCTGCGTCTGCTCCAATAAGGGGTAAGACCGGCTGATTACGGCCATTAAACTCGGGCGGCGTTCGCGCCGCCCGAGTAAGTCCTTTAGGACGCGGATTTTTGGAACAGTTAATGCTCAGCATAGTGTTTGGTTATGGCGTCAACATCAGGATCGACAAATTTGGCAATATCGGGACTGGCTTCGGGATTCGACTGGCAGAGCCTGGTCACACAGCTCATTCAAGTGGAGCGGGCGCCGGAAACCCGCATGCGGACCGAGCAGAGCACGATTCAGCAGAAGAACAACGCTTACAGCAGCATCGTTACCGAACTGAACGTTCTGAGCAATGATATCGATACGTTGAAGGATCCCACGCTCTTCGGAAGCCGCACAACGTCGGTCTCGGATTCGACGAAGGCCACGGCGCAGGCCGCCACGGGAACAGCACAGGGAAGTTACGCGTTTCAGATTACTCAAATGGCGACGGCTGCTTCTGTGCAGGGCGGTGTGGACTCCGGCCGGCAGTTGAGCGCCACCGACGATGTGTCGGGCCTGGTCTTGAGTAATGCCGGCTTCGTCAATGGCATCCAGGCGGGCACCTTCAGCGTGAACGGCAAGAGCATCACGATTTCCACGAGTGACACTTTGCAGTCGGTGTTTGACCAGATCAACTCCGCCACGAGCGGGGCGGTTACGGGATCGTACGATGCCGCCACAGACACCATTTCCTTGAACAGCGCGGCTCCGATCACCCTGGGAAACACGGCTGACACGAGCAATTTCCTGCAAGCGGCAAAGCTTTTCAACAACGGCACCGGCTCTGTGACGAGTGCTTCAGCCCTGGGTGGCGTCAAGCTGGGGGGCAGCGCCGCCAGCGCAAACCTCACCACCGCGATCAGCGATGGCGGGAGCGGCGCCGGGGCGTTCAAGATCAACGGTGTGCAGATCAATTTCAATGCCTCCACTGACAGCGTGGCGGACATCCTGCAGCGGATCAACGATTCCAACGCCGGGGTCACCGCCAGTTACGACACCATCAATGACCAGTTTCAGATCACGAACAAATCCACGGGCGATGTGGGCATCTCCATGGAAGACGTGACCGGCAATTTCCTGGCTGCCACCAAACTTTCCGGCGCGGCCCTGCAACGGGGCAGCAATCTTCAGTACAGCGTCAATGGCGGTGGAACGCTGACCAGCCTCTCGAACACGATAACCGGGGATAGTTCCGGCATCACCGGGTTGTCGGTGACCGCGCTGGCCACGGGTCCCGTCACGGTCAACGTCAGCAGCGACACTGCGAAAATCAAGTCCGCCATCACTAATTTTGTCTCGGAATACAACCGGACGCAGAGTCTGGTTGACAGTCAGACGGCGAGCACCACCGATTCGACGGGGAAGGTGACCGCCGGGTTGCTGACGGGCGACCCGGACGCGAACAACATAGCCACCACGTTGCGCCACCTTGTTACCGCGACGGTTTCCGGACTGTCCGGCGCCGTACAGAACCTGGACAGCCTCGGCATCGCTTCCAACGGCACGGACAACACACTGGCAATTTCCGACAGCACGAAGCTCGACGCCGCGCTGGCCAACAATTTGAACGGGGTGCAGGATCTGTTCACAAATGCGACCACCGGACTGGCGGTGGGATTGCGCAAGTACCTCGATTCAGCGGTTGGGGACAACGGTTCGCTCATCAGCCATCAAACCGCGCTGACCAAACAGTCAACCGACATTGACGCGAACATCGCCACGATGGAGCGGAAGATTACGGCTGACCAGCAGACCTTGACCGATAGTTTTGTGGCCATGGAAACCGCCCAGGCCCAAATCACCCAGCAACAGCAGTACTTGAGCAAGGCCTTTCCCTGATCGCAACTCGCGCGCAGGGCGGCGCTCTTTTCAGCGAGCTGCGCGCGTCGTGGCCGTGGCTTTATTTTCGTCGGCTTGTGCCGATAAAGTGACATGTCAAATTCGGCAAAACAGCTTCACGCCAATCCATTCCAGGTGGAATTGGACAGTGAGATTGCAGTTCCGCCGGGCCGGAGTTTGAATATGATCGCCCACCTCTTTGCGCACCTGGCGGCGCAAGCCGCCCGGCAAGGACAGAATTGCCATTTTTCAGAAGAATCCGGGACGGCGACTGAATCTCAACACTTGTTTATCAAACCACCCAGGGAAGGCTCCAGCCGGCGGATCAGTTACCGTGAGCTGGGAAGGCAGGTGCTGGGCGCGGCCAGGGCCCAGGTTCGAACGCTGAGGGCCCGGGTGCAGGAAGTTCAAACCACCGTGCTCATAAACGACTGGAAGAAGGCCGAAGAGTTGTGGGCCGCATTGCTGGCTGACTGCAAAACGCCGCTGTTTGGGTTGGGTTTTTTGGAGGAACTTTGGGGCATTCGTCCGGGGCAACCAGAACTCGAATGGAGTCTCACGCGCAATTGGCACCAATTCATCATCATTGAAGCGGAAATCGAAATCCATTTGGCGCGGCGGCAGAGTCTTTTGGAATTGTCGAATGTCCTGGAACGGCGGCTGGGCGACTGGTTGCGCCGCTTTGGAGAAATTCTCGAAAGGATCGATGAAGGGAGCGCTGCTTAATATGGTGCGATGCCTGCTCTCGTTGGGGCGGATGTTATCCTATGCCGCAGCCGCCTTCCTCCTCTGTGGCTGTACGGCGATGGTCCTGCGGGAACACGTCGTGGAAGGGACCTATCAACCGACAAATATTTACCGGAAGCAGGCGGTGCTTCCAAGCCAGATCAGGCGGGTCGCGGTGCTGCCCATCGCAGTTGTGGGTTCCGAGAGTGTGCTTGAGGCAGGCGCGGATGCGTTGCAGCCCGTCCTGAACAGTGAGCTGGCCAAATCGAAGAGGTTTGAGCTGACTCTGATTTCGCCCGAGCAACTGCGCGATTGGACCGGGCAGGGCGCCTGGAGGAGTGACGAACAGTTGCCCGAGGGATTTCTTGAACGATTGGGCAATGCCACCGGATGCGATGCGGTCCTGTTCTGCCAGTTGACGAGATACCAGCCTTACCAACCCGTCGCCGTGGGCTGGAAGCTGAGTTTGGTGGAAAACAAGCACGGAACGATCTGCTGGTCCGCCGACGAGTTGCTCGATTCCGGCGACCCGTCAGTGGCCAATTCAGCCCGCCTCTATGCTTCGCAAAACATTCAGGATCAGCCATCTTTGTTCGCATCTCCGGTTATTTTGAATTCCCCCAGCCGATTTGGGCAATACAGTGTCAGCGCCCTGCTGGCAACGTTGCCGGAGCGGGAGAAAAGATAGGACAATTTTTGCTAAAGTCCGGGGCGGAGTGAGCCGATATGGACTTGGCAGCGTGTGAACCCTCCGGGGACTCAAGCTGCGTTGCGTTATGGAAATAAACACGAACATCAATGCCGATGGAGTGAATGGAGCAATTCCTCCCAAGCGGCCCGCGGCCACCAGGCCGGTTTCGGACGGTGTTTCGTTGAGCGGTTCAACCGCGTTGGACAACGCGCTGCAAAGCGTGCCCGCGACCCGGCCGGAGGCGGTTGCGCGCGCCACCGCACTGATAGGCGACGTGAATTATCCTCCGCAGGAAATCATCAAGAAACTGGCGGTTCTCCTCGCGATTCATCTGGACCCTTGATGTCCCGGTGCTGGTCGCAATCAATTATTATGCTTCGAACCAATCCCTGGCAGTCGTACCGCCGAGTGGCAACCCAAACGGCTTCTCCCGCGCAATTGGTGCTGATGCTGTATGAGGGCGCGCTCAAGTTTTTGGAACAGGGCCTGGCGGGCTTTGAACAGGAAGATCCATTGGAGTTCAACCGCACGATCCATAACAATGTCCAGCGCGCCCAGGCGATCATCAATGAGATGAACGCCACGCTCGACATGGAACGAGGCGGGGAAATTTCAGCCAATTTTCGCAGGCTCTACTGTTACTTCGATCGCCGATTGCAGGAGGGCAACGTCAACAAGCAACGCGGGCCGATTGAAGAAGTGGCCATGCGCTTGCGGGTGCTGCGGGACAGTTGGGCGGAGATGATGCAGCAGCGGCAGGCGGACGGCCAAAACGCCGGTTTGCCGCAGGCTCCGGGCACTACAACGTTGCAGGCTGCGGCGGCCTAATCTGTCATGAGCGCGCGCCAAACCATCGCCGGGCTGCTGGAGCAATGGCGCTGTTTGACCGGAGGGGAAACCCAAGCCATCCAGACGGGAGCCTGGGCGGACTTAAAGCAAATCCAGGCTGACAAGGCTGATCTGCAACCGCAACTCACCGCTGCGATGGACGAATGGGCGGCGGAAAATCGTGGCTTGCCGGCGGCGGGCGCGGGCGACCATCCATTCCGCGCGGAGGTGAACCAATTGATAGCGCTGGAAGCCAGCAACGGCGCGCTGCTCGCCGACCAGATGCGCAAACGGCGTGAGGCACTGGCTTCGCTGGAACAGGCGGGCCGCCGGCTCCGCCGCGTCCGCGGTTCCTACGCGTCGCGGCCGGAAGCGAATTGGCAATCCTATTCCTGAACGGCGCGCCACCCCGGGATTTTGCGGTTGAGTTCCGCAACGCGATTCGTAATATAAATGCGCGAATCAACAGCTCTGTGCAAACTGATTTTCAGACACCGGCGCCGGCCAAACCTGCCACCCCGGCTTCCCTCGCACTCTCCACGCCGCGAAGTTGGTTGGAAGGCGGAATGGCGATTCTGGATTCCCCGGGGCGCATTCTGGAGGTCAACGAATCGCTTGCCCACTGGTTCGAAAGGCCTGGAAAAGAGCTGATTGGGCAACGGTTTTGGGAAATCCTGGGTGCCCTGTTGCCGCAGTGGCAACCGAGCCTGGCGGAGCTTGGCCGAGGCTCGGAGCCATTCGCGCGCCGGGAGCTGAAGCTCTCCTCCGCCACGGACGAAAATGTTTCACAATGGTTCGTCATCGAATCCGCGCGCGGCCGGGAGAACTGCTTCGTGCGATTGAATTCGGTGCTTCCGCCCCTTTCCGAATTGGAGGAGGGGGTTTGGGACGAGCATCTGCGCAACGACTCCGCGCGCCGCGAAATGTTCACGCGCCTGTTGCGGGCCGAGGCGCAACTGGCCGGCCTCGCGAAACGCTGGCCGTGCGTCATTTTCAGCCAGCGGCCGGACTTCAGTCTGCAATTTGCCAGCCCAAACATCGAGGAATTGACCGGCATACCCACCGCCGAGTGGTCAAACCAGCCGCGACGATTCTGGGAATTGGTCCACGAGTCGGACGCCACCGAGTTGCAGCAGCAATGCAAGCGTTCCGTCCAAACCCGCGCGGGTGTCACCAGCACCTATCGCATTCGGCACGCGCAGAGCGGGCAAATCGCCTACATTCTGGAGCACCGCCAGCCGGCCGTGAGCCGCAACGGCCTGCTGCTCGGTTACGAAGTGGTCTGGCTGGATGTCACGCGGCAGACCATCGCGGAGAAGCGCCTTTCCACCGCGGCCTGGAAGGAAACCCTCGCGGTGTTGACGCTGGGAATGATCCACGACTTTAGAAACATGATGGCCGGCATCCATTCGTTGAGCGATTCGTACCTGCAACAAATCGATGCCACCCATCCTTTCAACGAAGGGCTGGGTTTGATCCGGCAAAGTTCCTTGCAGGCGAACCAGTTGGTGCAACGAGTGGTCAGCCTGCATGTGGGACAAACCGGCGAGTTCGCCTATCACAATCTAAATGAGATTACCGCGGATTTGTCCGAACTGGTCGCCAAGATTCTGCCGCGCCGGATACGAATCGTCTCGGAACCGGCCGAAGGCACGCTGCCGATCTATGCGGACGTGGTGGAATTTCGGCAGGTGGTCATCAACCTGTTGCTCAATGCGGCGGACGCGATGCCCGAAGGCGGAACGCTCACGTTGCGAACTTCGCATCACCAGGCGTTGCCGGCCTTGGAGAACATGAAGGGCGTGGCGCCGCGTTTGCCTTGCGTTTGCTTGACGATTCAAGACACCGGTTGCGGCATCCAGGAGCGTCATCTTGCCTCCATTTTCGATCCCTTTTTCACGACCAAATCGAAGGGCTCGGGACTTGGGCTTTACAATGCGCGGCTGGCCATCGAGAAACACCAGGGAGCCATTTCGGTGCGCTCGCAGGAGGGAGCCGGCACGACGTTTCAAATCTGGCTGCCCGAAACGGATTTCTCGGAAACCAGTTCGCTCGCGCCACAAGCAAAGCCTGATCACACCATGCGCCGGAGTTTGCTCTTGTTGGGCCATGCCGGGCGGATGCTGGATGAGACGGCGGAATTGCTGCGGTTACACAATTATTATGTGGTGGTTGCGACCACGTCCAACAGCGCGCGCGAAGTGATGGCTTCGAAGGATTATCAATTTGCCGGCGTTCTCTTGCTGGCGGAACCCAATGATCCTTCCCTGAACGCGATGATGGACGAGGTGCGCAAGAAAGATCTGAAGGTGATGCTGAAGCTGGCGGGTTGCAGCCAGGACGCGCTCGAACGCGAGTTGCTAAGCGGCGTGGACCTGGTGCTCAACCCGGACCTCGCACAAGCTGAGTTGTTGGGGAAACTAAAGTCCGTTTTGGACAAAAGCCCTTGAAGAATCCCATGGCCGCCGAACCGAATTTCAAGAACAAGCCGTCCCACCCGATTCTGCTGGTGGATGACGAGGAGATCGTGCTGGTGGCGCTGCGCGATACCCTGGTGCGGGAAGGTTACCAGGTGGTGACTTCGCCGCACGCGGTGCATGCGTTGAGTATTCTCAAGGAACAGAAGTTCTCCGTCGTCATCACGGACCATCAAATGCCGATGGTTACCGGTTTGGAATTCCTCGCGCAAGTGAAGGACATTCAGCCGGATGCCTCGCGGATTCTCATCACCGCGGTGTTGAATCTCAACACGGTCATCGACGCCATCAACAAGGGCGAAATCTACCGCTTCGTCGTCAAGCCCTGGTTGCGCGAAGAGTTGCTGGCCACGGTGAAGAGCGCGGTGCAGCGCTATGAGCTGATTGCCAGCCATGCGGATTTGCACGGCGAGGCGCTGGCGATGAACGAAAAGCTCAACCAGCTCAATCGGGAGTTGGAGGCGCAGGTCGCCAAAGTGGCGGAGCAAAACCAGCGGTTGCAGGAGCTGACCCGGGCCCAGGAGGAAAATCTTCGCCAATCCGTTGAGCTTTGTGTGAAGACGATGCAGACGTTTTACCCGACGCTCGGCAGCCAGGCGCGCCGGGTGTTCGAGCTTTGCACGGCCATGGCCAAAAGCCTGGGCCTGCCGCCGGAACAGGCCCAGACCCTGGAAATCAGCGCATGGATCCACGACATCGGCCTTGTCGGTGTGCCCCGGCAGTTGATCAAGCGCTGGGAAGAATCACCGGAGAGCCTCAGCGAGAACGAAACGGCGCTCATCCAGCATCATCCGATCCTGGGCGAGGAATTGGCGGTGTTTGTTCATCACTTGCAGGGAGTGGGACCGACCATTCGCGGGCACCATGAACGCTTTGATGGCGAGGGTTATCCAGATGGTTTGCAGGGAGAGAATATTCCCTGGCTCGCGCGGTTGCTGGCGGTGGCGGTGGCGTATGCCGAGAGCGATCTGGGCGCGAAGGGCGCTGCGGAGATGATCAGCCAGGGAAGCGCCACGGCATTTGATCCGGAAGCCGTGCGGGCGTTTCTACGATCATTGCCGAAAGCAGTGGTTCCGGGCAAACAGCGTGAGGTTCTGCTTTCGGAATTGCGGCCGGGAATGGTGCTCGCGCAGGGCATTTATACGTCCACCGGGATCCTCCTCATGCCGGACGGACAGCGGTTGACGGCGACTTACATCGACAAGCTGCTCAATCATCATCGGATTAATCCGATCACGCAGTCGTTATTGGTGTATTGTTGAGCCTGGTTAATCGGGGTTCGGCTTCGAAGCCGGGGAAGAATTCGTTGAGGGCGGTAAGGGATGGCGTTCTTCAGCGGGTTGTCTTTTCCTACGCCGCCTGTCGTAGAGGCAGATTGACGATGAAGGTGCTTCCCTTGCCCAATTCGGTTTCAAAACTGATTGTTCCGCCGTGTTTTTCTACGATGCACGCGCGGGCAATGGCGAGGCCCTGGCCGGTGCCCTTGCCAACGGGTTTGGTGGTGAAAAAAGGATCAAAAATTTTGTCGCGGATTTTTTCCGGTATTCCCGAACCTGTGTCCTGCACCCTGATCTCGGCCCAATCGCCTTTGCGCTGCGTCGTGATGGTGATCGTGCCTTTGATTTGCGCGTGGTTGTGAACGTCGCCGATGGCATGGGCCGCATTGACGATCAGATTCAACAGCACCTGGTTGATCTCGCCCGGGAAACCGAGCGTCGGCGGGAGCGTTTCATCAAATCGCGTGACGGCTTCCGCGACGTATTTCCATTCGTGGCGCGAGACTGCCAGTGCGGTGTCGATGGCCTTGTTAAGATCGATGGGAGTCTTCTCGCCGGTTCCGGGGTGCGAGAAATCCTTCATGGCACGGACAATCCTGGCCACCCGGTCAACGCCGTCCAGCGATTGCTGGATGGCCTGCGGTATTTCAGCCAGCAGGAAGGGCAGGTCGGCCTTGGCGGCCGCAGTTTCGGTTTCCGCGATCAGGCTTTCCGCCGGCGCGTTCGTTCGCAAGCTTTCGACCAGCCGCCCATACTGGCGATGCAACCCGTTCAATTCGGCAAATGAGGATTGGAGAAAACGTATATTGTCGCCGATGTATTGAGTGGGGGTGTTGATTTCATGGGCGATGCCGGCGGCGAGTTGCCCGATGGATTCAAGCTTTTGCGCCTGCCTAAGCTGAACCTCCATCGATTGGCGCTCGCGTTCGGCCTGATGCCGTTCGGTAATATCGTTTCCGAACCCGATGATTTCGGTCAGGCGGCCAGCTTCATCGAGCTTGGTCATGGAATTCCAACTGACAATACGTTTCTGTTTCTGCCTGGTGGTCAGTATCATTTCGAAATCATGGACCGGCCCTTGTTCCAGGTGGCGAAAGAATCGATGGACCTGCTCATAATCAGCCCCGGGATACAACAGTTGCCACCAATGTTGGCCGATCATTTCCTCCGGAGCATAACCCGTGCAATTGGAAACGGACGGGTTCACGAATGTGGTGCGACCGTCCGGGGCAATGCCCACGACGAGGTCCGGGATCTCCTTGATGAGCCGGTCGATGTAGTCGCGTTGCTTGCGCAAATCCGCTTCGGCCTGCTTGCGTTCCAGGAATTGCCCGATGCTGCTGCCAATGACCGCAAAGGTCTGGCTCAGCTCCCCGTCGCTTTCACGGATTTCGTGAGACAGGAATTCCATTATCCCGAAAATCCTTCCGCCCGCGCGGATCGGAAAGGCGAGCGCTCCGTGGATTCCATCTTCCAAAGCGCCGCCGCCCGCCCGAAAGGCTGGATCATTCGACAGGTCTTGCAACCAGACCGGTTGTCCTTTCGCCCACACCTCACCGGGCAGGCCGGAAGGACCGTGCCTGGCCTGCGAATGCAAAGTTTCGATGGCATCGAACGATGCCGAAGGGCTGTGCCACCAGTTGGCCAGTTGCAGGGAATTGGATTCGTGATCCACGATCCACATGATGCCCCAATCCCAGTCCAGGTGCTCACAGACAATTTTAAAGACCCGGTCCGTGGCATCCGCAAAACTGGTGGATTCGGCCAAAATCTGGCTGACCGCATACTGGGTGAGCAGCCGGCGTTCCGCGCGCGTGTTTTCGAATATCTTTCGGCGGAGGGACAAGTTGGCTTCTTCGAGCTTGGCCGTTCGCTGGGTGACCAGCTTCTGCAAACGCTCGAGATGGCTCTGGGCCTCCCGGGCCAGGTTCCATTTCTCGGCCAGGGAATAGGCCATTTGCCGCACTTCGGTCAGGTCGAACGGCTTCTTGAGAATGAGCAGTCGGTCGCTGTGGCCAAATTGTTTGATGATGCCATGCCAGGTGAAGTCCGCATGCCCGGTGCAGATCACGACTTGCAGATCAAAACATTCCCGCCAGATGTGGCTGATGGTTTCAATTCCGCCCCATCCGCGCTTCATCCGCAGATCGACAAACGCCATGGTGTACGGACGCTGGTCGACCAGGGCCTTGCGCACAAATGAAAGCCCTTGTTCGCCTTCGTAGGCGGAATCGATTTCGAATACGGGAAAACTTTCCGTTGGTTCCGAGGGAGTGAAGCGCCCGGAATCAGTTCCTGAAGCGCGGCTCGAGTCGAAGGATTGGGGACCGAGCAAGGTCCCAAACAGCTCGTGAATGGCCGGATCGTCGTCGATGACCAGCGTGCGATAAGTTTGAGTGCTCTTCATGTCTCGAGCCCCGGCCATGGGCCTGATGACTTCAGACGAGGCCCTCAAGGATGTTCGGGATGCGCTCCAGGCTGTGCTTCAAGCTGCTGCTGGTGATGGCCCGCTCTTCCTCAGTCTTATGCGCGAATAAGAGTTGCCACCCCTGGGAGTTCAACCAGCTTTCTTCGGTCACTTCGGCCGGATTGCCGCTATTGCCGATCTTCGCCTGCCGCACCATCAAATCGGCGACTTGAACCGCGGCCACGGCCTGCTGGCTGCTCCTGGCCCGCTCCGGTTCGTGATGGAAGCGGGCGATCTCCACAAAAACCGCGGGCAGCAATTGTTTCTTGAGATAGGCAGCGCCGAGTTCCGCATGGTCCATGCCCAGCACTTCTCGTTCAAGCTGGGGTAAGTCAACCGCTTCTTGAATCCGGCAATGGTAAATTTTGTGAAAGTGTTCTGGAAACGCCGAGGCCATTACAATCTTGCCGACGTCGTGAATCAATCCGGCCAGATAATCAACTTCATCGCGGGAGGGTTGAACAATTTCAGCAATCTCGCGCGTCATCACCGCCGTGCCGATGCAATGCCGCCAAAAATCGCGCCAGGGGAACTGTGTTTTGCCCGCCAACTTTTGGAAATCTTCAATGACGGGCGTCACCATCGCCAGTTGCCGGATTTGGCGCACCCCGAGATAGAACACCGCCTCCTCGATGCTCCGGATGGGGGTGGACATCCCATAGTAAACGGAATTCACCAACCGCAGGAGGCGGGCGCTTAGGCTCGGGTCGCGGCGGATGATCTCGGCGATTTGGGAGGTGTAACGTTGGTCGGCGCCCAGTAATTCCTTCAGGGCGCTATCAATGCTGCTCAGAGACGGCAGACAGGCGCAGCCGTTTAACCGGCTTTCGATCTGTTGTCGCTCCAGCGGCTCGCATTTGGTTTGCGGCGCGGAAATCATCTCCTTTTTATCGCCAGAATTGGCCGAAAGTTTAGCATTTGACCGTCATTAGCTGAACGGTCGCGAAGCCTAAAGTTTCCCGCCGATTCTGCCGATATTCTCCCAGCATGACCAACGGTTTTGGTCAGCCGGCAAAGTGTGCCATCGGCGAATTGCCGCATGAGACCGAAGGGTTCGGGGCCGTTCCCTGCGCTCATTGCAACCGAACCGGAGAACAATTCATGTCTCGCAGCCGGTGTTTTTTTTATTGCGCTGTCGCCATCTCAACGGTGGCAGTGGCATCGATTTGGGCTGCGCCCGGATACCTTCCGAGCGTTGGCCCGGCGCCCCTCCGTTTTCGTGCCCCGGCGCCTCCGCCTTCGACCAACGCCGTCGCGCTGCCGATGCCGGCCAACCCAGTGCCTGATCCCGCTCCCCTCGCCACGAACAGCGCTAAACTGCCCGATGTTCCCGCCTCATCGTCTGCTCCGGTGCCGGTCGTTATGGCCGCCACAAACCAACCGGCGGCGATTGGTGGCTCATCCGTGGATGAGCCCATCGTCTCACCGCAGATGCTCCTAAAATACTTCGCCAAATCCACCAACGGCGTTACAACCGGGGTCATTGCGCCCATCGGCTTCACCCCGCCTCGCGCCACAGAACTGCCGTCCAGCAAAGCTTCCTATTCCACTACTCCTTAGCGACACGGATGAAAAACATGGACGTTAATCAATTCGCGATTCGCAAAGGCGCTGTTCATTTTGCAAAAGGCAGTCTTTTGATTCCGCTTGCCTTGCTGTGTGCAATGTTGGCAACCAACCTCCTCGCGTCGGATGGCGGCACTTCGAATTCCCAAGCCGTTCCGAAGCCCGAGCTTTCGTCGGTCGCTTCCCCGTCAAATTCCTTGCCCGTTTCGTCATTGCCAGTAGTGGCTGATTTGAGCGGTGGCTCCTCGAATAAGCCGCCGGGAAGCGCCAGTCCCATCGCCGCTCAATCCACCTCTCCATTGAGCGGCAGTTCAATTGAAACAAACGCAGTTGGGGAATATCGACCCGCCGCGGAGATTCAGGTCCAGATCGACCTGGCTCGTTCCCAACGACGGGAGAAAACCCCCGCGCTCGCCATAAAAACGCTGGTTGGCATTTTGGAGACCAATGCTCCTCCCGACCTGAAGCGTCCCGCGTTGTTCGAACTGGCGCTGGCCACGCAGGATGCCAATCAGTTTGTGAAGGCGCAGCAGATTTTCGCGCAGTATCTTCACCTCTACCCCGAGGACCCCAGTGTGCCGGACATTTTGCTCCGTCAAGGGTTGCTCTACCGCCAGATGGGCGTCAACACGCTCGCCATTTCCAAGTTCTACGCCGTCATGTCCAGCGCCTTGAAGTTGAAACTGGATAACATCGATTACTACCGAAAGCTCGTTCTCCAGGCCCAGGTCGAAATTGCCGACACCTTTTATCAAGACGGCAAGTATAACGAGTCCGCCGATTTTTTTAGCCGCCTGCTCAAGTCAAGTCCGGCCGAACTCGAAAGGGCCCAAATCCAATTCAAACTCGTTCGTTCCCTGTCCTATCTCACCAATCACACTGAAACCATCGCCCGGTCCCAGGCCTATTTGGACTCGTATCCCAATTCTCCGGAAGTGCCCGAGGTCCGCTTTGTGCTCGCGACCACACTCAAGAAGCTGGGCCGTGGCCAGGACGCCATGAAACAGGTCCTGCTGCTGCTTCAATCGCAACAGGAGAATGTCCGCAAAGACCCGGCGACATGGATTTACTGGCAACAGCGCGCCGGGAACGAAATCGCCAACCAGTTTTACAAGGAAGGTGACTATCTGGATGCCCTGGCCGTGTATCAAGGCCTCGCCGAGCTCGACAAATCCCCCGCCTGGCAATTGCCGGTCTGGTATCAGGAAGGCTTGATTTACGAACAACTCCAGCAATGGCAAAAGGCTGCCGACTCCTACCAGGCCATTCTTAATCGCCAAAAAGAATTGACGGACGCCACCTCCAGCCCCAGTCTGGCTTCATTGTTTGAAATGGCTGCCTGGCGCAAAGATTACATTGGCTGGCTTGAAAAAGCCCGGACCACAAACCTCTCCTTTCAGCGCAGCGCCATGAGCAATTCCGCTCCCACGCTCGCGCAATGACTTCGCCCGAAGAGATCCTCGCCGGCCTCCAAAAGCACTTCACCCTTTGTCAGGAGCTCCTCATCATCGTCGAGCGCGAGAGCCAGGCCCTCCGCCGCGCTGACCGTCCTTCGCTGTTCGAGTTTTATCAACTCAAAAAGAACTTGCTTCCCCGGCTGAATCAGTCGCTAGATGAACTGCGAAAGCACCGTGCGAGCTGGCAAAAGTTCAGCCTCGAAGAGCGGGCGAAACATCCTGGCATCGGCGTGTTGTTGCGGCAAAATCAGGAACTGACCATGAAGGTCATCGTGCTCGACCGCGAGAATGAGCAAAGTCTCTTGCGTCGCGGCTTGCTGCCTGCCCGCGAACTCCCCTCCGTCAATCGCCAGCGCCCCCATTACGTCGCCGAACTTTACCGTCGCCAGGGCTCGACTTGATCTTTCGCGGCCATGCCCATCGAAAAAATTATTGTCCTCGAAGACGATCTCATCGTCCGCAAAAACCTTGAGCAGCAACTTCGCCAGCGCCGTTATGATGTCGCCGCCACCGGCACGATCGCCGGCGCCCACGAATTTCTCGCCAAGGACACCTTTGATCTCATGTTCGTCGATGTCCGGCTGCCGGACGGCGAGGGCACCGATCTGCTGCGCGAACTCCAGAGCCGCCCCCAAAAACCGCTCATCGTCATGGTCACCGGTTTCGGCTCGGTCGAATCCGCCGTCGAATGCATGCGCAACGGCGCGTTCGACTACATGCTTAAACCGTTTTCCAACGACCAGCTTGAAGTCACCCTCAAGAAGGCGGAAAACTTCAACCAGTTGCTCAAGGTCAACGAATACCACAACCGCGGCGAGGAGGAGGACAGCGGCTACGAACTCCTGGGCGAGAGCCCGGCCATGGAGAACCTGCGCCAGTTGATTCGCAAGGTCGCCCGCACCCAGGCCACCGTGCTCATCGCCGGCGAAAGCGGCACCGGCAAGGAACTCGTCGCCCGCGCGCTTTATCGCCAGAGCCAGCGCGCCAGCGCGCCGTTCATCAAGCTCAATTGCGCCGCCATTCCCGAGAACCTCATCGAAAGCGAATTCTTCGGCCACGAAAAAGGTTCGTTCACCGGCGCTTCCGCCAAGCGCGAAGGCCGTTTCGAACTCGCCCACAACGGCACCATCCTGCTCGACGAGATCAGCGAGATTTCTCCGCAAATCCAGGCCAAGCTGCTCCGCGTTCTCCAGGAACGCGAGTTCGAACGTGTCGGCGGCAACCGCACCATCAAGGTGGACGTCCGCGTCATCGCCACCACCAACCGGCAACTTGAGGAAAGCGTCGAACGCAAGGAATTTCGCCAGGACCTGTTCTTCCGGCTCAACGTCGTGCCCATTCACGTCCCGCCGTTGCGTGAACGCAAGGAGGACGTTCCGTTTCTTTCCAAACAGTTCATGCAGCGCTTTGCTCGCAAGCATGGCGTTCGCGTCAAAGGCATCTCCAACGATTGCCTCGCCGCCTTGTCCGCCCACCACTGGCCTGGCAACGTGCGCGAACTTCAAAACGTCATCGAACGCGCCGTCATCCTTTGCGGCGATTCCGGCCTGCTCGAACCCGAACACCTCGGTTTCTCTCCGCGTCCTGCCACTGCTCCGGCCCCAGTCGCAGCCCCATCGCCCGTTGCCGCAACCAGTGTCCCAACGCCTTCGCCCGATGCTGGTGCCGCTTCCGCTGAAGTTGCCGTCGATCCGCCCTCGCTCGCCGAGATCGAGAAGCGTCATATCCTTGCCGTGCTGGAGAAAACCGGCCAGAACCGCACCCACGCCGCCAAACTCCTCGGCATCAGCGTCCGCACTCTCCGCAACAAGCTCAGCGACTACGGCGTCAATGCCAAGGACGACCCTGCCGACGCCTCCACTGAGGAGCCGTAGCACGACGCCCTATTCATAGGCCAAGAGCCAGATGGGCGCAGCGGTTTCCGACAGACCAATCCATGGCGCCAACGGCGCGATCTCATACCAGCCCAGCCCGCAGGGCTGGGTATCCGGTTCCAACCGACAAGGGCTGTAAGCTCGCCCCAATCCCCCGCATACACGCTGGTCGCAAACCAAAGCACTGACGAGTGGAGGAGGTCTCTTCTTTGCTTGCAAATCCATTGTGTCGTAGTGGCGGCCTCGCTTCCCCGCCTCGAATCAAAAACAATTTGAAGCTGCCGACACATTCATTACCCTGCCTCAAGGAACACTTGTTCGATGCCATTCGAAACCGCCAGAATACCTTGTGCCAAGTGCGGAGCGATGATTTTGCCGGCCACTGCAAACGTCACCGGCGGCTTTTGCCTGCAATGCCATCCTGCGAAAGCCCGCAAGCCGGGCGCGGTCGCAGAACATTATGACGAGGCTTTTGACGCCGCCCTGCGCGAAACGCAGAGCCTCGAACAGGCGACACTGGCCGTCTGCCGAATGCAGTTATCGACCATTCGTATTTGTGCGATTGAATCCCCGGATTGCCCGGGCTTTTGGGACCACCTTGAAACTACCGATGACACAGCCGTTCGCCGTTGCCGGGTTTGCAGCCGGTCTGTTTTTCTCTGCCTCGGCGACGCCGAGACACTTTCGCATGCCCGTGCGGAACATTGCCTTGCGAGGCGCGGTTTCGGGTTCCAGGTTCTCAGGACCAATCATGAATTTGAGCCGCCCCCGCCTTTATCTCCCGAGGATCAAGCGGTTTTGGAAACGGCCCAGGCGGATTACCGCCGCATGAAGGCTCTAAACCGGCTGAAATACTCCTCCCGCTTCTGTCCCCAATGCGGCTACCCCTGTCCGAACTGGGAGGAGGGTTGCTACGTGTGTTCCCGCCACTTGGGCGTTGTTAAGTAAACGCAAAAGCGAATCTCCGGAACCCTCTCGCAGCTCGGAGGGTACCAGTTTTTCATTCCGCACTCCGCACTGAAAACCGGTCATTCTTTCCTCCCGGCCCATTCGCCTCCCGGCAATAATTTCCCTCCCCGCGCTCCCGCCCCCCAAAATCCCCGTAAATCGGCCCTTTTTGCCTCGTGGCATATCCACTGCTTTGTCACCCGGACATTTATATATGCTCGACGCTATATTCAGCCAACCGAACTATCTGGCCGCGAAAAAGATGCTGGATGTCACGGTCCTGCGTCACGAGGCCATCGCCAGCAACCTGGCGAACCTCGAAACTCCCAATTACAAGCGCCTCGACGTTTCCCCCACGTTCGAGAGCCAGCTTCAAAAAGCGGTCGCTTCCCAGGACCCCTCCCAGATTTCAGCCATTCAACCCGAACTCGCCGTGGATTCCTCGGCCGTTTCCGGCCGCAGTGATGGCAACACCGTTACCCTTGAAAGTGAAATGCTCCGGCTCAACCAAAATACCGTCGAACACACCCTTGAAACCCAATTGGTCAGCGCGTCACTTGCCAAAATGCGCCTCGCCATCACCGGCAAAGGCTGATTCGTTTTATGATTAACCTTCTCAGCGGCATCGACAGCACCGCGGCGGCCCTCAACGCCGAACGCATCCGCATGGACGTGGTTTCCGAGAACATTGCCAACGTCAACACCACCCATGGCGTGGATGGCAAGCCGTACCAGCGCCAGCAAATCATGTTTGAATCGGTGCTGGCCGCGCAGCAGAACTCCGACAACCCCGGCGCCACCGGTCCGCAGACCGTCCAAATCGCCCGCATTGAGAAAGACCCGCGTCCGCCCAAATTGGTTTACAATCCCGGCCATCCTGACGCCAACGCGCAGGGCATGGTCGCCATGCCCGACATCAACATCCACGAGGAAATGGTGGACATGATCGCTGCTTCCCGCTCGTTCGAAGCCAACCTCGCCGCTATCAAGAACGCCCGGGCCATGGCCATGCAAACCCTTGCGATCGGCAAACACTGATAATCGCCGGCTAAAATGGACCCGCTTTCAGCAATGAGGATGATGATGCCGCCGGACGTTGGGGCGCGTCTGACCCAGTCCGTGCAGCAAGGCGCGCAGGACGCGGCTGCCACCAAGCCCATTCCTCTGCCTGAACTTCAGCAACTGGACCCCGCTTTGGCAGCGCCGCCGCTCGACTCCGTTGCCGGCGCGCAAGGCTCGAATTTTCAAAATTTCCTCGGCGATTTCGTCCGCGAAGTCTCCGACAAACAAGCCGCCGCCGGCGAGGCCGTCAATGGCCTGATGAGCGGCAAAAATGTTTCGCTTCACCAAGCCATGATCTCCATGGAAGAAGCCAGCGTCTCCTTCCAGATGATGGTCGAAGTGCGCAACAACCTGCTGAGTTCCTACCAGGAACTCATGCGCATGCAGATTTGATTAGCCGTTGATTTTCATGAATAAAAGCCTTTCCCAACTCGGCCAACAACTCCTCGGCATCTGGAAACAGCTTGGCCTCAACCAGCGCATCAGCATCGTCATGGCCACCGCCGTGTTGCTCGCCGGTCTCATTGGCATTTCCTATTGGTCCAGCCGCGTGGACTACGCGCTTCTCTATGGCAAGCTCGATGACGGTGAGGCGTCCAAAGTCATCGCCGCCCTGGATGAAACCAAGGTCGCTTACAAGGTCCGCGGCGGTTCCATTTACGTCCCTTCAGACAAGGTTTACCAACTCCGCATGCAAATGGCCGGGAAGGGCATCCCGCGCGGTGAAGGCGTCGGTTTTGAAATCTTCGACAAGGCCAACTTCGGTATTTCCGACTTCGTGCAGCGCGCCAATTACACCCGCGCCGTCCAGGGCGAATTGTCCCGCACCATCAGCCAGTTGGATCAGGTCGAAGCCGCCCGCGTCATGATTGTCATGCCCGAGAATCGCCTACTCACCGACAGCCTTCGCAAACCCACCGCCTCCGTTTTCGTCCGCGTCAAGGGCAACGGCCAGCTTCCCACTTCCGCCGTCAACTCCATCCGCTTCCTCGTCGCGAACAGCGTGGAGGGCCTTCAGGCCAACAACGTTTCCGTGGTGGACAACCAGGGCAATGTGCTTTCGGAAAATCAGGAGAACGATTCAATCGCCGGCCTCTCGGGGAATCAACTGACCGCCCGCCGCAATTTCGAACAATATCTCACCAAAAAAGCCGAAGGCATGCTGGAAAAGGTCCTCGGCGCCGGCCAGGCCGTTGTCCGCGTTTCCGCCGACATCAATTGGGATACGATCACCCGCACGGAAGAAAAGTACGACCCCGATGGCCAGGTGGTGAAGGTCAGCACGATCACCGACGAAAACACCGATTCCGCCACGGCTACTCCCACCGGCGGGAGCCCCGGAGTTGCCGCCAACGCCACGAGCGATGCCAACAGCACCAACGTCGCCGCCGTCCCCGTCAACAGCAACCACATGCGCAAGAAGGTCGCCAACAATAGTTACGAGATCAATAAAACGACCAGCAACATTCTCCAGGCCGCCGGCGGCATTAAACGACTTTCCACCGCTGTCTTCATCGCCCAGCACTTTGAGGGCAAAGGCGCCGACCGCAAAGCCGTTCCCCGCGCTCCAGAGGAACTCCAGCGGATCCGCAAGATCGTCCAGAGCGCCCTGGGCATCCAGGAAAATGGCGACTCGACCCGCAAGGATGAAATCACCCTGGAAGAAATCGCATTCAACGATCAGCCGGCCATCGAGCTTGCCCAGCAGTTCGACCAGCAGGAGAAACGCCAGTACTGGATGGACCTTGGACAGAAGCTCATTTATCCCGCGCTGGCCATTGGAATCATCGCCGCTTTCTGGCGCACCTTGAAACGGGTCAAGCCCGAGGAGATTCCTCTCGGTGTCCCCATCGGGAACGGAAATGGCAATGGCAACGGGCATCATGGCCGGGCGGGCAATTCCGGCGTGGTCACCGTCGAAGTCCTCAACCAGCTCATTCGTGAAAATCCGGCCAACATGACCCAGGCGGTTAAGAGCTGGCTCACCCGCGGCAAACCCAACAACTGAAAACCAACCACTGAGCATGGAAATCGCCGCCGTTGAAATCGCCAAAATGTCCAAGCTGCAGAAGCTCGCGGCATTGCTGATCATTCTCGGTCCGGAAAGCGCCGCCCAGATGCTGAAAAACCTGGATGAGCACGACCTGGAAACGGTTTCGCTCGAGATGTCGAAGCTCACGGTCATCAGCCAGGACTTGCAGCAGGAGATCCTGCGCGAGTTTACGGAGGTGGCCGTGGAAGCCAGCACGTCCATCCTGGGTGGCACCGGTTACGTGCGGAACACTTTGGAAAAATCAGTCGGCCTGTTTCGCGCTTCGGACATCCTCAGCCGCGTCGCCCCCGCGCCCGCGCCGGTCGCCGCCATGCAGCAAATTGTCAATCTGGACGCCCGGCAGCTCTTCAACATGCTCAAGGGCGAGCAGCCGCAGACCATTGCCCTGATCGTCAGCTATCTTTCTTCGGACAAAAGTTCTCAGCTCCTGATGCTGTTGCGAACTGAATTGCGCGACCAGGTCGTGGAACGCCTCGCCACGCTGGCGCCCACGCCGGTGGAGGTCGTCGAACGCATCGTGGAAGTCCTCAACCAAAAGGCCGGCGTCAAAGCCTCCCGTGCCCTGAGCCAGACTGGCGGCCTGAAAAACGCCGCGGACATCCTCAATTCGCTCGATAAAAATATCGGCCAGTCGCTCCTCATGGAGCTGGAAAAGCGCAACCCCAATCTCGGCCAGGCCATCCGCCAGAAAATGTTCACCTTCGAGGACCTCGCCCTGCTCGACACCACGTCGCTCCAGAAAATCATGCGCGAAGTGGACATGCGCGACCTCGCCATCTCGCTCAAAACCGCCAGCCCCAAGCTCAAATCCGCCTTGCTTTCGTCCATCTCCAAACGCGCCGCCGAAACCGTCAACGAGGAGATCAGTTTCCTTGGCCCGCTCAAGAAGAAGGACATCGAAGCCGCCCAGACTCGCATCATCGACAGCGTCCGCAATCTGGAAACCACCGGCGAAATCGACCTTGGCGTTGTCACCGGCAATTCTCGCGATGAACTCCTGGTCTGAAACCCTCAAATTCCCCAAGCCTTTGCGCGACGTCTGCCTGGCAAACCCGGCGGCCGACAGCCTTTCGACCGAGGCGCCGCCCTTGGCCGGGCAGTTGAAAGCCAGCTACGAACAAGGGCGCATCGACGGCGAAAAAGCCCTCAGCGAACAGTTGTTGAAGCAGCGCAACGATCTCCATGAGCTGATGAACGGGTTGATGGAATCATTGCGCGGCGCGGTGCCTCAAGTGGTGCGCGAAACCGAGAACCTCATGGTGTCCCTTTCCCTCGAAGTCGCGCAAAAGCTCGTGGCCGAAATCCCCATTTCCGTGCCCATGGTTGAAGCCGTCGTTCGCGATGCGCTCGCGCAAGTCGAAGGGACTGCCAAGTTTACCGTCCGCCTTCATCCCGCCGACCTCGAATTGCTGCAAAGAAACGATTCTCCGATCCTCGCCTCCGCCGAAGGCGGCAATGAATTTCGCTTCCTTGGCTCTCCCGAAGTGACGCGTGGCGGCTGCCTGGTACAGACCCATTTCGGCACCATTGACGCCCGCCGCGAAACCAAATTTGACCTGCTCAAAAGGAGCCTGATCGCATGATGACCCGCAACGAGAGATGCTCAACGAACCGATTAGAGGGCCTGCTGCGCCGAGTTCAGGAAACCCAGGTCATCCGCAATCATGGCCGCGTGGTCCAGCTCATCGGCCTGGTCATTGAGTCCGAGGGGCCGCTCGCCGCCGTCGGCGAAATTTGCCGGATCGAGTCCGCCCGGCACGATGGCTCGACGCTCGCGGAGGTCGTCGGCTTCCGGAACCATCACGTTCTGCTCATGCCCCTGGGCGAAATCCGCGGCATTCATCCCGGCAGCGAAGTCATCGCGCTTGGCACCTCCTTGCGTGTGCCGGTGGGGGAATCTTTGAAGGGACGAGTCATTGATGGCCTCGGCCGCCCGCTCGACGAACTGGGCCCCATCGAAACCCCCGAAACCGTCAGCTTGCATTTGCAGCCACCCCATCCGCTCAAACGGCAGCGCATCCACAATCCATTTTGCACCGGCATCAAGGCCATTGATACTTTTGTTCCCTGCGGTCGCGGTCAGCGCCTGGGCATCTTCGCCGGCAGCGGCGTCGGCAAGTCCACCTTGCTTGGCATGATCGCCAGCCAGGCGGAGGCCGACGTGAACGTGATTGCGCTGATCGGCGAACGTGGCCGCGAGGTGCGCGAGTTCATCGAAAAAGATTTGGATGAAAATGGCCGCCGCAAATCCGTCGTCGTCGTCGCCACTTCCAACCAGCCTGCCATTGCGCGGCTGAAGGGCGCTTTCGTCGCCATGGCCATTGCGGAGCATTTCCGCGATTTGGGCCAAAATGTTTTGCTGATGATGGATTCCGTCACGCGCTTCGCCATGGCGCAGCGTGAAATCGGCCTCGCGGTGGGCGAGCCGCCCGCTACGCGTGGTTACACGCCGTCGGTGTTTTCACTCCTGCCACAACTTCTGGAACGCGCCGGGGCAGGGGAACGCGGCTCCATCACCGGCCTGTTTACGGTCCTCGTGGAGGCGGATGACATGAACGATCCCATCGCCGATTCCGTGCGCTCCATCCTCGACGGCCACATTGTGCTCACGCGCGAACTGGCCACGCAGAATCATTACCCTGCCATCGACGTGCTCGAAAGCGTGAGCCGTTTGACCCGCGATCTCACCTCGCCCGAGCAGCAGGATATTGCCTCCCGCGCCCGGGAAACGATGGCCACCTATCGCAAGAATCAGGACTTGATCAATATCGGCGCGTACCCGGCGGGTACCAATTCGGCCATCGACCTGAGCATCCATCTGCACGAGCCTTTGAAATCTTTCCTGCGCCAGCCGGTGCAGCAGGGCGTTGCCGCGGCTCAAAGCTGGTCCATCCTGCGCGACACCATGGCGACGCCCATGCCCGCCAAACCTGTCGCCGCCGCGGTGAGAAAGGCGGCCGCCTAAGCCATGAAACCCTTTAAATTCACCCTGGAAGCCATGCGCGTTTTGCGCCAACGCCAGGAACAGGATGCGATGGACGCGTACGCGCGCACTTTGCTGCATCGTCAACAGGCGGTTCAGCGGCTTGAGGTGGTCCAACAGGAAATCAGCGCCAGTTGGCACGAATTGCGTTCGCGCCTGGGTTCTGGATTCAAGGCTTCGGAGGTTGCGCAAGCCCAGAACTATCATCGCTCCCTGGAAAAGCGCCGCGAAGAATGCGCCGCCGCCCTCAGCCTGGCCGAGCGCCGTGTGAATGCAGCTTTGCAGGCCATGCTCGCCGCCCGTCGGCAGCGCGAGGTTGTCGATAAATTTCATTCCAAACAAAAAGCTGCGCATGAACGCGAGCATTCCCGCCTCGAACAAAAGGTTTTGGATGATCTCGCGGCGTCGCGGCGCATCGCCTCCATCCTGACTTTCACTCCAACCGAGGTCGCGTCATGACAAAACTACTCACCTCTTCCTGGATGACCGTGCTCGTCGGCGTGGTTGTTTATCTGGGTGCGACAGTCGCCTTCTGGCAGGTGCCGGCGCCGAGCGCCGCCCCGGCGGACCAAGGCAATCCCGCCGCCAATGTGAACGGTCCTTCCTGGCAGTTTACCAACCCCGAGGCGGATCAGCTTATTTCGGAACTCAAGGCCGAGAAGGAAGCGCTGGCCAAAAAGGAACAGCAGCTTAACGAACTGGCGGCGCGGCTGCAGGCGGAACACGCCGAGGTTGCCCAGGCAACGCAAACCGTTCAGGGCTTGCAATCCGAGTTCGATAAATTGGCCCTGCGCGTTCATTCCGAGGAAACGGCCAACCTGAAAAAACTGGCCAAAGTCTATGCCACCATGTCGCCGGACTCCGCCGCCGGCATTCTTGCCCACTTGGACGACGATGCCATTGTCAAAACCATGTTGTTCATGAAGGAGTCCGAAGCTGGGGTCATCCTGGAGTCCTTTGCGAAGAAAGGGACGGCCGAGGCCAAGCGCGCCGCCGCCATTTCGGAGCGTCTCCGCGTTTCTGTCTATCGCACCAGTTCGCCGCCATGATTCCCAAGTTCAACATCCCCCCGGCTAGCCCTCACGGCCCGCGCGGCGATGTAACGCCTTCTCATTCTGATTCCTTGGCGGCGGCACATTCTTCCGGGAAGAATTTCTCCGAAGTCATGTCCCTCAAAATGCACGGCGGCTCGGCCAAGGCTGCCCGACAGCAGGCCAAAGGTTACCAAACGTCAAACCAGAATGACTCGGGAGCGAGTTTGACAGCCGCCTCGAACCCGGCTCGTTCGCACCGTTCCAGCAGATCCAAGCCAGGCGTGTTTGATGAAACGACTGGCTCGGAGGAAACAGCGGGCCCGGAGAAAGATCACGCGCAGGAGGAAACCTCAGTCCCCCAGACGCAAGCCGGCTTGCAAGCCTCCACAGCCGATACCGTGCCCGTTCTGCTTCTGACTCTCCTTACGCAAGCACCTGCGCCGTTGCCAACTTCTCCGGAAATTCCCAAGTCACGAGCCGGCAATGCTCCTGACGCCGAACACTTGGATGCGCCTGCTCCTGCCATCGCGCGCACGGCTTCATTGGCACCTCAAAAATCACTGGCGCCCGCTTCGGCATTGAATCAGCCATCATCCGCAATTGCCGACGGCAAGCAAAACACCAACAAACCTTCTCAGTTGGTCGATCCTTCCTCACCGCAATCCGTTTCCCCGAGCACCCACGACGGTCAGCCTCTGGCTCCTACAGCTCTGCCAACTCAACCAAGGGCAATTCCTTCCCTGGCCGTCCTTGGCGCCAGCGCCCCGGAAGCGGTCAGTCCAGAGGGTCCTAACCTTCAAGCACTTACAGGCTTAAAAGCAGCCCCTAAATCAAGGGATCGCACCGGTGGCACACCCGCTGCTTTGAGTACGCAGCGAATGAAATTGGCCGAAGAAAAGAACGAAATTGCCGGGCGCACAGTGCAAAAATTGCCGCGTACGCCCACGGCCGATGAATCCACTGCCGATCTGGCTGACAGAGATGAGGCAGAATCGTCCACGGCCGCACCTTTGGGCAAGATTGCCATTGGCGAATCTGCATCGATCCTGAACTCATCGGCCAAAACCGGCTTCGAAGCACCAGAACAGCTCGCCTCCGCTGATTCCGTGCGTTCAGCCGGACAATACGCTGCCAAGGCTGAGCACCTCGGCGATTTAATTACCCGCGAAGTCATGATGATTCGGCAATCCGGCGCTGACTCGCTCGCCGTTTCGCTGAAGGTGGACTCGCATACCGAATTGTTTTTGCAATTAACCAATCACGACGGCCAAATTCACGCTTCCGTCCGCTGCGAACGCGGCAATGTCGCCGGCCTCGACAGCCATTGGGCCGAGTTGCAGGAATCGCTCGCGCGGCAGAATGTGCAATTGCTGCCGCTCGAAAATAAATTTTCCGCGCGCGCTTCCGGGTTGACTTCGCCATCCACGACGGCCGCTTCCACTCCGTTTAATCAATCCTCGCAAAATCCCCGGCAGCAAACACGCGATCTGCCGCCGGATTCGACTCCCGTCGCGGCTGTCACGATTTCCGCAACCACCAAGACTAAAACCAAAGCCAAAACCGGATTCCGGAATGGCTGGGAAACCTGGGCCTGAGCCATGTCAACTACATCCATTACTCCTACGGGAAGTTCCTCCTTGAATCAGGCGGACTTTTTGAAACTGCTGGTCACGCAAATGACCTCGCAGGACCCGCTCAACCCACAGAGCGACACCGCCTTCGCCGCGCAACTGGCGCAGTTCAGCGCATTGCAACAATCCCAGACCATGGCCACCGACATGCAGGCGTTGCAGGCCAACTCGCTCATCGGCCGCACCGTGAGCGTCACTTCATCCACGGACGCCACTCAGGCGTTCAGCGGCGTGGTCAGCGGAGTGGAAATCTCCTCCGGCACGCCCCAAGTCCTGGTGAACGGCCAGCTCTTCGATCTAAGCCAGATTTCCTCGATTTTGCCCACGGCAACCACTCCCTAAACCTTAACCTAACCACTAATATGCTCAGTTCCTTAACCTCAGGCGTCAGCGGGCTGGAAAGCTTCCAGGACCAGATGGATGTCATCGGCAACAATATTGCCAACGTTAACACCACCGGTTTCAAAGCCGCCACCGTTGCCTTCGCTGATGCTTTCAGCAACACCCTGCGCGCCCCCAATGGCAGCAGCTCCACCACGAGCGGCTCCGATTCCGTGCAAATCGGCACCGGCGTCACCATCGACGGCATCGAGAACAATTGGAACCAGGGAGCGCTCACCACCACCGGGGTCCAGAGCGACCTCGCCATCTCGGGCAGCGGCTTTTTCATGGTCCGGGACACCATGACCGGCGCCACCTACGCCACCCGCGACGGCACTTTCAAGGTGGATGCCAACGGCTATCTCGTCACGGTTACCGGCGACCGCGTTCAAGGTTATTCGAACAGCGGATTGAACGCGCTGGGAGACATCAGGATCGATACGACCGGCATGCCCGCCACTTCGGATCCGAATGCCCGGGTCGCTTCCTATTCGATTAACGGCCAGGGCCAGGTGACCGCAAACCTTTCCGACGGCACCTCGTTCGTGCGCGGGCAGGTCTTGTTGCAGAATTTTCAAGACCCGCACCAATTGGTCAACATCGGCAACAACCTTTACACCAATACGACGGCTGCGGGCCCTTTGGCCGCGATGACCGCGCCTGGATCCAGTGGATTGGGCAGCGTGCAATCGGGCGCGTTGGAGCTTTCCAACGTGGACCTCTCCAATGAGATGGCTAATTTGATTACGGCCCAACGCGCGTTTGAAGCAAACTCCAAGATCATTTCGACCAGTAATGAAGTGCTTCAGACGCTCGTAAACATGAAACAAGGTTAATCGCCAGGTTGTTATGGCTACCACCACTTCACCCGAAGAGACGAACACGCCCCAGAATGCCGGCGCTACTCCGCCTGCCGCCGGCGGCTTCAAAGCCTGGTTGCCGATGATCGTAACGGTGATTGCCATGCCCGTGCTGGCCTTTGTCATGACCAAGTTCGTCCTTCTGCCCAAGGTCGTAAATGCCCGCGAACCGCGCGCCGCCATGGCCACATCCGACACCGGCGAAAAGGGCGGCAAGGACGGAGAGAAAAGCGACGGCCACGCCAAGACCAAGATCACGGTGCCGATGAGCAAAATCCTCGTCAATGTGGCGGGCACCATGGGCACCCGCTATCTCATGACAAGCGTGACCCTTGTCGGCAACAAGCCGGACTTCAAGAGCAAGATCGACGACAACAAGGACCAACTCATGGATCTCGCCACCAGCACTTTGAGCAGCAAGACGATTTCCGACTTGGAAAAACCGGGTGCTCGCAACGTGATTCGCGCTGAACTCATCACCGTGTTCAACAACGCGCTGGGCGGCCCCCTGGTTCAGGAAATCTACATCACGGAAATGGCCATCCAATAACGAGGTTCTTCATGGCTCCAGGCAACGATGATTCCAGCGCACCGGACTCCGCTTCTTCCGCGGAGGTCGAGCCCCTGCTCGCCGACGTGGCCGATCAGGAAAAAGCGGCAACCAGACCCATCGAACCCGCCAGCGAGGAAATCCGGCCCTTTGATTTTCGCAACCGCACGCTCCTTGCTCCTCGGGAGCTTCGCAAACTGCGGGCCCACCAGGAGGATTTTATTAATGCCCTGGCTTCGCGTCTCTCCGCCCTGCTGCGGGCGGAATTCCCGCTTAAACTGAAATCCCTCCAAACCATTTCCTATCAGAAGCTGACGGAAAGCTGGCAGAACCCTTCGCATCTGGTGCTTTTCAAACTCGAGCCTATGCGCGGCGTTTCCATAATCGAGATTCCGCTCCAGCTCGGATTGAGCATCGTGGACCGGCTGATGGGTGGACGTGGTGAAGCGCCGGAGTCGGTCCAGGAACTGAGCGAGATCGAGCGCGCTTTGCTGGACCAGGCGGTGCAGATCATCCTCGGTGAATGGTCCAATCATTGGCTGAAGATCAAGGACCTGAAGCCGATCGTGCTGGGCTGCGAATCGGATGGCCGTTTTGTGCAGGTTGCCGCGTCGGAAACCAGCATGCTGGTGCTCTCTTTGGAGACTGGCTTTGCCGATTCCCCGGGACAGATTCAACTCGCCTTTCCATATTCGAGCCTTGAGCCGCTGATTGCCCAACTTTCCAAAAGCGATGAACTCGTCGCCGCTCCCGCGCCGCAGCCGGCTCCTGTTCCTTGGAAATGGAATCCCGTTTTGGACGAGGTCTGCGTTCCGGTGACCGCCGAATGGCCCGGACTCGAACTTGCCGCGCGCACAATTCTCAATTTGAAGGTCGGCGACACGCTGCCGCTTGACCCGCAATGCGCGCAGAACGTTCAGGTGCGCGTTGGTGATCGCGCCACTTTCAACGGCCGCCTGGGGACGGTCGCCGGCGCCTGGGCTGTGGAATTGACCGCAATTTTGAACCGCTAAAATTTTATTATGGATGCAACCACAAAATCTCCCGCCAGCCTGGAAATCCTGCTCGACGTGCAGGTCAAGCTGACGGTCGAACTCGGTTCCTGCCAGGTGCCCATGCGCGATGTGCTGCAATTCAATCTGGGTTCCGTCATCAAACTCAACCAAGCCGCTCACGCCCCAGTGGACCTTTACATCAGCCAAAAACGCATCGCCCGCGGTGAAGTCGTCGTCGTCGATGATCGTTATGCCGTGAAAATCACCGAGATCTTCGGAGCCAACTCGTGAACAGCCGGGCTCCAGACAAAATGTTGCGAAAACTTTCATTCGGCACTTTGTGCTTTCTCTTTCTGGCTGCTTTCGAGGCGTCCGGCCAGCCTGCGGTCACCAACACGGTTCCGGCATTGGCCGGCGGTTTGCCGGACATGGGTGCCTCCGTTCTCCGGGTCGTCGGCGCATTAATTGTGGTGGTTGGAATTTTCCTCGGCGGCGTCTGGCTGTTTCGCAATTGGCAGCGATTGGCCGTCCGCAGGGGCGGAGCACCCAGGCTCAACGTGCTCGAAGTCAGGTCCCTGGGACAACGCCAGGCAATCTACGTTGTGGCGTACCAGCAACAAAGAATGCTTCTCGCTTCCTCGCCAGCGGGCATCGCACTGCTCAGCCACTTGCCTGCCGTCGAGGAATCTGAACCCGCCGCGCCCGCGCCCGGCGGCCGCATGAGCTTCGCCGACGCCTTCCAACAAGTGCTCAACCGCAAACAATAATGGCGTCATCCGCTTCACATCGCTCTGCCCTCAACCGCCGCGGAACTTTCCGGTTTTTTTGGCGCGGACTGCTCGGCGTAGTGCTCTTTCTGGCTCTGGGCGGCGCGCAACTCCACGCTCAAACCAATTCCGGTTCCCTTAATCTCAACATCGGACTGAATGGCCTGGAAAAACCCGGCGACGTGGACAGCGCGATCAAGGTGCTGGCCGTCATGACGCTGTTGACGCTGGCGCCGTCCATCATCTTGCTGATGACCTGCTTCACCCGCATTGTCATCGTGCTTTCCTTTGTCCGTTCGGCGCTCTCGGTGCAAGGCACGCCGTCCAACCAGATCATCATCGGCCTCTCGCTCTTCCTGACCTTCTTCATCATGAGTCCGGTCTGGCAAAGAATGGATCACGAGGCGCTCACGCCTTATCGCGCCGGAGCCATCACCGGCCAGGAAGCTTTGGACCGCGCCGCAGTCCCCATTCGTGGGTTCATGCTCAAGCAAACCCGTCCCAAGGACGTGGAGTTGTTCGTGGCCATGGCGAAAATCGCCCCCACGCCGGCCGACCAGTTGCCGCTGAGCATCGTCATCCCAAGCTTCATCATCAGCGAACTGCGCACCGCTTTTCAAATGGGTTTCCTGCTCTTCATGCCGTTCATTCTCATCGACCTGATCGTGGCCACGGTGTTGATGAGCATGGGCATGATGATGATGCCGCCCATGACGATTTCCCTTCCTTTGAAGATACTGCTTTTTGTCCTTGTCGACGGCTGGCACTTGATTGTCAGTTCCATCGTGAAAAGTTTCGGAACGTGATTTGATATGAACCCTGAGTTTGCCGCAGAATTGCTCAAGACGCTCATGTATCAGGCGGTCACCCTGGCCGCGCCGATTCTTATGACCGCGATGGTGATCGGCCTCGCGATCAGCCTGTTTCAATCCGTCACTTCCATCCAGGAACAGACCTTGACCTTCGTCCCCAAGGCGCTCGCCATCGTCGGCATGCTGATTCTCATTCTGCCGTGGATGCTCCGCAGCATGATCGAATTCGCCACCGCGGTGATCCAGAAAATGCCCGAAATGATCCAGTGAACAGGGCAGGGGACCGATGATGATGTTGCGGCTATGGAACCCATTCACCAACGCATTCGCATCCCCCTGATGGTGGCGGGAAGATGCGTTCTTCAGGACTTGGAGAAGAGCCCATGCCCGATCTAAACAACTGGATGATGGCCTTTCTTCGGGTAAGCGCCATGCTGGCGGTCTTCCCCGTCTTCTCGGCCAGGAATTTCCCGGTTCAACTGCGCCTGGCCCTGGGCGTCCTCATGGCGGCCCTGGTCGGTCCCACTTTGCCGGCCAGCACGCCGCCGGCTGACTTTTGGGGCCTTGTCGGCTTGATGTCCATTGAGGTCGGCGCGGGACTGATGTTCGGCTTTGCCAGTTGGATGATTTTCTTTGCCCTCGACATGGCGGGTGGAATCATCGGAACCGAAATCGGTTTGTCGCTCCCTCCGAGCATGAACCCGATGAACGAAACGCAGGTCACCGCCCCGGGCGCCATTCTCTATTACCTCGCCGCCATGATCTGGCTGAGCCTGGATATGCACCACTGGATGCTAATCGGGTTTCAAAAGACCTACACCTACCTCCCCGTTGGCGGGGCGCATCTGTCGGAGGCCCTGGCGGCCGATTTCATCGGCCGTACCAGCCAGACCTTCCTGATTGCGTTGCAACTGGCCGCGCCCATCATGGCGGTTTCATTCATAATCTCGCTGGTTTTTGCCGTGCTCGGGCGCGCGGTGCCCCAGATGAATGTTTTTACCGAGAGCTTCACCATCCGTACGTTGGTGGGCCTGAGCGTGTTCGGCTTGACCATGCAACTCATGTCCCAGCACATCATCAACTACCTCCACCACCTGCCTGACGACCTGCTCCGCGTGGCCCGGTTGCTGGGAGCGCGCTAAGTGCCCATCTGGCAAGGGCCTGGGCATTGGGCGAGCCGTTTATCCGGGCCAATCCCAACCGGACGGGAGTGCCCCCGACCAAAAAAGCAGGCTTAATTTACTTTAATTTGGTTTAATTCACCTTAACTCCTTAAGCCTTCCCGCCTGGACATTTTGACACGCGAAGCCAATTCGGCAAAATTTGCCGCGCTCACCGACTCTGGCCACGGCGGGCGTCCGAACAAACTGCTTTGTTCTGGTTTGTTCTGGTGTGTTTGGTTGCGGTTCGCACTCTTTCCATGAACTGTTTTGTAGCTCATTGAAGATCAACCATGCCTATTCGGAACGCCCCAACTCGTTTCGGGGGACGGCGTGCAGAGGACTGCCCGCCCTGCCACCGTGTTGCCGATAGGGCGCGCACTCCTGTGCGCGCCGCCCCGGGCCCCAAGCGCATTCATTAATGACGCGTTCCTGGTCCGTGAGTAGGTCCAACCGAACAGGGAACCACCCTGAACTTGCTTTGATTGTCAAAGAACATCCCGGCCCCAAAAGAGCCGGGCAAAATTCACCTGCCTTGTCGCGCTGAAGTTCGGCGCAAAGGCAAATCAAGGATTCCCTCCAATCCTTCACTCAACCGGTGAGTTATCGCACTACATGATACAGAATGCAACTGAATATTTGTAGAAATGGCAATGCCTCGGTGAAGCGCGGAATCATGGGCGGCGTATCTCGACACTATTCTTGCGGGAAAGGTAGGGACGGCGCGCTGTGCCGTCCGCGCCACCGAGCGCAGCGTCAGGTGGCGCAATCGAATTTGCAAAGCGGGCACGCTTGTTTAATCGTTCCGTTGCCTGACGCTGCGCTCGGCGACGGTGACGGTGCAGCGCGCCATCCCTACCAAAGACATGCCTGGGGCGCGGCGGCGACCGGCCCATAACCGCTGACACCCAAAACAGCCAGTTCGTTGTCCCAATGGCCGAAAAGTGCCGGCAGGCACGGAATCTGCATGCACCCCCTTGAATGAGCGAACACGCTGGCGAAAAGACAGAGCAAGCCACGCCAAAGAAGCTCGAAGAGGCCCACAAAAAAGGCCAATTCGCGCGCAGTCCGGAGGTGCAGACGGTTTTTGTCCTGATGGGGGCGCTGGCCGCCTTGATGTTCTCCGGCCGCGAAACCTGGCAACTGCTCGCCAATTCTCAGGCTGCCATGCTGGCGCATTTGCACGACACGCCGGTCAGCCTGAACGCCATGCAGGGCTACGCCATCACCGCGGCCATGGTGCTGGGGCATTGTCTTTGGCCGATTTTAGCGGCCACGATGCTGGCTGGATTGCTGGCTGGCGGCATCCAGACCCGCTTTCGCACCGCTCCCGAAGCGCTGGCGATCAACTGGGGCCGCTTGAATCCCGCCGAGGGGCTTAAGCGGGTGTTCTCGATGCGTTCGGCGGTGCCGACGGGCATCGGCGCCGTGAAGCTCTCGATCATCATCGCGCTGACCTATGGCGTGGTGAAAGGCATCCTCACCGACCCCATTTTTCACTCCTCGGTGGATGTGGCAAGAATTGCCGGGTTCATGGCAGAATCTTCCCTCAAGATCATCCTGCGGGTGGCCATGGCCCTGCTGGTTCTGGCTTCGGCCGATTACGGCTATCAATTTTGGCGCACCAATAAAGACCTGATGATGACCAAGGAGGAGGTTAAGGAAGAATCCAAAAACAGCGAAGGCAACCCCCAGGTCAAAGCCCAACAACGCCGTAAACGCAAAGCCATAACCAAGCGCAAGATGCTTGCGGAAGTGCCTAAGGCTGACGTGGTTCTGGTGAATCCCACGCACATTGCCGTCGCCCTCCGCTACGACCGCAAAACGATGCGGGCCCCGAGAATTGTGGCCAAGGGCACCCGCCTGAACGCCCAGCGAATTCGTGAAATTGCCCAGGAACACCAGATCCCAATCGTCGAAAACAAGCCTCTGGCCCGCCTCATGTTCAAGTACGGCCGGGTGGGTGGCGAGATTCCTGCTGAACTCTATGCCGCAGTAGCTGAAGTGTTGGCGTGGGTTTACCGCGTCAATGCCTATCGGTACTACCGCGAACAAAATTCATAATCGCATAGCGCAAGCAAATGGCACAGGCAAAGCCCGGCAAATCGAATCTCAGTCGCCTTTTCCGCAACGGCGACGTACTGCTCATCATGGGGCTGTTCGGCACGATCCTTTTGATGATCCTGCCGATCCGCCCGTTCTTTCTCGACGGCTTCCTTGCGATCAGCATCGCCCTTTCTCTGCTCATCCTGCTGGCGATCCTTTACGTTCGCGAACCGGCGGAGTTCACCGGCTTTCCAACCTTGCTGCTGTTCATCACGCTCTTTCGCCTGGCTTTGAACATAGCTTCGACCCGGCTCATTTTGCTCGATGGCTACGCCGGGCACATCATTGAAGCATTCGGAAACTTCGTCGTCCGCGGCAACTACGTGGTCGGCCTGGTGATCTTCCTTATCCTGGTCCTCATCAATTTCATCGTCATCACGAAGGGCGCCGGCCGCATCGCGGAAGTGGCCGCTCGCTTCACCCTGGACGCCATGCCGGGCAAGCAAATGGCCATCGATGCGGAACTCAACGCCGGCATCATCAACGAAACCGAAGCGCGCAACCGCCGCCGCAAGGTCGAGCAGGAAGCCGATTTCTATGGCGCAATGGACGGGGCGAGTAAATTTGTTCGCGGCGATGCCGTGGCTGCCATTCTGATCACGCTGATCAATGTCCTGGGCGGCTTCGCCATTGGCATCATGCAAAAGGGCATGACCGTGACCGAGGCGCTGCAACGATTCACGCTGCTTTCCATTGGCGACGGCCTGGTGTCGCAGATTCCCGCGCTCATCACCTCGACCGCCGCCGGCATCCTGGTCACCCGCGCCGCCGCCAAGGAGGAACTTGGCAATGAATTGACCCGGCAACTGCTTGCCTATCCCAAAGTGCTGGTGATGCTCACGGTGATGTTGATTATTTTCGGGTTGATCCCGGGCCTGCCCATGATTCCGTTCATGTCGCTCGCCTGCATTACCGGTTTTCTTGCCTATAACCTGGCCGGCCAGGGACCTCTCGTTAAGAACGCCGCGCAAGAAACCGCCGCAGCCGGAGCTGCCGCGGATCAAAAGGACGTGAAGGCCGGCGCCGGCGCCGCGGGTGAAAAATTGGAAACCTTGCTTAACATCGATGCCTTGCAAATCGAATTGGGCTACGGCCTCGTCGGCCTCGCTGACGCCCGCAAAGGCGGCGACCTTCTCGATCGGGTTACCGGCGTCCGCAAAACCTTCGCCCAGGAAATGGGGATCATCATTCCTCCGATCCGCCTGCGCGACAATCTGCAATTGGAGGCCAACCAATATCGCTTCCTCTTGAAGGGAAATCCCATAGCGCAGGGCGAATTAATGCCGGGCCATTGGCTCGCCATGAATGCTTCCAACAGCCGGACGGTGCTCAAGGGCATGCCCACCACGGAGCCGGTGTTCAAACTGCCGGCCACCTGGATCACCGATGTCGAACGGAAGAATGCGGAAATCAGCGGGTACACGGTCGTGGATGCGGCGTCCGTTCTCGTCACCCATCTTTCGGAAACGGTCAAACGGAGTTGCCATGAGATCCTTAGCCGCCAGGATGTGCAGATTCTGTTGGATAATCTCAAGCAAACGCATCCGACCGTGGTTACTGAGTTGATTCCGGCCCAGTTGAACGTCGGCCAGGTCCAGCGCGTGTTGCAAAATTTGCTGGCTGAGGGAATTTCGATCCGCAATCTCGCGGGCATCCTGGAAAAGGTGAGCGATTACGCCAGCGTCACCAAGAACCCGGATGAACTTTCCGAGCACGCCCGCCGTGCGCTCGGCTCGCAAATCATCAAGCCGTATCAAAATGAGAAGGGCGGCCTGCACGCCATTACGCTGGATCCACGGTTGGAACAGCAACTTGCCCAGGGCGTCCGCCAGACCGCCACCGAAATCAACCTGATGATGGAACCGAAGCTGGCTCGCCACGTGGTTGATACGCTTTCCCAGCGCGTGCAGCAACTGCTCGTCGCCGGGCAACCCCCGGTGGTGATGTGCGCGCCGCAAATCCGCCTGGCGTTCCGCCGGTTCTTTGAAACCACTTTCGCTGAACTGGCCGTGCTTTCCTACGCGGAAGTGCCTTCGCGCATCGAAATCCAAAATGCGGGCATGGTCCCTTGTCTTGAATGAGATGAGCCGTTGCCGCCCAGCCTAAACGCATGCAACCCATTCCTTTCATCGCCGCGTCTGCTGAGGAAGCCGTGGCTCAGATTCGCGCGCGGCTCGGGCCGGACGCCGTGGTTTTGAACGTGCGCCCATTGCCGGCGAATGGGATTGCCCGATTGTGGCAAAAACCGATGATCGAAGTGCTGGCTCATTTGCCCGAAGCGCCGGCCCCGCAAGCAGCTCCCATCTCCGAAGCCCTGGCGGAATTTCGCCAGCAGTTAAACGAGATCAAACAGCAAGTCGCCACCCGTCCGCAACACACGGAGCGCCGAGCTCCAGCTCAGCGTGAACCAGGGCAGCCTCTTCACGCGGAGCAGGAGCTCTGCGCTCCGGCCTTGGCTGACAGCCTGCAGGATGATTTCTCGATTCCTGAAGCGGAGCAGGGGAATGGCAACTGGCGGGTGGGAACCATGCTCCAAAAATCCGGCCTGCTGCCTTTGCACGTGCAGTCCATCATGGACCGTTTGCGCTCCCAGCACGGAGATGAGGCGCCCGCCGCCTTGAGCGATGAAATCAAGCTCGCGCGCGCTTTGCTCGCCAAATTGTGGCGCAAGCCTCGTCCCCTCGCACCGCATTCGGTGCATGCTTTGATTGGTCCCGCCGGTTCGGGCAAGACGACGTGCCTGTGCAAATGGCTGACGCGAGCGGCCCTGGTCGAAGGGTCTTCAGCCCGGGTCTGGCGGCTCGACGGAGCCATGGCGAACACAGCGGAATCCCTGAGCGTTTATTGCGAAATCCTGGGCCTGCCGAGCGAGCGGTCCTGGCAGCCCGGGCACGCGAACATCTCGGAGGACATCGGCTTTATCGATTTGCCCGGCGTGGATTGGCGGCAGCCGGTTGCCCTCAAGGAACTTTCCGGCCAGTTGAAACAATACGGCTCACCGCGTCTCCATCTGGTTCTCAACGGTGCTTACGACACTTCCATTCTCCTGGCCCAGGTGCGGGCTTTCTCCGCGCTCCCGATTGATGACCTGATCATCACCCACCTCGACGAAGAGTCCCGTTGGGGCAAAGTCTGGAATTTCGCGTTAGGCACAAATTACTCCCTCCGCCACTTCGGCACTGGGCAAAATATTCCGGGAGACTTCTGCGAGCCCTCGGCAGAAATGGTCCTGGCTCGTCAATTCCCCTGTAAATAAAGGGGTTTTTGCACCTTCTTCGACCGGTTCCCGGGCTGGCAATGCACCTGCTAGGAGGTAATTCGACGTTAGTAACATATGAAACCTTTATTGCTCATTGGCGGGTTGTTGGGATTCGGTGTCGGCCTGCTTTTCAGTTGGGTGCAACAAGGCCCGTGGCCCTCCTCGCTCTGGCATGCCTGCGTGGCCGCCTACCTGACCGGCATGTTGATGAAGTGGTGGGGCTACGAATGGCGCAAAAATCTCGAAAAGGCCTTCCTCGAACGCCAGAGCCCTTCTGAAGGAACCAACGCCCTCTTTTTCCCAAAAGCAGGTAAGTCATGAGCTCGCCGACCGCCAGCTTCGAAACCGATTTGGTGGCAACCGGCGAGGGGCGTTCAAACCAAACCGAGCTTTGGCGTCGCTACGCCAAATCCGGCCACGGCAGCACGCTCGAAAACAATTTGATCGAGCAATATATCCCGCTGGTTAAAGCCGTCGTCGGCCGCCTGGCCATGACCCTGCCTGCCCACGTCAACAGCGACGATCTTCACAGCGCCGGTCTCATTGGCTTGCTCAACGCCGTGCGCCGCTTCAATCCCAACAGCGGCACTTCCTTCGAAACTTACGCGCGGGTGCGGATCCGCGGCGCAGTCTTCGATGAATTGCGCCGCCTCGATTGGGTGCCGCGCTCCGTGCATGACAAGGCCAAGAAGGTCGAAAAAGCCATTCAACAACTCACGCAAAGCAGCGGCGCCATTCCCCGGGACATCGAAGTCGCCCGCGCTCTGAACCTGTCCCTGGACGACTATTACGACCTGCTGGAGGAAGTCCGGCCCGCTTCCTATGTTTGCCTGGATTCCGTTTCCGGCAACGACGGCGAAACCGGCGCGAACACCCACGATGTGATCGCCGACGACGCCCAGATTGATCCGGAGCATGGCGCGGCGATCAAGGAGATGGCGGATTTGATCGGGGCCCGGCTGAAACAACTGCCCGAGGTGCAACGCAAGGTTCTCGCGCTCTACTATTTCGAGGACCTGCGCCTGCGCGAAATCGCCGAGGCGTTCGGCGTCACCGAGTCGCGCATCTGCCAGATTCATGCGCAGGCCATCCTGGCCATAAAGTCACTGTTGCTGAAGCAGGATCCTGAAGCCTTCAACCACCCCCTGTAATTTACTCATGATCGTTATTGTTGGCGCGTTAATCGTTATCGGCTCCGTTCTTGGCGGCTTCGTCATGGCTGGCGGACATCCGCTCGCGCTCATGCATTTGTCCGAGCTTGTCATCATCGGCGGCGCCGCGATCGGCGCGCTGGTCCTCATGTCACCCCGGAAGGTTCTGTTCGATCTCATCAGGCAATCCCTGGCCACGCTCAAGGGATCGCCCTACAGCAAGCTGTCATATGACGAGCTATTCAAGGCCCTTTACGAATTGTTCATGCTGGGCCGCCGCAGCGGCATGGTGGCCCTGGAAGAACACGTGATGAATCCCGAGTCCAGCGGCATTTTCGCCAAATACCCGACCTTCCAAAAAAATCATCACGCGGTCGAATTTCTTTGTAATGGGCTTCGGCCGATCATCGACGGCAAGATCAAGCCCGAGCAACTTAAGCTCCTCATGGAAATCGAGATGCAATCCATGGAAGAGGAGCATGAACGCCCGGTGAGTGTGCTCAGCAAAGCCGCTGATGCCATGCCCGGCTTCGGCATCGTGGCGGCGGTGCTCGGCATCGTCATCACCATGGCCTCCATTGCCGGACCCATCGAGCAGATCGGCGAAAAAGTCGCCGCGGCGCTGGTCGGCACGTTTCTCGGAATTTTCATTTCCTACGGTTTCATGAATCCGCTCGCCGTCAATATTGAATTCATGAACATGGCTGAGATGGCCTACATCCGGTGCATCGCCGCCTCCGTGGTGGGCTTTGCCGGCGGCATGTCTCCCATCATGGCCGTCGAAGTCGCCCGCCGCGGCTTGGCCAGCGAGGTCAAGCCCACGTCGGACGGTTTGGAGTCGATGCTTAAGTCGGTCAACCAGGTCGCCGCGAAATAATGAGCAAGAAAAAGGGTCATCATGGTGGCGCTTGGAAGGTCGCTTACGCTGACTTTGTCACGGCGATGATGGCGCTCTTCATGGTGCTCTGGCTCACTTCGCAGGACCAGCGCATCAAGGAGGCCGTCGAGCGCGCCTTCCGCAATCCTTTCTCCTCCGTCACCAAGGAATCCGTCGGCATCATTCCGAACAAGGACACCCAGGCCATTCGCAACAGCTCCGGCAATTTCGACTCCGCCTCAGCCGTCGAACTCACCATGCTTCGCCGCCTCAACCAGGACCTCATGAAGTCGCTGGAAACCGACCCCGACAGCACCGGTGAAAATTCCGTCAAACTCGATCTGACCCCGGAAGGGCTTTCGATCAATGTTTTCGACCGCGCTCACAAACCCATCTTTGAGCCCCAATCCACCACGCTCACGACTTACGGAGAATGGGTTTTCTCCACTCTGGCCTGGCAAATCTCGCGTTACAACAGCTTCGCCATCGAACTGGAAGGCCACACGGAGAAGGGCAATCCACCATTGCGCCCGGATTATGGTGATTGGGAAATTTCCGCCGATCGCGCCGCTGCCATCCGGCGCAAGCTGCTCGAACATGGCGTCAGCAGCGGACAAATCCGAAAGGTGGCCGGCTACGGTGACACCGTTCCAATGCCCAACGCGGAACCAACCGACGAGATCAATCGCCGCGTCACCGTGCTTCTGAATGTGCGCGCCGCCAAATCCTGAAGACGGGAAATAATTTTATGCCTGACGCTTTTGTTCCGTTTGCTCCGCCGGTATCGCCAGTCAAAGACGCCACCTTCAGTCCATTTCAGTTGCCAGGCCAGGCAGCAGTGTCCGCTCAACCGCTCTCCGCGACGGCCAAGCCCACACTCATCGTGCATGGGACGGCCGACAACTGCGCACAGCCCTCGATCACGCTCCAGCGCAGCGGTGACACTGTGACCGCCATACGCATACAATGCCGTTGCGGCCAGGTTATCGAGCTGAACTGCGTTTACTGAACTGCGTTCTCGCCTCCTTTAAGCCTGGTGAGAAAGGCTTCCCAGCCAATCCGTTCGGCCATGACTTAAGTTCCCAACCCCGAACGCGTGTGGAACAGCGCCTCAGGAAATTTCCTCTCTGCGACCCCGGCAATTTTTGCCTCCTTCTGCCATGCGGAATTTTCAACTTGTTGAACTACAGCATCTTGCATTCATGGCACGTGCGATGCTGAACACGGTTCCAGATGAATGTCAGCCTATTCCAAGCCGCGTCAGCGTTGAATGCCAACAGCCGCTGGCAGGAAGTTATTGCCGAAAACCTGGCCGCGAGTTCGGTCCCGGGTTATCGCAAACAGGAGTTATCCGTCGCGGCGGCTCAAGCCGGCCTGATGCCTGCTGGAGCCACCGTGGGGAATGCTCCGCTAAGCTTCACGATTCCCAAGGCCATCACCGCCACGAGTTTCCAACCCGGCGAACTGAAGTTCACCGGCAACAAAAATGACGCGGCGATCGAAGGCAAAGGTTTCTTCGAGGTCCGCCTGCCGAACGGTTCCACCGCTCTGACCCGCGACGGTGAATTTCAGGTCAGCGCGCAAGGACAGCTCGTCACCAAGGAAGGTTACGCCGTCCTCGGCGATAGTGGCCCGATCCAACTCGATCTCAATAATCCAGCGCCCATCTCCATCTCCGCCGACGGCGACGTCAGCCAGGGCGCGGATGCAAAGGGCAAACTCAAGTTGACCGAGTTTGATAACCCGCGGCTTTTGACCCAGATTAACGGCGCCTATTTCGTCGCTGACAATCCAAGCCTTCAAGCGCACGCCAGCACCTCGACGCTCCGCCAGGGTTACCTCGAGGGTTCCAACGTTTCCGTCGTCGGCGAAATGGCCAATCTTATGGCGGCCATGCGCACCTTCGAAGCCAACCAGCACGTCGTGCAAATCCAGGACGATCGCATGAGCAAAGCCATCAGCGACCTCGGCAACCCAGGCTAATTTATGTTGCGCGCACTTTATTCTTCCGCCGCCGGGATGGAATCCCAGCAGATGAACCTGGATGTCATCTCGAACAATTTGGCCAACGTCAACACCGCCGGCTTCAAAAAGAGCAAGATCGAATTCCAGGATCTCCTCTATGAAACCTCCCGCGCGCCCGGGGCGGATCAGGGAAACGGCACCCAGCTTCCCACCGGCCTGCAAGTCGGCCATGGCTCCCGCGCTGTCGCCACTTCCCGCATTTTCACCGAAGGCGATCTCACCCAGACCGGCGGGAACCTCGATATGGCAATTCAAGGCGACGGTTTCTTCGAAGTCCAGATGCCTGATGGCACATTAGCTTACACGCGCGATGGTGCTTTGAAAACCGCCTCCGATGGCCGGGTCACCACCAGCGAGGGGCTCGTGGTGCAGGGCGGATTCCAGCCAGTTGCCACCGGCACCACCTCCATTACCGTCGCTCCCAATGGCCAGGTGACGACCACCGGCTCGGGCGGAACGCAGACCTTCCGCGTGCAATTGGTTCGCTTTGCCAATCCCGCCGGCCTCCAGAGCGTCGGCCGAAATCTTTACAAGGAAACTCCCGCTTCGGGCACCCCGGAAACCGGCAACCCCGATGAAAACGGCTTTGGCAGCCTGCAACAGGGCTACCTCGAAATGTCAAACGTCAAGGTGGTGGAGGAAATGGTCAACATGATCGTCGCCCAACGTGCCTACGAGGTAAACTCGAAGGCCGTCCAGGCGGCCGATGAAATGATGCAACAAAGCAATAACCTGCGCCGATGATGCACCTCTTCGCCGAAATTTTTTGGACCCGCAAGCCAGTGCGCTCGAAAGCGATTTTGCTGGCTTCGGCGCTGGCCGTGGCTTTGAGCAGAAGCGCTTGCGGTGCCCCGGCCGATCAACCTGCCACTTTGCAATTGCTGCCCGAGGCACAAGTGGACAGCACTGGTATTTTTCTCCATCAGATCATCATCACATACGACCCCTCTGTGGCCCTCCCACAGCTCCGTCTGGCTTCGGCCCCCGGTTTGGGCCAGACGGCCCGCCTTTCCCGCTCTCAGATTACCGAGTTGGTGCAGAAGTACGAGCCTTCTGGGTTACCTACGACTAACTGGTCCGGCGCGCTCGAAGTTCGAGTGACCCGCCGTACCCGCCAACTTGTTGATTCCGATATGACCCAACTCCTCGCCGCCACCTTGCAGCGCGAGTCGGTCAAGGACAAAGGCGAACTGGAACTTCAGTTCACCCGTCCCTGGATTCCCGTGACCGTGCCGGATGAGCCGCTGACGGTAAAAGTCATCGACCTCCCCGCCACTGGCGTCAATCCCAGTTTCGTCGTTCGCTTCGAAATCTGGAACGGCCGGGAACATGTCGGCTCCTGGCAGCAACCCGTCCTGGCCAGAATTTGGCGCGACATTCCCATCGCTCATTCATCGCTGACCAGAGGCGGGTTGTTGCGTGACGCCGACATCTCCTTCGAGCGCCATGACCTGCTCGTTCAACGCGAAGCTTTCCTCAGTTTTACCAATGCCGACAGCTCGCTTGAACTCGCGGAAAATATTCCCGCTGGACTACCCATACTGAACCGTTCTGTGCGCCAGCGCCCCGCCATCCGGCGCGGCCGGCTGGTGGAAGGGGTTTTCCAGGAGGGCTCTTTGAGCATCTCGCTCAAGGTCGAGACCCTCGAAGACGGCCTGCCCGGTCAAATCATCCGTGTCCGCAATCCCAAAACCAAACGTGAAATCTATGGAAAGGTGCAGAATGAACAGACTGTTCAGATCACTCTTTAATTGGTCGAGCCTGGCCGCTTTTCTTTTGACGGTCCAGATCACCGAGCTCGCCGCCGATTCGCTCTGGAAGGCCGACACCTCCCGGCCGATGGTTGCGGACAAGAAGGCTCGCGCGGTTGGCGACATCATCACCGTGCTCATCCAGGAAAACAACGGCAGCACCCGCCAGAACAACACCACGACCTCCAAGAAAGCCTCGGCGGACGCCAGCATCGCCAGCTTTTTGTATGGTCCGACGGCCAGCGGATTGCTCACCAAGGCGGGCTCCTATCCCGCGCTCAAATTCAGCTCCGCGAGCGATTTTAATGGCGGCGGCACCATCAACAATTCGGAGACCATCACCGCCCGTCTCGCCGTGCGCGTCATCGATGTGCTCCCCAACGGCAACCTGGTCATTGAAGGCCGCCGCCAAACCGCTTTCTCCGGTGAGAAGCAGGAAGCCATCCTGCGTGGCACCGTTCGCAGCGACGACCTCCTGGCCAACGATACGGTTTACAGCTACAATATCGCCGATTCGACCATCCAGTTCATTGGCAAAGGGATCGTTTCGGACACGCAGCGCAAAGGCTGGTTCCACCGCATCTGGGACAAAGTCGCCCCGTTCTAATGGTTATGCGAGCTGCCGCCAAACTCCTCGTCTTGTTGTTTCTCCTGGCTTGTGCGCCAGACCTTTTTGCCTCGGGATCGCGCGTGAAGGATCTCGCCATGATTTCCGGCGCGCGTGACAACCAGCTTGTTGGCTACGGCCTGGTGGCCGGCCTCGCTGGTGATGGCGATAAGAATCCGATCTACACGGTTCAGACCATTGCCAACATCCTTCAGCGTTATGGCATTACCGTTCCCGCCGCAACGCTCTCGTCCAAAAACGTCGCCGTGGTCATGGTCACCGCCGAAATCCCGGCTTTCAAAAAGCCCGGCAGCAAGCTGGACGTCACGGTTTCCTCCATGGGAGACGCCAAGAGCCTTCAAGGCGGCGTGCTCATCCAAACGCCGTTGCTCGGCGCGGACGGCCAGGTTTACGCAGTCGCCCAGGGTGCATTATCCATCGGCGGTCTCTCCGCCGGCACGGAAGGGGCTGGCGGCGCTACCGTGCAGAAAAATCATCCTACGGTCGGCCAGATTGTTGAAGGCGCGCTGGTGGAAAAGGAAATCCCCGCCACCATCATGCGCGACAATCATCTGGATCTCCTGTTGCGCGAGCCGGACTTTACTTCCGCGGCGCGCATGGCCGCCGCCATCAATGAAAGATTTACCAATCGCGCCATCGCCCTTGATACCACCACCGTGCGTGTCCAGATGCCTGAAGGCTGGCCCGGGTCGCCGGTGGATTTCGTGTCGATCGTTGAATCGGTGGAGGTAAATCCCGACATTCCCGCCCGCATCATCATTAACGAACGCACCGGCACCATTGTTGCCACGGCGCACATCCGGATTGCCAACTGTGCCGTCTCCCACGGCAACGTCACCATCAGTATTGCGTCCACGCTGGACGTTTCGCAGCCCGGCCCTTTCAGCCAGTCCGGCACTACCAGCATCACTCCCCGCACCGATACCAAGTTGAAGGAGGAGAAGGGCTCAATGGTTGCTTTGCCCGAATTGCCCACCGTGGAAAAAGTCGCCGCCGCATTGAATTCGCTCGGCGTCACCCCACGCGACATGATGTCCATGTTCCAGGCCATGAAACAAGCCGGCGCTTTGCAGGCGGAATTGGTCATCCAGTGATATGGACATTCCCGCGTTCCAACCTCACGTCCGGGCTTCGGAACTGCCTTTCGAGCAGCTTGCCGCGAGCAAGAATGTTCCGGAGCGTGAGAAGGTTGCCGAGGCCTGCCGTCAATTTGAAGCCGTGCTGCTCCGTCAGATCCTCCAGCAGGCCCGCAAGCCATTGCTCGATCCCGGTAAAGCCAGCAGCACCTCCGGCATTTACGACGACATGATCAACAACCAATTAGCCGACAAGATCAGCCGCACCGGCACGTTCGGGCTGGCCCGGAGCCTGCAAGCTCAATTGGTGCGCCAAGTGCTTCCTTCAGACCACAATTCCCAAGCCGATGCGACCACGTCGGCGCCAACTCCAAGACCATCCAATGACAGAAAGCATCCATAATCTTATCAACGCCCTGCGTGAGGAACTGCAGCAATACGGGGAAATGCTCGCGCTGCTCGACCGGCAGCAGGAATCGGTTACTTCCCGCGCCGCTGATGACGTGTTCCAATCTGTCAGCCTCATTCAAGCCCAGGGCGCGGCCATCCAACAAGCCCGCCGTCGCCGCGAGGAATGTCGCCGCATTGTTGCGCAGGAGGCAACGCTGCCGGCCGACGCGACGTTTGCGAAGCTGATCCCGGCATTGCAATCGGCCTATCGCCCTTTGGTGGGCGCGCTCGTTGACGAAAATAACGCCTTGCTGGTGCGCGTACAACAGCGGGCGCGGCAAAACCATTTGCTCCTGATGCGGTCGGTGGAGTTCATGCAGAATCTTCTGAACACCCTGCTGCCCACCCGCGAAACCCGCGTTTACAACGGCCAGGGCGCGATGCAAACCCATTTCGCCACGCCGCGATCGCGATATGAAGCCGTCGGCTGACCACTTGGATTTATGTTAGGACTCTTTGGCACTTTGAACCTGGGCGCCAGTTCGCTCGCTGCGCAGCAGACCGCCACCGAGGTGGCCGGGCAAAACCTTGCGAACGTCAATAATCCCGCGTACTCCCGCCAACGCGTCCAGTTGCAAGCCGCCACACCTCTTCTCACCGCAATCGGGATGGAAGGCACCGGCGTCACGGCCGTCACCATTGCCCAGGTGCGGGACTTGCTCTTGGATCAGCAGATCACATCCGAAACCAGCGTCGGCGGTTCCCTCAATGCCCAGCAACTCGCCCTGCAAAATCTCCAAGCCGCGCTGGGCGAACGGATTGACAGCAACGCCACCAATACCCAGGGAGCAACGTCTTCGGGCTCCAGCCAAAACGGCTTGGCCGAGGGTCTCGACAATCTCTTCAGCGCCTTCCAAAGCCTCTCAACTGATCCCAGTTCGCTCACCCAACGCCAGGTTCTGCTCCAGGCGGCGCAAGGCCTTGCCACTCAGTTCAACCAAGTCTCAGCGGGTCTCGCCACCGTGCGCACCGGACTGAATAATTCCATCCAAAGTGATGTGGGCCAGGGCAATCAATTGTTGAGCGACATTGCCAACTTGAATCAGAAGATCATCCAATCCGAGGCCGCCACCGGCGGCACGGCCAATGATTTGCGCGATCTCCGCCAGCAGAAACTCGAGACGCTGGCCAACCTGGTCAACATCACCACGACCGCCGAACCGAATGGCGGCATGGATATCAGCGTCGGCGGCGTGACCATGGTTTCCGGGATGAAATCCGTGGACAGTTTGCAGACGTACGACGCGGGCGGCGGACAGATTCTGGTGCGGGCACAGAACGCGGGCACGCCTTTGACCCTCACGGGTGGCAGCGTTCAGGGCAACATCGATGTTCGCGACGGCGCACTGGCCGCGTTGCAAAATCAAACGGACACTCTCGCCGCCCAGTTAATAACGCAGGTAAACACAGTGCACGCCGCGGGCTTCGATCTTAACGGCGGCACCGGACAAAACTTTTTCTCGGGCACCGATGCCGCCAGCATCAGCGTGAACGCCGCCCTGATGACGGACCCTTCCAAAATCCAGGCGAGTGGCACGGGCGCTGCGGGCGACAATAAGGTTGCGTTGAGCCTGGCGCAATTGGCGGACAAAACAGTTGCCGCGCTCAATAATCAAACCTTCAGCCAGAGTTTTTCAGCCACCGTCGCGAACGTTGGACAATCCCTGGCTTCGGCCAACGATCAGGTTGGCAACCAAACCGCCGTCAGCAACATGCTAAGTGCCCAGCGCGATTCCGTGAGCGGCGTGTCGATCGATGAGGAAATGACGGACATGTTGAAATTTCAGAAAGCTTACGAAGCCTCCGCCAAGCTCGTCGCCACGATCAGCAACATGCTTGAAACGGTCGTCAGCATGAAGACGTGACCCACAAGATAAACTTGGAATCAATTTATGCGTGTAGCCAGCGACACTTTTTCGAATAATCTGATGTTCCAGTTGAACGTGCTTCAGGACCGTCAGAATCGGCTTCAAACCCAGGCCGCCACCGGTCAGAAGATCACCCTGCCGGAAGACGACCCCGCCGCCATGCGCGAGGTGCTCGATCTCCAGACTCAATCGCATGCGGTGACGCAATATCAAACCAACATCACCAGTTTGCAGCAGGTTGCCACGGCATCTTACAACATCATAGACGGTCTTAAGACGATCAGCGACCGGGCTGGCGAAATCGCCACTCAGGCCGATGGATTGGCGTCCCCACAGCAACTCTCGGCCTATGCCACCGAGGTGGATAATTTGATCAAACAGACGGTCCAACTCGCCAACACCAAGAACAACGGGAACTATTTGCTCGGCGGCACTCGCACTGACGCGCCTCCATTCGCCGTCACCACTGATTCCAATGGCAACATCACCGCTGTTTCCTACCAGGGCAACACGGATGTCGCCTCCAATGAAATCGCCCCAAATACTATCGTGTCCGCCCAAACCCTCGGCGCCAATTCCACCGGCGCCGGCCCGCGCGGATTGATCACCGACAGCCGTTCAGGCGCCGATTTCATCAACCATTTAATCGCCCTGCGCAATGATTTGACTTCGGGCAACACGGCTGCCATTACTGCCACCGACCAGAAGAACCTGGCCAAGGACGAGGATAACATCCTGTACCATGTTTCGGCCAACGGCGCGTTGCAATCCCGTCTCGAAACCACCAGCAGCCTGGCCAGCCAGCAAAACCTTTCCCTGAATTCTCAAATCTCCCAGGAAACCGGCGCTGATCTCGCTCAAACTTTGACTCAGCTCAGCCAGGCTCAGACCGCCTATCAAGCCGCCCTCCAAAGCGGCGCGAAGATCATGGGTATGTCGCTGCTGAACTTCATCCAGTGACCGCGGCTGATCACGCAGGAGATCAAGTAAGATTAGATATTGATTCTCGACTTGAAAGGGCAGGGGATCCGCCCTTCCATCCGCCCACGACATGGCCTTGGTACTGCATTTCCAGGCAAGGCCGAGCTCCTCTCCTCCTTACGCTGCCAGCAGCAGGGACTCCACCACATTCAGTTGCTCAAACGATTCCATCATGAACTCCGGCACGGACTCCGGCGGAAGCTTCAGAATGGTCAGCGCCTCATCGCGCCCGCGCATGGCCAGCGCCTGGTGGCCATAACCATGGCCCATGAAATGCGCCACCATGTTTCCAAGGTAGATGTAAGCAGCCAGGCGCTGATGCGCTCCTGCTGCCTTGGGTGCGTGGTGAAACCAGACGGCCGAAACCACGTTCGGCGGAAATTTCCAACGCTCCAGCAGCCGTCCGCCCACCTCCGCATGCTGGACACCTAATAGTTTCTGTTCGGCTTCCAGCAGCGAGGCTTGATTAATCTCGGTCTCCCGGACCAATTTTGCATAAATCTTCTCCAACGATTGCGTCAGAACAATCTTTCCGATGTCATGCAGCAGCGTGGCGGTAAAAACCAGGCTTTGTTCATCGCCGCACTTCCGGGCGATGATTTGGGCGGCGACCGCAGAGGCAACCGAATGTTTCCACAAGTCGCCATGGTCCAGTCCGTAACCCTTTTGAGCCGCCACAAGCAGTTTCGCGCCGCTGGCGGCGGTGACCAGTTGATAGACCTGGGAAAAACCCAGCCGGGTGACCGCCTCTTGCAAATCCGTGGTGGGCACTGCGCCGCCGAAACAGGCACTGTTGCAGACTCGGAGCACATTGGCCGTCAAGGCTGGCTCGTACGAGATCAGCTTGACCACCCGGCTGCTGTTCACATTGGGTTGGTTCAGCAATTTCATCAGTTCCGGCACAATCCGCGGCGCGGGAGGCAGGTAGCGCACCTTTTCGATGTAATCGTCTATCGCTTGCATAGATTTTTCTCTCCGGTCACTCCGGATGAGCTCACCCGGACTTCTCCCGTGACTGTGTCCAGTTGCATGGAGCGGTTGGCAGAACCGCCCACGTCTTCAGCGTGAATGCTCAAACCATTCTTTGCGAGTAACGCCGTCAGCACTTCATAGTTGCGGCTGCCGAGATTGAAGAACGAGCTTTCATCCATGATCCGCCCGCCGCCAGCCACGTAAACCAGCAAATTCTCACGGTGTGCTCCGAGCCCGTACGCGCGCTTCAGCAACGCGTTGATGCCCGTATCCAGGAACATCCCGGGCCGGGCTTCAGCGCGCGCCTGCCCGATGCTCGAATCCGGCAGCATGCTATGCAGCAGACCGCTCACCCCGGCCTTCGGATCATAAATGGCTATCCCGAGGCATGCGCCGAGCGGTCCTGAGCACAAGACCATGTCTTGACCGCGCGTGACTGCGAGGTCAGCCAAACCCACCAGAAAGATCCGGGCGGCTTCCATTGAATTGCGAAAAGACATCTCGCTGGGACTATTATTCTACAGCCCTTCATCGGTTTTTTTTCGCGTTGGCTTGAGAACGTGGAAAAGGGGTACGAACGGAGCAACGCGCCGTCTTTTCGATTCAGCTTTTGACACGCTGAAGCCCTTGCTTCCGAAGGGGAAATTATGACCGGGCGGTCCCGGGCAGGCAGCCATTTTTGCCTAGTAATGCTCCTCAACTCTCGGGAAAACGCTCCAAACCACCGATTTTCCGGCAATTTTAGCCTGTTTTGGCCGTGGCATATGCTGTGCTGAACCCCCTCGGAACGATCAAAACGAAATGAAAACGCTCGAACTGATTGAAACGGAAAAACCTGCCACCCGCAGCGAAGAAGCGGTCCTTCTGCCCCTTGGGCTGTTGGGCTTTGAACGAGTCAAGAACTACGCGCTGTTGACCAAGCCCGAAGAGGAGCCATTCCTTTGGTTCAAGATGCTGGATGGCGCCAAGCAAGCCTTCCTGGTCGTTTCGCCATTCCTCGTCGTGCCGGATTATCAACCGGATATCAGCGTCGAGGACGTGGAATTTCTGGGACTGAGTTCGCCGGAAGAAGCGCTCGTCCTCAACATCGTCACTTTGCGCGGCAACGGCCAGGCCACGGTCAATCTCAAGGGCCCCATTGTCATCAACCGCTACACTTTGATCGGCAAGCAGGTCATCCCCAACAACGCCACGCAATACAGCCTGCGCCACCCTTTGCCGGTCGTCTGAACCGGCGCCGCTCCATTTTATGCTGGTCCTATCTCGCAAACCTGGTGAAAGCATCGTCATTGATGGGCGTATCACCGTGAAGATCGTTCGCCTCGAGGGTGACATCGTCAAGCTCGGCATTGAGGCGCCCCACGAAGTCTCGGTCCATCGACAGGAGGTTTACGACGAAATCCAGAAGAACAACCGGGAGGCCCTCGGTCCTCGCGCGTTGAAGCTCCCCCGCCTGTCACTGAAAAACTCATCCGTCGCACCCGCAATCCGCAAACCCACGCTGGCGGCCTCCGCCGTATCGAAGTCTCCGGCACAACCTCAATAACCCCAACCACGAAAGAAACCATTACCTATGGTCATTAACACGAACATCGCGGCGGATACCGCCGCGGCTCACCTCCAGGACAGTAATGCCATGCTGGCCAAGTCGCTCTCGCGGCTTAGCTCCGGCTCAAAAATCACCAGCCCGGCCGACGATGCCGCCGGCCTGGCCGTATCCACGCGGCTCGATTCACAGGTCAGCCGCCTCAACGCCGCCAAGAACAATGTGAGCGATGCCATTTCCTTCACGCAAACCCAGGACGGCTTTCTCTCAAAGGTCGGCAATGCCCTGGATCGCATGAGTGAATTATCCATCGCCGCGCAGGATGTCACCAAGACCGATGCGGATCGGGCGCTCTATGACAAGGAATTCCAGACCTTGAACGCCTACATTCAGACCATCGCCGCCAAGGACTTCAACGGGGTCAGCCTGTTCAGCGCAACCGCGCTTTCCGTGACGACCGACGGTGACGGCGGCTCGTTCTCCATGTCAGGAATCGATTTGAGCTCCACCGCCTACACCGGACTCAGTTCCACGTCCATCTCCACGATGGGTGGCGCGAGCACCGGCGCCATCGGCGCTTTGGCCATTGTAAAGGCAGCCATTAACCAACTCTCCAATGACCGCGCCACGATCGGTTCCTACGAGACCAGGCTCAATTATACCTCGGAACAACTCGTCGTCAGCACGGAAAACCTGACCGCCGCCAGTTCGCGCATCAAGGATGTGGATATCGCCGAGGAAAGCACCGCTTATGCGCGTGCCAACATTCTCGTGCAGTCAGGCACCGCCATGCTGGCTCAAGCCAATCAGGTGCCACAGAGTGTGCTCAAACTCCTGCAATAATATCCAACGCTGGCGTGACGCGGTTCCAACCCGGGACCGCTCACGCCGGCAATTTTGAATAATTGGTTCCTGTAAATCCCCATTTGAAAGCCCCGGCTCGGGCATGAACAAGGAAGCCAGCAACCCACGGAAGGAAAAGCAATGAATAGTCATCAACGCGCCATGGTTTACCTCGGCGACAACGTCGCCCTGACGCGCACCACCTTTGACCATAAAATCTACGTCGATACGCGCGACATTTCCCTCACTCCGCACATACTTCTGGACGGGTACTGGGAGATGTGGATCACCAAAGTTTTCATGCGCCTGGTCCAGCCCGGCATGACTGTCGTGGATATCGGCGCGAACATCGGCTATTACTCGCTGATCGCCGGCACTCAAGTCGGCCCCGGCGGCAAGGTAATTTCTTTCGAGGCCAATCCCCAGGTCTTCCGGTTGCTCGCCAACAGCATGGAAATCAATGGCTTCCTTGACCGCGCGGAACTCGTCAACAAAGGCGTGATGGACAAGCCCGGCGAACTGACCTTCTACAAACTCGCCAATCATCATGGCAGCAGCGGTTTCTTTATCGACCCCGCCACGGTCAGCCAGTTCCGCGACAGCACGGAAAAGCTTGCCGTCCCGTGCCTGAGCCTGGACGAATATTTCGGCGCTCGCGACCTCCGCCTTGACGTGGTGAAAATCGATGCCGAAGGCGCCGAGCCTGCCATCATCGCCGGGGCCACCACCGTCCTCACCCGCAATCCAGCCATCAAAATCCTGATGGAATACACGCCGGTAAACCGGGCTGCTGTGGACACCTTGCTCTCGATGGGCTTCAAGATGTGGAATATCGGTTACGACGCCACGCTTGCCCCGGTAACCGTTGAGGAACTCGACCGCCGCGCTGACTTATCGATGATCTATTTTTCTCGCGAATAAACCCGCCCGTTTCCAGCGCGTCCTATGAACGACCAAACTTCAGCGGTTCCCGGCGCGCCTGTTCGCGTGCCCGATGGCTTATCGTCTGTCCGCACGATCGGTGTGGACGCCCGGACCTTTCAGTATTCCGATTCCACCTCGCGGGGCATTGGCCATTACGCGATGCACCATCTGCTCGCCACGGCCGCGCTTGTCCCGGGTTGGAAATTCATCCTGCTGAACGATTCCGGCAAACCCAATGCCGCCTTGGAGCGCTTGCTCAACTTGCCAAATGTTGAATTGCAATCGCTGGATGCGTTCCCGGCCCCATCCATCGACCTCTTCCATATTCCCGACCCGATGAACATGACGGTTGGGTTCGATTCGCCGATGCGCTTTTTTCCCGGCCTCAAGTCCACCGCCATCTTCCATGATTTGATTCCGCTTCGGTTCTATTGGAGCAACTGGGACGAAACCACAAAACAGGCGTACCTGCTGCGCCTGGATCAACTTCGCCAGCGCTCCATCCACGTCCTCACGAATTCCGAATTCACCCGGGTGGATTTGATCAAAGGGACCGGCATTCCCGCTGAGCGGACAGAGGCCATTATGGCCGGCTTGAACTGTTCCGCACGCACCGAAGATGCCAGCCCTTCATTCTTTCAGGAAGTGCGCAAGAAACATGGAATCACGAAACGGTTCTTCCTCCATGTTGGCGCATTGGATCCGCACAAAAACTTTGAAACCGTCATTCAATCCTTTGGCCGCCTGCCTCGCGGTTCGGCTGAACTCGTCGTGGTCGGTCAAAAGGAGCACTATCTTAAGCAGGTCGCCGAATTCGTCGCCCAGCAGAAGATGAAGGACATCCTCTTCACGGGGTTCATCCCGCGCCTGGAATTGGAGGCATTATATCAAGAGGCGGTAGGCTTGCTGTTTCTATCCAAGTACGAAGGCTTCGGCTTCCCGGTCCTCGAAGCAATGGCCCAGGGTTGCCCGGTCATCACCACCAAAGTGACTTCCATCCCGGAAGTTGCCGGCGACGCTGCCATGCTGTTCGAGCCGACCGATGCCGCCGGCGTCAGCCACGCCATGCAAAAGCTCCTCGGCAGCTTCACTCTGCGCGAGGAACTGCGGCGCAAAGGATTGGCGCAAGCGGCCAAATTTACCTGGGAAAAAACCGCCCGCCAAACCGTCGCCGCCTGGGAAACGATGCTTGGTTGCAAGGCGAGCGCCCCAAGTCCGGCTGTGGTTGCAGTGGCCGCACCCGCTACGGAACGGATTTCCGAGCCTGTTCAAGCCCGGGAGGTTCCTGTTGCCGTTCGCCAGGAGGCGGAAGCTCCCGCTTTGAGCCATGAGTTAATTTGGTTCGCACCCTGGCAAAACCCCAGCGGCTATTGCAGCGAAGCTCTGGCATTCGCCCAGGGAATCGCGGGCCAGGTTCCGCTCGAGTTGGTGGACGTCGCCAAAACCAAATCTCCCGCCTTCGTTGCTGGCTTGCCGGCTCACCTCAAAGAGATCCTGGCCGAACGATTGAAGGAGCAGGTCAATCCTGCCAACAAGATCGCCATCCTGCACATGCCCGGAAGCAGCATTGCACCCGTGCCGGGCGCGACTTATTGCATCGGGCGCACGATGTTTGAAACCGCGCAACTTCCGGCTGCATGGGTTGCGCATTGCAATTTGATGGATGAGGTCTGGGTCCCGAGCCGGTTTAATGTCGAAACCTTCGCTGCCAGCGGTGTGGAGCGCGACAAACTCGTGGTCATGCCCGAGTCCGCCGACGAGAGCGAATTCGATCCCGCTCGCCACCAGCCACTGGCCTTGCCCGAGTCCGCCGGTTTCAACTTCCTTTCCATATTTGAGTGGTCTTCCCGCAAAGGCTGGGATGTTTTGCTCTCGGCCTACCTCAAGGAATTCTCCACGCAGGACGATGTTTGCCTCTACCTGCGAACCTATCTGGTGAACCAACCCGAGGGCGATCCAACCGCGGTTATTGAAGGGCTCATTAATGAGCACGCCAAAACGCTGGGTCTCAGCGGGAAGCAACTCCCCCGCATCAAAATTCTCGCACAACAGATTCCGCAAGCAGAACTGCCCCGGCTTTACAAGGCCGTTGACTGCCTGGTCGCCCCGAGTCGCGGCGAAGGCTGGGGTCGCCCTCACCATGAAGCCATGCTCATGGAATTGCCGGTCATCGCGACTAATTGGAGCGGCAACACCGAGTTCATGACCGAGGCCAACTCCTATTTGCTCGATTACGAACTGGCTGAGGCAAAATATCTCGAAGCCGGGCTTTGGCACTACCGCGGTCATCGTTGGGCGAACCCTTCGGAACAGCATTTGCGTCAGTTGATGCGCCACGTTTCCACCCATCGCGAGGAAGCCGCGCAAAAAGGCAAGGCCGCCCGGAGCCACATGGTGGAAAACTTCAGCATCGCCCGCGTGGGCGAAAAGGTTTTGCAACGTCTGCGCGCCATCGAAAGCAAGCTTCAGCTCCCGGCTTGTTCCGCAGTGGTAGAGGCTGCCAATCTGGTCCTGGAGACGGCTGTCGCCAATGCTTCACCCATTCAAGTCGCGCTGGAAGGTTCATTCCTGGATTTGGGCAGCTTGTCGCATGTAAATCGCGAACTGAGCCGCCAACTCGCACTCCAGCCCGGGGTCAAATTGACGTGTGCCGGCAAGAACACGTTGCCCAAAGGCGCGACCGCCATGCCGATGCTGCAAGAAATGGCGCGGCGGCTCCAGCCGCAACCGCCCCGCCAGACCCAGGTGACCGTCCGGCATGCCTGGCCTCCGAATTGGGAAGCCCCGGCTGCGGGCGCCTGGGTGCTGATCCAGCCTTGGGAATTTGGCGCGTTGCCAGCGGAGTGGGTGCAGCAACTCGCTCGCGTGGATGAGGTCTGGGCGCCCTCTGAATATGTGCGCCGTGTCTATGTTGATTCCGGTGCTGAGCCGGCCAAAATCAAAGTGGTGCCGAACGGCATTGATCCTGGGAAATTTCATCCCGGTTGCGCGCCAATGAAGCTGCCGACCCGCAAGTCGTTCAAGTTTCTGTTCGTCGGCGGCACGATTCACCGCAAAGGTCCGGACGTGCTGCTCGAAGCCTATCTCAAGAATTTTACGGCAGCCGATGACGTTTGCCTCGTGATCAAGGATTTCGGCGGGAAGAGCGTGTATGCCGGTCAAACCATCGAAGGCCAAATCAAGGCCGCGCAAAACCAGCCCGACGCACCTGAGATTCTTTACCTGAACGAAGAGATTTCAGCCGAAGCCATGCCCGGTCTCTACACCGCCTGCGACTGTCTGGTGCATCCCTATCGCGGCGAAGGCTTCGCCCTGCCCGTGCTGGAAGCCATGGCCTGCGGTCTCCCCGTTGTCGTGACCGCCGGAGGTTCAACCGATGATTTCGCCGATGATAAGCACGCCTACCGAATTCCTGCCCGCCGCAAAAGCATCGGCGCAGAAGTGAGCGGGTTGCAATTGGCCCGCACTGGTTGGCTGCTGGAACCTGACTTCGGCGCATTGAGCGAGAAGATGAATTGGATTGTCAATCATCGTGAAGCCGCACAAGCCAGGGGAGCCGCCGCCAGCGAATATGTCCGGCGCGAATGGACTTGGGAACGGGCCGCGCAAATTGCCAGTCATCGTCTGCAAGCTCTCGTCGCTCGAAAAAAGGAACAAGCCGCGGCCATATCCGAACGTCGTGCTCGAAAGTCAGGCCCCATCACGTTGCCTGCTGCCGCCCGGATTGGCCAGTTGAACGAAGCCCGGGAATTATTGGCCCGGAAAGACGTTGTGACCGCATGGAACTCGGCTTTGGCCGCCCTGGCTGTGCGTCCCTTCCACTGTGAAGCTTACCTGCTGCTGGCGGAAGTGGCCAAAGCCGCTGGCGATTCGGACCGGGCCCGTCTTTGCGCTGAACGCGCAAAGCAGTTGGCGCCGAATTGGAAACCGGCCAAACAATTGCTCAAATCGCTTCCTTCCCATGGGCATTCAGCCCCTTGGACGGCTTTGCCCGAAATGCCCAAGTCGCCCCGCTTGACCGTCTGTCTCATTGCCAAAAACGAGGAGCGCTTTCTGAAGCAATGCCTGGAATCAGTTCGTGAACTGGCCCACCAGATTGTTGTCGTGGATACCGGCTCGACGGATCGCACGATCGAGATCGCCCGCAGCTTCAATGCCGAAGTACGCTCCTTTGCCTGGAACGATGATTTCAGCGCCGCGCGTAATGAAGCCCTGAAATATGCCACGGGAGATTGGATACTGATTCTGGACGCCGACGAGGAATTGATGCCCGAGCATAAGCAAACCATCGTTCAAGAGATGCAAATGGCGTCCGTCATGGCCTATCGTCTGCCCATTATAGATAAGGGCAGGGAATCGGAGGGCTGCAGCTACGTGCCGCGCCTATTCCGAAATGCTCCCGGCCTTTTCTTCATTGGCCGTGTTCACGAACAGATTTTTAGCAGCATCGAGGTTCGTTGCCAGGAATGGGGAATGGAAAACCGGCGCGGCAAGACCGCATTACTGCACCACGGTTATACCCAGGAGGTCGTGGCCAATCGCAACAAGATTGCCCGCAATCTCCGCCTGCTGGAATGTGCCATTGAGGAGCTTCCCAACGAGCCGAACCTGTTGATGAGTTTTGGCCTGGAGTTGGTTCGTTCCGGCCAATTGGACGCCGGCCTGGAACAATACTGGGAAGCATTTCAGGTGATGTCCGCGTTGCCTTCCGCGCAGGTGGTGCCGGAACTGCGTGAAACTTTGCTGACACAACTGGCGACTCATCTGATGGCCGCCAGGCGATTTGCGGACATCGTGCAACTCGCGCAGACGCCCCTCGGCAAATCCAGCGGCCTGACTGCCTCACAGCATTTTATTTTGGGGCTGGCTCACATGGAGCTGAAGCAACCAGCGGAAGCCGCGGAGCAAATGCGCCAGTGTGTCAACCAGCGTCATCGGCCCGCGCTCTCGCCCATCCACAACGAAATCCTCAAAGCCGGTCCCAATCACTGTCTCGCCCTCTCACTGGCGGCGCTCAAACAGTCTGCCGCCGCGCACCAAGCCTTTGTGGCCGCTCTCGCGGATGATCCGCAATCGCGCCCCGCTCAATTCGACTTCGCGAAGTTCCAGGTGGAGCGAAACCAGCCAATCGAAGCGCTTAAACTGCTTCATAAATTGGTCGCGAGCAACCCGGCTGACGTTCAGGCCTGGGAGTTCGGCGGAAAAATTGCACTCCGCCAGCCTGAATTCCTCGAATTCGCGCTCGACTGGACGGGTGAGGCCATCAAACATTTCTCGCAATGCACTCCCATCGTGCTGCAACGCGCCGAAGCGTTGTTGCTAAGTGGCGATGTCGAACAAGCCTTGCCATTATGGATGCGGGCCCATTCTCCGCAATCTCCGCGGCACCTGGCCGCCCTGGCCCTGTGCGAATGCGTCTTGGGCAAGGTTAATCTCCACTTTTCCTCCGGCGATGAACCTGTGATCAGTCGCGAATTTCTTAAATGGTACCAGCAGCTAATAAAGGTCAATGCAGCCGGACTCGTTGGCCGGATCAATCGCAATCTTGCCGCGATCAGGAGTATTCTGCCTTCCTTCTCGGCCGTTTTGGATCGCGCCATGAAAGAGGTGGAGGTCGGCGTGAACGACGCGCAGAAGCCGCCCAACTAACCAGAGCAAGGCTGGTAGCGACGAACGCCATTGGGTTCGATCCGGGAACCCAGGACGCTTTTGCTCTTGCGGTGGCGGCACGGTGGCCCCGCCTCGGGCCAATCTAACCAGACGATTTTTTAAGGACCGGCGCTTCCTGCACTTGGGCTGGCAAGGATTCTTCGTCCGGACAATCCGGACAACGCGGGCCTTCCTCCAGAAGTCGCGCGACCTCCTGGTGGAATTCGGCAAGTTTGAAAGGCTTGCTGAGCAAGGCATCCACTCCCGGCAGCGCCCGGCCTGAGGCCCGAAGAATTCCTGCGGAACCGCTCAACATTACCACGGGTGTCCCGGGCCATCGTCCCTTGACGAGTTGCGCCAGTTCGTCGCCCTTCATCCCGGGCATGTCGAAATCCGTGACCACCAGATGAAAGCAATCCCGCTGCAGGATCTCCCGGGCCTCTTTGCTGCTCGCTGCCGTTTGAACTTTATGCCCATTCATTGTCAGAATGATTTCGAGTATCTGCAGAATTTCCGGTTTGTCATCGACCAAAAGTATTCGTTTCATATTGTTTAAAGCTTTTTGAGAAATGGTTATGGCGAGCGAAGCCGGTAAAACTTCTGCCTGGAGATGCTGGTTCCCAAGTCGATAAAAGCGGCGCTGCCGAGTTGGTTGGTCACTGAGGCCAACGCGTCCCACGTGGCCAGATCGGTGGAACCAAAGACGGTGTAAACGCCCGGCGGCCCGGTAAACCTAAACTCAAAAGTATCATTCACAGCTTGTGGCGGGAGCAATTGAACCGTCTGAGGATAGGTGAAAACGGAGATACCTTGACTCCGCAGGGAAGCGATGGTGGTCAAATTCACGGTCAAACTCGCCGAGGCGGCCAGCGATTCGGATAAAACGAGGGTGGTAAGCGGATTGGCGAAAAAGCCAAGTGCGCTCAACTGCCTCATGTCAGGGGGCAATGTAAGCTCGGCTAGTTGATTGCCAGTGACGAAAAGCCCGCTCAAATTAGTCAGGCTCGGGGGCAAGTTGAGCTGGGTGAGGCGATTTCCACCAAGATCGAGCGACTGCAAATGACCCAGGTCGGGAGGCAAAACGAGATTGGTCAAGTGATTGTCGGTGATATTAAGCCTGCTCAAATTGGTCAGCCCCAGAGGCAAGGCAAGGCTGGTCAGGTTCGTGTTTCCGGAAATGCGAAGATCGCTCAGGTGATTCAGATCCGCAGGCAGGCTAATCGCGCTTAGTGGGCCGTCGCTGACGTTGAGATAAGTCAACCCTGTCAACCCCGCCGGCAGGTGGAAGTTTGTGAACAGATTCGAGCGCAGGTGGAGAAAACTTAGGCTTGCCAGGTTGGAGGGGAAATTGAGGACGGTCAATCGGTTGAGATCGAGGTCAAGCTCAAGCAAGCTTCCCAGATCGCCGGGCAATGTGACGTTTGTGAGTTGATTGAAAGCGAGGTCGAGTTCGCTCAGATTCGTCATGCCGGCGGGCAAAGTGAGATCGGCGAGCAGATTTTGGGACAGGTTAAGCTCGATCATGCCTGACAGACCCGGAGGCAAGGTGACGTTGGTCAGAGGATTACCGGCGAAATAGAACGTGGAGAGGTTTGTCAGCCCGCCTGGCAGGGAGAAATTGCTGAATGAATTAAAGCCGAGGTCGAGAGCAACCAGACTGGCAAGATTCGAAGGCAGATTGAAACTGGTGAGGTCATTGCCCTCGACGTCAAGGTTCGTCAAGGCGGTCAGTGTTGCGGGCAGGGTCAGGTTAGTGAGGCCACAGCTTTCGGCGGTGAGTGAAGCAAGTTTTGTCAGTCCGCTGGGCAGAGACAGATCGATAAGTGAATTAACGCTTAGGTCGATCACTGAGAGGTTCGTAAGCGTGGTTGGGATGGAAAAGTTGGTCAGTTGGTTGATCTGAAGATTAAGCGACGCCAAATTACCGGCGGCTTCCAGACCTACGGTGCTTTTTACGTTTCGACGGCTGGCGTCCAAATTTGTCAGGCTCAGCAAGTCCTGCGCGGTCAAGGGTCCGCTGGGTTCGTGCAGAGTGTCGCGGATGGCAGCGTTCAGGCCAGGATCAGGAATGGAGACTGTCTGTGCCAGGACGGGGGTCATGAAGCTGGCCAAGGCCACCGTCGAAATCAGACGAAACAAAGTTTTCATGACGTAATTGGCTGACACTCAATTGATGGATGGATGTTTGTCAGTGGAAGTGCGAAGTGCCTCAACTTCATAGGGAATCAAGGGGAGCGAACATGATAATGCCGTTGCAGATGATTCGTCGTCTGCGGATCAGTGAATTGGAATTGGCCGGCGGAGATTTCCGTGGGGTTGCCCAGAATGGTCCAGTTGCTCAAAGGCAGCCCAACGTTCGTGGCAGCCAGGGTGGTGAAGATTGCGCCCGGCGTGTTGGTGAACCGGAATTGAAACGAACCATCCCCAAGCTTCGTCGGATTTGTCAGAACGATGGGCGCGAGTGCGGAGATTCTGCTATGAGTTTTCATCAACCTAAGCCGAACGACCCGCACATGATCTCGAGCGCGCCAAACCTTTTGGTTTTAAGTTTAATTCGGCAGGGCATGAGTTGCGTGAGTCACGGCCGCTCCGGCTCGCAGAGAGGCGGCGACCATCGCGGCCTCAACCATCTCGGCGTCGGTTGCGCCTGCCTTGCGCGCGTTGCCACTGTGGATGTCGATGCAGTACGGGCATTGCGTCGTGAGAGCCACAGCCACGGCAATCAGCTCCTTGTACTTCACAGGAATCGCTCCATCCGCGACGGCCGCCTTGTCGAAAGCCCAAAAGGCCTTCATCACTTGGGGCGCGAGGCTGTCCATTTTCTTCAGCTTAGCCAGGTTTTCATGGTTATACATATGTTTGATAAGTTTTAGGTGAACTGAGTAATAAATTATTTTTTCCTTTGTTCCGGGGCGGAGGACAGGTCCTCCGCCCCGGGTATCGCATGCCTTGCAATGATTGAGTGGGTGCGGACTACTGAATGAGGACGTTGTTTCCTGGCCCGCCGTCGAGCATGTCCTGTCCTGGCCCGCCAATCAGCATATCGTCGCCCTCACCGCCCAGCAGCACATCTGCTCCGGCACTGCCTATCAAGATGTCGCTGCCTGGGCCGCCGTCGAGTGTCAGGTTGATAATACCAGCCGGAAGAGCTGAGGCATTTGCCACGTCATCGCCACCCAGCAGGTTAACAATGAGCTGGTCAAAAGCCGGCTCACTGCCCGTGATGCTCACCGTTGCAGATAGGCCGAGAATACTTACTCCCGCTGTTGTCCCAGTGATTGTTACAACATCGTTACCGTCCGTGCCGTTGACGATGACAGTATCCGGCTGGCCGTCGCCGACGCCCGAGCCCGGAGTGCCGGATAGATCCAAGCTGACGTTTTTGACGCCAGTCCCGCTCAGATCATTGACCGTGATGGTATCAGCGCCACCCAGGGCGTTGAACTGCACCAAGGTGATGTTATTGCAATCCATCGTAATGTTGGCCACATTGCGGAAGAAACGAAGTCGCGAGCCATTGGCTGAAAGATCCACGTTTTCGCTGACGTTCGCGCCATTGAAGAGCAGGGTATTCTGGCCTCCCTCACCTTCGATCACATCACTTCCGTCACCCGGATTCCAGATGAACGTGTCGTCGCCCGCGCCGCCGATCATGACATCGGCCCCTGGTCCGCCAACCAGCAAGCTATTTCCCTGCCCGCCATGCAGCTCGTCGTTGCCGGCGCCGCCATTCAGCGTGAGATTGATGAGTCCAGCCGGGACTGCGGAGGCGTCCACGATGTCGTCACCACCCAACGCATTAATGACGAGATTATCGAGAGTCGGTTCGGCACCGAGGATTGTCACCGACGCCGCCAGGCCGAGGACATTTACCCCGTTAGTCGATCCGTTGGCGGTGATGAGGTCATTTGTTTGGGTCCCATTGACTATGACAGTATCTGCAATGCCATCGCCGAGGCCGGAGCCGGGTATGCGGGACAGGTCAACAATGACCTGGGCGACCTGAGTGCCGGTCAAATCATTGATAACCACTTGATCCGCGCCGCCCAAAGCATTGAAGATAATCCGCTCGATGCCGTTGCAATCCATCGTGATGTTGGCCACATTGCGGAAGAAACGGAGGCGCGAGCCATTGGCTGAAAGATCCACGTTCTCGCCGACGTTTGCGCCGTTAAAGACCAGTGTGTCCTGCCCGGCATCTCCCTCGATCACATCACTTCCATCTCCCGGGTTCCAAACGATGACATCGTCGCCGTCGCCGCCGGAAATAACATCGCTTCCGGGACCACCAATGAGAGTATCATTTCCAGGTCCGCCAATAAGGGTGTCGTTGCCACCGCGTCCATTAAGCGTGTCGTTGCCCGGGCCTCCATCGAGCACATCGTCACTCGCGCTGCCGGTGAGGATGTCGTCTCCGTCGCCGCCGACGAGGTTCGCGGGCGGCATGCTCCCGTTACTATCATCAACGGTAAGCACGTCGTTGCCGCCCAATCCGAGGATCCGGATGAGGGACGTGTTGGTGACGGTAGGCACGCCGCCCGTGACTGCCAGCGTGCCGCCGTTGACTAGGATCGTTCCCGCAACGTCCCGGCTGACAATCAGCGTGTTGTCCTGGTCGTCGCCAGTGACAGTCAGAACGCCCCCGGCAAAGACTGCGGAGATGGAGGAGAAGTTTACCGCCAAATGGATGTTTCCTTCATCCCGCCGCCCGGCGGCATCAAAGACAAGAATCTTCACCGTCGCTTTGTCCTCATCTTTATTCTTTTTATGTTCAAGGTCGGACGGGACCACGCCGGAGCCGGTCCAAGTCAAACCTTGCTTAGTCAAGTTGAGGTTCAACGGTTGCGATTCTCCGGGGTGAAAATCGACCGTCGCTGTTGCTTGTGTCACATCAGGCGTTGCTGTGACCGCAACGGTGAACGTTTGTCCGGTAATGAGAGGGCTGGGCGACACTTCGATTGATTGAATGGAAGGTTTGCTCCAAGCCACATTTCCCAGGCAGAGCCCGAGGGTCAGAGACGCAGCCAGGCGGAGGTTTCGAAAGCTAATAAACATTGATTTCATTTGTGTAATTGTTCTGAGTGAAAAAAGGTCAATATGCTGTAGCAGGTTATTATTGTCGGCGTAATACCCGGCGAGGAAGCAGATGCCCCATCGCCGGGTACGCCGCGCGATTCAATCACCAGCGGTTGTGATCGCGATCGTCGTTGTCGTCGTAATCGTGCCGCTCGCGTTTGTCGTCTTCGCGCACCGGTTCGAGGCTGCCGACGAGCCCGTGTTTTTCGCCGTCGGGACCAGCCGTGAAGTACAATGTCCCGGTAACTCCCGCTTTGGTTCCGTTGCCAAACGTGAGTGCCCAGAGACCGTCAATAACCACGGGCCGGTCGTATCTGTTCTCAAGGAAACCTTCGAAATGGCCGTATTCGTCAAAGGCCATGATCGTGCCGCTGCCGAAATTGCCAACGAGGAGTTGGTCGGCGTGTTCGCCAAACGTGTTCGGGGCGATCGCCACGCCCCAGGGTGAGTCGATTTCCTTGAGATGCCCGCCCGCATCCGATCCGGTGGCGAAGCGATGGAATGTCTGGGTCGGGAGGTCCAGCACATCAATCAGGCCATGGCCGCGCCCGGCAACGTCATCCGTTTTATCTGCATCCTGCTTGGCGAAGGTCACAAAAACCATGCCTCCCAGGGACTGGACATTGAACGGCGCGTAACCCCTCGGCGCGTGCCGATCGGAAAGCTGGCCGATCAGGTTCATGTTGCCGTCGTAGGCGTCCACCGTGCCTTCCGAAAAGTTCGCAGCCAACAGAATGGACGCGCCCGCAACGGACGCGAGCGTGACGCCCTTGTAAACCGCAGTTGGACGCGCCTTCAATACCTCGGCATTGGTTCCCAACGCGCCGCGCCAGCCGGAAATGGTGCCGTCCTCACTCACGAAGAGGAAGGCGTCTCCGTGGAAGTTGGTCGTATTGTTGGACACCTGGCCGGTGGGGTTGCCCGCACCGGGAATGTGCACCTCGAGACCCTGCTTCGCCACGTGAGGCGACCCGGACGCGTCATTCGTAACCGCGTACAAGGTGGCCCGGCCGCTGCCGTTGTCATTCACCCAGAATGGACTCGCGGGGCTGAAAGACATTCCCCAGGAGTTCACCAGATTCGTATCCTGCACGAGCGCGACCCCGGGCTGGTCGGACACCAGATTTACCTGCTGGTAAAAAGTGTCGCGATCACGATCGTGATCCTCCGCGCGAGACGTTGTGGAGAGCATGGCCAATACCATGGCCAGCGCCAATGGCCCCAGTCGGCGAAGAGCCGGCTTTTCATTTTCAATTTTCAGTTTGCTTCGTTTTGTCGTCATTACAGTTTCCATAGTTTGTGTTTCCGCGTTCTGACCGGAGCGGAGAGCTATCAACGATGGCGCCTTCCCATACTCGAGTAGTCGGTAATGCCTTCGCTCCAACTGAATCAGATTCGCATTTGCGTGGGTGTGACGAACGGAGAGGAAAGTAGTTCCCAAAAAAATCGAGCCGGGTTCCCGCTCCAAAAGAATGCCGCAGGGCTGCACCAGATGCGATCCAGAATCGTCCGTTGCCATGGGGCTTTAGTCCCATCGCCGCCAGGTTTTTTATGGGAACAGAACGCGCCTCCGGATGCTCCAATTAGCGCCACTGGCCTTTGCCAGGAAGCAGCTAGTCAAAACGAAAGAAAAACAACGCTGAAACCACGCTGTGATGAAGAAGGTTTGACTGTACCCCCAGCTTGTTCTTTGCGGTTTTGAGAAAATTCGCCGCTGGAAACCGGGCCTCATTTATCAGGCGTTGAACGAACGTTCTCCAGTTCAGGGAATTGAAGAGTCGCCAGTGTTGAGTACTTCCAGCGCCCGCACAGTGGCGGCTCCCCGGGTTTCGATTCCGAGTTTTTCGAATATTTCCTGCACGTGTTTTTTCACGGTGGACTCGGTGATGCCGAGAATCGTCGCGATGTCCTGGTTTGTCTTGCCTTGCGAGAGCCAGAGGAGCGTTTCCGCCGCACGGGGCGTCAGGCCGAGCTTCAGCAGCGGATGAGCCGAGGAGAAATTGGGCTTGAATTCACGATTCGCCTGCCGTGCGGAACGGTTCAGGCGCGCTTCGATCGCATTGACCAGATCATTATTGGCGACCGGCTTGGTGAGGTAGTCATCGGCGCCGAGATTCATGCCGCTGCGGAGGTCATCCTTCTCGCCTCTGGCCGTCAAAAAAATGAAGGGAATCAAGGCCAGCTTGGCATCCGCTTGCAGCGCGCGCAGCACCCCATATCCATCCAACTCAGGCATCATGACATCGCACAGGATCAAATCGGGCTTTTCCCGGCGCGCGGTTTCCAGGCCCAGGCGACCGTTTTCGGCCGCGATGGGCTCGTACCCTTTGTAGCGGAGGAGAGCGGTAATATTGCGCCGCATTTCAGGTTCGTCCTCGATGACCAGAATTTTTTTCATAAAGTTTTTTAAAAACCGGCAACCTCACAGTCACCGTGGTGCCGAGTCCGACTTTGCTCTCAATCCGCACCTTGCCGTGGTGCAGTTCCACGCAACGTCTCACAAGCAGAAGGCCGAGGCCGGTGCCGGCCCGGCTTCCGACGTTGGCGCCGCGATGAAAGGCGGTGAACAGCATTTGTTGGTCGTCCTCGGGAATTCCTATTCCTTCATCGCTGATAACGCAGTGAGCTTCAGTGGAATCGCGCTTGATTGCAAACCGGACGCGGGCTCCGGGTTCGGAGTATTTGACCGCATTGCTCAGGAGGTTGGTTAAAATGTGACCCAGCAACCGCTCATCCGCGCGCGCGCGCGGCAGACCCGGGGCCAGGCAAAGTTCGATGGGGCATCGGCGGTTGGTGGCGGAAAGAACCTCATCCACGACCCGCCGGCAAAAGGTGTCCAGGTCCAGCACCGAAGGCTCAAAATCCAATTTTCCGGCATCCAGGCGGCTGAGGACCAAAATTCCTTCCATCATCCCGGCCATGCGGCGCGTGTTTCCGGTGATGGACTCGAGTTGCTCAGCCTGTTCGGCGGGCTGCATCTTCTCAAAGAATTCGCGCAGCAGTTCTGCTGAAGATTGAATAATGGCGAGTGGAGTGCGGAATTCGTGCGACACCATGGAAACGAAATTACTCTTGAGCTGGCCGAGTTCTTTTTCCCGGTCCAGCGCTTTCAGCATTTCCACTTCCGCCTGTTTACGCTGGGTGATGTCCAGGGCCATGGAGAGCACGTGAGGCACCTTATTCAGTTTGATGGTTTCAGCCGACAGCAGAATCGTGAACACCTGGCCGCGGCGATTGCGCCAGCGGCACTCTCTTTGTCGGATGGAACCGATGCCGTGGAGAGCCTCCCAGATCAACCCACGGTCGGCAGGGTCTTCCCAAATCTCCAATTCAGCAGAGCTTCGGCCCAATACCTCTTCCCGGGTGCAGCCCAGCCAATTCACGAGCGCCTCATTAGCCAGGACGTACTTTTCGTCGCTCATTCGCATCATGCTGATGAAAATCGGGCTGGCCTCGAAGGCCGCGCTGAAGCGCGTTTCGCTTTCCCGCAGCCGGGCCTCGCTGGCCCGCAACTCCGCTTCCGTTTGTTTGCGCTCCGTGATGTCCAGCACCATGCTGAGCATATGCGGCACATGATTGAGTTGAATGACCTCGGAGGAAACCAGCATCGTGAATCGTTTTCCGGCGCGATTGACCAGGCGGCATTCCCGCTCGCGTGTGAAGCCGGTGCGGCGCAATTCCGACCAGAAGGCCTCGCGATCTTCCTGGCGCTCCCAGACACCCAGTTGGCTTGTGTTACGTCCCAGGATTTCGTCGCGGGAGTAACCGGACCAATTTACGAACGCGTCGTTCACCAGCACGAAACGCCCGTCGTTCATTTGCGATATGGCAATCAAAACAGGGCTGGCTTGAAAAGCCACGCTGAACCGCGCTTCACTTTCGGCCAGCGCGGTCTGAGCGCGTTTGCGTTCGATCCCCAACGCGACGGAGTCCGCCACCGAACCAAGCGCCTTTAAAACATCGTCAGCGAGCAGACGCCGGGCAAACAAGGCCAGCACCCCCAAAACCCGATTCTCCAGCAGCAACGGATAACCGGCGAACGCCACCATCCCCTCGCTTTGGGCCCACGCTTTGTCGCTTACCTGGGGATCAGTTTGGACGCTGTTGGTCAAATGAGCCTTCCTTTCCCGGGCAATGAGACCAATTTTGTACTGGCCCACTTTTACGCGGCTGTGGTCTCCATCCAGGTGAGTGTAACAACCGGCGCTTGCCTGAAGCTCCAGAGTCTGCGTTGTTTCATTGAGGGTCCAGATCCGGGCGAAGGCGACGTCCAGGTGACGAACCACCAATTCGGCGCACTGCTGAAGCATCGCCTGAAGTTCGGTGCCGGCATTGAGGGCCAGCGCCACTTCGGTGCTTAGCGTGGAGGTGCGGATGCGCTCATTGAGAGATTCCTCCGCACGGGTGCGTTGCTCGATTTCGCGGCGCAGCTCCCGGTTCGCTTCACGCAAGGCGTGTTCGGCCTGCTTCCGTTCGGTGATATCGGTGATGAACGCCTGTATGACCTGGCGTCCGCTCCATTGAATCCGGGTCAAGGCCACCTCCAGCGGTATCTCTTCGCCTTGCGGAGAGAGGCATATCCATTCGAAACGCGCGCTGCCGTTGGCTGTGCATTCCTGGATGTATTTACGGGCCAGCACGGCGGAGCTTTCACCATTCGGCTGGAAAATGGGCGAAGTATCCCTGGGATTTTTACCCACCAATTCCTGCCGGCTTTGGCAACGCATGATGCGCACCGCGGCTGGGTTCACTTCAAGAAACCGGTTTTCATCGTGAAGCATGACACCCTGGCTGGAGCCTTCGAAGAGCGCGCGAAACATTTCCTCCGATTCGCGCAGCGCCTGCTCCGCGCGCTTGCGCTCCGTATTGTCAATGATGCTGGCACGAACCAGGTTTTGGCCCTCCGCCGGCAGGCGCAGCAACCGAACTTCGGTCGGGATGAGGCGGCCGTTAGGTTGCCGATGAGTCCATTCAAAGACCGGCATGCCCCCCGTGAGCGCTTCATCCATCAGCTCGCGGGCGAGTTCACTGGAGCGCCGGCCGTCTGGTTGGAATTCAGGGCTCACGTCCGCCGGAGTCAGCTCGGTCAACCTTTCCCTCGGAACTCCGTAAAGGGCGCAAGCATGCTGGTTGCCAAACAGAAATCTCCCCGTATTACCGTCAAAGACCACAATCGCTTCCGGGGCATGCTCGACCAGGGCGCGGAACCGCGCTTCGCTTGTGGTCAGCGCGGCGGTGCGTTCCGCGACGCGACGTTCCAGCGACTGGTTCAATTCGAGTAACTCGCGCTCGGTCTTTTTCCGTTCCGAAATGTCCCGCGCCACCACGATCAATCGCACACTGCCTCGGTGCCGCATGGGCGTCAGCAGCACCTCCAGCGGAAGTTCCTCGCCGTTGGCGCGCTGTCCCATCCATTCGAACCGCTGGGTTCCGTGGGTCAGTGCCCGTTCGATCCAGGCTTGGGCGGCTTCTTTGGAGGATCGTCCGTCCGGCTGCAGTTCAGGCGCAAGACTTTCGGGCGTTTGGTCAAGGAACCAGGCCTTATCGACTCCCCCGACCAACTTCAGAACCGCATCATTGCAGTCAACATGCTTTCGGGTCTGAGGGTCGAGGATCGAGATGGCATCGGCGCTGGCTTCGAAAAGTTCGCGAAACCTTTCTTCGCTCTCACGCAGTGCGGCTTCCGCGCACTTGCGTTCGGTTATATCGCGCGAAACCACCACGTTCAATCTCCGGCCATCCACGGTGATGGGGGTTCCCAACACTTCCAACGGAACTTCTTGTCCATCCAGGCGGCGGCATAACCATTCGAACCGGTGGCCGCCGTTTTTTTCAACCAAGGCTGTGATCTGATCGGACTTTTCGCGGCTCGAAGTGCCGTCGGGTTGAAATGGCGGCGAGAGCTCGTCGGGCCGCGCCCCCAAAAGTTTTTCCTTCGTGCCCGCGCGCAGGAGCTCGACCGCCGCCGCGTTGCAGTCCACAAACACGCCTGCATGTGGATCGAATAGCAAAATCGCGTCCGCGCTGCGCTCGAACAAGAGCTGGAACATGGAGAGATTATCCTTGAGCGGCGACTCGGCTGCACTGGGACTTTCGTCCCATTTATGTCCTTTAATTGGATTATTCATGGCTCACGCAAATGATTTGTCCGGATTCAGCCAGCGCCGGTCCCGCTCAGCCATGTCCTCTGCCGGGATAGGAAGAACGGACCCGCGGAGAGAAAGGGTCCGGAGCGGCGCGCGGATGAGGGGCCAAGGATACATGAAATGAGCCCGGCGGTGTTTTAAGGCTTTATAAATCCATCCGAACGAATCTGCAAGCAGACGCTTTCGGCCAGCGGGGCGGGGTGACCGGTTGAACGACGCACTTACGCGAGGGGCGGGCCACTGGCTCCTTGGTCCCATTGAACCTCAATCAATTTCTCCGGAAAATGGCAGAACCTTGGTAACACAACCGGAACTGCCTTATGCCATCAGATGATTTCGAGCGGATAGTGTCCCAGCACTATGAATCGCTTTACCGATTCGCCTTGAACCTGACACGCACACAGACTGACGCGAGCGACCTTACCCAGCAAACATTTTATGTGTGGGCAACCAAAGGCCATCAACTGCGAGATCGCAGCAAGATCAAGTCGTGGTTATTTACGACTCTGCACCGCGAGTTTCTGAATATCCGCAGACGAACAGTACGTTTTCCGCATTTCGAGCTGAGCGATGCGGACGAAGATGTGCCCACCATCTCACCAGAAGTGGTCAACACGCTCGATGCCGCTTTGGTGCTCGAATTACTCGGCCAGGTTCAGGACCCTTACCGGGCGGCCCTCAGCCTGTATTATCTGGACGACCATTCGTATAAAGAGATTGCCGATATTCTTGAAATCCCGCTCGGCACCGTTCGGTCCCGCATCTCCCGCGGCCTGGCGCAGCTCCAGGAATTAATACTCAAGGACGCTGGCAAGACATCACCACAGACAATGCCTGAGTCCGGCGCAACCGAATCTCATTTGGGAGGGGTGGGGGAGCCGGGCTGATCCGGGCGAACCGCAGGGTGTTTGTTTACCGCGCGGAACAAACTCACTGAAGTTGAAGCCGGAAGAATTGCGCCTGCGGGCCGTTGGCAGGCTGGATGGTCTGGATCTGCACCGGCTGGATATTGGGTGCGTAATAGGAGGTCAGTACAGCCGAACCGGCGGCTGGAACGGTGAAGGAGAGTGGCGTCCAGTTTTTGAGATCGGAGGAACCGTAGGCGGTATAAGTGCGGCCGGTCATGCTCGTGAATGCCAGCACCACCGAACCGGCATTCTGCCTGACAATGGTGACCGCAAAGTTATTGGCGGGATTATAAGGGTAATTGCCCAGCAAATACTCTTGCATTAGGGTGCGGCCATCATGGGCGTAATCCGCGTTGGTATTGAGATTCGCCAAGGCGACATTTGTGCCGACTTCCTGGAGAAAAAGCGACTCCCAGGCGTCGGGAATCCCGTCGCCATTGGCATCCGCCCCCAGCGTCAAATTCTGAAGAGTTGCTTGGGAGGGATTTCCCAGCACCAAGTAGGCTCCGGTCATTTCAATGGGGAGATTGGTCGTCGTGCCGACCACCACATATAGCTTGTACGGCGTTGAGGCGGTGAGGGCATTGGTGACGTAGGGCGTGCGCATGATACCCGCATCCATTGGCACGCGCACGGCATAATTGACGCCGACGGCCAGGTTGGGCTGGATCGCAGCCGTCACTTGAACTCCGCCAGGAGTTTGCAGAATCACCGAATCGGCCGCATTCATCAGGGGCGTGCCGTATTGGTCCTTTGCCATCCCATAGACAAGGCCGTCCGGCGCGGGGGGGAAAGCCAGGGCAGCGGGCGCGAACAACAATCCAGCCAGCAGGAGCATCCGAAATCCGATAATCAAGGGTTTCATAATCATCCAGCTTATACAGTTAATTGCCGGCGTAGGAGTAGGTGATGAAATACAAGTGGACATCCTTGACCGAGTTAATAAACCGGGTCAGACCCACGTTCGGGTCGGCCAGCAGCGTCTTTCCAGGGATGACCAGCTTCCATTTACTGTTCCAGATGGACCTGCCGATCAGGCGCTGGTTGGTGTATTGGGAAGGCGCCAGGGCGCCGTTCGCCCCGTAAATGCCGGGACTGAAGGCGGCCGTAGTCGAAACAGGGCGGAAGGCCTCTTGTTTGCGCACCGCAAAGAGCGGCTCGGAGAGCGAATCTGATGTTGTGTAAAATGGTGTGGCCGAAAATGCCGAGGCCCCGATATTGAACGGCAGCGGGATGGCCACGTCATCCACATTCCAAGTGCGAACCGTGCTGGTATCCCCGAGCGGCGGGCTGCGCATCGAATCCGCGCCACAGGGAATCAGATACACGTAGGGAGTGGCGGCCAGTGCGTTTGGATCCAGCGTCGGCCCCGCCGGCGTGGTGCCACCTCCGGCAGTGGGGTTATCCATGCCCACATATCCATCAAAACACACGCCCACGGCAAAGATCTTGGTGGCAAAAGAACTGGAACTGAAATTGTGGTCGTCCGGCCCCAGGAGTTGGCCAAAGAGGTTTTGACCATCGGTGATGGTGGTGCTGAAAGTCAGTACAATGCCTGGCACGGCCGAGCCGCTGCCGTCATCGATCTGGAGGCAATTGTTTTTCACGTCCGTGTCGGCCAGCAAGTCCGGCACGCGGCTCTGTTGGAGCAACGTCTGCCACTGAGTGTCACCGGCCGAGCCCGGGAGAATGCGGTAATTCTCCGAACGGAGGGAGACGGTTGTGCCATAGCCATCGGGGTTGTTGAAGCCCAGGCGGCCCTTGAGCACATCCCAGTCGGCCTTCATTTCTGCCAGCGCATTGGCAAGACCAGGATCGCCCGTATCGGTGCCGGAAATCTGGGGTTCACCGTTCTGAATCACGCCCAGCGCGCTGGAACTGATGATTTGCCTTAGAAAGCCCTGGCCTGCGGGAGTATTGAGCAAGCCGGTTTCGTAGTCATAGGCGTTGGCGGCCATGTAGGCATATTCGGCCGCCAGATTGAAGAGTGTGGTATAGCGTTCCAGGTCTTCGTTTTGGAAGACCAGGAAGGCGGCATCCGCCACAGTGAAGCCTTGGACCTGCGCGGCGGTGTGCTTACGGAAAGTCAGACGCTCCTGCTGGATGCGGTTGCCCTGCGCTAGCAACGCCTGGTAGTTGGCCTGGGCGCCATTCAGCGCCACTTCCGCCTGGTTGATGGTGGCAAGGTCACTTTGAACTTTGCTTTCGGCCTGCCCAAGACTTCTTACGGCGCTCTCAAGGCTCAGGGTGTTTTGGTTGGTGGCAATTTGCAATTGGAGGTTCAGGATGTCGTTCTGATCAGATGCGATCAAGCCGGCACTGACCCCGTACGCAATGTCGTTTAACGCGAGTGTAACTCCCTCTTCAATAAATATTGGAGTTGAAATTACAGCAGATAGAGGGGCCAGGAAATCACCGCCATCCGCCAGTCCGGCTATGACCTCTTTTGGGGTGGCAGCCAATACATCCTGTAACAAGTTGTTAAATATTGTTATGGCATCGTTCACAACCTTGTTGGCTATGCCGTCGTATGCCTGGATATTATTGATCGATTGGCCGTCTGAAGTGATCTGCCCCTGGGAGCCCAAATTTTGCCAGGCAAGGTTTGTTTGTGCGTTGAAATACAAGATGGCCTGATCGAGGGACTGCTTATCCGACTGCGCGCCAGAGCAGGCATTACGGAATTGATCCCGGGCGGCATTGACGGCGGCCAGGGCTTTTTGAATGCTGCCTATGGAAACGCGTTCATCAGTCCAGGTCGAGGGTTTGCTGAACCCATCCGGGCCAATATTGAAGGTGATTTCCTTCGCAAAAGCCGGGTTCGTGTAGTTCGGATTCGTGTAGAGCGTGATGAAATCGAAGTTGTCGTACACGCTCGAATACCAATTCGCCGGGAAATTCTGAATATCAACAGCAAAAGTCTGATTGGTCGTCGGATCCGGCAGGATGCCGCCATAAGTGTTGGTTCCAACACCGTCCACGTACATATAATGGATGAGATCCGGACCGGTATAGCCATCGGGATAAGCTCCGCCGGGTCCAATATCGTCCGGATACGGTGTGCCGTAGAGTTCAATCAACTGGTCGTTGTAGGCCAACTCCTGGGCGGTGACAGCGTCCTGGAGATCGGAAAGTGAATTCTGTTGCTGGCGCAAGTTCTGGGTCACGTTCTGGGCGGCATTGAAGGCCACCACGGCATTGTTGAGCGCCTGCACGGCCCGCGCATAAACCTGCTCAAAGTGGGTCTGCGGATTGGCGCCAGTGACTTGCTGTGGATTGATGTCGAAGGGGATGGCATTTTGGGCCAGACCGAGCGGCGTGAATCCCGCGTTGGCGTTGTCCATGTCGGCTTGCAGGGCCTCCGCCGTGGCGGGCAGTTCCTGCAATTCCTGCACCGTTTGGCGATCGACAATCTGGACACCCTGGTCTTTCGGATTGCTGTCCTGATACGGCAGGATTGAGTTGGCCACCACCCAATTCAAGTAGGTGCCCTGGCCAACGCGGGAACCCCAATGATCCATGCCCCAGTAGCGCGTGATGTGCTGCATGTTGGTGTGGGTGTCGATATACGGATATTGCCCGACGTAGTTGGTGGCAAAATAGCCCCAGCCATTCGCCGTGCCGGGCTGATAGTCCTGCCGCCACTCAAGATCAAAAATCTGACGGCCCGTCCGCGCCACCGCCGCCGCCGCCGCCGCAAACTTGGTTTCATTTTGATAATTCACTGTCACCGCCGCCCCCAGCACGAGCACAGTCTGGGCCTGGGGCACCCAGTCAAAATTCGGGTTCATCAGCAGTTTGTAATAATTCATCATCGCGGTGAGATAATGGCCGTAGGCATCGCCATGTCCCTGCGGGAACATGATTTGCGCATCCTTGGCATCCACCTTGCCGTCGCCGTTTTGGTCGGTGATGTTGTAGTTCAGTGCGTAGATGGTCTCGCCGGCGCTGATGCCGTAAGTGTAGTTCCAGTAAAGGCGGTTGTAGGCCGGAGGCAAACCCACGCCCGGCGACAGGCTGTCGTCGCGCCCTCGCAACAAGGCCAGATTCTGCGCCAACAACGTGGGTTCCTCGCCTTCAAAACAGAAAGACGCTGTGGCCACGGCCCCGTAGGTCTGGTTGCCGGTGCCAAATCCAATCGTCGGATTGAGGGAATTGGCCCAGGCGGCATTGCCCAGGGTCATATACAGATCGTTCAAATAACCGGAGGCCAGCAGCAGTGCCTGGTTGGCCGGACCATAATTGATGCCCGAGTTGATGCTCAACGATTCGCCCACGTCGAGCACGGTTTCATAGAGTTGGATCAACCCGTTATTGGTAAGCGAAGCCGCGTTCAAGGGGACATCTCCGTTCCACCGCGGGCCTGCCAATTGGATGATGCTGGCGGTGGTGTTCGCCGCGTTTTGATACAGGTTCTGGGTCTGCCCGGCGACCGGATCGAGGGCCTGCGTCACCCGTGAAATCCAGCCTTCGGCCAGAATGGGATTGGCCCATTGCGACCAATTGGTGAACACATGGTTATTATTGGTGTAGAGATAGCCGTAGCGCATGGACACATAGTTGTCAGTAAGGCCTTGGATTCCAGTGGCGCCCAGCGTGTAAACCGGGCCGCCTGGATTCTGGCTCAACTGGGTCCAATTGGGTTCCGTGCCGAGAGGGGGCGGTTGGCCGTTCACTGGCGGCTGGATTCGCCAGTCATACATGTACTGGCCCGTGCGTCCGGCCAAATCCGCGGTGTGCTGGAAGGTGATCAACTGGCTGAAAGGACTGGCATTGGCGCTATTGACCACCACCAGCGCGCCCTGGAATAGCGGCGGCGCCACGCGCGCAATGTAAATATTGACGGGATCACCGGCATATTGCGGATTCAGGCCGTTGGCGACTACATAGGTGACGTAGCCCTGTCCGGGACCGACGGCGCTCAACGCATAGGAATCCACGGCGGTATCCGAGTTGGTCACTTCCACAATGTCACCGGTGGAACGGGTGACCGTTTCGTTCGGATTGATGACGTAGCTGCCGGGTTGAAGCGGATTTTCGTAAAAGGTAAATTCGGGTGTGGACAGATGAGCCACGGCGTTGGTCCACAACGGGTAGTTCACCGTGTCGGATGTGGGGCAAAGCGCGTTGACCGCCGCCAGATCATTGTCACGCAGGACATTGAGCATGACATAATCGCCGTTCACGGGGTCGGAGACAAACTGGCCCGTAAATACCAGTTTGTTGCCATTGGGGTCGAACCAGAGCCGGCTGATCAGATTCGGCGGCAGGTTGGGGAAGAAATTCAAGCCGTCAAAGACATCGCTGAGAACGCTGGGCGGCAAGCCATTGGTCAGCAAGCTGGATTTCTTCTGCACCGTCGGGTCAAAGAGAACCACGCTGGCGGGAGCCTTGATAAAATTGGTGGCGATGGACTGCTGATAAAGCACCTGTACACTGTCCTGTCCACGCACCGCCGCCAGGCCATTTACGGCCGTGGTGAGCGTCTGACCCTGCGCCAAAGTGGGCAATGGCAGGCCGTTTTGACCCAACTCGGGCCAAACCGGACGATAAACGATGCTCAGACTGGGAGTGTTGCTCGAAGTCGGATCTCCAATCAAAAGGTTGTTCTGCCTTGGCAGCAAATAAGGCACGATTGAACCCACCGCAGGTGGATTGACATAGCCCGGCCAGGCAAAGCCAGCCAGCGTCTTGTAATAGAACCGCATGGTGAAACTGTTGGTGGGCGACGGTGGTTGCGCCAGGCTGGGCGGACGGTTCGAATACGTATCCGACTGAAAGGAGTAGATATTGGTGCTGGTGATAACCAGGGGTCCGAGCGCCACATTCGGCACCGGATTGGACACTACCGTGATATTGAGGGGGAGGATGACCTGGCTGTTGTCCGCCGAATCCGTCAGCACAATCGTAACCGGATAGAAACCGGTAACCAGTGGTTGACCGGTAATGCTCAAGCCGTTGAGCGGATTGGCCTGCCAGTTCAGGCCGGGCGGCAAATCATTCATCCCGATTGTCAACGAAGCCAGTTGCCGCGAGACGTGAATGAAATAGTTGAAGTTTGAACCCACCACGGCCGTCGCATCGGGGAGCGGGCCGAAAGTGTTATTGTTGGTGTTATAAGCGCCGGCCTGCAGCGGGGGGAGGCCCGCATTCAACCCGCGATACACCCAAAATTCATGTTTCCGGTCCTGAAAGGTAAAGCCCTGATAAAGAGCGTAGGGACCGGTGGCGGCGGCGCTCGTCCAGCCTATGGGCAGATCGCCAGAGGTTCCGGGAGGTTCGACATCGTAGTTGGTGACACCGCCGGGATAATTGGTATTTGGCGCAGTGGGAAGCGCCATCAATGGCAACGGCATCGGCGCCTGCAACAACGTGCCGGCTGCCACGATGTAGTCGAAGTAAATGCCTGCCGCCGGGTTCTCCCGCATGACTTGAAAGACGCTCATGGCCGGCCTGCCATCGTCCCCGAAATAACTTAGCAAGACAAAGGGCGCGGAGGAATAATTGGGGCCATTCGTTATGTTGAGGTCATCCTGCAGGGCGTAAGCCTGGCCACCCAGCATGAGGGCATGCTCTTCATTGGGATTGTAGCCGGGCTTCGTCGGATCGTTCTGATAGTAAATGTTGCCGGTGGCACGCTCGCTGTCCAGCGGTCCGCTGCCCGCGTTGCCGGCCAGCACAATCGCCGGCGCGTTGCTGGGCCATTGAATTGTGTAATCCCCAATGACCGCCGGCCAATAGACAGTTTGAAAGCCCAGAACGGGGTTCGCATCGTTTGGCCGGAACCACCAGACTTCCAAATGGTTGTGGCCCGGGATGGCATTGACGGGAATGATCGCGCCCTGGTTGGCCGCGTCAAAACCGAACACGAACGGATTCACGTAGGCGTCCGGGTCGTAAGAATTGCCAAGGTTCGCATTGAGATTGAGGAAGGTCGTGCTGAGGTTGGTATTGATGTAGCCCGCAAAGTAATCACCATAGGGACCATTGGTGGAGCCGATTTCACCGGCCGGGTCCAGGATTTGGTCGCCTACGTTCACGGTTTCGTTGGTCACATAAGGCGGATTAAAGCTGGTCGCAAAATTGGTCAGGGTATTGTTGGTCGGATTCCACGCGGTGAGATTGGTGATCACCGAACCGGCCAGAATGAGATTGTTCTGCAACCCTTGGGCGAGATAGGAGAATACCCGCTCGAAACGGACATTGCCGGCGGCATTGTAGCGCAACAAGGCGCGTTGGGCGGAAAAACCGTTGGTCAGCCAAGTGTAAAAGCTGTAGGTCGGCGTCAGGAAAGCGCGCGGTTGATCCAGCGGATCTTGATAGTCCAGGGACGGAGTTTCGAGCGGATCCAACTGAACCGCGGTCTGCGCGGCCTGGGTCTTGGTGGCCGCGGGCGGACGCAGATAATGGCTATACAGGGCCGGATCGTTCGGCCAAACCAAGGCATAGCGGTTGAACAGATAGGGCCATTGCAAACCCGCCACGCCAGTGTCCACCCAATACATTTGCAAATCGGTCAAGTTCGACGTGGCCTGGTCGGCATAATAGGTCGTCCCTTTAAACGCATAGTAGTATTGGCTGCCCAGGTTGGGGATGGGCGCGATGTTAAGCCCGGCGCCGAGCGTGGGATCCTGATAAGGCGTCAGTTGGGTCCCAAGATAATTGGTCACGATGTTGGGGATCGGGACCTGGGCCACGTCCACGATTTCAAAGCCGAGGAACTCGCTGGAGTTGTTGCCGTTCGGCTGGCCCAACAGTTCGACGAAGACCCGGCCCACAGCGGCATTGGCAAAAATGAAATGCAGGGATGGATCGAACCAGAGGGTTTGATAATTGGTGACGCCACCGATGATCGAGTAAGAGTTGGTGATCGCCGCCGGAAATCCGGAGTTGAAAACCACATTAATCGCACTGATCTTGCCGACCGGAACCACCACCGGGTGGCTGAGGGATTGAAATGCACCCTGGGTCCAATACATTTGCTGCGGCGTTTTAACGGGGCTCGGTGAAATCAGGTAATTGGCCGTGAACAACAAGGAAATCGTGCCATCGCTATTCGTCAGGTAACTTCCAGTTCCGCCCACGGCCAATTGGTTTGTGTAAGGCGGCACATTATTGGTGGCGAATTCGGCGGCAGTAATCCAAGTGATCGTAATCGGGCCCGGTTGGGTGGCGAACACCACTCCGGCGTTGGTGCTGTAATAAAACAGGTTGTTCGCGGGGTTGGTGGACAGCAAGGGTATCGGCCGCCAATAGTTCAAACCCACATTGAGGTTGGTACCCGTGTAATCGGTGGGGGGTGCCGGAATGACGCTGCCGAAGAAAAAGCTGATCGGCTGGCTCACAAAGGGCGCTCCGACCCGCGCCAGTTTCAGCACAATGGCGACGGATTGGTCGGGGTTTAGGCCCACCGGGTACTGCATCTGCTGCGCCACGGTGCCATTAAAATTGCTCTTCCCCTGGAGATAGACGTTGGTCAACGACAGCAGGGAATTATTGGTCGTGGCCGTAACGGCGCCGAAGGTCATCAGTCCGGCGAACTGGTTGCTGGTCGCGAGGTAAATGGAGCCGGAGGAGGAGTTCGTCGTTGGCTGTTTGCCGTTGGAACCGATGCTGGGATTCACCACCGTCGAGATGGGCACCCCTTGCGCGGACTGCAGGTTGTAGGTCGTGCCGTTCTGGTTGAATTGCACCGACGAAATAGCCCAGAGCCGCCCCGCCCCGAGCAGGGTTAGCAGGCACAGCACAATGCAATACTTTGATTTCATAACGCTCTAAAGTGGCCGCTGGCGCATCTGGTTCGAGATGGAATCAAGTGTCTCATAATTCCTGCCGTGTTCATCAGCGAGTGATGGAATCCGTTCATCTTTTTCCGGTTCGCCCATGGCTTCATTTACATTGTACTGGCCGGAGTATCATTAGTGGGCGGGTTGATGTTTCAAAGCCTGCATCCTCTTTGATTCGGGCTGGCCGCGTTCCGCCGGGTGAATAAGTGTTCCGATCTCGTCGCCGGTCTTGGAAACCTCGGGAATGATGCGGTGCGCGTTGGCAAAGGGATCCTGGCGGACGCCGGTGACCTGCCACGAAACTTTCACGTTGGGCTTGTCGGTTTTAACGCCAAAACTGATTCCCGCCGCGTTGCTGCTGACTTCACTGCTCACCATCGCCTGCGCAAACTGGCCAATCACAGTGAGTTGATATCGGTAATCCTTGTTGAGCGCGGTGAAATACGATGGCAGGCCGACCGTCGCGTCACCGTTGCCGTCCGTCACGGTGTTTCCATTATACACGTTCATCATGTCCGGCGATTCGACGAAGGAGTGGTACAGCCACTTATTTTCCGGGTCCAAGGGATGGTCGATTTTGAAAGTGCCGGCGCCTTTGCTAAGAGTCCCAGTTACTATTTCGTTACCAACGATATACTCGCCGTAGCCCGAGGCGCCATCGATGAAAAGCCCGTAATATGAGGCATTTTGAATCTCAATGCCGCACGTCGATCCACCTCTGATATACAACCCATTTCCGGAATAAGGAGCAGTTCCGACTCCCAAATAGCCAGCCACGTGTTCGCTTCCATTGACATCAAGCGCCCAACCTGGCGTGGACGTCCCGATGCCGACATAGCCATTGCCTTTGATGCGCATGGTTTCCGCGAAACTGCCGCTCTGACCGTAGCCAAAAGCAATATCGGAACCGGAAACGTCGGTGTGGATTTGTAACAAGCCGGACTGTACGCCAAACCCATAATGATTCCCCGAGATGCCCCAGAGTTCGATTTTGTCCCCCAGCGTGCTGGGAAAGCTCAGCGGAAAGCTCGGCGAGGTGTTGCCAATCCCGACATTTCCATTATTTCCCATCCACATCGTGGAGACGGAACTGTTATTGCGGATGCTGAAGCCTCCCGAGCCATAGTTAAGGTAAGTGAGATTATCCGAAAAACGAGGCCAGAGGCATTGTTCGTAGGTGCCGGTGGTGTTTTTGCCGAAAATGCCAAACGCATTGTCCAGGTAGATGTTGCCTCCGGTATTCGTGAGATTGCCTCCCAAGGCGAAGGAGGAACTATTGACGGTTATGTTGCTGCCGGAACTGGAGATGAGAGTGTTTCCCGTGGTGGGGTTCACCAGCGCATTGGCATTGGCCGACAGGAACGCGTAGGGCGCGGTGACCAATTGCAGGCGCGGGAGAATGGTGACGTTGGCGCCGCCGTTCCCGATTCCTTGAACCGTCATTTCAACATAGCGGCCGGGGGAAACGATGTTGTTGGTGGTGAACACGGTGGAAAGCGAGGGGCGTGGCTCGGGCTGGCCCCCATTCACATAGGTGCTGCCCTGGCCCAGCAGCACGCTGAAGTAACCATTCGCCACAGTGACCGTCTGCAACTCACCGTAGATCTCGTTCCCGGCGGTGGGTTGGTTCCAAATGCGGAAGACGACGTCATAATTCTGCGGCCCGTTGGTGGCCAAGGCATTGCCATTCTGGTCGGTCAAATAACCCTGGTAGGTCATGAATTGCGGGGTTTGTGCGCGGCCCGGCAAGGTATGCAGCGCGCAGGCCAACAGGAGCAGCATGAGACCTTGGCGCAAAGCCGTGGGGAGGAGTGGCGTTTTCATGTTCTTGGCGTTCTTTCGGTGTTTTAAGTTAAAAGGTTTTGGGTTCAAAATCACATGGCGGCCTGCAGCCGATGATTGATTATTCCGAGATTCATTGAGTGGTCAGGGTGCCGATGGTGCTGACGCGTTTGAGTGAGAAAGAACCTGAGGTTAGATAAGACTTGGAGGCGCCGCCCAGGCCCGTCAAGGTGATGGTCTCGTTGTAATTTCCGGTAAGGCTGCTGTTAGCCGTCGTGAGGCTGATGAAGTCATCCGTGTTGGCCACGATACCCAGCGTGATTTGACGCCTGATGATGTAGGACTCGCTGCCGACGGGCAATTCATGCGGCGGCGACTGGATGTCCAGATTATTATGGTCCGGATGGTAGGTATGCAGGAAGGGGTTGGAGGCCTGATCGTCATAGGGTTCGATGACGGTGGTGCTCAACGTTCCACCCTGGCTCAGGGAGCCGCCGGTAAACGCCCAGGGAGTGTTGGTGGGCAACCAGGGCAGGTGCGTCGCCGTGATCCGCCGGGCGGTGTTCAAATGGGAGGTGTCCAGGACCTTCTCGGTCGTGGCCACGACGATATTGGTGTTCTGGCGAATGCCATAAAACACGCGCTGCAGCAGGGAGCAATTGCCGTTGCTGTCGTTGAAAATGATCAGTCGCAGGGGAAAAGGAGCGGACACGGCATCCAGGCTCGTGTTGTGCGCGGTAACGACATAGTTGCTGACGGAACTGACCATGGCGTTGGTGGCGATCACAAAAGCGGCGTTGGTGACAATGGTCAGATTGATGTTGAAGCCGGAGTTGGTGACCAGGCTGGAGGCGAGGTTATTCCAGGTGGCCAGGAGATTAGTGTTGCTGGCCACCAGATTGGTAACGCCTTGAAGCACAGTGTAGTTGTTGCTGATGACCTGGAAGTTGGTCGTGTAGTAACTGGAAAGCGAAGTAACACCGGTGTTATTGTTGGTCACCACGTTTACGGTGATCAGTTTTGAGCCGTTGGTGGTGACGAGCAAAGGTTTTGACGTGGGAAAATAGTTGGTGGTGGCGGAAAAGGCGACCACCGGGCTGTTGCTGACGGCGTAACTGGAGGCGGCCGGCTGGCTGCTGCTGGCGTAGCTGCCGGCGTTCATCCCTACTGGCGCCGTTGCGCTGAACAGGAGGTTCACCGGCGCGCCGGCAAAAAGCAGCTTGTTCGTGGCGCTGTCCGTGGTCGCCGGCACGTTGACGGCGTAATAGGCGGTGCCGCCGGAAGCGACGACATTGGTCTGAGACTGGGCGTTGAACAGATTCGACACTCCAGCCGGCAGGACCACCCGATAAAACTTGATGGGTGCCGAATTTCCCCCCGTTTGCGAACCGTCGTCGAAAAAAGTGAACTCGGCATTGGTCGCGCTTGCGGGATAGTTGGTGTTGTAGCCGGTGTAGGGCGGGTTGGTGATGGTTTGCCAGTTGGCCGGGAAGCTGCTGCTCCATTGCACCTGGAACAAACCGTTGCTCGGCGCGAACCAGGTGAGCAGGAAACCGCCATTCGTGGCCAGGATTTTGGGCGTCAAGATCGAGGCGGCCACGTTGGTGAGCAGATGAAAATTCACCTCGATGGCGAAGTTCACCGGCGCGTTATTGGTGTTTAGCACGCCGAGATAATACGTTCCGCCCGGTACGAGGTGCGGTGTGCCGGTGATGCTCAAAATATTCGACCCGCTGGTGGCATTCGTCAGCAGGGTGATGCTGCCGGGCGCCAGGTTGGTGAGGTAGAGCCAATTGGTAATACTGCTGGTCCCAATAGTGACCAAATTGGTGCCTACTACATCAAAGGCGGCATTGGTGACAACCACCTGGTTGGTAACCGCAAAGTCGTTAACCGCCACGTTTGTGACTGGAGCCTGAAAAATATCGTTGGTGACGATTTCGTTGGTGATGGCGTAACTGTAAAATATGAAATTCGTGGCGATCACCGGTGTGCCGTTGGTTGGAACGGCGGCGATACCATTGGTAACCACCATCTGATTGGTGAAAGCGATCGAACTGACGATAAACGGCCCGTTCGTGGTGTTGGTGGTCTCCCAGACCAGGAGGGACCCGTTGTTGGTGAAGTAGTAGCCGATGACATCGGTTTCGATGACCGTGGCCGAGGTATTGCCATCGGTGATCGTCTGGTTGGTGGTCACCACGTATCCGTTGGTGCCAGGCTGATAAGTTTCCTGCGCGTAAGTGCTGATGAGTTCGTTGGTAACCTGATAATAGTTGATCGTCTGGTTGGTGGTGGCGAAGTTGTTGATCAACATGTTCGTGGTCATACCCAAAGTGACGGGATTCGTGGTGACCAACTGATTGGTGACGGCGCTGACCACCAGGGAACCATTGGAATTCGTGGCGTAGGTCTTGAGATCGTAGCTGACCCCCGTGATGCTGGCATTGCCCAGCCATAAACCGGTATTATTTGCCACCGTGGCGGAAACCGGGACATTTACCTGCGAAAAACCAAGCGAATCCGTGAACTGCAGGATGCCGGCATAGAGCGACCCGGCACTATTGGCCATGGCAAAACGGTTAACCCCTAGGACGATTGCCACGTCCGAACCGGGCGTACCCGCCGGCGCGAGAGTCCAACTGGCGCTGGGCGCGCTATTGGCCGGCAAGCTGGTATAGGCGTAAGTCAGGTTGGAGGTGTTAAGCGCGCCTTCCAACAGCAACGGTGGCGCGGCAACGATGTTCGATTGGCCGAACGGCGGTGTCTCCGACGGCAGCACTGCCATGGAAACCGTCAGGGTGTTGGGGGTGACGTTCACGAGGTGCAAGGTGAACTGCCCTCCTGAAGCGCCATAGTTAAGCCCGCTGGGATTGGGCAGGTTGAGGTTAAACGGACCAAAGTAGGCGTTGTAAACGTTGGTGGCGCTGATCCAAAAGGCCTGCCCGCGCGTCACCGGGGTGGTGTATTGAGAAAACACCTGCGCGGGGTTGGGCGGATTCGTGGAGAATGGACCACCCACATACTCGAAGATCTGGACGATGCCAGCGAGGGCTGGATCCTGGGCGAAGTAATTTTGAAAGTTGGGCGGGTTAACGGTCGGGGTTGGAAAACCGATGAGGTTCAGGCCGGTCATGTCCCAATTATAGCTGGGTGGAACCGGCTGGCCCTTGATGCGCCAGGTATAGTTGGTGGTCGCAACCGAGTGAATCAGGTAGGCGGCATTGGGAATTAACGCCGACAACGTGTTCTGGCTGTTCGTCCGGCTCCAGGAGAGCCATTGCCCGCCGCCGCTCAACGGCGACTCCGGAGTGTTGATATACTGCGCGGAACTGACCGGCGTTTTCCAGAGCCAAATCTGGTCAATGGGATTGTCCGGGGTAATGGGAAGGCCCGCGGTGACAGGGAGAACGTTTTGACTGGAGGCATCAATATAAAGATATGCCGCCGTCCAACCGTTTGTCACCACAATGGACTGCGTCTGCCATTGTGCGTCCGCCGGACAAACCGTGCCGATCCAAACGACCACCGCCGCCAACGCACAAAAAAAATAATTCTTCATAACACGCGGCCGACTCCGGGTACAAAAAAGGGGGCGATTATTAAAGGACGGGAAATTCTATGGATAGCATGGATTTTGACAAGATTATTTTGAAATTTTTTTCAAAAGTTTCGAGGAGTTCACCGAGGGTGGGGCGCATCACGCCACTACCATCAGTTCATGTGGAGGGATGCGCTGCCGCGCGTTCGAGCACCGGCATACAGCAATCCATTTTAATCCATTTTAATGCCCCACGATGCGGTAGAATCTTTGTCCAGAGCCGGCGGTGGAATTGGTAAAGGCCATGACTGCCTGCTGGGTGACGAAGTTTGTTTCAGTGAACCAGGCGGGTGCCGACAGATTGGTCGTGCTTTGGAGGGTGTAACTCCGGCCGGGTGAAAGGCTGCTCGCATTCATTACAAAACTTGTTGGCGTCAAAGAAACCACGTTTACGGTCGCCGGTGTCAACGGGCTGGCATACCCAAACGCGGCCACTTCGGTATATCCGACACCGCCATTCTGCTGTGCCGCCGAAAAACTCCATTGTAAAAACTGCACGCCCGACAAATTTCCGACCGCGATGGAGGTCAGGGTGCCGTCGGTGCCGTCTTTCGTCGGATAAGGTGACGGATTATAGGCTACCGTCGCGATGGGATAAAAATTCGTGCCGTCCGAAGAATAGCTGACGGCGTAGTTGGCATTTTCCCGGCCGTCGTCCTGCCAGGAGGTGTAGGTATTCAGATTGGTGATCGTATAGCCGGTGCCATTGGTTCCGGGACCGAGGCGAAACGTAATCGCTCCACCGCTAATTTCGTAGCTTCGGTTGGTTGACCCGGGCGCGCCGATGATTCCATCATAAAGAGCCGAGGTTGCGATATGGTTTTCCGGCCCCACAGTGATCGTGTTGGACACCACCGTCGTGGTTGCATTGGTGAGCAGATCACCGCCTGGCAATGGGGGAAAATTGCCGCCAGCATACACTGAGTCTGTTTCCGTCGTGACAAGCGGCGGTGGAATAACTGGCACAGGCGAGGACCACAGGTAATGGCCGGAGCCGACAACGTAAATAGCGAAGCCGTTGGAAATGCCGACGTAGGCCACGCCAGGTGAGTTGGCCGCCGGGACGCCGCTTTCCGTGATGGCGGCGGCATTCGTCGTGGGCACATAAATTTGCGCCGTGACGTTTGCTGGAATCACCACGTCCAGGTTGAACGCGCCGCCGACATTGGTCCAGGCGGTCGAAACCAGCCCGCGGATGGAAGCGTAGCTGGTATTGGCCCAACTCAGTCCGTCTCCGGTGACCGGCTGAATGAGGATGGTTCCGTAACCGGGCGCTGCGGATTTGATGCCGCCAACGACGCTGTACAAATACTCGCCGACCGAACCAAAAGCGTAGTGGTTGAACGAGTTCATCGCCACACTCTGGAAGCCGCCGCCCGGGGTCCAGCCATCCCAACGTTCCCACATTGTTGTTGCGCCGAGCGTCACCTGATAGAGCCAGGAAGGATAGGTTTTCTGGAGCAGCAATTGGTAGGCGAGGTCGTCGTGCCCGGCGACGTGCAGGGCAGGCAGCAGGCGCGGCGTGCCGATGAAGCCCGTGGCCAGGTGCGTGTTGAATTGCGCAATCGAATTCGCGAATTGTTGGGCGGCCTGGACGCGCAGCCCGGCGGGCACCAGATTCAACGAGAAGGCCAGCGCATAACCGGCCTGGCTGCTGCCATCAGCGAACGAGCCGTTGGTGTTGAAGAAATTCGCGAATGCAGCCGCGATGTTGCTGTGCAACGTGGAATAAGTGGCGGCGTCGGCACTGTGGCCAATGGCCGCAGCCATCTCCGACATCGCTTGCGCATAGTAGGCGTAATACGCGGTGTCGATCACCGTCGAGGTCGCGCCGCCGCCCAGGTTCAACCAATCGCCAAAATCACCGGGGAGACTCGACACCACAAAGTTTGAGGCGTGTGTGGAAAACCATTGTCCGTAACGTTGGAACGAAGCGTAGTGATCGGCAATCACATTGGTATCGCCATAGACGTGATACATGTTGTACGGGCAAATCCAGGCGGCATCGCCCCAAGCCGCTGCTCCACTTCCAGCGCCCAGGTCGGGTGCGACATTCGCATAGGAGCCGTCGGCCTCTTGCGAGTCCTCGCATAACGTAACGAGATGTCGGCGAAAGAAGGATTGAACATCGAAGTCGTAAGCGGCGGTCGGCACAAAAAATTCCGTATCGCCGGTCCAGCCCATGCGTTCATCCCGCTGCGGGCAGTCAGTCGGGACTTCGAGATAGTTGCCTTTTTGTCCCCAGATGACGTTGCTGTAGAGTTGGTTTACCAGCGGGCTGGAACACGCAAAGCTGCCACTTAATGGAATATCGGAATGCACAACGATGCCAGTTACCGAACTCAGCGTCGGCGCCATGGAAAGCCCCCGCACCTCAACATAGCGGAACCCGTGAAACGTGAAGCGCGGCTCCAGGACGGATGTGCCATTGGTGCCGAGAATGTAAAAGTCGGTCGCGTTCGCGCCACGCAGGTTCGAGGTGTAGATCGTGCCGTCGGGATTGAGCATTTCACCATGACGGACGGTGATGCGGTCGCCAACATTCCCGCTAATGGTCAGTCTGGCCCAGCCAACCATGTTCTGGCCAAGGTCGAAGGTGTAGCAACCGGGTTTTGGGACGGTCAGGTTGGTGGCCGCAAGGGTTTCGAAACACCGGGAGGGTTCGGTGACGGCTGCTTGCACTTGCAGTCCGCCGCTGCCGGGAAAGGAGGTCGAATCGCCATAGAGCGCCTGAATAACCGTCAACGTCAGCCCGCCGCCGCCGATGGTCACGACCGAATTTTCCGCGAAGGATCGCGTCTGGTTCGTGCCGCCAAGTTGGTAGGTGATTTGCAACGTTTTCACGACGCCAAAAGCCGGATCACCGCCCATGCTGCCGTTGTTCACCACGAAGTTGAGCTGATTATTTGACTCATATCCCGCGACAATGGCCGTCACATTCGAGAAACCGCCACTGAAAGAACTCACTCCCGTCAAGACCGGCGACCAGCCGCCGTCATTGAAATTGGGTGTATCCCATCCGGGCATCTCCAGCCGTGCGTCGTATTCCGATCCCATCAGCAAATCTCCAAATTGCATCGGGCCATAGCTGGCCTTCCACGAGGCGTCGCTGACCACCGTTTGCGTGCTGCCGTCGGAAAGCTCGAGCACGAGCTGGGCCATGAATCGCGGCGTTCCGCCATAATTCCTTCGCGTGCCCTTGAAGGCGAGGGCACTCGCATACCAGCCGTCGCCCAGTATCGCGCTGAGCGTGTTTGAGCCGCCCTGCACCATTCCAGTGACATCGTAGGTCTGGTAATAGACGCGCTTGGTGAACTGAGTCCAACCCGGCGTAAGAACGTCGTGGCCGACCTTTTGGCCGTTCAAGTGCAATTCATACGCGCCCAACGCTGTGACATAAACCGTCGCGCGGGTGATTCCTTGCCCAACCATAAAATTCTTGCGCAGGTAGGGAGCGGGGACGCGCGGGAGATCATTAAGCGCAGGAGTTCCCCAAGGCGTTCCCGTGCTTTCCGCCATCGTCCATGCGGAATCGTCGAAATTGGTCTGCGGCCAATTAGTGGGCGCCTGTTGTGCCGCCTTCCACGTGGCATCCACCGCGATATTTGAAACTGCGCCGGACGCAAACTGCACTACCAGCCGGCCAATGACACTCGCGGGCTCCTGGGCGTCGCTGTTCGTGACGCCGAGGGCAAGTACGTTTGTTCCCGGGTGCAGCCAGGGGGTCACATTGATTAATGCGGTGGCTTCCCAACGCATCGCGGAGTTCGTCATGGGTTGCCCGTTGACGAATACGTTGCAGAAATTGTCGGCGTAGAGCGCGACGACAGCGTTGGTGACGGTCTGGCCCGACGGCAGGACCACTTGCTTTCGCAGCAGGGATTGTTCGATGCCCGCCTGGGCCTGCGCGGCTGGAAAACGAATCCAACTGAGGTTGGCCGTGTTGAAGAGCGCGTTGTTCGTCGCCTGTTGCGGCGTCAGGGTGTAAGCCGCATCGTAGCCGATCCATTGCGCCGTCCAATCTGCGGGTGACAACAATCCCATCGACCACTGCGCCGGAGAACTCCAGGGCGATACATTGTTATTGCCGTCATACACCCGCACCTGCCAGAAGCATTGCTTTCCGCTCGTCAACAATTGGCCGGCGTACACGATGATTACGGTCTGATTGCTGGTGACCTTCCCACTGTCCCACAAATCCGCCGCACCGGCTGTTGATCCGACCTGGATTTGGAAGGCGCTTTGGGTTTCTCCTCGGTAGGCCGGTCCCTGTCCGATGCTTTGAAGCTGCCAGGAAAGTTCGGGCCGGACGTTCCCAATGCCGAGCGGATTCACCCGCGCCTCGCAGCGCAAATTTATTGGCTGCAATACTCCTTGCGCCCCCAGCTTTCCCGGCCATGCCATCAGCACAACGACGGCTATTGTCGCTCTGATGGTTTTTTCAATCAGACTAATCAAAATTCTTAAGGTTGACGGAATCTAACAGAATGGCTGACAGCCGAATATCACCTGTTTCGGTGATGGCTCCATCACCGCCTTAGGGGATGTGACTCGCAAAAGCTTGTGGTTTAGAATTTCAGCATATCGACACGACAAGCCTCACACAGCCAGGGAAATTAGAGTCAATCCCGGCAGGGCGCGTCACTCCGTGCGCGCCGACGGCGTGCAGAGGACTGCCCGCCTTGCCAAGATAAGTTCTCAGTCGCCTCGTGGCCGCTTTGAACGACGAACTGCAAAAAGTGTTAGCGAATGAAAATTGGTCCACTGAAACGCTGCCTGCTGGCGGCCCTGGCAAGCTACAACGCCGCCGTCGGGACGCTCACCGCCGGTCCCACCATACTCACCAACACCCTGCCGGCCACCAGTTCCGATGTGGTTGGTGGCACGATCACATTCACTGCGGCCTTTAGCGGCGCGAGCCCGATTGCTTATCAATGGCAGGTGCTTGGCGCTGGCGTGACGAACAATATCCCGGGGGCGACGAATACGGCCTTGACGCTCACCAACCTGCAACTTGCAAACACGGCATCTTACCGGCTTCAGGCATCCAATATCTCAGGGGTTACCTGGAGCTCCGCCAGTCCGCTCACGGTCAATCCCGTGCCTCCGGCGGTGAGCAATATTGTTACTGCCATTGCCACGCAAACCGGTCTCGGCAGCAGCGCCACTAATTTCATCCCCACCTGGACGGTTGCGTCCAACAGCTTGATTGCCGGGCAATCCCCGAGCAGCGTCGGAGCGGGGAATTTCAGTCAGTACGGAGCAGGGGCGGTTTCAGTCCTGACCGACGGCACATTTGGTTCGCTCAACTATTGGCCGAATGTGGGCGGAAGCTCCACCGAGGTAACGTGCGGTGGTTCGGCCGGGCAATCCGTTACTTATACGCTCACGGGTTCGGGCAGTGGATACGATCTCACCAACATTGTTGTTTACGGAGGGTGGGGGGATGCCGGTCGCGACGAACAGGCTTATACGATTTATTATTCCACAGTAGCGAACCCTTCGACGTTCGTTCCGTTGACCAGTGTGAGTTACAACCCGGCGAATCCCGCCGGTGTGCAGTCCGCCACCCGCGTGACGTTCTACTCTGCGACAAATGGCCCGCTCGCCAGGAGTGTCGCCGCTGTGAAGTTTGATTTTACCACTCCAGCACCGGAGAACGGCTTTTGCGGTTATTCGGAAATTGATTTGTACGGCACTACCTCCGGCCCTCCCCCGGTGGCGAATGCGCCCACCAGTTCCCCCGCTTCTCCGGTGGTTGCCGGAATGCCCGTGACGTTCAATGAGGCGGCGAGTGGTGTGCCGCCGCTGCGCTTTCAATGGCAAACCGACTACGGCGGCAGTCCGTCCACTTACACGGACATCCCGGGAGCGACGGGATCGAATTATGTGCTCAACACCGTTGGACTCGGTGGTTTCACCATGAATTTTCGTGTGCGCGTGACGGATGCCAACGCATCGGCTTTGAGTCCCGCACTGGCGCTGACCGTTAACGGCGTCAATACCAACGTCGCCGCAGCAACTTTGGGCAATTTGCGCTGCGAGCATTTGCAGAATCCGTTGGGCATCGACGTGACCAAACCGCGCTTAAGTTGGGCCATGACATCTCCTCAACGCGGCGACCGGCAAACGGCCTGCCAGGTTCTGGTGGCCACGTCGCCGACGGTGCTGGCGCAGGATCATGGAGACGTGTGGAACAGCGGGCGGGTGGCTTCCGACCAGTCCGTCTTGGTGCCGTATGCAGGGCAGGCCCTGACCTCGGGCCAGTTATGTTATTGGAAGGCGCGAATCTGGGATGCGAACGGGGACCCTTCGGCGTGGAGTCCAACGGCAAACTGGAGCATGGGCTTGCTCAATCCGTCCGATTGGAGCGCCAAATGGATTGGCATGACCACGCCCACCAATATTTCGCCCGCCGCGCCCAGCCCAATGTTGCGAAAGACGTTCCCGGTGAGCAACACGGTGGCCCGCGCCACGGCTTACATCTGCGGTCTGGGTTACTACGAGCTTCAAATCAACGGCGCAAAAGTCGGCGACCACGTGCTCGATCCCTCCTGGACGCGTTATGATCTGGAGGCGGATTATGTCACGTACGACGTGACGACGAATCTTGTTCCGGGACAGAACGCCATCGGCGTGCAGCTCGCCAACGGATTCTACAACCAATGGAGCAGCGATGCCTGGAACACTTACACCGCCCCCTGGCGCGCCTTGCCGCAGATGTTGCTGCAAATGGACATACAATATGCCGACGGCACGCATGCTTTGGTGGTCAGCGATGGGACCTGGAAGGCCGCCACCGGTCCAATACTTTTGGATGCGACGCGGTTGGGGGAAGTTTATGACGCCCGGCTCGAAAGACCGGGTTGGTCAACCGCGAGCTACGATGATTCGGCTTGGGCGCCAGTACTGCTGCGCCAGGGAACTGCCGGAACGTTGATCGCGCCGGATGCCGAGCCGGTCAGGGTGTTTCAGACCGTTGTTCCGGTGAAAATAATTCCGGTGTCCGGCCAAAGTGGTGTTTACACCTTTGATTTTGGACAGAACCTGGTCGGTTGGGGAGAGTTGAGTGTCAGCGGTCCGGCGGGAACTTCGGTGAAAATGGTGTACGGCGAAAAAACGAACAGCGACGGCTCGGTGGACCAGAGCAACATCAATTATCTCGTGTCTCTCACGCAATATTTTCAGACGGACACCTATATCCTCAAGGGCGGCGGCGTTGAAACCTGGTCCCCGAGTTTCACTTATCACGGGTTTCGTTACGCCCAGGTTTCCGGATTGCCTTCCGCTCCCACGACCAACACTCTCGTGGCCCGCGTCGTGCACACTGATCTCGCCCCGGCGGGAAGCTTTTTGTGCGGCAACGCTCTGCTCAACGGAATCGAGACGAATACCTTATGGTCCTATTTTGGCAATTTTGTCGGCATTCCGACGGATTGCCCGACGCGGGAAAAAAATGGCTGGACGGGGGACGCCCAACTGGCTTGTGAAATCGGGCTGACCCATTTCCACGGCGCGGCGGCCTACACGCGATGGATGAAGGAGTTCGCCGCCGGGCAAATGCCCAACGGGGAGTTGTCCGGCGTATTTCCCAATGCGGTCTGGGGTTACGGCGAAGGCCCGGCGTGGGAGTCGGCGTACCTGCTCATTCCCTGGTTTGTGTATCAACATTGCGGCGACGTGCGCATTTTGACCAACAACTACGCGGGCATGAAAGCCTACGTGGATTACGAAACCAGCGTCGCCTCCGGCAACATTGTTTCATACGGCCTGGGTGACTGGGAACCGGCCGCGACAACGACACCGGCCTCCGTGACCGATACCGGTTACTATTATGAAGGCGCGCTGATTGTCGCTCAGACCGCGGCCTTGATGGGGAACACCGCGGCAGCCCAGCAATACAGCAATCTGGCCGCGCAAATCAAAATCTCGTTCAATGGCTCGTTCTTCAACCCGGCCAATAGTCAATATTCCGGGGGGACGCTCACCGCGCAATCTTGCGCGCTGTATCAGGGCCTGGTGAGTTCCAACCAGATACCCGCCGCCGCAAACGCTCTCGCCGCCCGCGTTCAACAGGAAGGCAATACGACCGACACCGGAATTCTCGGGTCGAAGTATTTGCTGCGGGCGCTGTGCGACAACGGGCATTCCGACTCGGCGTTCGCACTGGCCATGCAGACGAACTATCCGAGTTGGGGCTATTTGGTTAAGAACGGAGCCACGACCTTGTACGAAACCTGGAGCGGCACGGGTTCGCAGGATTCATTAAACCACATTATGTTCGGCGACATCTCCGCGTGGTTCATCGAATACGTGGCCGGCGTTCGCCCGGGTGCTCCGGGTTACAGGACGGTCGCCATCAAACCCGAAATCACCGGCGTGTTGCCCTGGGCGCAGGCGACCCATGAATCACCCTACGGCACCATTTCCAACGCGTGGCAGATCAACGGACAAAGCGTTGGCATGCAGACCACCATTCCGCCTGGTTCCACCGCTTACGTTTATTTGCCCATGGACGGAACCACCACGACAAACCTGCTGGTCCAGGAAAGCGGCGTTACGATCTGGCAGAACGGCGCTGTCGCGGGCAATTCACCCGGCGTGACTTTCGATCACTTCGAGAGCGCCGGGTCCCAGAGTTATTCCGTGTGGGCGGTTGTCTCGGGGAGCTACCAGTTTAACTGGAACATTTTCCCCGCGCCCAACGGATTGGCGGCCCAGGCTGGAAATCAGTGGGTGAGCCTGAACTGGAATTTCCCGCCCGGGGCGGCCGGCATCAACGTGAAGCGCTCGCTGGCGTCCGGAGGGCCTTACACCATCCTGGCCAGTGGCCTGCAACGCAACAATTACGTTGATCCGACCGCGACCAATGGAACGACGTGGTATTATGTTGTCTCAGCGGTTTACACGAACGGCGAGAGCGCCAACTCGTCGGAAGTCGGCGCCACGCCGAACTCGATTTTAAACTTTGGCTTTGAGACGCCGCCGACGGCATCCTACCAATACAATCCTTCCGGAGCCGCATGGGCGTTTGGCGGCGCGCCCGGCAGTGGCTCGGGCATCGCTGCGAACAACAGCGGCTTCACGTCATTTAACTCGCCCGCGCCGGAAGGATTGCAGGTGGCGTTTCTTCAATCCTTCGGCTCCATCTCGCAGACGTTGTATGGATTTTTGCCGGGGACGAATTACACCGTCACGTTCTCTGCCGCCCAGCGCGCCGACACGGGCAATCAACACGGAGGCGAATCCTGGAGCGTAAAACTGGATAATACGGTGATTACAAACTACAACCCCGGATCGAGTGCCACCAGTTATGTGGATTATACCGCCAGGTTCACCGCCACGGCAGCGGCGCACACGCTCGCCTTTGTGGGGACGGATCTGGCCGGCGGAGACAATACCGTTTTCATCGACAACGTCAGGATTTCGCCGGCGTTGCAGTTGCAGTTGCCGGCCCTGGCGCTGACGAGTCCCACCAATAATGCGGCCTTCCAGGCGCCCGCCACGCTCAACCTCGCCGCGACCGTCGCGACCAACGGCAACAGCATCAGCAACGTGCAATTTTACTCGAACGCCACCAACCTCATCGCGCAGGTCTCTGCCGCGCCTTTCTTCTACACCTGGACCAACGTTCCGGCTGGAAACTACAGCCTTCATGCCACGGTGGTTTTCGACGGCGGCGATGTGCTGGACTCGGCGTCCGCCAACATCGTCGTCTCCAACCTGCCGCCGGTAATTCAGACCATCCATTTGAATGCGGGGAATTTTTCGCTCGGGGGTGTCGCCGCGAAGGGCCAGTCCTTGATACTTTTGACCGCATCGAACCTGGTCCCGCCGGTCGTTTGGACTCCCATGCTTACCAATCAATCTGACATCGGCGGCAGTTTTAATTTTACGAATCTGTCCAACGCCAGTTCGCAGCAATTCTATCGCATCCTGGCCCGGTGAGAAATCCGAAAGCCGGAAGCCCAAGGTCAAATGTCACGGGTTGTCACGGGTAGTGTCACGGGTTGCGCCTCAGAAAAGGCCCGTGTTTATTGAGTTGTCACGGTGTCACGGGTTCAGGGAGGGAGCCAGCGCGGAGTGCCGGAAACACCAACAATCAAACACCAAACATCAAGCACGATGAGGGAGACACACCGGGCACGCCGGAGACATTGGAGGCCAAGGCACAACAAGATGAAACAAAGTAGAACAAACCAAAACAAACCACAAAATGAACAGTATGGCGCCGACAGCAAAAGGCGGCGGCCCAACCATCACCTGTTTCGGTGATGGGCTTCTTACCATGTTAGGGGATATACGCCCGATTAATTTCCAGCTTAGGATTTTTCAACAGCACATGCCGCATCCAGCAACAACCAGCCAGCGTTTTAGACGCGGATGAGAAGCGATTCGTCCGCGGCGCGGCGGGCCGACAACTCAATAACCAATTCAAACAACCAACCTAAACGAATGAAACTCAAATCATTGATTCGGCGCATAGCCGCCGCTTTGCTGATGGCCGGAGCCGCCGGTGGGATCGCCACCGCCGCTCCGGTTACCGTCCCGGACTTTTCCTTTGAACTTTGGACAAACACCTTAACCGGAGACCCTCTGCAGGATGGCGCCAACACGGCCGGGCCGGATGTTGGTCCAGATTGGCGCGCTGCCGGCAATGGCGGCATTAACCTGGTTAATCCAACGAACGGCCTGTATGCGGGGACTACCGGTTCTCCGGGCACGATACCGCCTACGGGAGATGGCATGAATTACCTTTGGATTGGCCTGGGACATGATGGCCATGCCTGGCAAACGGTTGGCACCCTCCAGCCGAATACGGTCTATACTCTCACGGTGGCGGTGGGCAACACACTTTTGAATGATGGCGGGATGGGAACGATCAGCCTGGAAAGCGGCAACTTCCCGGCCGGAACCATTCTTGGATCGGCGCCCGTTAATTCGACCATTGTGACCCCGGGGACGTTTGTTGACAGCACGCTGGTCTTTATCACGGGGCAACATGCGAGTGGTCCCCTAACCATTCTGTTGGAGGGCACCGGTGGCACCGGCACCGAGTTGAATTATGACAACATCCGACTGGATGCGAGCCCGGCGCCAGCCACGCCGACAGCCCTTGTTCCTTTCGTGTCACCTTCCTCCAATGTTTATATCGGCACGCTGGTGACTCTGAATGAGGACCCCGCCGGGACCGCGCCGTTCACCTATCGATGGCAAACAGACAACGGGAGCGGCGGGGCAACCTTCAGCAACATCGGCGGCGCGAATGCCACCAACTACGTCGTGGACACGACCAGTTTTGTTCCTGGCCAGCCAGTCGAATATCAAGTGATCGTGAGCAACAGCCTTGGGATGTCCACCAGCGCGCCCGTCACGATCACCGCCATTTCAGGCCAGCCGGTCCTGACCAGCGACACCGTGCCCGCCTCGGGCTCCGATGTGGTCGGCAGCCAGGTTACGTTTTCAGCAACGTTCGACGGCAGCCGTCCGATCTTCTATCAGTGGCAGGTGGACAATGGCGGCGGACCGGTGCCCATTACGGGAGCCACAAATACGACGCTGACGCTGACCAACCTGCAACTGACCGACACCGCCGCCTATAGTCTCCTGGCTTCCAATGCGCTGGGAACGCTGCCGAGCACCGAAGTACCATTCACCGTAAACCCTGTGCCGCCCGCGACGAACAACATCGTCATCACTTACGCAAATCAACTTGGGTTGGGCGGCAATCGCACATTTACGCCAACCTGGACCATTTCGACCAATGCTGATCTGATTGCGGGATCGCTTCCCAGCGCCGTGGGTCCCGGCGCTTTTAATGATCCCCAGGAGCACATCGGTGGAACTCCCGTCGTGCTGACCGATGGCAAACTTGCCACGCTTTATCCCGAAGGAATCACCAGTCCCGATGTTATAACCGGCGGCACCGCCGGCAGCGGCGCGGGCCAATATGTTATCTATACGCTCCCGCCTTCTGCCAATGGGTATGATCTCACCAATATTGTGAGTTACGGCGGTTGGGCGGATGCCGGCCGGGACGAACAAAGGTACACCCTTTATTATTCCACCGTGGCGGCTCCGTCAAATTTTACCGCGTTTGCGGACGTCCTGTTCAACCCCTTCAACCCTTCGAGCGTGCAGTCAGCCACGCGTGCGACCATCACTCCTTTGGCTGGCGTGCCGCTGGTGAAAAATGTCGCTGCTTTGAAATTCGACTTCAGTACATTGAACAATGGGGCGGAGAACGGCTTTGTCGGTTACAGCGAAATTCAGGTGTACGGGACCAACTCGGCGCCGGCTCCCATCATTGCCTCGGACACCGAGCCGGGCAGTGGTTCCGATGTTGTGGGCAGCCAGGTTACCTTTACCGCCTCATTTGGCGGCGCCACCTCCTACCAATGGCAAGTGGACACCGGTTCCGGCCCAGTCAACATCCCCGGAGCGACCAATACGACACTGACGCTGACCAACCTGCAGCTTACGAATAGCGGCACCTACCGGCTCGTGGCTTCCAATGCTTCCGGAACCACGCCCAGCACCGGGAGCCCGTTCGTGGTCAACTCCGCGCCGGGACCGGACGGAAATGGCATTGTCGCTTCGCCCGCCAATCAAACAGGACGCGGCGCAACTTACAGTCCAAACTATGTCATCGCACCCGGCAGCCTCATCGCGGGACTCTCTCCCAGCGCCATTGGTGGAACCGGTAATTTCATCAATGAAGGCGGCGGCGGCGTAGCCGTCCTGACCGACGGCGTATTTGGCCATGTGGGCAGCGGCAACAACAGCACCCTGGCCACTTGCGGCGTCAATCCGGGTGGCAATTCGGTCACCTACACCTTCACGGGTTCCGCCAGCGGTTATGACCTGACCAACATCGTGACCTACGGAGGCTGGAGTGACGGTGGCCGCGACGAGCAGGCATACACCATATCTTATTCCACTGTAGTCGCTCCCGCGACGTTCATCCCCTTGACGACGGTTGACTTCCTGCCGTCGATTCCGGCGGGCAAACCGACGACCAGTCGCGTAACCGTTGCCCCGGCGGTGGGCGGCCCAATGGCCACCAATGTCGCTGCCATCAAATTCGACTTCACCAACCCCGTGGGAGAGAACGGCTGGGAAGGCTATGCTGAATTGAGCGTGTATGGCGCTGCTTCAGCCCCCCTGCCATTGCCACCTACGGTGACGCAGGATCTCCTGCCGCATACGGGTTCGGATGTCGTCGGCAGCCAGGTCAGGTTTACCACCGCCTTCAATGGCACGGCGCCGATCTACTATCAATGGTTCAAGAATGGCGCCATTATTACCGGGGCCACGAGTTCGGTTCTAACTCTGAACAACCTGCAAGCTGGCGACAGCGCCGCTTACAATCTGGTGGCCTCGAATGCGCTGGGAGTCGCTTCGACCACCACGAATTCATTCACCGTTAACGCCGTGCCAGCGCCGGTAAATGGTGTGATCATTTCGCCCGCCAACCAGACGGACATCAGCGGCGGATTTGTTCCCACCTGGCTGCTCTCGTCCGGCAGTCTCATTGCCGGAAAATCGCCCAGCAGCGTCGGAACCGGCAGTTTCACCCAGGAAGGCGCCGGCGGGGCCAGCGTGCTGACCGATGGTTCACTGGGCACGTCGGGCGGTTCGCTCACCGGATTTGCGACCTGCGGCAGCGGTGCCGGTGGCCGTTCCGCCACTTACACACTATCCGGGTCCACGAACGGATATAATCTCACCAATATCACGGTTTACGCCGGGTGGGGTGACAGTGGCCGCGACCAGCAGGCGTACACGGTTTCTTATGCCACCGCCTCGGCGCCCGCGACCTTCATTCCATTGGCCAGCGTGAACTTCAATCCCTCGATTCCTGGAGGCACGCCTTCCGCCGACCGGGTGACGCTGACTTCCGCAACGGCTGGACCGCTCGCGGCCAATGTTGTCAGCGTGAAATTCGACTACACGAATCCCGCGGGAGAAAACGGTTACTCGGGTTATGATGAAATTCAAGTGTTCGGGGTTCCTCCTGCGGCTGCGCCGATCAGCATCCACTCGCCTACAGTGGTCAGCGGCAACCTGGTCCTGACCGGCACCGGAGGCACGCCGGGCGCTGGCTACACCTGGTTGACCGCGACGAATGCGGCCACACCCCGGTCACAATGGACAACAAACAGCACGGGAACATTTGACGGGACAGGCTCGTTCTCCAATTCCATACCGGTGGGTTCCGGAGCAGGCCGATTCTTCCTGCTGCGAGTCCCGTAGTTTCAAGCCTATAGAGGTGGGCTTGGGTTGGTTGGACGCCCGGGGGGAGAGGCCCCCGGGCGTTCTTGATAGGCGGCGGTTTGGTCGAGTGGGGGGAATCTTGGGACGCAAGACAGGTTTGCTGGAAGGACATGAGCATGTTGAGGACGAACAGAAGATGCAATCGAGCCGGTGCCTCGGCCTTTACGTTGATTGAATTGTTGGTGGTCATTGCCATCATCGCCATCCTGGCTGCGATGCTGTTGCCGGTTTTAACGAGAGCCAAGGATAAGGCGACGGGCATTAGCTGCCTCAACAATCTCAAACAACTCACGCTGGCGGCCCATTCCTATGCCAGCGACTTTCAGGATGCCCTGCCGCCCAACCTGGTGAACAACGACAGCGGGTGGGTTGGAGGAGATGTGAGTGTTTCTCCAGACTGGACCAACACTTTCTTCATCCGTGCTTCCGTGCTGTACCCATATAATAGTTCTGTGGATATCTACCGCTGTCCGGCGGACAAATTTGCCGTCAACGGCACGGGCACCCAGCGGGTGCGGAGTTATTCGTTGAACGGCATGATGGGGAATAACGAGGATCTTGGACCACCCATCAATGGGACTTACGGTGTGCATGTCGGAATTCTGGAAAACCTCAAGCTTACGGACGTGAAAAACCCTGGTCCTTCGGACGCATCGTTTTTCTGGGATGAACAATCCGATCCGAACCCGGCCATGTCCAGCATCGACGACGGGTATTATGCAATTGAATCGGCAAGCCCCAGATTGACCGGCAATTGGCGTAACATTCCGGCGAGTCGTCATGGCAACTACGGACAGTTGTCCTACGCTGACGGTCACGCGCAGAAAATGAAGTGGCTTGAAGGAACGACTCGAACGTTGAAGCGGATCGTTGGCACAAAAGGCACGTCCAACCCCGCGGCGCATACCAAGGTCTTTGATCGTGATTTGCAGCAAATCTATATCTCGACCTACCCCGCCGCGAATTGGTGAGCTGGCTGCAAATTGAAGGTCGACGCCGCGCGCGACCGCGTGCTCTCGAAAGCACCCGCAAGGCCACCCCGGGTCGCCGACCGTGCTTGGCGAAACCAGGAAGAGCGAATAAGATTCCGGCCATGGCATCCGGCCCCATCTGGCGTTCCCGTCTCGCGATTGCTCAAGCTGCGCCCATGCGGCGATGCTTTTGGCGGTGGGGAGCAGCCGTATTTTTTGTCGTAGTTTTGCGCTTTGGAACGATCGCCACGGCAACGGCAGCAGAAGCGCCTACGAACGACACGGCAACTGCCGCCGCCCCGTCAGATATCGATAACAGTCCGACCAACGGGCTGGGCGCCTGGATTTGGGCCGAGAAGACTTTCGACCGGCAAACGTGCCGGTTGTGGAAGTCGTTTGAAATTCCCGCCTCCGCAACAGTCACCAAAGCCCGGCTGTTGATGACGGCAGATAATGAGTTCACGCTGTTCCTCGACGGACGCGAGTTGGGGCACGGAGCCGAGTGGCGCGAGTTGTTCAATTTCGATTTGACGCCGCTATTATCCGGCGGCAAGCACACCCTGGCGGTCGAAGGATTCAATTTGAAGGCCGCTGCCGGAATGATACTTGGTTTGAGGATCGAACTGTCGGATGGGCGGGTCATTGAAATAAAATCAGACCAAAGCTGGAGTATCGTCCCCGAAGGGACAATGGGCTGGCAGAAACAAACTGATGCGTTAGCCGCCTGGCCGTCGGCCACCGTCGTGGCCGAGCTGGGAACCAGCCCGTGGTGGAGTACACCGACGGATGTGACAGAGCCCAGCGGGAACGCAGGGACTGCTCTCGACACCTTGGAGGCGTATGATAATCCGACCAACGCCTTGGGCGCCTGGATCTGGGCGGAGAAGACGTTTGACCGGCAGACGTGCCGGTTGTGGAGGTCATTTGAGATTCCCGCCTTCGCCGCCGTGACGAAATCCCGGCTGTTGATGACGGCAGATAACGAGTTCACGCTGTTCCTCGACGGACGCGAGTTGGGGCACGGAGCTGAGTGGCGCGAGCTGCACGATTTCAATCTGACCCCGCTGTTGTCACCGGGCAAACACGTCCTGGCCGTCGTGGCATTCAACTCAACTTCGTATGCCGGAATGGTTCTCGGTTTGCGGATTGAACTGTCCGACGGGCGGCTCATTGAGATAAAATCAGACCAGGCTTGGAGAATTGTTCCCGGGGAAATAAGACACTGGGAAACGAGGACCGAGGCGCCGGATGCCTGGCCACCGGCCACGGTGGTTGGTACGTTTGGAGCGAGGCCATGGGAGGGCATGCCCGTGAATATCAACAAAATGCCAACGCTGGAGCCTATCCGGGTCTTCTTTTGGCAAACGGGATGGTTCCAGATCGCGCTCTTATCCATGTGTGGGCTCGTCATCCTGTTTAGCTTTCGGCTGATGGCCCAACTGGCACTGCATAAAAAGGAAAGATGGCTGCTGCAACAGGAACGGGAACGAATCGCCCGCGACATTCACGATGATTTGGGCTCGAGAATGACTCAACTGGTGTTGCACGGGGAAGTCGCGGCAAGCGAACTGGCGGCAACGTCGCCGACGCGTTCACAACTCGATCGTATTTGCGAGGAATCCCGCGAAATGCTCTCCCGCATGGATGAGATTCTCTGGGCCGTGAATCCGCAGCGCGATACCTTGCGCGATTTTTCATCCTACGTTTGCGGCTACGTTCAGGAGTTTTTGAAGCCCACCGCCATACAGTCTCTGTTTGAGGTGGATCCGGAGATGTCAACGGCGGCGCTCGACCTGCCTCTTCGGCGCAGTTTGTTGATGGCCATCAAGGAAACGTTGAATAACGCCGTCAAACATTCCGAGGCCACCGAAATACGTTTGGAGATTCATGTGCGTGGAGAAAAACTCGTCGTGGTTGTACAGGACAATGGCAAAGGCTTTGACCCGGCGGCGTCAAAAACCCGCGGCAATGGACTGGCCAACCTGGCCCAACGCATGAGTAATTTTGGTGGGACCTGCCTCGTCACCAGTCAGCCCGGCAAGGGGTGCCGGATCGCCTTTGACATTCCCATGCCACACTCGCGCCGGCACCGATGGAGTTGGTTATGGAATTCGGGGCGCTTCAACGAGGCAAAAAAGCCATTGGTGGCCGACACGGCGCCGAGCCATAATCCAACCCAATGCTAAAATGACCAAAGCTGGCACACACCAACCCCTCAAACCGTCTCCCAAAGCACCGATCAAGGTTGCGCTCGTGGAAGACCAACCGAAAGTTCGGGAAAGCTGGGCCCGGTTAATCAATTCCTTCCCGGACTTTTCCTGCATTTGTGTCTGCGCGACGGGCGAGGAAGCGATTCGACTCATCCCGCAGGAGCCGCCCAATGTGGTTCTCATGGACATTTTTCTGCCGCGCATGTCCGGGGTCGAATGCACGGCGCGGCTCAAACTTTTGCTGCCCCACGTCCAAATCGTCATTCTTACCGCCATGGACGATCAGGAGTTGGTGTTCCTGGCGCTCGAAGCCGGCGCGGACGGCTACTTACTGAAACGGACGAAGCCGGCGGATTTGCGCGTCGCCTTGCTCGACGTCCTGGCCGGAGGCGCGCCGATGAGCAGCCAGATTGCCCGCCGCGTGATTGAGTCGTTCCGGCGCAAGGCCGAAACGCGGGACGATTCGCTCCGCCTTTCCATCCGGGAGGAGCAAATCCTGGCGCTGCTTTCGCAGGGCTATTCGAATAAAATAATCGCCGACAAATTGGAACTCAGCATTGACACGGTATGCAGCCACTTGAAGCACGTCTATGACAAGCTGCATGTCAGCTCGCGCACCGAGGCCGTGGTTCGTTACATGACCTCAAAAACCCAGCAGCAAAAGCCGAATGATTCACTGTAACCATTCCCATTCACCCGCATTGGTGAAGCCGCGATGACATTCGGCGACGGGAATTCCTGAAGCCTCACCTGTTCTGGTGATTGAAGCCTCACCATGTCGGGGTATGGACGCGTGTTAGTCTCCGGGGCTAAACTAAAGCTTCAACTTGATCTTTAATGAACCGATCAAAACTTATTGTCAGCCTGGCGGTTGTTTTCCTGGCGGTCACAGGCTCCAAGGCAATCGAAATAAAAAACCTGCGTTGTGAATACCTGACCGAGCCGCTCGGAATTGACGCTGCCAACCCGCGCCTGAGTTGGATCATCAACTCAAGCCGGAGGGGGGAGAAGCAGACTGCGTATCAGATTCTGGTGGCCTCCTCTCCGAAAGTGTTGGGGAGCGGCAAGGCCGATTTGTGGGACAGCGGGAAAGTGGAATCGGACGAAACTTGCCAAATAAGTTATGGCGGTCAACCGCTCGGCTCCCGGCAAAGTTGTTTCTGGAAGGTGCGAATCTGGGATCGCGAGGGCCATTCAAGCGCTTGGAGCGACATTGCGCATTGGGAAATGGGGCTGCTCGGGCCAGCGGACTGGAGCGCGAAATGGATCAGCGCGAAGGCGTCGGCCTCCATTTCAGCCGCGCCTTTAATCATCCGCCATGCGACCTACGCAGCAGTCGAAGAAAAAGGCGAGGCAGATGTAACGGCCGTATTGGCGAACCGGGTGAAAACCAATTGTCTCACCGTGGTCATCAATAACGACACCATGGGCGTGGATCCCGCACACCATCAGCCCAAGCGATTGCTGGTGGAATATGAGTTGGGCGGCCAGCTCTGCCGGAAGGAAATCCCCGAAAACCAAACCTTGGTGCTCCCGGAGGATGCAGCGGCCGTGCCGTATCTGCGGAAAGCGTTTGAGCTGAATTCACCCGTGGAGCGGGCTGTCCTATATGCAACCGCCCTGGGGCTTTACGAGGTTCACATCAACGGGCAGCGGGTGGGAGACCACGTGCTTGCTCCTGACTGGACCGATTATCGCAAGCGCGTGCGTTATCAGACTTATGAGGTCACCACTCTGCTGAAACGGGGCCAAAACGCACTCGGCGCGCTGTTGGCCAACGGCTGGTACAGCGGCCATATCGGCAACGGTGGCAACCAGTTTTTTGGAAAGGTCCCCGCTTTGCTCGCGCAATTGGAGGTGACTTATAAGGATGGCCGCACGGAACGAATCATAACCGATGACTCCTGGAAGTCGCGTCCGAGTCCCATTCGCTCTTCGGATTTCATGTTTGGTGAGGACTATGATGCGCGGCTTGAGGTTCAGCAGTGGGATGGAGCCGGCTTGGATGAGAGTCAATGGATGCCGATCAGGAGGTGTGGGGAACCAACTCTGGCGATCGAGTCCCAAATGATGGAGCCCGTGCGTCAGATCTGCGAGTTGATGCCCAAAGCGGTTACGGAAGCCAAACCGGGTTGCTGGATTTACGATCTAGGGCAGAACATGGTGGGCGTTGTCCGGCTTAAGGTGTCGGCGCCTGCGGGCACCGAGGTGACCTTGCGACATGCGGAGATGCTCAATCCCAATGGCACGCTCTACACTAAAAACCTCCGTGGCGCGCCTTCCATCGATCATTATATTTGTAAGGGCGGCGGCACCGAGATGTGGCAGCCGCGTTTTACTTTTCATGGCTTCCGCTACGTCGAACTCACCGGCCTCACGGGCAAGCCAAAGGCCGACGCGGTTACTGGCATTGTGATCGCTTCGGACACCACCAGAACCGGCGAGTTCACGTGTTCTGATTCGCGCCTCAATCAGCTTCAGTCCAACATCCAGTGGGGCCAGCGCGGCAATTACGTCAGCGTTCCCACGGATTGTCCGCAGCGCGACGAACGCCTGGGCTGGATGGGTGACGCGCAAGTGTTCATTCGCACTGCCACTTACAATGCGGACGTGGCGTCGTTCTTCAGCAAGTGGCTGGTGGATGTCGATGACAGCCAATCAGCCGAAGGCGCGTTCAGCGATGTAAGTCCGAACACGATGAGCGGATCCGGCGTTCCCGGCTGGGGCGACGCCGGAGTGATCTGTCCGTGGACCATCTACGAGATCTACGGCGACAAACGGATTTTGGAGCGCCACTTGCCGGCGATGACCAGATGGGTGGAATACTTGCGCGAGCACAGCACGAACCTGATTCGGGATAAGCACCGCGGCGATGACTACGGCGACTGGCTATCGATTCACGCTGACACGCCCAAGGACCTGATTGGCACCGCCTACTTTGCCTATTCCACGCGCCTGCTGGCGCGTTCATACCAGGCGCTCGGGCGCGCGGAGGAAGCCGCCAAGTACGAAGAGTTGTTCCAGGATATCAAGACGGCTTTTAATAAGCGTTACGTCTCGGACGATGGCCGTGTCCGAGGCAACACCCAATGCGCTTATGCCATGGCGCTCAAGTTTGGTCTGCTGGCGGACGCTCTCCGATCCAGGGCCGCGCAATATCTGGAAGAGGACATCAAGGCCAAGGGCGATCATCTTTCGACCGGCTTTGTGGGAGTGAGTTACTTGCTGCCGGTCTTAACTCAGGCGGGCAAGGCTGATACCGCCTACCGCCTGCTTCTGCAAGATACCTTTCCTTCCTGGCTGTTCTCTGTGAAACACGGCGCCACCACCATCTGGGAACGCTGGGATGGTTGGACGCCGGAGAAGGGATTTCAAGATCCCGGCATGAACTCCTTTAACCATTATTCCCTTGGCTCGTGCGGCGAGTATTTGTTCGGCGGCATTGGCGGCATTCGCCCGGCGAACCCGGGATTCAAGAACATTCTTATTGAGCCGGTCATTCGCGACGGCTTGACCTGGGCCAAAACTCGATACGATTCGATCCGGGGCCGGATCGCGACTTCGTGGAAACTCGAACGCGGAAAACTGGCGCTGGAGATTTCCGTGCCGGCGAACACGACGGCCACAGTCTGCATTCCGGCAACCGATGCTGTGAGCGTCAAGGAAAGCAACAAGCCAATCGAGCAGACGGCAGGAGTAAAGTATCTGCGGCAGGCGGACGGCCAGGCTTTCTACGAGGTGGGCTCCGGGACTTACAAATTCACCTCTGAATTCAGCCAGTAAAGTCATTGGCGCGCGTCTTCACGGCGCGACGACCCGGTAGAAGCGGTAGGGGCTGGGAGCCAAGGCCGGATCCACCAGAGTGAAGGGGGCAAAGGCGGGCACATTGGTGCTGACGGGCGTCCAATGCACCAAATTCGTGCTGGACTGCAGGATGTAGGTCTGGCCCGTGGGCGCCCAGTACTGCATCTGGAAGGAGCCGTTGGCCAGGAAGCCGGGGCCAAAG